>Ga0207661_10001795_pt1 | contig 14672 bp, 14 predicted proteins | sample KBSC713LmetaG_FD_184337 | JGI IMG/M metagenome (GOLD analysis project Ga0207661, IMG submission 184337) | Corn rhizosphere microbial communities from Kellogg Biological Station, Michigan, USA - KBS C7.1-3L metaG (SPAdes) (version 2) | ecosystem: Host-associated > Plants > Roots > Rhizosphere ...
TGGTGCCGTCGCCGGTCATCGCGATCAGCCGTCCGTCGGCCTGCTGTTCCTTGATCAGCTCGAGCTTGCGCTCCGGCGTCGCTTCGGCGAGGAAGTCGTCGACCCCCGCCTCCTCGGCGATCTTCGCCGCGGTCAGCTTGTTGTCGCCGGTGACCATGATCGTGCGGATGCCCATCGCCCGCAGCTGGTCGAAGCGAGCGCTCATCCCCTCCTTGATCACGTCCTTGAGGTAGACGACGCCGAGTACGCGCTCGTTGCGGGCGACGGCCAGCGGCGTGCCGCCCTCGCGGCCGATCCGGTCGAGCTCGCCGCGCAGCTCGGCCGGCGCCCTCCCCCCCTCCTCCGCCACCCAGGCCTCGATCGCGTCGCCGGCACCCTTGCGCAGGCGGGTTCCGTTGAAGTCGACGCCGCTCATCCTTGTCTCGGCGCTGAAGGGGACGAAGGTCGGCTCGTGGCCGGCGAAGTCGTGCTCGCGAATCCCGTAGCCCTTGGCGAGGACGACGATCGAGCGTCCCTCCGGGGTCTCGTCGGCGAGCGAGGACATCTGCGCCGCCTCGGCCAGCTCCCCGGCGCTCACCCCCGGCATCGGCGTGAACTCGACCGCCTCGCGGTTGCCGAGCGTGATCGTGCCGGTCTTGTCGAGCAGCAGCAGGTCGCAGTCGCCCGAGGCCTCGACCGCGCGGCCGGAGAGGGCGAGCACGTTGCGGCGGACCAGCCGGTCCATGCCGGCGATGCCGATTGCCGAGAGCAGCGCCCCGATCGTGGTCGGGATCAGGGCGACGAGCAAGGCGATCAGCGTCGTCTCGGAGAGTTCGGTGCCGGCGAAGAGGGCGAAGGGCCGCAGCGAGACGACGACGATGACGAAGATCAGGGTGAGCGCGGCAAGCAGGATGCCGAGCGCGATCTCATTCGGGGTCTTGCGCCGTTCGGCCCCCTCGACCAGGGCGATCATCCGGTCGAGGAACGATTTGCCCGGCTCCTGGGTGATCTCGACCACGATCCGGTCCGAGAGCACCCGGGTGCCACCGGTGACGGCGGAGCGATCGCCGCCCGCCTCGCGGATCACCGGCGCCGACTCGCCCGTGATCGCCGACTCGTCGACCGAGGCGATGCCCTCGATCACGGTGCCGTCACCGGGGATCGCCTCGCCGGTCTCGACCACGACGACGTCGCCGCGAGCGAGCTCCGAGGCCGGCTTCTCGCCGCCGTCGCGCAGACGGGCGACGGTCTCGGTCCGCATCGAGCGCAGGCTCGCCGCCTGGGCCCGGCCGCGACCCTCGGCCAGCGCCTCGGCGAGGTTGGCGAAGACGACGGTGAGCCAGAGCCAGATCGCGATCGCGAAGCTGAACCAGGCCGGCTCGTGGCCGCCGCCGAGCGGGCCGCCGCCGAAGACCCGGATCAGCCAGGCGGCGGTGGTGATCACGGCGCCGATCTCGACCACCAGCATCACCGGGTTGCGCGCCTGCACCCGCGGGTCGAGCTTGCGCAGCGACTCGAGCAGGGCCGGCCGCATGACATCGGGGTCGAAGAGAGAGCGGGCCTCGGTCTCGGTGCTCATTTGAGCGGCGCCTCCTTTTCGAGCGCGATGTTCAGTCGCAGGACGTTGACCCCCGGCTCGCCGAAGAGGCCGAGCGAGCGCCCGTCGGTGGTGGCGGAGATCAGGGCTTCGACCTTGGTAAGCGGGATCTGGCGGACGGCGGAGACCCGGTGCGCCTGGATGCGGGCGTTCGCCACGGAGATCTGGGGGTCGACGCCGGAGGCGGACTGGGTGACCGCGTCGACCGGGATGTCTTCGCGAGTCAGGGATTTGTCGAAAGGCTTCTCGAGCTGCAGGTAGGACTTGATGTATTCGCGCACTTCTTCGCGCGCTTCGACGCTGTTGGGGCCGGCGTTGCCGAAGAAGGTGACGTTGCCCGAGTATTCGGTCGCCGAGGGCCGCGACTGGAAGTAGGCCGGCTTGCCCTTGAAGTCCTGGCCGATCAAGCTCGAGCCGACGACCCTGCCGTCGAAGCTCAGCTTGGAGCTGTTGGCCTTGCCGGGGAAGAGCACCTGGGAGACGCCGGTGATCGCCAGCGGGTAGGCCAGGCCGAGGAAGACGGTCATGACGACGACCGCGAGCAGCGAGGTGGTCAGGTCCCTCCGCATCGGCTCAGAACAACCTCGTGGTCAGGCTCTGGACTATCGGCCCGAGCAGGATGGCGGGGAAGAAGGTGAGGGCGCCGACCAGGATCACGACGCCGACCAGGAGGAAGACGAAGGTCGGGTTGTCGGTGCGCATCGTCCCCAGGCCCGCCGGCGAGACCTTCTTGCCGGCGAGCGAGCCGGCGACGGCGAGGACGAAGAGGATCGGCAGGAAGCGGGCGCCGATCATCACCGCGCCGCCGAGCAGGTCGGCGAAGCTGATCCCGAAGGCGCCGACGTTGCCCGGAGGATTGGGCTGGATGAAGCCGGTGTAGCCGGCCAGGGCAGAGCCGTTGTTGTTGGCCTGGGAGAGGTAGGCGTAGAGGGTCTCCGAGAAGCCCTGCGGGTTGACGCCGGCGTAGATCGAGCGCGTTCCCAACCTGGTCGCCGAGGCCAGCCCGGAGGAGAGCAGGGTGAAGAGCGGCGTTACCAGGACGCCGAGGGCGACCAGCTTGATCTCCCGTGCCCCGATCTTCTTGCCCAGGTACTCCGGGGTGCGGCCGACCATCAGGCCGCCGATGAAGACGGCGAGGATTACGTAGAGGAGCATCGAGTACAGGCCCGCACCGACGCCGCCGAAGATCACCTCGCTGAAGCCGAGGTTGGCGAAGGGCACGGCCTGACCGAGCCCGGTCAGCGACTCAAAGGCGCCGTTCACCGCGCCGCAGGAGGTCACCGTGGTGATCGCCGTCCAGAGCGAGGTATCGGCAATTCCGAAGCGCTGCTCCTTGCCCTCCATGTTGCCGCCGGTGGAGCCGCTGAAAGCGTGGGTGTGGAGGCCGGCAGCGTGCTGGGCGACCGTGCCATGTTGCTCGGCGATGTAGACGACCGCGACGCCGACGACGAAGAGGGCGAGCATCGCCGAGAAGATCGCCCAGCCCTGGCGCTGGCTGCCGACCATGCGCCCGTAGGTGTAGGTGAGGGCCGCCGGGATGACGAGGATCAGCAGCATCTCGAAGAAGTTGGTCAGCCCGGTCGAGTTCTCGAACGGGAAGGACGAGTTGACGTTGAAGAAGCCGCCGCCGTTGGTGCCGAGCTCCTTGATCACCTCCTGCGAGGCGACCGGGCCCTGGGCCAGGGTCTGGGTGCTGCCGGCGAGGGTGTGGATCACCGTGGCGTGGCCGAGGCTCTGAATCACCCCCTGGGAGACGAGGAAGAGGGCGCCGAGGATCGAGACCGGCACCAGGATGTAGAGCAGGATCCGGACCAGGTCCTGCCAGAAGTTGCCGATCTGGCCCCCGCTGCGGGCGACGATCCCGCGGATCAGGGCGACGACGACGGCGATCCCGACCGCGGCCGAGACGAAGTTCTGCACCACCAGCCCGGCCATCTGGGAGAAGTAGGAGAGCGTCGCTTCGCCGCCGTAGTACTGCCAGTTGGTGTTGGTGATGAACGACGAGGTCGTGTTGAAGTTGAGGTCCCACGGCGCCGAGTGGAAGCCCTGGGGATTGAATGGGTGAACGCCCTGGGTGCGCAGGATCAGGTAGAGCGCGACCCAGAAGAGCAGCGAGAAGACGATCAGGCTGCGCGCGTATTCCTTCCAGTCCTGCCCCTCATCGGGCCGCACACGCAACGCCCTGTAGGCGAGGCGCTCGATTGGCCCGACGACGGGGGACAGGAAGACCCGCTGGTCGGTAAAGACCCGCGCCATGTAGATCCCGACCGGCTTGACCAGCGCGATCAGGACGGCGAGGAAGATCGCGATCTGCAGCCAGCCCTGGGCCATCAGAGGTTCTCCCCCCGCAGCAGCGCGTAGACGAGGTAGACGCAGACCAGGGCCGAGACGATCAGCCCGAAAAGGTCGGCGCCGGAGAACGCCGCAACGGGCAGCACGCTCATATCCGGTCGATCAACTCGATCGCCCAGTAGAGGAGGGCGAAGAGCGCGACGGCGATCGCTAGCGCAAGAAGATCGGCCGGAAGACCGCCACCGCCGGGGAAGATGTCAGCGAACGAGAGCACATATCGATCATGCGCTCCGCCGCGTCAAGGGTGTGTGTGCGATCGCGGTCCGGCTGTGGAGATTTCGTAAAGGCGCTAACGGCGGCCAAGGCTGCCGTCTTCGCCCGCGGTTTCCGTCAGGATCGCCGCGACCAAGTCGCTGCCGGCGACGTTGGAGGTGTAGAAGTGCTCGAGGGCGCCGCGGCCCTGCTGGGTCCGGGTGCAACCGATCACCTCCAGCTCGCTCAGGACCCGCGCGTGGAAGCTGAGGCCGGAGAGGCTGAAGACGACTGAGTCGGCGATCTCGCTGGGACTGCTCTCGCCGCGCTCGTGCAGGTGGCGGAGGATCTGGCGGCGGGCGGGGTGGTTGAGGGCGTGGATCAGGGCCGGCGTCATCTCCCGTCCCTGCTCGTGCTTTGGCTTGTCCGCGCTGCTCTTCATTGGCTGACTCGGCGATCGTCGGATCCCGAGTACTGCACGGTTTCAAATCGGTATTCGTCAGTCCATACCGATTTGTCGAAAGAGATTTAGCGAAGGGTCAATTTTCTCCGATCGGCGTGTTAAAGCGCAACGCGGTAGCCAACGCCGGGATCGGTGCGGATCAGCTCCTCGCCCTTTCCCCCTTCGATCTTGCGGCGCAGGTTCGCCACGTGGGTGCGCAGGGTCGCGGTGTCGTTGCTCCAGGCCGGGCCCCAGACCTCGGTCAGTAGCGCCCGGTGGGTCATCAGCCGACCGCGATTGCGAACCAGCGCCCGCAGGACCTGGAACTCGGTCGGAGTCAGGTGGATTTCCTCACCGCCGCGCGATACCAAGTGCGCCGCCAGGTCGACGGTCAGCCCGCCGATCTCGATCGTGGGCTCCTCCTCTCCCCCTGGCGCCCGCCGCAGCGCCGCCTGCAGGCGGGCAATCAGCTCGGGTGGGCCGAAGGGCTTGGTCACGTAGTCGTCGGCGCCGGCCGCCAGCGCCCGCACCTTGGCCTCCTCCTCGCCAACCGCCGAGAGCACGATGATCGGCATCTCGCTCCACTCGCGCAACCGTTCGGTGACCTCGATGCCGTCGATGTCGGGCAGCATCAGGTCGACGATCGCCGCCGCGGGCGGCTTCACCGATGCCGCGTCAAGCGCCGCCTCGCCGCTCTCGGCGGGGACCGCATCGAAGCCGGCGTCGCGAAGAATCACCTTCAGCGCCCGCAGGATCTGCGGCTCGTCGTCGCAGGCGAGGACCCGCGGCCGCTCGCTCACCCGTCCTCCCGGCACGGCATCGAGACGACGAAGCTGCTGCCCTGGCCGACCACCGAGTCGACCGCGATCTCGCCGCCGTTGGCCTCGACGAAGCCCTTGGCAATCGCCAGGCCGAGGCCCGCCCCACCGCCGCTGCCACCCTCGCCGTGCTGGAACGGTTCGAAGATCCGCTGCCGCTCGCTCTCGGGAATTCCGGGGCCCTGATCAACCACGCGCACCGCGATCTTGCCGGCAAGGCGAATCGATTTGACCAGCACGGGCTTGCCGCCGCCGTGGCGAACCGCGTTTTCCAGCAGGTTGGCGAAGGCACGCTCGAGCTGGGCGGCGTCGGCGTCGACCAGCGGCAACTCGCGGTCGACCGCGAGCCGCACCACCTCGGGCCGCCCGATCGCCGCTCGGGCGGCGTCGAGCACCTCGGCGATGTCGACCGGCTCGCTGTGGGGAGGCGCCTTGCCCGCCTCCAGCCGCGACATGTCGAGCAGGTTCTCGACCAGGCGCGAGAGTCGCCCGCCCTCGGAGACAACCGCCGCGCTCAGCTCCTCGCGCTCCTCGCTGGTCGTGCTCGGCGAGCCGAGCGCCGCGCCACCGGCGATGATCGACGTGAGCGGCGTGCGCAGGTCGTGTGAGATCGAGCGCAACAGGGCCGTCTTCAGCTCATCGCTGCGGCGCAGCGCCTCGGCCTCGACCATCTCGGCCTGCATCCGGTCGCGCTCCTCGGCCAGCGCCGCCAGCTCGGCCAGCGCCCGGTCGGCCTGCTCGCGCCGCCGCTCGGCCTCGAGCGCCTGGGCCCGCGCCAGGCCGGCGACGGTGCTGCTGATCGCGGCGACGATGACGAAGGCGAGCAGGGCGATCCAGTTCTCTTCGTCGGCGATCGTCAGCCGATGCAGCGGTGGCAACTGGAAGTAGTTGAAGGCGACGGCGCTGGCCACTGAGGCGAGCATCCCCAGGCGCAGTCCCCAGACGATCGAGATCAGCAGGATCGCCGGCAGGTAGACGACGCCCAGGGAGACGACCGGCGCCACCGACTTCAGCGGGTAGACGAGGAGCGTGCCGGCGACCACCGCGCCGAGCGTTGACAGCAATCCCAGCCAGGCGGGCGGCGGCTTGCTGCTCAGCCGGATGTTCACTCACTCAGCCCGGGCTGATGCCGCCGCCGGCCGGCGGCGGCGCGGCCGGCGTCGGAGCCGGTTCGGGTGCGGCTTCCGGAGCGGCTTCGGCTTCGCCTTCGGGTTCGGCCCCTCCCCCTGCTTCCTTGCCTTCCTTGCCTTCCTTGGAAGATCCTTCGCTCGATTCTTCTTCTTCGTATTCGTTGTATTCCGATTCGCTCGAGGAGGAGCTGTAGGAGCCGGAGGTGTGGCCACCGTCGAACCCCGAGAGTTCGGGCAAAGTCGACGGTTCGGGGAATTCCGGGCAGTTGCCCGCCACGGCCGATTCCATGAAGGAGCGCCAAATCGGGCCCGCCGTCGGGCCGCCGAAGCCGGTCTCTTCGCGCGACTGCGGGTGGCCGACCCAGACCGCGGTCGAGTAGAGCGGCGTGTAGCCGACGAACCAGGCGTCGGAGAGGTCCTCCGAGGTGCCGGTCTTGCCCGCCTCGGCGCCGCAGCCCATGTAGGTGTAGGGGGAGCCGGTTCCCTGGGTGATCACGCCCTCGAGGATCTTGGTCACGTCGTAGGCCTGGCCCTCGGTCAGCACCCGTTCGCCGGAATCGGGGTTGGCTTCTTCGACCTTGCCATTGGGGAATTCGACCCGGCTGATCGCGGTCGGGTCGTGGTGGATGCCGCCGCTGGCCAGGGTCGCGTAGCCGTCGGCCTGTTCGAGCGGCGTGACGCCGTGGCGGAGACCGCCGATCGCCTCCGCCGGCACCGATTCGAGCGGCGCTTCGATGCCCATTTCGTGGGCGGTCTGGGTGACGTTTTCGGGGCCGACGTCGAGGTCGAGCTGAGCGAAGATCACGTTGACCGAGTCCCAGGTCGCTTCTTCGAGCGACATCGTGCCGCCGCCTTCCTCGGCGTTGTTGACGGTCCAGGTGCCGCCCCCCGGTATGTCGAGCGTCATCGGCGAGGTGCCGTTGTAATAGGTGGAGGCGGGATCGATCCCCTGCTTGATCGCCGTGGTCAGTACGTAGGGCTTGAACGAGGAACCGGGCTGGCGCTGGGCCTGCCAGGCGTAGTTGAATTCACTTTCGCTTTCGTAGCCTTCGGTTGAGGCGAGGGCGACGATTTCGCCGGTCTTCGGGTTGACCGAGGCAAGCCCGGCCGCGGGCCCGCCTTCCGGGTAACAGACGGCGCACGAGTCGACCGCTTCCTGCGCCCGTTCCTGCAGTTCGGGGTCGATCGTCGTGTAGGCCTTGAGCCCGCCCTTGCGCACGGTGTTGATCCCGTACTTGTCGATCAGCTCCTGCTGCACGAGGTCGAAGAGGAAGGGATCGCGGATCACCCGATACTTGTGGCCGGGGCTGAGGCCGAGGCCGCTGTGCAGGGCTTCGCGGTATTCGGCGCCGTCGATGTAGTCCTGATCGTGCATCGCTCCCAGCACCTCGTTGCGACGCTGCAGCGCCGCGTGCGGGTCGAGGAAGGGATTGTATTCGGACGGCGCCTGCGGCAGGCCGGCGATCAGCGCCGATTCGGTCAGGCCGAGTTCCTTCGCGGGCTTGCCGAAGTAGGTCTGAGCCGCCGCCTCGACCCCAACCGCGGTCTCGCCTTCGACCGTGCCGTAGGGGGCGGTGTTGAGGTAGGCGGTGAGGATCCATTCCTTTGTGTGGGCATCCTCCATCTCGTAGGCAAGATGCGCTTCGATCAGCTTTCGTTTCAGCGTCTCTTCGGGGTTCTGGATGTAAAGGTTGCGGACCAGCTGCTGGGTGATCGTCGAGGCGCCCTGCACCGGCTTGCCGCCGGCCAGCAGGTCCTTCCAGGCGGCGCGGGCGATCCCGGTCGGGTCGAGGGCACCGTGGCTGAAGAAGTTCTTGTCCTCGATCGCGACCGTGGCGTCGCGCAGTGTCTGCGGCATCGTGCGTCCGGGCACCGGCTGGCGGATGTTTTCGGCCTGGATGAAGCCGATCAGGCTGCCATCGGCGGCGTAGATCGCCGAGGAACGGCCCTTCTGCACCGGTTTCAGACTGGAGAGTGGCGGCGCCGACTCATAGGTGCTGACCGCCCAGCTCCCGGCCACGCCGCCCGCAACCACGGCCACGGCGAGCAGGACCCCCAGCGGGAGCGTGACCTTCTTCCACTTCGAGGTATGGGACCTGCGCCTGCGCAGGCGCGTTCGGCGAGCCATTCAGCTGCAAATTGTAGGGAGGCCGCTAGGCTGCCAGGGCGATGGCGCGCTTCCTGCACACGTGCTACCGGATCGGTGAGATCGACCGCTCGGTCGCCTTCTACGAAAAGATCGGCTTCGAAGAGACCGGCCGCATGCCGATCGGCGACGAGGCGATCAACGTCTTCATGAACATCGCCGGCGAGGACCCCGTGCTCGAGCTGACCTACAACCACGGCGTCACCGACTACGAGCACGGCACCGGCTACAACCACATCGCCCTCGCCGTCGACGACCTCGACGCCACCCTCGAGACCCTCGCCGCCGACGGCATCGAGCCCGAAAAGCCGCCCTACCGCCCCGGCGGCCGCACCGAGGGCCACCGCATCGCCTTCCTCCGCGACCCCGATGGCTACCGCATCGAGCTGATCGGCGAGTAGCGTCGTCTTGCGGTCCCTGGCGAAGAGCGGGGTGCCGGCCGGCGCCGCAGTCCTACTCGCGCTGGCCTTGATCGGATCTGGGACGGCGACCGCCGACGGGCCCCGGACGCCGTACGTTGTAGCTCGCGGTAAGAGCCTCTACGGCGTACCGTGGCGGATCAGGATGGGCGAGGAACCGCCTCACGGGAAAGAACGACCCGGCTTCGCCGACCTGTTTTTCTCGATTGGCAAGCGCGGCGAAAGCAACGGCGACGGCTACTACTCATCGTTTCCCTTGCCGTTCCCCCGCGCGTTCGCCTTTCACGTGATCCTGGGCAGCGATCTCGATGCCTTTCCGGAGTCCGACGCCAGCGGCTTCGCCGGGCGCCGCGTCGCGAAAATCGTTGCAACGATGAGCGAAGGACCTCCCCTCACCTTCCAAACCCAGCCCGCACCCGCGTCGCTTTCCCGGCGCTTTCACTGGCTACGCCGCATCCTCTTCTTCGACCAGTTCTACCCGGCGGAAATTGAGCCGACGGAAATCTCGGCTTATGACCAGGCAGGCCGACTGCTAGATCGTCAGCCGGCATAGAAGATGGCTATTACCAAGCAGGCAATCAAAGAGATAGACGTCGTTGAACTGCTTGACGGCGTCGGTGATTGGCCCGCGGGCACGATCGGAACGGTGGTTCACGACCTCCGGCAGTGGAAGCAGATCGAGATCTCTGACGACCGAGGAGTCATGCTCGATCTCGTCTCAGCCCTGGAGCCTCGGCTGCGACTCGTCGCCGAGCACGGCTCCTAAGGCTCGACCACCTCGAACTGGGTCATCAGGCCGTGGTCCTCGTGGTCGAGCATGTGGCAGTGGATGACGAACTTGCCGAGGTAGTCGGCGAAGTGGCCGGCGACGAGGATGCGTTCCTTGGGATAGAGGAAGAAGGTCTCCTTGAGGCAGTCTTCCCAGGGCGGCGGTGGCTTGCCGTTGCGCGAGAGCAGGTACCAGTCGGTCAGGTGCATGTGCATCATGTGGGCTACGTCGGTGCGGTTGACGATCTCCCAGGTCTCGACCGAGCCGAGCCGGGGATGGGCATCGGCGCGGTCCGGGTTGAAGGTGCGCCCGTTGATTTCCCAGCGCGTCTTGAAGAGGCCGCCGATCGAGATCGTCCAGGTGCGATCGGGCTTGTGCGAGGCGCGTTTGGTCCAGTCCGGCAGCGGTCGCAGCCTGCGGGGCACCCGCGTGCGGTCCTCGCATCGGCCCGAGTCGACCTTGAACTGCATCAGCGCCCCGACGTAGGCGTGTGAGCCCAGCGGATGCCTGGCGCCGTGGCGAGGGCCGCTGCGCAGCTCCACTGACTCGCCCCGGGCCTCGCTGAAGTCGACGATCAGCTCGGCCCGCTCGGCCGGCCCGACCAGGACCTCCTCGCGACGCACCGGTCGCGGCATCAGGCCGCTGTCGGTGCCGATCTGCACCATCCGCGCCCCGTTGGAGAGGTAGAGGTTGTAGGAGCGGAACTGCGAGGCGTTGAGGATGCGCAGGCGGTAGCGCTGGGCGCCGACCCGGTGGTAGGGCAGATGGACGCCGTTGACCAGGATCGTGTGGGCATTTATCCCGTCGGCGGGCGGGCGCCGGTTGGTGAACGGGTCGGCGAGCTGGTTGCGGTCGTCGAAAGAGCGATCGACCAGCATCAGCGGCAGGTCGCGCTCGCCGCTCGGCAGGGGCAGGCCGGCCTCGAACTCGTCGTCGATGATCCACATCCCCGCCAGGCCGTGCCAGACGTTGCGGGCCGTGTGATCGAGGCGGTGGTCGTGGTACCACTGGAAGGCGGCTCGCTCGGGCCTGCCGTCCTCGAACAAATCGTAGACGTAGGTGCGCCTGCCACCCGGCTCGATCAGTACGTCGTTACCCGACTGGCGCGGTGAGAGGCCACGAGGGATGTCGCAGTAGAAGGAGGTCGCGTGCGATGCAGTCAGCCCGCCGGGCTGGCCGTCGAACTGCGTGCGGTTGTGACCGCCGTGCAGGTGGACGGTGAGCTCGCCCACCGACCGCGGCAGTTCGTGGTGAAAGGTGACCTCGGTGCGCCGCCCGGCCGGGCGGCGGATGGTCGGCCCGGGAAAGGTCCCGTCGTAGGTCCACATCCGAGTGGGCCGACCCGGCAACGCCTGGACCTCAGCCTCGCGGATCGGGATGTCCAGCCGCGAGCCGCTGAGCACAGTCGGGACCGGCAGCGGCACCCGAAAGGGCTCGCCTCGCCTGGCACGAACCGGGGGATCGCCCGGAGGAACCAGCGCACCTGGCCGCAGACCGAGCGGCAGGGCCGTGGCCAGCGCACCGCTGCCCAGGGCGCCGAGGAAAGCTCGGCGCCCCAGGCGCGGTAAATCTGAGTCGGATCCAGCCGTCGCTAACTCGCGGCCAGTGGCAGCGGCGTCGGCGCCACCACTTCGATCGAGCCGTGCATCCAGGGGTGGATGGCACACATGAAGTAGATCGTCGTGCCGGCCGCGGCCGTCACCTTCTGCACGATCGACGCTTTCGGCTTGGTACCGGTGAACCAGGAGTCACCGGTCTTGGTCAGGCTGCCGAGCGTGTCCCAGCCTTCGGCTCCGGCTTCGACCGGATTGACTTTCACCGGGCCGTTGCCCTTGACGCCGTGCCACTTGGCGATCGACATGCAGATGTGATTCGGCGTGAAGCAGACCTGCCGCGCCTTCGCCGTCTTCGGGATCGAGCCCTTGGTGACCAGCGAGAAGGTGTGCGGGCCAACCTGTTTCGGGTTGGTCTGGTTCAGCACCTCGAGTTCTTCGCCGGCGACGATCGTCTTCGGCGCTTCGAAGCGCAGGCCACCCTTGCCGGCCTTGATGAAGACGGTGTTGGCGGGACCGAGTTCGGTGGCGGCGCTTGCCGCGGCAGGGGCCAGGGCGAAAACCGCAATCAGACCGGCGGCAATCGTGATGATCCCCTTGGACGGGACGCGAGAAAGTCGCTTGTTCAACTTGCTCTCCTTCTGGGGCGCTGCGGGCCCCCTGGACGAATGGACGAAGCAATTTAACTTGCGCGGCCCGGGCTATCAAGCGGATTGAAGCGCGTCGAACCGGGAATCCCGAGAGTGGACACCGCCCCCCGACCCAGGAGGAACGCCGTGGACCTCGCCCTCTTTGTACTTCGCATCGTCGTCGGCCTGCTGTTCATCGGCCACGGCGCGCAAAAGCTATTCGGGTTCTTCGACGGTGGCGGAATCGGCGCAACCGCATCGGCCTTCGAGCAGATGGGGCTGCGGCCGGGCCGGCTGCACGCAACCGCGGCCGGCTGCGCTGAGTTCGGCGGCGGCCTGCTGCTCGCGCTCGGCCTGTTGACGCCTCTGGCGGCAGCCACGATCACGGCGGTGATGGCCACCGCGATCATCACCGTGCACGCCCGCAACGGCCTCTGGAACACCGAAAAGGGCTTCGAGTACAACCTGGTGCTGATCGCCGCGGTCTTCGCCGTCACCGGCGCCGGTCCCGGCGCTTGGTCGCTGGACAACGCTCTCGGCTTCCACCTAGGCGGCGCCGAGTGGGCCCTCCTCGCCCTTGTCGCCGGCCTGCTCGGCTCGATCGGCACGGTGCTGATCGGACGAGGCTGGGAACATGGCCCCCGTGAGCGAGGTCAACCGGGAGGATTTGGCGGAGGTTCTGGCCCGGCGCAGCCTCACCCGCGATGAGGCACGCCAGGAGGCGATCGACCGTCGCCACGCCAAGGGCGGTCGCAGCGCCCGCGAGAACGTCGAGGACCTGGTCGACCCCGGCTCCTTCGTCGAGTACGGGCGCTTCGCGATTGCCGCACAGCGCGGCCGCCGCGAGCTCGACGACCTGATCGCCAACACTCCCGCCGATGGGCTGATCGGCGGCACGGCGCGGGTCAACGCCGAGCTCTTCGGCGAGCGGGGCGCCTGCGCCGTGCTCTCCTACGACTACACCGTGCTCGCCGGCACCCAGGGCGCCCTCGGCCACCGCAAGAAGGACCGCCTCTTCGAGCTGATCGAGCGGATGCGCCTGCCGACAGTCTTCTTCGCCGAGGGCGGCGGCGGCCGCCCCGGCGACACCGACTACCCGGTCGTCTCCGCCCTCGACACCCGCGCCTTCGCGCTCTGGGCCGGTCTCTCCGGCCTGGTGCCGCGGATCGCCGTCGTCGCCGGGCGCTGCTTCGCCGGCAACGCCGTAATCGCCGGCTGCGCCGACCTGATCGTCGCCACCGAGAACATCTCGCTCGGCATGGGCGGGCCGGCGATGATCGAGGGGGGCGGCCTGGGCAAGGTCGACCCCGACGAGGTCGGCCCGATCGCGATGCAAGCGGCCAACGGGGTGGTCGACCTGGTCGTCGCCGACGAGGCGGAGGCGGTGACCGCGACCAAGCGTCTGCTCGGCTACTTTCAGGGCGCCCTCCCCACCTGGGAGGCTCCCGAACAGGAGGCGCTGCGCGACGCCGTGCCCGAGCGCCGGCGCCGCGCCTACGCCGTGCGGCCGATCGTCGAAACGCTCGCCGACGCCGGCTCGGTCACTTTCCTGCGCGAGCGCTTCGCGGCGGAGATGGTGACGGCGCTGATCCGCATCGAGGGACGCCCGCTCGGGGTAATCGCCAACGACACGATGCACGTCGCCGGCGCGATCACCAGCGACGCGGCCGACAAGGCCTCGCGCTTCCTGCAGCTCTGCGACGCCTTCGACCTTCCGGTCCTCTCGCTGGTCGACACCCCAGGGATGATGGTCGGCCCCGAGGCCGAGGCGACCGGCCTGGTCCGCCACGCCTCGCGCCTGCTGCTCGCCGGCGCGGCGCTGCGGACGCCGCTGATCGCCGTCATCCTGCGCCGCGGCTACGGCCTCGGCGCCCAGGCGATGACCGGCGGCAGCATGCACGAGCCGCTGTTGACCCTGGCCTGGCCCTCGGCCCACCTCGGCCCTATGGGGCTGGAGGGCGCGGTGCGGCTCGCCCTGCGCAAGGAGCTCGAGGCGATCGCCGACGAGAGCGAGCGCGAGCAGCGCGTGCGCAACCTGACCGCCGCCGCCGAAGAGAACGCCGAGGCGCTCAACGCGGCGGCGCTGTTCGAGATCGACGACGTGATCGACCCGGCCGAGACGCGCGGGCTGATCGCCTCAACGCTGGCCGCGGCGCGAGCGCACTCCGGCGAGCGGACCGAGCGCCGCCGCTACGTCGACGCCTGGTAGCTCCCGAGAGGCGCAACGTTTTTTGGTCTTCATGGGACTACAAAACGTTGCACTGACTGGCGGCCTCAGAGATTGACCGGCGACATGTCGGCATAACGGTCGCCGGCGGCGGCGCCCTTTGGCGCGACCTCATCGATCCGGCGCAGGTCCTCATCGCTCAGCTCCACCTCGAGTGCCGCCACGTTCTCCTCGAGGTAGTGGCGACGCTTGGTCCCTGGGATCGGCGCTACATCGTCGCCCTGGGCCAACACCCAGGCCAGCGCCAGCTGTCCGGCGGTGACGTCCTTCTCGGCGGCGATCTCCTCGACCCGCTCGACCAGCTCCAGGTTGCGCTCGAAGTTCTCGCCTTCGAAGCGTGGGTTGACGCGGCGGAAGTCGCCCTCGGGCAGGTCGCCGGCGGAGCGGAAGCGGCCGGTGAGGAAGCCGCGACCGAGCGG
>Ga0207661_10001798_pt1 | contig 14651 bp, 11 predicted proteins | sample KBSC713LmetaG_FD_184337 | JGI IMG/M metagenome (GOLD analysis project Ga0207661, IMG submission 184337) | Corn rhizosphere microbial communities from Kellogg Biological Station, Michigan, USA - KBS C7.1-3L metaG (SPAdes) (version 2) | ecosystem: Host-associated > Plants > Roots > Rhizosphere ...
GGCAGCTACGCAATTAAGGACCTGACCATTCAGAACGTGGCCGGCGACGCCATTGATCTCGGCGACGGCGCCGCGATGACGTTAACCAATTCGACGCTGAAAGGCGGCGTCGCGGTAGAATACGGCGGTGCGCTCACTGTCTCGAGCGGCTCGCAATTGGCCGGACCTGTGACGGTCGAGGGGGGCGCCCTTTATCTCGCCGGGGGCAATATTTCCGGGACGCTGAACATCGATCCTGGCGCGACCGTAACGGCCGACGTGGCAACTGGACAGGTTGCCGTAATCGACGGCGACATTTCCGGTGCGGGGGGGATCACGCTCAATACCGTTGGCGGCTTCGGCGGGGTTCTTGAGCTGGGCGGCCACAACACGTTCAGCGGCGGCGTCGTCATAAGTGACCATCAGACCTTGCGCATCGACAGCGGCGCCAATGCCGGATCAGCGCCGATCGACATGGCTGCCGCCGATGCCGTCCTCCAGCTCGACGGTGCGACCTTGCCGGACGTGACCATCGACATGCCGGCCGATTCCGGCACCATCTATCTCTCCGGGATTACGACCGGCAGCGCCCAGACCCTCACGCTGTCCCAAGACGGCACGCTGCAGATACCCGGCGCTGCCGGTGCGGGAACACTGCAGTTCACGAGCGACTTGCCCGCGGGGACGCAATTTGTCCTGGTCCCATACGCGGGGGGCGGCTCCGAGCTTTTGCTGAAAGACTCCCACGTCGTCGTTCACAACCAGGCGGAATTCAACAATGCAATCGCGCAGGCGAACTCATTGCCGGGCGTGGATGGTTTGAATCTCACCATCACAATTGCGCCTGGAACCGGCACGCTCAGCCTCGTGAGCGACCTCGACATGGTTAACCTGAAGTTTGGCGTTTCGCTGACCATCGACGGTGGCGGGCAGATGCTCAGCGGAAATGGTACCGCGCGGGGCATCTTTGTCGATTCCGGACAAGTGACAATCAAGGATCTTACGATCGCCGACACGGTCGCGCAGGGCGGAGCCGGTGGCGACGCCACAGGCGGCGGTTTCGCCGGCGGCGGCGGCGCAGGTTTCGGCGGCGGCGTCTTTGTCGGATCGACGGCAAACGTCACGTTGCAGAACGTCGACTTCGCGAATGACGCAGCGCACGGCGGCGCGGGCGGTGACTATGCGATGGGACCTTTCCTTGACGCCGGCGGGAATGGCGGCGGCGGCGGCATGGGCGGCGCCGGGGGCGATGCCGGCGACTACGGCAGCGGCGGCGGTGGAGGACTTGGCCTCGGCGCCGATGGCGGTAACGGCGACGGCCACGAGGGCCGCATCGGCAGCGCACAGTCACAGGCTGGCGGCGGCGCCGCGACCGCGTCCTGGGACGGTACTTTATTGACGACCGTAGCCGGCGGTGAAAACGGCGGCGGCGGCGGTGGTACGGGCGACACGTTTGCCGGCGGTGTTGGCGGGGGCGGCGGCGTCGGTGGCGGCGCAGGCATGGTCGATCCCTATAGCGGTGCTGACGACGTTGGCGGCGCCGGCGGCTTTGGTGGCGGCGGCGGCGGCGGCGGCTTCAATGTCTACAATCATGGTGAAGGGGGCGATGGCGGCTTCGGTGGCGGCGGTGGCGGTGGTGGTGTGCACCCGAGCCAAGGCGGCTATGGTGGAGGCGCGGGGGGCGGCGCCAACCAAGGCGGCATCGCCGGATTCGGCGGCGGCACCGCTCATGGCTCCCTCGGTGGCGGCGGCGCGGGTTTCGGCGGCAGCGTGTTCGTCCAGGACGGCGGCACGATCGCGATCATCGGCAGCGGCACGGAGAGCGGAGGAAGTGTCGCTGGCGGCGCGGGCGGCAGCGGTATCCTACTGGACCACTCCACCCCCTCGACGGCCGGGACCGGCGGTGCGGCCGGTGCCGCCATTTACGGTCAAGGCAACACCACGATCGCGTTCGCGCCGGCTGCCGGGCAGACCATCAGCTATGGCGACGACATCGCCGACGGGACGAGTCTCGGCGGCACAGGCGTTGTATCCCTGACGATTGACGGGCCCGGCACGCTGATTCTCGGCGCCGCGAACCACTATTCGGGCACGACCACGATCGCCCAAGGCACGCTTACCATCATGGGCGACACCACGGGTCTTCTGGGGCCGATCGTGGACGATGGCGCGTTGAACTTCGATCAGACCGGAAGCTCCTCGTTCTCGGGCGCGATCAGCGGCACGGGCACACTGTCGCAGCAGGGCTCGGGCAAATCTTCGATCGGCGGAGCCGTTTCCGTGGCCGGCGGTGTTGCCATCGAGTCCGGCACGCTGGCCATCGCGGGAGATGTCTCGAGCCTAACCCAGATCACCGACGAGGCCAGTCTCGTCCTTGACGGCAGCGGCAATCAGACAAGCAATGCCGCGATCAGTGGCAGCGGGACGCTGATCGCGGCAACCGGCGGCGTCCTCACGCTGAACGGCCTTTCGAGTTATTCGGGAGGCACCGATATTCAGTCCGGCGAGCTGCAGCTGGGCAGCGCCGGCGCCGCCGGCACGGGACCGATCACCTTCACCGGCGACAATGCCACGCTCGGCTTCTCGGTCGCGACGGCGCCCGGCCCGGGCGTCACGATCGATGGTTTCGTGTCGGGTGATTCGATCGATATCGAAGGGATCGGCCTCGCGACCGTATCCCCGCTGAGCCCGACCAATCAGCTCACCCTGACGGGACCCGGCGGAACCGTTCAACTCCAGCTCGACCCGACGGTCGACTATTCGAACGATGTGTTTGTCACCAAGAGCGACAATCACGGCGGCAGGATTCTGCAAATTCATCCCACCGTCTACACCTTCAACGTCAGCTCGGCCGACCAGTTCACTCAAGACCTGGCGTTGATCAACAAGGGTGGCCAGGATTCCATAGGCGGCGGAACATATCGTTTCGATCTGTCCGGTGGCATCGGCGGCGGGAGCGGCCCGTTCAACGTGAATCTCGCGGTCGGCGCGACACTGACGATCTCGGGAGGGGCGGTGTACACGCCGCTGGATCTCCAATCCGGCAAGGTCGTGCTCAACTCGCCCCAGGTGCTTGGGGGGGTAACGGTCGAGACCGGCGAGCAAGTCACTGTGACGGGCTCGAGCGGAGACATTGAAGGAGTTACCCTCAACGGGACGGCGCAGCTTATCGACAAGTTAAGCGCGGGCCAGACCGTCGGCCTCTCTTCTATAGCCGGTACGGGATCATTGCTGATCGACGGGCCGGGAACGTTCCAGCTTAATCAGAACAACAGCTATTCGGGCGGCACCACCATCAATGGGGGCACGCTGCAACTCGAAAGCCCGAACTCCGCAGGCACAGGACCGATTACGTTCGGGCGCGACGGCGGCACCCTCGATCTCGCAATGTATTACTCGCATGGCAGCTTGAGCGGGTTTTCCAACACGATCTACGGCTTCGCGCCGGGCGACGTGATCGTGTTACCATACGGCTTCAATTTTGCCGCAGCTGCGTTGAACGGCAGCAATGCGTTAGTTGATCCGACCTCCGGCCAAGCAATCTATTTCAACCCGTCGCAGTCCTTCGCGGGCGAAACATTTGTCCCGCTCAATGGGGGAACGGCTTTCACGGTCCATGACTCGAATGTTGCTACGCCGGCGCCGCCGACGCTTGAGCTCCAAACGATCGTCGGCGTGACGCATGTCGTCCCGGGCGACGCACCGGTTACGGAAAATCCAACCCTGGTCGGCACGGCCGACCCCAGCGCGTCCGTCACGATCACGGTCAGCCATGGTGAAGGTCCCCAGCAAACCGTGACGGTGACAGCCGACGGCACCGGCCAGTTCAGCTATACCCCCCTGTTGAGCGGCGACGGCCTGGTCGTCGCGGCTGCCACCGAGGTCGATGCGGCGGGAAACAGCAGCGGTCCGTCGCAACTGCTCTTGTTCGACTATATCGGCCAGCCGACCGTCATGCTGGAGCTCGCTCACGACACGGGCGTCAGTGGCAGCGACGGCACCACCAACGATCCCACTTTATCGGGGGTGACCAATCCCGGCGCTGTCGTCACCTTCTATGAAGGCACGACCGAGATCGGTTCGACTGAGGCGGATGATCGAACCGGAGCTTTCTCGTTCACGCCGAGCCTGGCGGACGGCACTCACACGGTCACCGTAATCACCGACGGCGACAGCGCCGTTTCGGACTCCACCACCTTTACACTGGTCACGACAGTTTCCATTGATGGGGTCTCCGTCAGTCTGCCGTCGAATATACCGACGGCCGATGAAGGCAGCGTGCCTTATACCATCACCGGTCTGGATCCGAGCATGGTGGCGACGGCCGGCGTCTCTCTTAGCATCGGCAACGACTATAGCGTGCCGATCACGGCTATCAGCGGCACGCTTGATTTATCGAGCGATCCCGATCACGGAAACCAGCCGGTCAAGCTCACCCTCACCGATGTTGCCGGTAACTCGGCCTCGCTCAGCGGAGGCAACGTGTATGTGAGCGACCCGACGTACCTGCAGACCCTGCCCTCTCAGGTGCAGAGCCCGGGCTCCCTGGACTTATCCGGCTGGGCCGATCCGACCGCTTATTACGAGGTGCAGTTTTCGGATAACGGCAAGCTGCTTCAATCCAGCGAGGGCCACCCTTACGCCCATATCGATCCTGCCAGTGGTCAGTTCGACTTTCCGGTCCTGCTGAATCCGGGCACGCACGATATCGCCGCAATGTTTTTGCCGTTCAACGGCGATCCGGACACCGTCACACCAGTGCAGTCGGTCGATGTTGTGCCGCCGCCGTCCGGTCTGAACATCCTCAACGGGGACGCTGTCTTTTCAGGCAATGTCTATGTCCTGAAGGGGACAGACAGCGTGGCCGGCGACCACCTCGCGATCTATTTCGATGCGCGCCATTTCAACTACACGCAGACCGACGTCGACGCTCATGGCAATTGGTCGGCGCTGATACAGTCCTGGCAGTTGAAACCAGGCCTCAATACGCTTGAGGTGGGCGGGCAGGCGGGGACGGTTGGTACGACTCTCGATGTCGAGCCGAACGGCAGCAACGCTCCGGTCATTACCGGGATCGCTGATCAGACGGGGCCACTCGCACCGATCGACGAATATGGCGACTACGCGACTTCGAATGCACCCCTGAGCCTGTTTGGAACGGCTGACCCGGGAGATCAAGTCGATCTCTACGACGGAAGTCATCTAGTCGGCACAGCTGTTGCCGGCGTCGACGGCCATTGGTCGATATTCGATGTGCCGGCATCGAGTGATCCAGATGATGTTTACCAGGGTACGGTCTTCAATAGTTTCCTTGCTCTCTCAACGGATCTAAGCGGCGCTCAGAACGAGTCGAACTATTTGCAAGTAAATACGCCTGTGCCTTGTTATTGTCCCGGCACTTTGATCCGCACGGATAGCGGACAGAAGCGTGTTGAGAGGCTCAGGATCGGCGACAAGTTGAAGACGGCTTCGGGCGCTCTGCGGCCGATCAAGTGGATCGGACGGCGCAGCTATCACGGCCGTTTCGTCATTGGCCGCAAAGACATCCTGCCGATCTGCATTAAGGCGGGAGCCCTAGATGAGAACGTGCCGCGGCGCGACCTGTGGATCTCGCCGCATCACGCGATGTATCTCGAAGACGTACTGATCGAGGCCAAGGACCTCGTCAATGGCACCTCCATCGTGCAGGCCGAGCATGTCGAGAAGGTCGAATACTTCCATGTCGAGCTCGACAGTCACGACGTGATCATCGCCGAAGGTGCGCTGTCGGAGAGCTTCATCGACGACGACAGCCGTAGCATGTTCCACAACGCGCACGAGTACGCGGCGCTTTATTCCGACGCCGGTGCCACGCCGGCACGCTATTGCGCGCCGCGCCTGGAGGACGGCTACGAGGTCGAGGCGGTGCGGCAGCGCATCGCCGCGCGCGCCGGACTGCGCCCGCCCGCCGCCGCATCGGCACGCGGCAGGCTGCGCGGCTTCATCGATCTGGTCGGCCCCGACTACATTTCTGGCTGGGCGCAGACGATTGAGCATCCCGAAGCGCCGGTCTGCCTCGATATCTTTGCCTCTGGCCGATTGATCGGCCAGGTGTTTGCCGACCGCTATCGTCCCGATCTCGAACGAGCCGGGCTTGGCAGCGGCCGCCACGCTTTTGCATTCACGCCCCCGCGTGGGGTGTCGCTTGATCGCGTGGACGTGCGCCGCTCGCTCGACGGAGCCGAGCTACCAATAACCAAAGCTTGCGCTGAACTAATCAGGTCTGCTACGCGCGGAGCGCGTGCAGCTGCCGCGCGATGATCCCATTCTTCTCGATCGTATGGTGTCCCGGCGGCAAAGAAGGCGGGCTGTCTACGACGAAGGAGCGCGCCAGGTCGGGCGGTGGTTCGATAGGTTTGGGAGCATGGGTCGAATAGAGACCTACAGGTCTGTCGTTGCGAATATCCAGCCGGCGACACAAAAAAGACGGCCTTGGCAGTGGGCTGAGCAAGGCCGTTGGGGTACTAAAGCCGCCGAACCTCACCATTAAGCCCGGCAGATCGTTCAAGCCTGCGCTTGAAGCGGCAGGCCCGCACCAACATTTGTTGGACGGCGCCGGCCTATGGCTTTTCAAATGCAGCAGCTGCGGTGATCTGAGCTGGACGAAAGAGAACGAGTAGAGCACCTCGCTGGCGGCCTTGCTCCACACTTTGGGGGACGGCCGACGCATTCCGCCAGCTCCTTTAATAGAGCCGGCGGAAGCTTCGATCTTTTTTAGCTCGCGCGACACAGCTGACGCTCGCGCGATTTGTTCTTCAGTGCAGGTGGTGCGCGATCAGGTAGACACCGCCGCCCACGACGATGATGGCTGGTACGGCCCAGAGAATGATTACGGGGGGCATGGCTTCCTCACCTCGTCAGTTGGAGCTGCAGACCTTGACCGTCTTCATGCCGGTCTCGGCCTCAGAGCGGCTCTTGTAGACAGTCCCTGACGGACTGACGACGGTGGTTGTGGTGTCGGTCGGTTTGTTGTCCACGACCGTGCACTTCTTCGTCTTCACGTCCTGCACAACGTAGTATTCGTCCGCCGCTAACGCAGGCGTGACGAACGCGGCAATCATCGACGCCGCAATAACAGCTTTAACGTTCATGTCTTTCCTCCTCCAGTGGCCGCTCGGTAGCGGCAAGGAGGAACGGGAACGGGCAGGAAAAGGTTCCCAAATGTCGTCATGATGCGGCCGCCTCTCCTTCAGAAGGGATCAAGGGGACGTGTTCGGCGGGTTGTGGCCCGCTTACGATAGCCGCTTAAGCGGCACCCTTGAGCGGTAAGGGCAGCTGGACCGGCCGTCCGTTGCCGTGCCGATCGATGAAGCCCGCGAGCCGCGTTGGCGTCTCGCGGTCCTGGGCGGTCAGGCGCTACGCTAGCTCGTCGGCGATCTCCTCCGAACGTCCCGCGACCAGCTTTCCGCCGTTTTGAAGGCGACCACGCGGACAGCATCCGAATATTGGCCCTCGAGCAGATCGCGGATGACGGTCTCACGATTCGTGCGCTCCCTCGTTGACCTCGCCAGCTCGGGCCAAGGCGCTCACCGAAATCGTCCAGCACCAGATAGATGTCGACAGTCATGTCGTGGGGCCGGGGCTATCGATGGCGCACGCACGATGCAAACTCCAATGAGTATCGGCCTATGATAGGATCAGGCTACGAATTGCGAATCAGTTCTCTTCGTCCGGAAACTCCTGCACAAACCCGTCCGGCATCGCCGTCGGATTGTCCTCCTCATCAGCTGATTGCAGATCGGGCAGGGCAACCCCCTTCGCAGCTGCAGGCTCTAACGCCCAGCCAGGGCCGATCTGAATGGGCTTCGCAGACCCACCGGCAGTCGCTGCAGCGCGCGCAAAATCTCACCTGACCCAGCTCCGACAAAGACAATCAAACGACAGCGCCGAGCCCCGTCCAACGTTCCAACTTTCCGCATCGTTCTCGCGCGGTGCGCGTTGGAGACTGCAACGTGGGAGGCAAGGCCGGCGATAGCGCCAGTGATCCCTTTAGAGGGTGGCGAAACTCGTGACCGATTACACCGCAGATGCAAAGAGGCATCGGGATCAAGCCGAGGAGTGCCGCGCGAAGGCCGATCTAGTAGCCGACGAAAGCACGCACGCTCAGTATCTCAGGATGTCTGAGGCCTTCGATCAGATGGCGGATCACGAAGAGCAGATGGCGCGTTCGACCGATGTTATGCGAAAGGCCTGAGCTCGCGGCATCAGCCGCCAGACGCGACCGTGATCCACAACAAGGCCGCGCTATTTTTCCGGCGGCCTTACGGGACCTGCGATCAAGCGATAGGCAGGCACCCAAGCCGTATTCCAAGTCTCCATGGTCGCGCCGCAAATGGCACACTCGAAGCTGCCGATTTCTCGGCTCGAAGCCATGGCCTCCGAACGATCATAAACGGCCCCACACTTGCAAGCTCGGTGACGAGTTTCAGCCATACGTGCTTATGCGCTCGCAGAGCAACTATTGCTAGTTCTAAGCTAGGCGCGGGGAAAGAAACTTCTGATTGGCAATGACCTCGTACCGAAAGCCAGCCCACGTGTGGCGACTGGCTTCCCGGGTGAAGAGGGAGACAAGCCGCCGATACCCGTAGTGAGACTGTGGGAATCGATTAGTGCCGCCAGCGTCTTTCAGGTAGCGGGTCCAATGCGATAAGGGCTGATTGTCTCTGGCGGCGCGGCTTTGGATCAATCGAATCTATCAGCGTCGCCTGCGCTCTCTGAATCTGTTCATGCAGATCAATCAACTCGCAGATCTGCGCTAGTAGGGCTGTTGAAGTGGCAGCAAATGACTCAGCTCGCTCTTGAAGGGTCATTTTCTAAAATTCCTGCGGTACACACTTCTCTCCCCAACCAAATGCTATTTGGGCGTGCCGGCTTCACAATTTACCCATGATAAGTGCAGCGACTTTTTGTTTGCCGCAATTAGCGGTTCCCTTCTGCACCGATCTCCGCCGTTGAGCACCATAAAATGATGCATTAGCCGCCATGGTGACGGCTTGGCCACTGTGAAGACCACCTCGGTGTTCCCTTGAGGTGAACTTCACGAACGTGCCGCTCGGGCATCACCAGCCAGCCCTTATACTCGGCCGGCTGAAACAGGAAAGGATCATTGATCTTCTCGATGTGGATACGGCCGTCCTGCACCGGCTCGACCGCGTTGGCTAGCTCGACGATCTTGCGCGCGGCGGCTTCAGGATCGGCGTAGGGACGAGTGTGGACCAATTTGTTCATGTCATTTCGTGGTAAAGGTACGGGCGAGTCTCGCGCGTTGGTTCGATGGGCCCTCGGAGCATGATGGCCAAGATGAGGATGTCAACCAAGCCCAGGATAGAAGCCGCAGCTCCAGCCCCATTGATCGCCATGGCCAGGGACGCCAGCGCGCTCGCCGATCGCACCGACGCGAACATCGCCGTGGTAGATGTGCCATGTTTTGCGGTGGCTATCACCGGTACGGCGGTGGGTGAGCTTGGGCATCCCGCATTGATTCCGTCGGCCGCCGCCATGCGCAATTTCTCGATATTTGGGGTGCGGAATGGCGGTGAGCTACTGCTCATCGTGGATGTGGGAAAAGCCCGAGGCGATCTCGATGGGACGCGACAGGAACAGCCATCGTGTCTCGGTCGTTTTCTTTGATGGACTTTGTCGAACGGTGCTTCGTCGCGATGGCGGTGGCAGGGTTCGTTGGGCTTATCGCAGTGCTGGTATGGATGTGGCTGACCTGAAGGCGACGTTTCGCGCGGGAGCAGCCGGCTGGCCAACCTCAATGCCCAAAGAGCACGACTACGAAGGCGCCAGCGAGGGCGACCTTCCACGCTATCGAGATCGCAAGAGCAACGTATCCCGCCTCGTGAGCAAAAGCATACGCCCTAAGCTGCAAAGCCCTTACGTGCGGAAGTCGCGCCAGAGGTTGGCGAATGAGAGGAAGTCGGGTTCGTCTCCGCGGCGTCAGTTACAAGGAACCCGACTTCGTGGCGTGGCTCTTGTCGTCCGGAGCATCAATAACAAGCGCCTCGCGTGCCGACCGCACCGGTGTAGGGATTCATATTGCCAGCGGTGCCGTAATTGTCCCGCTGCGTGCTGTTGGGATTAGTCGCTTGATACGGCTGGACATAGGTACCATTGCTCCGGGTGTAACCCGACACGCGGTGGCTATTCGGATTTGAGCCGGTGCAGTACCCATGGCCCTGCGCGTGAACGGCGGTCGCGGTCAAATCAAAGCCGTAGCGAGAAAAAGTTGCTTCATTTCCAATTTCTCTCAAAAGAACTTCATGAACGCCAGAAAACAACCGCAGAGAGCAGCGGGAGTCCGTCCTTGCCTGCTGAATCCCAATGGAAGCTAATGCCGTTTAAATAATGGAGGCTAATGCCGTTTAAATAGTGAGAGCGTTCCCATAAATGTGGCGCCAGAAAGCACGCGACAGCGAGCCGAGCTGCGCGGCCGGATCGAGAGCGCGCTGGATCGGGCCTAAACCAGCAAGCTGCGGAATGGCGAGAACCCCGGCGTGCTGGAAGGCACTCCTCGCACCAGCTTCTGCGCGAGCGATCCATGGCGGCGCCGGTCGAACACCACAGGCACTGCCCCAGCCGAGCTGCGGCGACTCACCGCTGACCTGCGCCACCGTTACGCGGCGTGCTGTTTCGTCTCTGATGCGTTTTCATCTGCAGCGGTGCCGGCCTCTTTGGGCCATATGCGGGCCATTCGCCACCCACTCTTCATCGCATCCTCCATGGTCTCCCGCAGAAATTCAACCTGAACCGCTGCTACCTCTTGAGGAGATCGACAGCGCCACAGTTTGTTCATGCGTTGCACATTCCGCTCGATTTGGTGATGCACGAACGCGAAATACTCCTGAGACATGCGGCTGACACCTTCGACGGCCGCCGTGGTGGAGTGCAGTACTGTGGCGGCGCTGCGTGTCGTTTGTTCGGCTGCGTCTTGCACCTGATTGCCCGCCAACCCGAGGTGGTTGGTCGAGCCGCCCATCGCTGCTTCGGCCACGTCGAGACCACTCGCACCGCGGTCTGGACGGTTTCGGCGTTTCGCCGAAGTAGATCAGATCCGACTTGAGCAGCCTCCCGACTACTGTCAGCCGCATTTTGTCCAATGCGCTCGGTCTGTTCAGTCGCGCTCTGGTGGTTTCTCCTGTGGTTGTTACGCTGCTTTTCGGTCGATCCCTCTTTGCGCGATTTTGCCATGTCGATCCTCGCGTAGCCTTTGGAGAGGCAGGTGGCCGCACGCTTCAGCATCGCTGGCAACCTTTTGCCTCAAAAACCGTTCCTAAATACAACTGAATTTATGAACGGACGGCCACTTTCGTGAGACGGGGCGTCTAAATCCAGCGGGCGGTCACATGCGGTCAACCCAGGGCTATCTGCATTCCTTGCTGATGTTAGCAATAGAATCAAACGGCGTAATCGGGCTCCGGGTAATGAAGCTGATGCGCGGCGGCAGAAGAGCGCGACGCGAAGCTGAACAAATGGTCACCGAAAAGATACATGCAGCACTAGAGGCTGGTGCGAGCATGATGACTGGCGCTACTGGAGATCAGATCGTTCGCGGCTATCGACGGCGTGTGGCAGCAAACGCCAAGCGGCTAGGCAGGCTCAAGACCGTCAGGCGAAAAAGACGCAAACGCAAAACCCGCAGTAGCCTCTTTTGATGAAAGGCCGCCGGCGATCGCATGACGTCGGTTCAGACGGGATTCTAACATCGGGGATGTTGTAGCTTTCGCGGAGTTGTGCCCAGTATGGCGCACGAACGACACTAAGCCCGTTGGCTGGCCGGCGCGCCAACGTGGGCGGGTTTTCCCTTCTTGGATCAGTCGGTCCCGAAAAATCACACTGGAGTAGGCAGCTATCGTCTGAAACTCGTCTTCTGCTTCCAGTGTGCTCGACGGAAAAATTGGGTTGGACCGCTTACCCGTGGCGCACCGGCAGCAGACTGGGATCAGCAGCTGTGCGCTCCGATCCGATGACGCGGCTGCTGATCGGGGCCGCCGTAACGATGATGGTAGGTTGGCTCGCCGGGTCCCGCCTTCAATCCTCCCGGCGGACACGCCGGGTGCTCCGGTGAGCGACACGGCCATTGCCGCCCGTCACCACCGGCGCCGTCGGCGACGACCCATCATCGTACCGAGTAGGAAAGCCACAGCGAGCGCATGTAGAGGCGCCTCTCGCGCCCAGTGCGCCAACCGATCCAGCGGTGCACCCGGCCGCCGACCTCTCTCAACAGCATCAGCAACGGATTGCGTGGTTTCCCTGACGGTTTGCGCTGCGGTTTGGACCGCCTCCTTCGCGCGATCCAGCTTGCCTTGGCCGCCGGTATCCTGCAGCGGTTCACCTTCGCCGATCACCATTCGCTCCTCGCTGAACGAAACCGACGTTCTAGCCGGGTAATCGTTCCAAAGCCGCAGGAACGTCGCCGCGCACGTGTGGTTTGATCTGGGATGGACCGCATAAACCCCGAATGCCTGTTGGTGAGGTGCACGCAGTGTGAAAGCTGGCCTATGGCTGTCCAGACCTACGAGAGCAACCAGCTCGTCTTTAGGTGCCCAAAATGCCATTCGCAGGAGGCTTATAGGATCGGTGTGGCGGGGCGGCTCGTACCTGCTCCAGAACTGTTGGCCGGGCAGATGACGAGAGGCTAATTAACCAAAGTTCGCAAGTGCGCTCGAAGGCGCGATCCTCTCGTCACCTCAAGTTCTTCCGCCCGTCGCTAAATAGGGCCGAGCACTGCGTGTCGATGCGGAATGGTGTACCCCGCGTTTGGCCGGTTGACATCGATGAACACTCGATAAGAGCTCATCTCGGTCCTCACTTGCTTGCCTGGCGAACTGCAGGAACCTTTTGAGGCAGCAGTATACAATATGTTCGTCGTACGATAGAGGCTCAGGTGATGTCAGAGGCAGAAACTGTCGTCGTAGTCATTGCCATCGCGGTAGTTGCCTTAAATCGTCGGCAACTTCGTCTTCCAGATGATTGCAGAATGGAAGAATCCGCCAATCGGTCGGTTTACCGAGTGCGACGGCGTCCGACTTCACTACATCGAATTGCGGTAGCACCGATATTGCTGCGCCGAGCCTTTTAGCCTTCTTGATGCGGTCGTCCTTCGCTGCAGCCTCCAGTTCGGCAAGTGAGCTGATTCCGAGAGCCGCATGGATATGGCCTTGTGTGGTGCTGCTACACGGCAACGGCACCATGATCCAGGATCTTACGATCAGTGGACTAGTGGACTTGGTCTGCAATGGAAAGAAGGTTCGGCAATGACCGAGCCTCCGCGCTGACGAACGACCAGGACAGCAACGAGCACATTTCCAATGCGCGCCGCCGACCGCTCCAATCGCCTTCGCAGGATTCTGCGATCCGCTAGGCCGAGCGGCTGCGCAAGGTGACAGAAAGGGCCCCCTTGCAGTCACTCCTCGCCGCGTTTCTGCTTGGCATCTGGGTCGCCCGCCGGCGCTAGGAGACCTGCGAGCCTGCACGATTCATGGCCAGGAAGCTCAAGACATTCCAGACGTCGCTGGGCTTCTATGATCTCGCGATCGCGGCGCCCTCGATGAAGGTAGCGCTGGAGGCGTGGGGCGCGGGCCGCAATCTTTTCCATCAGGGCGTCGCCAAAGAGACGGACGATCAGGACGTGGTCGCTGCGACGATGTCCAAACCGGGTATAGTGCTGCAGCGGCCAGCGGGTTCGAGCGGACGCTTCGCGGAGTACTCCGATCTTCCCGTCCGACCTGGGATCCGTCGAAAAGGGGAGTCGGCAGGAAAGCCATCGCGCGAAGCCGGCCGAAGAGGCCGCCTCCGGAAATCAGCGAGCAGGACGCCCAAAAGCCCGCTGCTGAATTCGAGAAGGAACAGAAGCGCCGGAGGCCGAGCGCCGGCGTGAAGAGGCCGCCCGAGAAAGAGATCGCGAACGGAGAAGGCGAAGGCCAAAGCGCAGACGGGGCTGGACAAGGCCGAGCGCGAGCATGCGAAGAGGGCGGCGAATATTCAGGCCGAGGTCGAGGCTCTCGAGAAGTGCTCGCGCGCCGTGGAAGACCGGTGGGGAAAGGAACGAGAGCGGCTGCAGGCTGCGCTCCGTCGCGCGCGGGACTAGGGCCTAGGCAGGATCGGCAGGTCGTGGCTTTCCGGCGACATCGAACGAGAACTTGACGCGCATGAACAGGCCGGCGTCGGTTCGGACGTCGATGCTCATGTGATTAAGGGCGCCGCGCGATCCTACATCCAGCCGTGTTGTTCGCACTCCTGGATGGCGCCGGCCTCCTGCAGCACGGGAATCGCCAACCATCGCGATTCCTCGCGAAAAAAATTTGCGGCGGGGTCTTGAAACTTTTCCCGGCCTTCTAAATTTTTTTGGCGTCGCCATCGCGGCGGCCGGGACGCCCTCGGGGTCCCGCAACTTGAGTCGGGCGCCGGACGGTGTCCGAAGCCTGCTCGTACCCATCTTGCTCCAAGGAGGATTTGGCTATGAGGTATGATTGGACTCCCCTCTGGAGGTCGACCATCGGGTTCGACCACCTTTTCGACGTTCTCGACGAGGTCCAGCGGACCGCCGAAGAGAGCTATCCCCCCTACAACATCGAACGCCACGACGAGAACCGCTTCCAGATCTCGGTCGCGCTCGCTGGATTCACGCC
>Ga0207661_10001800_pt1 | contig 14645 bp, 10 predicted proteins | sample KBSC713LmetaG_FD_184337 | JGI IMG/M metagenome (GOLD analysis project Ga0207661, IMG submission 184337) | Corn rhizosphere microbial communities from Kellogg Biological Station, Michigan, USA - KBS C7.1-3L metaG (SPAdes) (version 2) | ecosystem: Host-associated > Plants > Roots > Rhizosphere ...
CACGCGCGTCGTCGTGCTCGGGCCGACGGGGCCGCGGGACGTCGGGCCCGCTCGCGACGCCCGGCTCGAGCTGACCGTGTCGGACGAGCGCCTGCCGGAGGGCGTGCCCGTCCATCTGAAGCTGGACTCGGGGATGGGGCGCTGGGGGCTCGGCGAGCTTCCCGAGCCGGACGCGTCGGTCGTGGGGCTGATGACCCACTTCGCGACGGCGGACACGGACCCCGCCTTCGCCGAGAAGCAGCTCGAGCGGTTCCTGGCGGCGACCTCGGCCTACGACGTGCGCGTGACGCGGCACGCGGCGAACAGCGCCGCTGCCCTGACTCTGCCCGCGTCGCGGCTCGACGCTGCACGCTGCGGGATCGCGCTCTACGGCATCGACCCGCTCGGCGCCGACCCCTCCCGCTTCGGCCTCCGGCCCGCGCTTCGCTGGGAGTCCGAGCTGGCGCAGGTCCGTCTGCTGCGGCCGGGTGACGGCACCGGGTACGGTCGGCGGTTCGTGGCGACGGAGGAGACGTGGATCGGGATCGTGCCCGTTGGCTATGCCGACGGGTTCCGCCGCGACATGTCCGGGACCGAGATCCTCGTCGGCGGTGTCCGCGCCGCGGTCGTGGGGACGGTCTCGATGGACGCGCTCGCGGTCCGGCTCGACGGGCCGGCGGAGCAAGGGACGCCGGTGACGCTCGTCGGCGACCGCGTGACGTTCGAGCAGCATGCGGCGGTCGCGGACACCATCGGGTACGAGCTGGCCTGCGGAATCAGGGTCGAGCCGGGTCGAGGCGAGAGGAGAGTTGCCGATGCCTGACCCGGTCGAGAGGCGCCTGGCGCTACAGGTCTCTCGTCACGAAGACTTCGCCGCCCACGTCGTCGAGCTGCTCGCCCCGTTCTCGGGCGCCGAGCGTGCTCTCGACGTCGGCTGCGGCACCGGCGCGCTCGCCTACGTGCTGGCCGAGCACGTCCGCGAGGTCGTCGGGGTGGACGAGCGGGAGGAGCTCGTCGAGGCCGCGCGCGAGAACGCTCCGCCCGGCTGCACCTTCGCGGTCGCGGACGCGACCGCACTGCCGTTCCCGTACGGGGACTTCGATCTCGTCGGCTGCGCACGCGTGCTCCATCACGTGCGCCGACCCGAGCTCGTCGTCGCGGAGCTCGCCCGGGTGACCCGCCCCGGCGGCCGGATCCTCGTCGTCGACCAGCTCGGAGACGTGGATCCGATCCGAAGCCTCGAGCTCGACCGCTTCGAGCGAGTTCGCGACCCGACGCACACCCGCTTGCTTCCCGACGCGGACATCCGCGGCTACCTCGACGCGAACGACCTCGTCGTCGAGGCGAACAAGGTCGTCCAGGAGCATCGGGAGATGGAGACGTACCTCGACCTCGTCGGGCTCGAAGGCGAGGCACGTGAGCGGGTCGCCCGGATGGCGCCCGAGTCCTACGACGTCGAGCTCGGTTGGTACGTGGCGGTCAAGCACGGGTAGCGCGCCGCGCCACTCGAAGGTAGTCAGACAGGCTAACGCCCGGTAGTCTGTGTGACGCATGATCACGGACGTCAACCCGTTCGTCTACTCGCGACCCGTCGCGCCGGAGGACGTCGTCGACCGCGAGGACGAGGTGCGCCGGCTGTTGCGCGACGCCGTCGGCGGCCACTACGTCCGCCTCTACGCACCCCGCAAGTACGGCAAGACGAGCCTCCTCAAGAAGGCGCTCCACGACGGCGCGCGCGACGAAGGGCTGATTCCGATCCTCGTCGACCTCTATCGGGTCTCCTCGATCGCCGACGTCACGGTGCGGCTCGAGCGCGCGTACGCGAAGCAGCTCAAGGGCGAGCTCCGCTCGCGGATCGAGGGGTTCCTCCAGCGAACGGGCGTCGGGCTCTCGCTCGGCGCCTTCGGGATCAGCGCGCGCCTCCAGCTCGAGCCGGCATCCGATCCGCTTCCGGCGCTGCACGCTCTGCTCGAGCTGCCGCTCAGGCTCGAGTCGTCCGGTGGCTACCGCGCGCTGATCGCGTTCGACGAGTTCCAGGACATCGGCCGCATCGACGGCCTCGACGGTCTCCTTCGTAGCCACATCCAGCATCACGGGGAGGTCGCGTCGTACGTCTTCGCCGGCTCCGAGCCGGCCCTGATGCGGCTCCTCTTCGAGACGAAGGAGCGCCCGCTCTACGGCTCCGCGGTGCCGATGCGGCTCGGCCGTCTGGCCGACGCCGACCTCGCGGCGTACGTCGACGCGCGCTTCGAGCAGACGGGGCGCCGCGCGGGCGAGGCACTCGGCCCGCTCCTCGTCGCCGCGCGCGGGCACCCGCAGCGCGCCATGCTCCTGTCCCACCGGCTCTGGGAGGAGGTGCCGGCGGGCGGCGAGGGAACTCTCGACCACTGGAGCGCCGCCCACGCGGCCGCGCTACGAGAGCTCGAGGCGGAGTTCGACGCGCAGTGGCGGGGGCTCGACGTCTCGCAGCAGAAGACCCTTCGCGCGCTTCTCCTGGGAGACGGCGCGCCGTACCGGACGGCCGCGCTGCGCCGGCTCGAGTTGACGAAGGACGTCGTCCGCCGCGCGCTTCCTCGGCTCGCGGCGACCGCGGAGATCGAGGAGCGCGAGGAGGGCGGCTACTCGCTCGTCGACCCGCTCTTCGCCGAGTGGGTCGGTCGGCTCAACGATCGGGCGTTGTCCTCGGGCTCGGGCTCCGTGGACAACGGTATCGAGCCCGGCCTGTAGTCCGACATCCCGGAGAAGCGGCCGACGACGCGCGGCATCAGCGCCTGTGCGATCGAGACGAGCCGATAAGGGAACCACGGCACTGTGACCTCGGCCTTGTCCTTCTCGACCGCGTCGACGACCGCGTTCGCCACACGCGGTGGCTGGATCACGAACTTCCCGAGCAGCGGGCTCTTGAGCACGCCCTTCTGCGGGAAGCCTTCGGTCTCGACGAAGCCGGGAAGGACGGAGTGCACGCGGATGCCGCTGCCGCGTAGCGCGGCGGCGAGTGAGCGTGAGAACGCGAGCTGTGCGTGCTTCGACGCGGCGTACGCTCCGGCGGGCGCGAAGGCGGCGGTGCCGGCGACGGAGACCAGGTTGACGATGTGCGCCCCACCTTGGCCCGCCGCGACCCGGAGCCCGGGCATCAAGGCGCGCGTGCACCACACGCCGCCGAGGTAGTTGACCTCCATCACGCGCTGGATGCGGTCGAGGTCGACGACGAGGAAGTCGCCACGCGCCGGGATGCCGGCGTTGTTCACGAGCAGGTGCACGGCAGGATGGCGCACGAGGATCCGCGCGGCGAGTGCCTCGACGGCGTCACGGTCGGCGACGTCGCACAGCTCGACCTCGCCGCCGATCTCGTCGGCGAGGGCACGGAGCCGATCCTCACGGCGGGCGACGAGCACGCAGCGCCACCCGCGCTCCGCGAGGCGACGGGCGATCGCCTCGCCGATGCCTGCCGAGGCGCCGGTTACGACCGCGATCTTCTGCTGCGGCTGCTGGGCGGGTGCGGATCCGGCGGAGGTCACCAACCCGGCAAGTTACAAGTTGCAACTTGTCGCCGTCCGCCGCGGGAGTCGCTCATGCCCGTTTAGGATCGCCGGGTGGCCGGCCGATTCGAGGGGAAGCAGGCGCTCGTGCTGGGCGTCGCGAACAAGCGGTCGATCGCGTGGGCGATCGCCGAGCGGCTCGCGGCCGAGGGTGCGCAGCTCGCGTTCACGTATCAGGGAGAGCGCATCGAGAAGTCGGTTCGCGACCTCGCCGCGACCGTCGACACGAAGCTCGTGACCGAATGCGACGTTCGCTCGGACGACGACCTCGACCGCCTGTTCTCGGAGACCGCCGATGCGTTCGGCGGGGGGCTCGACGTGCTCGTGCACTCGGTCGCCTACGCGGCGGCGGAGGATCTGGAGGGCCGCTTCACCGACACGCCACGCGAGCGCTTCTGGATGGCCGTCGACATCAGCGCGTACTCGCTCGTTGGCTGCGCGAAGCGTGCCGAGCCGCTGATGGCCGCCCGCGGCGGCGGGTCGATCGTGACGATGACCTATCTCGGCGGCGTCCGCGCCGTGCCGCACTACAACGTGATGGGCGTCGCGAAGGCGACGCTCGACGCGTCGATGCGCTACCTCGCGTGGGACCTCGGCGAGCACGCGATCCGCGTCAACGCGATCTCCGCCGGACCGGTGCGCACGCTTGCCGCGCGCTCGATCGCGGGGTTCACGACGATGGAGGAGATGTTCGTCGAGCGCGCGCCGATGCGCCGCCACATCGACGCGACCGACTGCGGCGCCGCCGCGGCCTACCTCCTCTCGGACGACGCGAGGAACGTCTCCGGCACGACGCTCTACGTCGATGCCGGCTATCACGCGATGGGTATGTAGACCTCGAAGCGCGCATTAACGCTCATTCCTCGTGCGTGGTTGGCCTGGCAGGACGATCCGGCGAAGCGCAGCGTCAAGGCGCCGGACATCGTCGGATCCCCCATCGCGCGTTGTCGCGGTGATGTCCGCTGATCCGCGGATCGTGTCGCGATGTCCTAGCCTCTGCCGATGCTCATCTGTCAGCGCTGCGGGCAGGAGAACCAGCCCGGTGCGCGCTTCTGCAACGGCTGTGGGGCGGCGCTCGCCCCGATCCAGGCTCGAGGCGAGACCCGCAAGACGGTGACGGTGCTGTTCTGCGACCTGACGGGGTCGACGGCGCTGGGAGAGCAGACGGATCCAGAAGTCCTGCGGGCACTGCTCGGGCGCTACTTCGAATGTATGAAGGCGATCGTCGAGTCGCACGGCGGCACAGTGGAGAAGTTCATCGGCGATGCAGTGATGGCGGTGTTCGGGATCCCGGCTGCGCACGAGGACGATGCACTCCGGGCTTGCCGGGCGGCGGTCGAGATGCGGGACGCGCTGCCTGAGCTCGGGATCCGCGGCCGGATCGGGGTGAACACCGGCGAGGTCGTCACGGGCACCTCGGAGCGGCTGGCAACAGGGAACGCCGTGAACGTCGCGGCACGCTTCGAGCAGGCCGCCGCGCCGGGGGAGGTCTTGATCGGGGAGGCGACCCGTGCGCTCGCCTCTGACGCGGTCGCTGTGGAACCGGTCGAGCCGTTGACGCTGAAGGGAAAGTCTGCGCCGGTGCCTGCGTATCGGCTGCTATCGGTGCTCGACGTGCCGGACCGCAGCCACGCGTCTCGGTTCGTCGGGCGCGAGCCGGAGCTTGCGCAGATCGTTGCGGCATGGGAGCGAGTGAAGACGCAGCCGCGTTGCCAGCTGATCACCGTCACAGCCGACGCCGGAGTGGGCAAGTCGCGGGTCGTGGCGGAGGCTCTCGCCGCCGTCGAAGCTCGTGTGGTCCGGGGGCGCTGCCTTCCCTACGGCGACGGGGTCACGTACTGGCCCGTGGTGGAGGTGGTGAAGCAGCTCGGGAAGCTGCCCTCGGATCCGGTCGCAGCGGCAGCAATCCGCTCGCTCCTCGGCGATTCGGACGTCGCGACCACCGCAGACGAGATCGCCTGGGCATCCCGAAAGCTGCTCGAGGAGCAGGCGCCGCTGGTCGTCGTCCTCGACGACATCCAGTGGGGAGACGAGACGTTCCTCGACCTGGTCGAGTCGACGGCGCTGCTCTCGGCCGGCGCTCCGATCTTGCTCCTGTGCATGGCGCGTCCGGAGCTGCTCGACCGGCGCCCCGGCTGGCCCGGCGTCTTGCGGCTCGAGCCGCTTCCCGCCGAGCAGGTCGAGGCGCTGATCGGCGACCAGGTCTCGCGTGACCTCCGGGAGCGGATCGCGTACGCGTCGGGCGGGAACCCGCTCTTCGTCTCCGAGATGCTGGCAATGGTGGCGGCAGACGACGACGTCGACGTGCCGCCGACGCTCAGGGCGCTCCTGGCGGCACGGCTCGACCAGCTGGACGAGCGCGAGCGGAAGGTGCTCGAACGAGGAGCAGTCGAGGGCGAGATCTTCCACCGCGGGGCCGTGCAGGCGCTCGTACCCGCAGAGATGCAGCTGACGACGCGCCTGGCCGGGCTCGTGCGCCGAGAGCTGATCCGTCCCGACCGCGCCCAGCTCGCCGGAGAGGACGGCTACCGCTTCCGCCACTTGCTGCTCCGGGATGCCGCCTACGACTCCCTGCCCAAGGCGATCCGCGCCGACCTCCACTCCCGCTTCGCCGACTGGCTGGCCCAGCATGGCCTGGGCCTCGTCGAGGTCGACGAGATCGTCGGCTACCACCTCGAGCAGGCGACCCGTTACCTCACCGAGCTCGGACGCCCCGACCCAGATCTGTGCGAGCGCGCTGCCGAGCGGCTCGCCGCCGCGGGCCGGCGCGCGAAAGACCGCCTCGACGGCCGGGCCGCGACCTCCCTCCTCATGCGCGCCGCCGAGCTTCTGCGCCCGCACCGCCTCGACGTCGCGCTCGAGTTGGAAGCCGCCTGGGCGACGAACGATCTCGATGGTCGCGCGGCCGTGCAAGCTGCGGACACGCTCGCCGACCGCGCCGCGGCCTCGGGCGACCGCTCCGGAGCTTCGCTTGCCCGTGCAACAGGCCTCTGCCTGCGTGTGACCAGCGGCGAGCTCGGCTCGTACGACGAGCAGGAGGCGCTCTGCCGCGCAGCGCTTCCCTTCGAAGAGGAACGTGACGATCCCAGGCGGCTCGCGCTGCTGTGGTGGGCCGTCGGCGTCACGGCGCAAAATCGGATGCACTGCGACGACGCCGTTGCCGCCCTCGAGCGGGCGTTCCACGAATCCCGCCGTGCGGGCGACTCGCCTTCCTTCATCACGCTGGAGCTCGACTGGGCGCTGATCCTCAGCCCGCGCCCGGCAGACGAGGGCCTGCGGATACTCGACGAGCTCGTGCCTGGACGACCGCCGGGGGACAGTGACCTCGCCCGAGCGGTGCTGCTCGCGATGCTCGGGCGCGCCGACGAGGCGTGGCCCCTCGCCGAGGCGCGGTCGGAGCATCTTCGCGAGGTCACCGGCGGCATTTGGGCGGACGCCCACCTCGCGGCGATCGCGATCGTCGAGGGCGATCGCGAGCGCGCATGTCGGCACCACGAGGCTCTGATCGAGGCGCTCCCACCTGGCACCGACGGCGTCGCCGCCTCGTTCAGGCTGCCGCTGGCCCGGGACCTCTGTTACCTCGGCCGCCTCGAAGCCGCGGAGCGCGAGCTACTTCGGGCGCAGGCGGTCGCGCCGAGCCCGGTCGGTCGGTCGCTGCGCCCCGCCGTCGAGGCGCTGATCATCGCCGCGCGCGGCGACCTCGAGCGGGCCGAGGTTCTCGCTCGCACAGGACTCGCCGCAGCGGAGACCGAGACGGACAACGTCTTGCTCCAAGGCTGGGGTCACGAGGATCTCGCGACCGTGCTCACCGGTGCCGGCCGGATCGACGAGGCACGCACCGAGCTCGAGCGCGCCATGGCGATCTTCGCGCGGAAGCGCTGCGTAACCTATGCCGAGCGCCTCGGCCGACAGATCGATTTGCTCGGGCAGGCCAAAGTCTGACCTGGCGGACGATTGAGATGTCCGCTCGTCGCTCGGTCGTATCGAGGTCTCAGGGTGAGGGCCCGGTGATGACACGCGCGGCGATCGACGAAAAACTGCCTGCAAATCTCACCTCTTCCGCACCGTCACCCAGACGTCGTTCGCATCCGTCGTGACTCCCGTCGGCAAGTACGGCAGGCGGACGCGGGTCGCGGCGTTCGTCTTCGGATCGATACGCCAGAGCTCGCCTGCCTGAGGCATCGTCGCCCAGACGGCGCCGGCGCCTCCCGCGATGTTCTCGACCCCGCCGAGGGGGTTGCCTGTCGGCAGCGAGATTCGGCGTGGGCGGGCCCGTCCGACTGCATTGAGGCGCGTCACTTGCGGCGCGGACCAGTCCGCGACCCAGACGACGTCACCGTCGACGACCCCGTACGCAGGATTGAACGCGGCGTCGAGGACAGTCGTACGAGCCCCGGTTGCGGCGTGGAGTCGCGTGAGGCTCCCGTCGGCGAAGTTCTCCATCCACAGGTCGCCGTACCCCTCCGACCACTGGAGCCCCGCCGGTGCGCCGTGCGTGAGGAGCATTGTCCGCCGCGCACCGGTTTGCGGATCGACACGAGTAAGGAAGCTCTCGTACGTGATGCCCCCGAAGATCGGACCGACCCAGAGTGACCCGCCACCGTACGCGAGGCCTCTGTAGAAGCCGTCGCCACCCGTGACCTGCCAGGTCCGCTCGAAGTTGAGCGTCCGTGCGTCGACGCGCACGACGTTGTCGCGTCGCCCGGTATCGGCCGGGTAACAGTCGGCGACCCACACATCGCCTGAGGGATCGGCTGTCAGGCCACACGGGGCGAGGCCTCCACCGACGACGACTGACCCGCCCGTGGCCGGGTCGACTCGTGTGAGCGTGCGGTCGCCCGCATTGCGGAGCGAATAGGAGTTCGCCTCGCGCAGAACGTGGTGCTCGACCCAGACGAAGCCGCCGGCCGCGACGACGAGATCCGGTGAGTCGCCGACCGGGACGACCTGTTCTACTTTCAACGTGTCGGCGTCGATTCGCACGACACTGTTCGGAAGGACCTTCGGCGACGATCCGGCGCCGCTCACCAGCGCAAGCGCGGCTGCGACGACCCCGCCGACCAGCAGAGCCGCACCGGCGAGGGCGGCGCGTGTCCGACGACGTCGTCTGCGGGGTGCGCCTTGCGCGACCCCCGGCGGCTCCGCGCTCTCGAGACCTGCCAGGGCGCTCGTCTCGGCGACCTGCGTCTTGTACATCGTCGCCGCTTCGACGCGGCCGGACGACCCTTCGAGAAGTCCGCGGTAGAGCGATTCGGTCTCGGGAGAGGGGTAGGTGCCGAGCTCGTCGGCGAGGAGCCGTCGGCAGCGCTCGTAGACGCGCAGTGCTTCGGCGCGGTTGCCCGACGCGACGTGCGCTTCCATCAGGCGCCTGTACCCGGTCTCCCGAAACGGCTCGAGAGCGATCGCCTGCTCGGCCCACATCGCGCCCTCGTGACCATCGCCTCGTCGCAGGGCGGCATCGGTGAGGGCGTCGAGGGCGCGGCCGCGGAGGTCCGCGAACCCGCGTCGCTTCTCCTCGACCCAGGCTCCGTCCTCGCCGGGCAGGAACGGCTGTCGGAGGAGCGAGTCGGCCAGGACGGCGGCGGCCTTCGTCCTGTCCAGGTCACCCGCGGCGATCGCGTCCTCGGCGGCCTTCACGGCGTCGGCCGCAACGACGACGTCGATCCAGGTTCCCGCGGGCAGCTCCAGCCGATAACAGCCGAACGCGCCGGTCAGCACGTTCGCCCCGTCGAGACCCCCGTCGGCCAGTACGCCGCGCAGCCGGCTGACGATTCCGGTCAGTGCCTTGTCCCAGGTTGTGGGCGGTGTCTCGGCCCACAACGCCTCCGCCAGCTCGTCGCGTGGCACGGCCCTGCCTTGCTCGGGCACGAGGTAGGCGAACAGGAGCCGACCCTGCCGGCCGGGGAAGCGTGCCTCGTCGATGACGACGCCGTTCGTCTCCAGGGCGATCCGGCCCGCGAGGAAGACCCTCGGCTGCACGCTCGTGGTCATTCTCTTGCCCAGATCTTGCCTCGTTGTGGGGGTGCCTTTCTACGGTCGCGGCGAAGAGTCGTGGACAAGGTGCTCCAGTGCGATTGCGGGTTCGAGGCTCGCGGCGAGGACGAGGAGGCGCTCGTCGCGGACGTGCGGCGCCATGCCCGGGAGGCCCACGGGATGGCGCTGACCCTCGACGACGCGCTGCTGCTCGCTTTTCGCGCCGAGCTGGGCACGACGGCACCGCTCACGCTCTTCGGGGAACCGCAACCTCGACCGGAAGGGAAGGAAGAGTGATGAAGAAGCATCGGAGACGCATCGGCGGCGCGGTGGCTGCGATGGCCGCGCTCGTGGCCCTGGCGGTCGCCGGAACCGTCCTCGCCACGTCACAGATCGGCGTGACGACAACCGCGCTGACGCCGACGACGGGTACCTCGTTCGGGGAGATCGACGTCAACACCCACACGATTCCTGCCGACACGTGGCAGCTACGGGAAAAGACGAAGGGGCTCTCCGACGGATACGTCGTCGACAACAAGATCGCCCCGGGCGGCACGACCGGCTGGCACATGCATCCCGGCCCGAGCCTGATCTTCGTCATCAACCGGACGGTGACCGACTACGAGGGCGACGACCCGACGTGTACCGGGCATCCCTATTCGGCGGGCCAGGGGTTCGTCGACTCGGGAGAGGGGGCGCACACGTTGCGCAACGAGGGCAGCGTTCAGGCCGAGACGATTGCGGTGCAGCTCGTCCCGGCGGGCTCTCCGCGAAAGATCGACGTGACCCCGGGCCCCGGAAACTGCCCCTTCTGAGCCTCGAACTGACAGCCGGAGGGTGGGCGCGTGCCCACCCTCCGGCGCTCCTCACGAGATTGCCAGCATCCGGTCAGGCTCGACGAACAGGTCGTCGAGCCTCGCCTCACCGTCGTGCTGTGCGGCATCGTCGGCGAGCTCGTCGAGCGAACGTTGCGCGATGCGGCCCGACGCGTGCAGAGAGGCGTGCGCTCGTCAGACCACCGGCGAGCCGATGACGTTCGCGCTGCGAATCACCTCCGGGACCGGCGCGGTCGGCGCACGACGGTGCTACGCTCGACGATGGCGTAAGGAGAGCCTTACACCGATCGTCAGGAACTCCGCCCGATGTCCCAGACCCAGATCCTCGTCCTCGGCGCGATCGCCGGCCTCACGATCTTCATCGGCCTGCCGGTTGGCCGTGTCGGCCGACTGCCGATCGCGGGGAGCACGTTTCTCGCGGCAACCGCGACCGGCATCCTGCTGTTCCTGCTCTGGGACGTCCTCGCGGCCGGCGTCGAGCCGGTCGAGAACGCACTGACCGCCGCCGCGGTCGACCACACGGGCGGCTGGGGACGGTTCGCGTGGCTCGCCGCGCTGCTCGGCGGGGGCTTCGTCGTCGGCCTGATGAGCCTCGTCTATTTCGACGAGCTGATCGCACGACGACGGCGCAACGCGGGCCCCTACAGCGTCGGCGCCGCCGTGGTCGCGGAGGCAGAGATCGCGCGAGCGGGTGTGGTCCGCGCCCTCTCGCCGGCCCAGTCGCTGTCCCTGATGATCGCGACGGGCATCGGGCTGCACAACTTCTCCGAGGGCCTCGCGATCGGCCAGTCGGGCGCGTCGGGGGAGATCAGCCTCGCGCTCATGCTGATCATCGGCTTCGGCCTGCACAACGCCACCGAGGGCTTCGGGATCGTCGGGCCGTTCGCGACGAGCGACGAGCGGCCGTCGTGGGGCTTCCTGCTGCTCGTCGGGCTGATCGGCGGCGGCCCCACGTTCTTCGGCACGCTGCTCGGCCAGACCTGGGTCAGCGAAGCGCTCTCGGTCGCGTTTCTCGCGCTCGCCGCCGGCTCGATCCTCTACGTCGTGATCGAGCTCCTCGACGTCTGTCGCAGAGCGGGCCGGAAGCGCCTCGTCGCCTGGGGGCTGATCCTCGGCCTGACGCTCGGCTTCGCGACGGACTTCGTTCTCGTCGCCGCCGGCGCCTGACCCGTCGCTACGGTTGCGGGGATGCCCGCACGCTTCGACTTGAGCGGGCGCCGCGTCGTCGTCACCGGCGCGTCGAGCGGCATCGGGGAGGCGGTCGTCTCCGGTTTCGCCGAGGCGGGCGCGCGTGTCGCGGGGATCTCGCTCGACGGGGGCGCCCCCGTCGACGGCATCTTCGTCGCCGGGGACACGGGCGATCCGGAAGCCCTCGAGGGGCTCGCGGAGCGCGTCGCGGACGAGTGGGGCGGCATCGACGTCTGGGTCAACAACGCCGCGGGGCTGCTGGTGCGGCCGGTTCTCGAGACCTCGGACGAGGACTGGCACGGTCTGCTCCGCGCGAACCTCCACGGGTACTTCTACGGCTGCCGCGCCGCGGCGCGGCGCATGGTGCCCGCGGGCGGCGGAGCGATCGTCAACGTCACGTCCGTCGCCCGGAGCCAGGGCATTCCGGGCCTGGGCGCTTACGTCGCCGCAAAGGGGGCGATCCGGGCGCTGACGACGACCCTCGCGCTCGAGGTCGCTCCGCACGGCGTGACGGTCAACGCGGTCGCGCCGGGGGCCATCGACACGCCGCTCAACGCGCATGCCTACACGGCCGACGTCCGACGGACGTACGAGGAACGCATCCCGCTCGGCCGGATCGCGTCTGCCGACGACGTCGCGGGCGCCGTCCTGTTCCTGGCGACCGATGCGGCGCGATACGTGACCGGGCACGAGCTCGTGGTCGACGGCGGGCTCACGATCAACGGGGCGGTCGGCCATGCGGAGGACTAGGTCGCACGGCGTGTCCCTCCGTCACCCCATGACCCGCGCCGACGGGCTGGGCTAAGAACTCGTTTCAGAATGAAGCCTTGTGCCGCCGTGTCGCGCTGGGCGGCGCGCTGCGGCGTCCTCGGTCGCCCCGATATGCCCGCATATCAGGGCTCCCTGCGTCCTTGCATCGCGCTCGCCCAGCACGCCCCGGCAACGAAGCGTCATTCTGAAACGAGTTCTAAGGCCGCCCCTGGGGACTCCCGGTTCGGCCTACGTGGCCGGGGCGAGCATCAGCTCGTCGACGTAGCACCACCACCAGGCCTCGCCGGGCTCCGCCGAACGGATCAGCGGATGGCTGCTCTCGTGGAAATGCGCCGTCGCGTGCCGGTTCGGCGAGTTGTCGCAACAACCGACCTTGCCGCAGACGAGGCACATTCGCAGGTGCACCCAGCGTCCGCCGATCTTCAGGCACTCCTCGCAGCCGAGGACCGGGTCGGGCAGGGCGGTCACCTGGGCGGCTTCGAGGTGGGTGCACTCGCCGGCGGCCATCCCGGTGTTATAGCGCGACCGTGCCGGTCTGGACCTGAGCCCGCGGCGGCGTTAGGCTCGCCGGGTGACGACGGAGGCAGCGGAGCCCGTGGGGCGGACCGACCCTGAGGTCGGGGCCGCGCCCTGGCACGGGCTCACGGCGGAGGCGGCCTGCGAGCGGCTCGGCGTCGACCCGCGGAACGGGCTCGACGAGGCCGAGGTCGAGCGCCGCCGAGCACAGTTCGGGCCGAACAGGCTCGCCGAGGGGGAGAAGGAGCCGGGCTGGCGGGCGTTCCTGCGTCAGTACCGGGACCTCATGCAGCTCGTGCTGCTCGGGGCGGCGGTCGTGAGCATCGCCGCGTTGCAGGAGGTCAGCACGGGCCTCGTGATCGCCGGGATCACCGTGCTGAACGCGGTGCTCGGGCTCAACCAGGAGGGCAAGGCAGCCGAAAGCGTCGCCGCGCTCCAGAAGATGCTCGTGATCCGCGCCCACGTCCGGCGCGGCGGCGCGATGCACGACGTTCCCGCGGAGGAGCTCGTGCCCGGCGACGTCGTCGGCTTCGAGGCGGGCGACAAGATCCCGGCCGACGGCCGGCTCCTCGTTGCGGCGACGCTCGAGATCGAGGAGGCGGCGCTGACCGGAGAAAGCACGCCGGTCTCGAAGGCGATCGACCCTGTCGGCGGCGACTCCGTCGCCCTCGGCGACCGGATCGACATGGCGTACATGAACTCGACCGTGACCCGGGGACGGGGCGAGATGGTCGTCACGACGACCGGCATGGAGACCGAGGTCGGCCGGATCTCCGGGATGCTGAGCGGCGTCCGGCAGGAGAAGACGCCGCTCACCCGGCAGCTCGACCAGCTGACGGTGCTGCTGACGATCATGGCCGCCGGCGCGCTGGCTCTCGTCGTCGTGATCGGGCTCCTGCGCGGCGACGACTTCGACGACCTGTTCCTGATCGGGATCAGCCTCGCGGTCGCCGCGATCCCGACCGGGCTCCCTGCGGTCGTGACGACCGTGCTCTCGCTCGGGACGCAGGCGCTCGCGGCCAAGGGCGCCATCGTCAAGCGGCTCCGCTCGGTCGAGACCCTCGGCTCGACCTCGGCGATCTGCTCGGACAAGACCGGCACGCTGACCCTCAACCAGATGACCGCACGCCAGCTCGTGATCGCCGGCCGGCGCTACTCGGTCGACGGGGAGGGCTACTCGACGAACGGGCGGATCCTGCACGTGGCCGGCGAGCCGGACGTGCCTCTCGAGACGTTCCTGCTCCCGATGGCCCTCGCGAACGACGCGACCGTTCGGGAGGGCGAGATCGTCGGCGACCCGACCGAGGCCGCGCTCGTCGTCCTCGCGGAGAAGGGCGGAATCGACGTCGACGAGACGCGTCGCACCTACCCCCGGGTCGGTGAGGTCCCGTTCGACTCGGACTACAAGTTCATGGCGACGTTCCACGAGCTCGAGGACGACGGGAAGCCGGTCGTCCGTTGCTTCGTCAAGGGCGCGCCGGACGTGCTGCTCGCCCGCTCGGCGGGGATTCGCGACGTCGACGGCTCGATCGCCGCGGTCGGCGAGCATCGGGAGCTCGTCCTCGCCGAGAACGACCGCCTCGCAGGTGAGGGGCTCCGCGTCCTGGCGGTGGCCACGCGGGACTTCGACCCCGCCACGTTCGACGGCGGCGCGCCGCTCCTCGACGAGGTCCACGACCTGACGATGCTTGCCCTCGTCGGCATCGTCGACCCGCCACGGCGGGAGGCACGGGATGCGATCGCGCGCTGCACGGAGGCAGGGATCCGCGTCCGCATGATCACGGGCGACCATGCGACGACCGCGGCCGCGATCGCGGCCCAGCTCGGGATCGAGGGTCGTGCG
>Ga0207661_10001801_pt1 | contig 14640 bp, 12 predicted proteins | sample KBSC713LmetaG_FD_184337 | JGI IMG/M metagenome (GOLD analysis project Ga0207661, IMG submission 184337) | Corn rhizosphere microbial communities from Kellogg Biological Station, Michigan, USA - KBS C7.1-3L metaG (SPAdes) (version 2) | ecosystem: Host-associated > Plants > Roots > Rhizosphere ...
CCTCGCGGATCTTCGAGCATGCATCCGTCGGCTTCCACGAGGTCGAGATGGAGGAGAACCTCTGGTCGATCTCGATCGACCCCGACGAGTCGATGCGCGAGTACGTGCTGCTGCAGCTGAAGGTGCGGGCGATGCGGGACATGCTCTTCCGCAGCCGCATCTTCAACTACCTCGCCGCGGCGACGCCGGGACTGAAGGAGCTGGTGACGATCGGGAAGATCTGGGAGCTGGCTCAGCTCGACCGCAAGGTGAAGAGCGGCCGCAAGTACGACCTGGTGATCGTCGACGCGCCGGCGACCGGCCACGGCGTCGGCTTCCTGCAGACGCCGCGGACCTTCGCCTCGATCGCCCGCGTCGGCCCGATCCACTCGCAGGCGCAGACCCTGGACCGCTTCATCACCGACCACGAGCACACCGGCACCGCGATCGTCGCCCTGCCGGAGGAGATGCCGGTCAACGAGTCGATGGGCCTGGAGAAGGACCTGCGCGATGGGGTCGGGGTCGCGGTCGACCGCGTCTACCTCAACGGCCTCTATCCGGAGCGGTTCAAGAAGGAGGAGGCCGAGAGGCTCGCGGCGTTGGCCGAGAACGAGAACGGCGCCGCCAGGGCGGCGGCACGGGCGGCGCTCTCCGAGTACGGGCGGGCGAAATCCCAGCGCCAGCAGCTCTCGCGGCTGAAGAAGGGCGTCGAGGCGCCGGTGAAGACCCTGCCCTTCCTCTTCGAGCCGGAGCTCGACGTCGCCTCGGCGCGCAAGCTGGCGGGAAAGCTCGGCTGATGGCCTCGGTCGGCGAAGTCCTCGACGGCAAGTCGATCTGCATCTGCGCCGGCTCCGGCGGGGTCGGCAAGACGACGACCTCGGCGGCGATCGCGACCGGGATGGCGGCCCAGGGCCTGAAGGTCTGTGTGCTGACGATCGACCCGGCGAAGCGGCTGGCCGACTCGCTTGGCCTCGCCGAGTTGGGCAACGAGGCGCGACGGGTCGATCCGGCCTTGTTCGAGCAGCAGGGGGTCGAGATGAAGGGCGAGCTGTGGGCGATGATGCTCGACGCGAAGGCGACCTTCGACGAGCTGGTCGCTCGCCAGGCGCCCGACGAGGAGTCCCGCGACCGGGTGCTGAACAACCGGATCTACCAGCAGATCTCCAGCGCCCTCGCCGGCTCGCAGGAGTACATGGCGATGGAGAAGCTGTTCGAGCTGCACACCGAAGGCGGCTTCGATCTGCTCGTCCTCGACACGCCGCCGACCCGCAACGCCCTCGACTTCCTCGAGGCGCCGAAACGGCTGACCCAGTTCATCGAGGGCAAATCGCTGCGCGTCTTCATGAAGCCGACCGGGCTGGCGGCGAAGGTCACCGGCCGCGGCGTCTCGGTGATGCTCAGCGTCTTCAAGAGAATCGTCGGCTTCGACCTGATCGCCGACCTGGCCGAGTTCTTCAACGCCTTCAGCGGCATGGTCGACGGCTTCCAGGCGCGGGCCAAGCGGGTCAACAAGCTCCTCGCCGACCGCGACACCTGCTTCCTCGTCGTCTGCGGGCCCCAGGGCGAGCCGATCGACGAGGCCGTCTACTTCCACCGCAAACTGGTCGAGGCGAAACTGCCCTTCGGCGGCGTCATCGTCAACAAGGTCCATTACCCCGCCGACGAGCTGCACGTCGAGGCCGACGACCTCCCGGCGGCCCTCGCCGAGAAGCTCGGCGACGAGAAGCTGGCCAAGCGCGTCGCCGACAACTTCGCCGACTACCAGGCCCTGGCCGAGCGCGACGCCCGCAACATCGACCACCTCGCAGGGGAGCTTCGCACCAGCTGCGTGATCCGCGTCCCCTACCTCGACGAGGACGTCCACGACCTCCGTGGCCTCACCGAGATCGACCGCTACCTCTTCGCGACCGCCGAGGAGCGGGTCGAGATGGCGGCGGGTCGGGCCTAGCGCTAGCGCGCCCGGCGCGAGTACTCGAACTCGAGGTGGCTGACTTCCCAGTCGGCGTCCTCCGGAACCGGGAAGAGGTGGCGCACGCGGGGGGTGTCGATCTTCTCGCGGTGCTGGATGTCGCGATCGGAGTCGGCGGGCCAGTCGATCGTCTCGGCGCGGGAGTCGGAAACCTCCTCCAGCCACGGGGTGGCGGTGATCCTGATCTCGTCTGCGGTCGGGACCGGCTCCATGATGCGGGTCTCCTGCTCCACGTACTCCTCCTCCGGTAGTTCGTCGACGGGCAGCTGAAGTTCGGCGGGCGGCTCGGGTACAAAGGCTTCGATCGAGATCTCCTCCGGCTCCGGCTCGGGTACGAAGTCCGGCTCCGGCGCCGTCTCCTCGGCGGAGACCGTGATCTCGGCGTCGCCTTCGGCGAGGCCGCTGACGATCAGGGTCTCGTCGGCGACGGCACTGAGATCGTTGCCGAGCTCCCCCAGGGCGGCCTGGCGCAGCAGCTTGCGGGCGTTCTCCTCGAGCCAGGCCGCCAGCGCGACGGCGCCTTCGACCGGACGGCCGTTCATCGTCGCCCGCTCCAGCTCGAGCACCTCCTCGACCCGTTCGCCGGCCTCGATCCGGTCGATTTCCTCGTCGGCGATCAGCGCCGCCGCCCGCAGCGGCAGCGAGGCGCCGACCGGCCCATGCCCCTCGAGCACGGCGCGCATCGCCAGCAGGTGGTCGCTCAGGCCCTCGAGCGCGCTCGGGCGCTCGCAGCCCATCTCGAAGCGCCCGACCGCCCAGGTGAGGGCGTTGTCGGGATCCGGCCGCGCCTCCAGCGCGGTGCCGAACTCGATCAGCTCTGTGGCCTCCTCCTCGCTGAGGCGGTAGCCGCCCGGGCGCGCGGCCGGAGCGCCGGTGGCGATCCGCCGCCAGCATCCCTCGCCGGTCGGCGCGAAGGCGTAGGGGCCGAGGCCGATGCCGCCGCCCTTGAACATCCTCATCACGCTGATCAGCTCGCGCAGCTGCTGCAGGGCGCCTTCGACCCCGCCCTCGGCGTCCTGCTCGGCGACGGCCAGGTACTGCGGCTCCCAGGCGGCGCGGCCCATGCCCTCGCTGCGCATCGCCTCCACCGGCGCCTCGATCGAGTCGGCGCGGACGATGCGAACGTCATGCGGCAGCTGCAGGCGGGGCATCGGCATCCGCAGCCCGACGAGCGGGACCATCAGCACCTCGGCGTCCTCGGCGTCGCGGGATTCGGCGTCCAGGGTGGCCAGCGCCGTCTCCAGCCGCTCGCGGTCGAGCGCGAAGCCGGTGGATCCTTCCCAAAGCTCGGCGAAGAACGTGATCAACATCAACTCGGCCCGGGCACCGGGGTCTGCGGGCACGCCCTGCCCCCGCGCCTCCAGGTAGGGAGCCGCGACGCCAGCTTCCACGGTCGCCTCGCGGGCGGGCCCGAAGCTGGGGAGCGCCCGCAACTCCTCGGCGTGCTCGCTGACGTAGTGGCCGGTCATCGGCACGTAGCTGTAGAAGGCCGAGTCGTCGCCGGCATCGGCGGCGACGTCGAACGGGATCTCCTCCCCCATCGCGACCAGCGAGCTCAGCCGCGTCGCGATCTCGGTGGCGAGGCGCTTGATCGATTCGTTGAGGAGGAAGTCACGCACGGCTCAGGCTTCCGTCCCGTGCTCGATCCTCCTGCGCATGCAAGGCGCTTTGCAATCAGACCTGCTTACAATCCGTCCTCTGGAGCTTTTTATTTGTGTCCGTTGAAAATCTTACAATTCGTTTTCTAGTCCTCTTGCATAATGTCCGATAGCACTCCCTACTGCGCTCGAATCCTCGATGAGGAGCTTCGTGACCGCCTCGAAACCAGCGGCGCCGTCCTGATCGAGGGGCCGAAGGCCTGCGGCAAGACCGAGACCGCACGTCAGGCAGCCGCAAGCGAGGTGCTGCTGGACGTCGATGAGCGGGCCCGTGCCGCAGCCTCCCTCGACCCCAGCCTCATCCTCGACGGCGACACTCCCCGCCTGATCGACGAGTGGCAGGTGGAGCCGCGGGTGTGGAACCACGTGCGTCGAGCGGTCGACGACCGCCGTCAGGCAGGGCAGTTCATCCTCGCTGGCTCTGCGGTCCCCGCCGACGACGCCACCCGCCATTCCGGCGCCGGACGGTTCAGTCGCCTGCGCATGCGGTCGATGTCGCTGTTCGAGTCCGGGCTGAGCGACGGGTCGATCTCGCTTCGCGCTCTCATAGACGGGGGCAAGGCGAGCTCGACCAACAGCATCGAGCTGTCGGAGATGGCCGAAGCGGTAGTTCGTGGGGGCTGGCCCGCGCTTCAGGAGATACCGATCGAGGCGGCGATGAAAGGCTCGACCGATTACTTGGAAGAGGTGAGTCGCACCGACATCAACCGCATCGACGGGATCCATCGGGATCCTGCCCGCGTACGTCGCCTCCTGCGTAGCCTCGCCCGCAACGTTGCTACTCACGTCACGACAACCACTCTCGCCGCCGATTCCTCCGACGGCGGCGATGAGCCGTTGAAGCGACAAACGGTCGCGGAGTACCTAGCCGCACTTGAGCGCCTCTTTGTCGTCGAGGATCAGCCCCCGTGGGAGCCCCACCTGCGTTCTCGCTCCATCCTTCGCAAAACGCCGAAGCGCCATTTCGTCGACCCGTCGCTGGCAGCGGCGGCATTGGGAGCGGATCCCCCCGCTCTCCTCCGCGACCTGAACCTGTTCGGCTTCCTCTTCGAGTCCCTTGTCGTGCGCGATCTGCGCGTCTACTCGCAGCCGATGAGGGCCGAAGTACGGCAGTTCCGTGACAACAAGGGCCTGGAGATCGACGCTATCGTCGAGGCGGGCGCCGGCTGGGCTGCGTTCGAGGTGAAGCTCGGCGGACCCGACGCCATTGACGAAGCCGCCGCCGCCCTGCTGAAGTTCGCCCGCGAAGTAGACACCCGGCGCCGCGGCGAGCCTGCCGCCCTCGGCGTCATCGTCGCTGGCGGCTACGGCTACACGCGGGAGGACGGGATCCAGGTGATCCCGATCACCGCTCTCGGTCCTTGAGAAGATCGCCTCAGACCGCAGCCGGCTGGCGCGCTTCGGCCGCGTCGCCCAGCAGCCAGCGCATGCCGTAGCTGCGCATGTCCTCGACCAGCGGGACGAGGGCCTTGCCCTTGGCGGTCAGCGCGTACTCGACCCTGGGCGGGACCTCGGGGTAGGTGTGGCGCTCGACGACGCCCTCCTCCTCCAGCGCCCGCAGGCGCAGGGAGAGGGTCCGCGGGCTGATCCCCTCCAGCGAGCGCTCGAGCTCGCAGAAGCGGGCGCTGCCCTCGGCGAGGTCGCGGATCAGCAGCAGCGTCCACTTCCCGCAGACGACTTCGGCGGTCCTACAGACAGGGCAGGTTGAGTTGCTCTCGGCGCTCATGGTCCCATCGAGACGGGCGATCAAACCGATCTCGCTTCAACAAGTGTAGCGCCATGGCTTCACTTACTGAAGCCTTGGGAAAACCCTGCTGGGATCAGTATTTGCCGGTGACGACAGGGACGATCTTGAGGACGTTGATCTTGTAGCGGACGTGGTTTTCGCCGTATTCGAAGATCTCCGGCTGACCCGGTTCGAGTTCGATCAGCTGGCAGGTCCCGGTCCCGGAGACGCATTTACCTTCGCCGAAGACCGAGGAGACGTCTTCGGAGACCAGGAAGAGCGGCAGGTGTTCCTTGCTCCCAAGGCCCATGTAGGTGACGACTGGAACCTTGGCGCCGGGCAGCGGCGACGGGGCGATCACTTTTTCCCGGTCTTCGGGCTTGGACTGTTCCACCGTCCCGTCCGGCTTCGTCGTCGCCTTGACGATCCGCACGTTGACGGCGAAGGTGAAGAGGGTGAGCTTGCCGGGCGGGACCTTCGAGCCCCCACTCGCGGGCGTCCCGGAGCCCCCTGAGGAGACTTCTTCCGAGGTTTCCGTGGTGGTGGTCGTGGTGGAGCTTTCGTTCAGTTCCGAGCCCTTCAGCACCGGGCCGGTGTAGTGCTGCTTGAACGGGTTCGACGGCTGCCGGTGGCGCAGCCTTTCCTTGTAGTCGCGCAGCCCCGGCGAGGATTTGACGACGGTGAGGGTCTTGGCGGAGGTCTGCGCGAGGCCGGGGTTCTTGGGCGCGGGAACCGGCGGCGGCGTTTGTTCGGGTTCGTCCTTGAGCAGAACCGGGGCGGCGACGATCGCGACCAGGATCAGCAGGATCACCGGCAGCAGCCGGCGGTCCCGGAGGTCGTAGTAGAGGTCCGCGAGGAAGGGCGGAACCTTGGCCTGACCGCCCTTGAACTTCGGCATCTTCAGCTCTGGGCCGATCCGCTTCACGGCGTGCCTCCGGTAGTCGTCGAGACCTGGGTGGTGGAGGGTTCCGGGCTGGTCGGGCTGGCCCCGGCGGTGACCCCCTGTTCGGGCGGGACGAGGAAGGTGGTGACCGTGAATTCGGCTTCCAGGGCCGGGAATTTCTTGCTCGGGTCTTCCGAGAGCGTGAAGCCATTGATCGTGACCAGACGACCCGTCACCTCGACTTCTTCGTTATTCGACTGCACGAGCGAGTCAAGCCCGTGGATGAAGTCGGCGACGTTGAAGAAGTTGCCTTTGAAGGTGAGCGTGTAGGGCATCACCGCCAGCCCAGCCGGGCCGATCGAGGCGCCGATCGGCATCGTCGAGGCCGCAACCTCGGTCGGCGGGGTGAACGACGCAGGTTCGCCCGGCGCCGGAGGCGCGACCGGTTCGGGAGTTTCCGATTCGCCGCCGCTGGCGGGGTTGAGGACGAAGGTCTCGAATCGCACCCCCGAGTGTCGGGCGATTCGGCTCAGCTGCACGATCAGGGAAGCGGTGTCGTCGTCGGCGGGGGCGGCCTTGCCGAGGACGACGAGGTCTCGGTAGGAGCTCGGGAACGCCTTCTGCGCGGCGAGACCGCGCTGGACTTCGGCCCGATGCGCCGAGAGCAGCCCTTCCTGTTTGGTGACCTGCTTGTCGAGTTTGCTGACTTCTTCTTTCTTCGGGCTGAGAAGCAGCATCCAGAACCCAACCGCGAGGACGACGACGGCGAGCATGACGACGAGGATTCGGTTGCTCTGGCTCATCCTTCTTCGCCTTCCGTCGATTCGGCTTCGGTGGAGGTCGTTTCCGCGTCTTCGGTGGCGGTCGCCGGGGCTTCGCCTTCGCCTTCGGCGGTGACCGGGACCGGGGCGGCGTCGAAGGCGACGACGATGCTGAACTTGGCGATGTATTTGCGCGTGCGACATTCGCCGCCGCCTTCGGATTCGCCACCTGCCGCCGACGCTTCTCCTTCGCCCTGGGAGGGCAGTTCCGAGGAGGCGACGGCGACGCGCGTGACCCCGTCGATGTCCTTCAGCACGGTGACGAAGCGGGCGACCGACTCCTGGCCGCGGGCACAACCTTCGAGTTCCATCGCCGGTCCGACGATCGAGCTCCGCAGGCCGCTGTTGCCGCCTTCGGATTCACCCGAAGCGGAAGCGCTGAGTTCGGTCAGCCAGACATCGTCGGGAAGCACCAGCGAGAGTTCGCGAATTACCCGTTCCCAGTCGAAACGACTGTCGGCGAGACTGGAGACCGTCGCCAGGCGCTGTTCGTGCAGGGTCTGGAACTGCACGTAAGGAGCAAGCCGACGGGCTTCCTGCCGGGCGGCGGCGTCTTCCCGCTTCAGTTGCGCCACTTCCGTTTCCCTTTCGGAGACCTGGTTGCCGGTCGTGACCAGCAGGGCGACGCCGACCAGGACCGCGACGAGACCGCCGACGAGGATGTAGGGGAGCGGCCCGGTGCGCATCGGGGCGCGGGCGCCCTGGCGCATCTCCGAGGGAGTCAGATCGATCGGCCGCATGCCTCAGCTCTCCAGTCCCAGGCCCAGCGGCAGCACCAGCCGAGCGGCGGTCACGTCGTCGAGGCCGCCCAGCGCCTGCGGCCGGGGCGCCGAGATCGGCAGCCCGACCTGCTCTTCCATCGCCGGCGCAAGCCCGGCGATCGCGCTGCCGGTCCCGCAGAGAACGACGCGCGAGACGGGGACGGCGCTCTCGAGAGCCCGGTAGTAGTCGAGGGAGAGGCGGAGCTCGTCGACCATGCCGGCGACGCCCTCTTCGTTCGCCCGGCGGGCGACTGCGATCGTCTCAGGATCCCCCTGGATCTCCGCGACCGGGGTCTCCAGTCCGACGTAGAGCAGCCACTGCTCGGCATGTTCGGGACTGAGGGAGCGCTCGGTCGAGAGGCGGGCGACGATCGCCTCCATTCCCGTCCCGGAGACGCGGGTGAAGAGGCAGGAGCGGCCGCGGGCGACCGCCAGGTTCATCACGTCGCCGACGTTGCAGTAAAGGATCGACTCCTGGGGAGCCTGGGCGCCGTCTTCGCCCTGTGGGGGCTGCGCGGCAAGCGGCGCCAGGGCCCGAATCATCCCGAAGGCGGAGAGGTCGATGCCTCCGGGCTCGAGGCCGGCACGTCGGAGCGGCTCGAGGAAGGAGGCGACCATCTCGCGGCGGGCGGCGACGACGACGACGTCGACCTGCGGGGCGGCGCCTTCCTCGGCGGGCACACCGCCGACAACCTGGTGCTGGAGCACCGCCTGGTCGAGCGGCATCGGGATGTGCTCCTGGGCCTGGAAGCGGATCGCCGCCTCCATCTCCTTCGGGTCTTCGATCAGCGGCAGCCGCAGGGTGCGGACGATCACCCGCTGGTTGCCGATTCCGAGCCGGACCTGCTTCGGCAGCTTGTGTCGGGAGTACAGCTCCTTGACCGCGGCCGTGAGCCCGCTGGAGTCGATCACCTCACCCTCGTGGAAGACGCCCGGCCGCAGGGGCTGGACCGCCGAGGCGGTCAGCTGGGTGCTTCCGTTGACGGCGACACCTGCCACGGCGACGCTGCCGGCCTCGATGCTGAGACCGGCGAGGGTGTTGCCCTTCTTGCCGCGGCGCAGGGCGCCAAGCGAGCCGAGCGAGGGCTTCGGGAGGGTGATCGGTTTCGTCAGTTGCATGGGAATGGCATTCGCTCCGGTGCGGAGCGCATTCCCTGAATCGGCAGATTCCGCCAAAAACTTTTGCCGTGCAACTACCTGAAACTAGGAGAAGGTCGAGAGGTACAGATCGACGAGCTGATCCCCTGCCAGCAAGCCGACCACGCCGCCGATTGCAAGAAACGGTCCAAACGGGATCGCCTGCTTGCGGGCGGCCGCTCCGTGGCGGGCGATCATCGCCAGGCCGACGATCGAGCCGAGGAGGAGCGCGACCAGAACCGCGGGGGCGACGTTGCGGCCGAGGTATAGGCCCATCAGCGCGGTCAGCTTGACGTCGCCCAGCCCCATACCGCGCGGATAGGCGAGGACGACGAGAAAAAGGACACCCCCGGCGGCAATGGCCGCGAGCAATCTCTCGGGCAAGCTCGACGGGTCGCCGATCGCGGCGATGAGGACCCCGGCGATCGCCGCGACGAGGAGGATCTTGTTGGGGATGACGCGCCGCTCGAGGTCGGTCAGCGTCACCGCCAGGAGCGTGAAGACGAAGACGAGCCCAAGCGCAATTTCGACCGGGTCGTTCCAGAGAACGGCGACGGTTGCCGTCCAGAGGACCGCGAGGGCGAGCTCGGTGAGCGGGTAGCGCGGCGAGATCGGCTCGCCGCAGCAGCGGCTGCGTCCCCGCAGCACCAGCCAGGAGAAAACTGGAACGTTGTCGTAGGCGGCGATCTGCGCCCCGCAGTGGGGGCAGTGGGAGCGGCCGCCGACGACCGATTCGCCACGGGGCACGCGGTGGGCGACGACGGTCAGGAAGCTGCCGAAGATCAGCCCCCCGAGGAAGGCGAGGACCAGCGCTGCGGCCAAGGCTCAGCCCCCGTCGATCGGCGTGCTGGTGTCGACCTCGATCCGGCTCGGGGCCTGGGGGTGGTCGTACATGAAGGAGAGGGCGTCGGCCGGGGTCGACTGCCGTTCGACGCTGAAGGCGACGCCGAGCCGATCGCCGGCGGGGATCGTGTAGGGGGTTCCAGCGAGGGTCATCGTGAGGATCTTGGCCTTCAGTTCGGTCGTCCAGATCGGCGATTCGTAATAGGTCCAGTAGGGGGTCCCGCCAAGCGAGTCGGTCAGCATCGTGTCGGTCGCCACCGGGGGCGACCCAACTTCGTGCCGTTTGAAGAGGTAGATGCAGAGTTTTCCCGAGGACTGGGCTTTGTTGATCGACTGGGTGAACACTTCGAGCGTCACCTTGCCTTCGAGGACGAAGTCTTCGGCCATCGGATCGGTCACCCAGCGGTGCACCTGCGACTCGGGGTTGGTGGTGCCCGTCGGCGTGTAGTGGCAGCCGTTCGTGTCGTCTTTGCGGATCTGCACGCCGACGCCGGCGTCTGGCGAGGTGTCGAGGTAGGAGTCGTTGGCGTAGTCGTACTTGAGCGGGTTGTTGATGTCTTCGGGGTCGGGGTCGGGCGGGCTGCCGAGCAGGAGGGCGTCGGGCGCGCCTTTGGTCGTGCCCGTCTGCAAGCCGCTGGCGCAGGTGCCGAGGGTGTTGTGGAGGAGGTGGTTGGCGGTCGGTTCGATCCGCGAAGTCGCTCCCGATGCAGCGCAGGGCGTGTCGGTGAGGAAGAACTGCTGGGCGGTGACCACTTTGCCGTTGGCGCCGGCCAGGGGGTCTTTTTCTTTGTTGTCGGTGGGACTGACGAAGTTCGACTGGACTTCGACGTAGCCGCGTTCAGCCGCCTGGTTCGGAGGCGTGTCCAGGCGCACCGCGACGACGATCTGTTTGTAGTCCTGTTTGCCGGGGCAGTTCGTTTCCGAGCATTTTTCGTCGTTGCGCCAGACGATGTACCGGTAGACCCGGCCGCTGACGTCGCCACTGGTGAATTTGGTCGGCCCCGGGTTGACGGTGCCGCCGCTGACGTGCCCGCCGCCGTAGAGGCTGCCGCCGTTGACCACGAGGTTGCGGTAATTGCCGAGCGGTTGCCGCGAGAGCGCGAAGGTCCCATTGTTGACCCGGCTGTTCGGGCTGTTGGGATTGGTCGAGGTGGAGGGCGACGCGGTCAGTGCCAAGGTCTTGTCTTCCATGCTCCGCAGCAGCTCGAGTTCCTGTTCGGCGTAATCGAGCGCGACCTGACTGGCCTCGGCCCGCTGCGAGTTGCGGGCCGCGGCGGACATCAGCGTGAAGGTCGTCATCGCGGCGATCGAGACGATCAGGATCGCGACCAGCACCTCGATGATCGTGAACCCAGCTTCGCTCTGCTGACGGCCGCTCATCAATATCCCAGGGTGGCGTTGCGGAGGCTGGCGCCGCTCGAGATCACGAGCGGAGATCCGGCGTCGGTCGGATCGGGGAATTGCAGCGTCGCTTTGACGTAGGTGGCGTTCGCCGCGTTGGGCACGTAGGTGAAGATCTGGTTGCTGGCGAGGCCGGTGAAGACTTTCCTCGCAACCCCGGTGGTGCTCCCCGGGCTGGTCTCCTTGCGCGTGCACGAAGTGGTCGAGCATTCGTAGGTGATGCGGCATTTGATCGCCGGGCTGGATGCGGCAAGCGCCGTGCTTCCTCCGCAGATGGTGCGCCGGACGTAGCCTTCGAAGGAGATCTTGCTCGCGGTCCCTTCTTTGACCGCGATCCCGTCGCGGAGTTCATGGGTGAGGCGTTCGAGCATCCAGCGGGCGCTGCTGACGTTCTGGACTTCTTTGCTGATCTTCGGCTGCTCCCTCACGGCGCTGATCACCAGCGAGGCAACCGCACCCATCACGATCACGCCCATTGCCGAAGAGACCAGCAGCTCGACCAGGGTGAAGCCCCCCTCGCCCTTCGTCCTGCGCAGCCGGGCGATCACCGTCGCACCACCTTGAAGGCGCGCTTCAACGGGCGTGGCGCAGGAGTACCGACGGCGTTGACGGCCTTGACGGCGAAGACGTGGCGGCCGAACTTCAGCTTCTTCAATTTCGTCGGCGAGGCGCACCCCTTCCAGGGACCCTTGTCGACGCGGCAGAAGTAGTTGGTTCCGGGCTGACCGGTGAGGTCGGTGAAGCGGAAGACCGGCCGCCGTTTGCGGGTCTTGAAGGCGGGTCCAAAGGTGATCTTCAGCTGCGGCACCACGTAGACGATCCCGTTCTTACCGCCGCCACCGGGCGTTTTGCCACCGGTTTTGGTGCCGGTGCCCCCGGCACCTCCGCCGCTGGTCGGCGTTTCGCCACCGCCACCCCCACCGCCGGACCCTTCTTCGGTCGGCGGCGGCGGGTCTTCCTGCTTGTAGGAGATCGCCGCGGAGCAGACCGAGACCACGCCTTCGGCTTCGGCAGTCGCCCTGTAGCTGGTGGTCGAACCCGTGGCGACGGGAACGGTGACGGTGAGGCCCGGGCTGGCCAGCTGCGCGGCGGTTCCTTGCGCGACCGGTTCGCCCGAGCAGTCGAACGTCTTGTAGATCTTGACCAGGGAGCCTGCGGCCGCCTGGCCGACGATCGCCGGCGTCGTCGATGGGTTCGGAGAGGTGGGGTTGGTTTTTTCCAGCGCGGGCGGCGGCGGCCCGATCACCAGATCGGGCGAGTTCTTCACCGAGACAAGCAGGGTGCCGGATTCGGTCCAGCCGTAGACGTCCTGCTCGCTCGAAAAGTCGTCGTCGACCGTGAGGCGCTCCTGGGTGGTGAAGAAAGCCCGAGAGCCCGTTTCGGAAACGCCGCGGAGCCCGGCGGAGAAGGGCCCGTTGCCGCCGACCTGGCCAGCGGAGACGAGGGTCGTCTCGCCGCCCGAGCGCATGTAGACGTCCTGGCTGGAGTCGGTGTCTTCGCCGACCAGCGGCTCGGCGGTGGTGAAGAAGATCTTCGAGCCGTCGTCGGCAGCACCGGCGAAGATGGCGTTGAATTCGCCGTTGCCGCCGTCCGGCCCTATCGAGAGCAGGGTCGTGGTCCCGCCCGAGCGGGTGTAGACGTCCTGCGAGGTATCGCCGTCGCCGGAGGTGAGGGCCTCGGCGGTGGTGAAGGCGACCACCTGGGGTCCGGAGAGCGAGACCCACTCGAACGAGGCTGGGACGGCGAGGTTTCCCCTGCCGGCTTCGCCCGCCGAGACGAGCGAGGTCGCCCCCCCCGAGCGCTGGTAGACGTCCTGCGCGGAATCGGCGTCGGCGGCGAGCAGCGACTCGCTGGTCTCGAAGAACGCCGCTCCGCCATCGGGGGTGGTCCCGGCGAAGATGACGTTGAATTCGCCGTTGCCGCCTTCGGGACTCGTCGAGGTCAGTGCCACGGTCCCTTCGGACCAGTCGTAGACATCCTGGGACTTGTCGGTGTCGGCGCCGGGAAGGACCCGATCGTTGGTCTCGAAGAAGACGTGAGACCCGTCGGCGGAGGCGCCTCCGTAAGAGGGTTCGCAGTTTTGACCGAGCGGCAGTTCGGACGGGCAGATTCCCGGCAACGAGACCAGAGCGGTCGTGCCCGCCACGAGGTCGCGGGCGTAGATGTCCGATTCGCCGGAATCGGTGTCGACACTGGCAAGTTTTTCGCTGGTGGTGAAGAACGCCCGGCTGCCGCTGTCGTCGGTGCCGCGGAACTGTGCGTCGAGCCCTTCGTCCGGACAGGCGATGCAGCTCGGGTCAGGGGCGGAGACGAGCCGGGTCGTTTCCGTTTCGAGTTCGCGCACGTAGACGTCGAAGGCGTTGTCCTGGTCGGCGGCGTCGAGCCGCTCGCTCGAGCCGAAGAAGACGACGCCTCCGTCCGGTGCCACTCCCCCGGGGAGAAAGCTGGCGGCAAAAGCCCCGTTGCCGCACCCCTGGCCGGCGCAGCCGCTGCTCCCCTGCGAAACCAGCACGGTCCGGTTGTGGACCAGGTCACGGAGGTAGACGTCTTCCGCCTGGTCGGTGTCGGCGGGCACCAATTGCTCCGCGGTCGAGAAGAAGACTTCGTTGCCGTCCTTCGACATCCCGTCGAAGGTGGCGGGCTGGGCGTCGTTGCCGCCGCGCGGCCCGATCGAGACCTCACGGGTCAGGTATTCCCCGAGCCCGCTGTCGAATTCCCGCACGTAGACGTCGAGTTCCTGGTCGGTGTCGCCCGGGACCATCTGCTCTTTGGTGCTGAAGACGGCGACGGAGCCGTCGGCGGAGTTGCCGTCGTAAAAGGCGGGAGCTGCGGAAGCGCCCGCAGTGCCCCATCCAAAGAGGAAGACCGTCGGCAGGACAAGCAGGCAACCGCGGAGAGCTGCACTGCGCAGATTGAAGCGGAAAACGAGCATCGCCATCAGGTATCGGCTGAAGTAACGCATCCGTTTAGGTCGGCGAAGACCGACTGGCCGAAAAAGCGCGAAGGGCGGACCGCAATGGTCCGCCCTTCAATCACTTCTCAGACCTCGCTCGCAGCTATTCGTTCCAGAGTTCGGTGCTCGGGCAACCGCCAACTCCGCCTTCTTCACAGGGGAAGGTCAGGGTGCCGTTCACGTTTTCCACTCCAAAGAGCTGAGTGGGCTTACTGCCCTCGATGAAGATGGTGTAACCGTCTTCTTCGGGGTTGACTTCGGAGAATTCAGCATTGCTGAGGGTGGGCTCAATTTCTTCGAGCGTCGCCTGATCACATTCGGCGTAGCTGCCATTGTGATCAGTCGAGCACGTCTCCATCGCGACCTGCGCCGAGTGGACGTACTCCTTGGCCTTGGCGTCGCCGGCCTTGTCTTTCTGGTTGAAGAACGCCGGCAGCGCGATCGCGGCCAGGATTCCGAGGATGAGCATCACGACGAGGAGCTCGATCAGGGTGAAGCCCGCCTCGCTG
>Ga0207661_10001803_pt1 | contig 14636 bp, 22 predicted proteins | sample KBSC713LmetaG_FD_184337 | JGI IMG/M metagenome (GOLD analysis project Ga0207661, IMG submission 184337) | Corn rhizosphere microbial communities from Kellogg Biological Station, Michigan, USA - KBS C7.1-3L metaG (SPAdes) (version 2) | ecosystem: Host-associated > Plants > Roots > Rhizosphere ...
CTTTCACCCGGTGCAGCTCCCCGACGCCGGCGCGCACGTGCGGCTCAAGATCGACCCGAAGGGATACATCGTCGACATGCAGAACCTGTCGCCAGATCCAGGTCCCGCAGTTTTGAGCGCGAAGGACGACCGCATCACACGGCTGGCGGTGCTCAAGGCGGCGGCCGAGTTCGTCGGCTTGTGGGGCCAGTCGCGCGAGGACGTTCGCTCGGAGCATGTCCTCGTCTTGGCTGACAAATGGCTCAAGTGGGTCGAGGGCAACTGAACCGACATGCGCGAGCCTGAGCCGGCGTTCTGAGTTCGGCGTAGAATGCCCGTTCGAATCAAATAGCCGCCGCACTGCGCAAACAGCCGGCGGCTCGACAGCGAAGGGAGATAGACCCTCGATGCACTATCAACCTAGCACTGGCTGGGTCTGCCAGTGACAATCGTTCCGAACTTGCTACAGGCGACAGCGGGCGGAACCGTCTATGTCTCGTTCTCCTCAGATGTCAACGCACACTCGACTGAGAGCCTGCTGGCCGTCATGGCCAACCTCAGCAACATTCAGGTGGCGCAGGTTCACCTACTGCTTTCCACGCCCGGTGGCAACGTCATGCACGGGATGAACCTGTACAACGTCCTCCGTGCACTCCCGTTTGAGTTGATTACCCACAACGTCGGAAACGTTGATTCTGTCGGGAACCCTGTCTTTCTCGCGGGCAGTCGACGCTACGCTTGTGAAAACACGACGTTCATGTTTCACGGTGTGGGACTGAACGCAGTTGGACAGCGACTCGAAGAGAAGTCAGTCCGCGAGACCCTCGCCTCGATCGTGGCTGACCAGACTCGAATCGGGGCCGTCATGCAGCGACATACGAGTCTGACCAAAAGGCAGATAGCTGGGCTGTTCCGCGAACAACAGACCAAAGACGCGGCATACGCCGTTCGCTTCGGGATTGTTCACGAGATCCGCGACGTTGAGGTCCCCCCGAGCACCCCGGTAATCGCTCTGGTATTCCAGCGCTAGCCCATCCAACTCGAACGCACTCACAACAGGCAGAGGATACGCGTTCCGCCAGCTGGACATGGGGTTGCGACGACCGGATTCGGACCGGTGACCTTCGGGTTATGAGCCCGACGAGCTACCACTGCTCCACGTCGCTGCGTAGATCTTAGACGACCTTCGTCAGTCACGCCGCTTCGGCTGCGGAATGGGCCACGGCCTTGGATTGGGCGCACGCACGGACTTGTTGCGCTGCAAAGCTGGGGTCACATTGCCCCATGGATAGACCCTGCAAGACGCACACAGGCCCTTGCTGTAGATGACTAGCCGGCGTCCGCAGCGCTTGCAGGGCTCAATGCGCGTCATCGTCGCGATCCCTCACGAGCGTTTGCCACGCCAGATGGGCTCCCTGACGATTCCGAACCAGGCGCCCAGGACAATGCCCGAAATCAGCGCGATACCGCCCACGTACTCGGGGTGGGTGAGCAGTAGCAGCAGCGAGACCACCAGGCAGCCGACCGAGAGCGCGAACTGACACAGCAGCCTGGTGATCGTCACCGAATGGTGCTCGTGCCACTCGCCTGGGTCACCCGTCTCGGGAGACTCGCTCATGACGAGTGCTTTCCAAAAAGGAAGCCCATCGCGCTGCCGATCACGACCAGGGCCGCCTTCGCGGCCTCGTCCGTCGCGGTCGGTGACAGCACGATCCATGTCATCGCCACGACCAGGACGATCGCCACCACCGCCTGGATGATCAGGCTGACGATGGCCGGCGTCCACATCAGATCAAACGCGCGACGGCCAGCCCGGCAATCAGCAGCAGCACGACCTTGGGATCGGGCAGCCCGATGATGGCGAAGATGACCGCCAGCAGCAGGACCAGAATGGCGATGATCCAGCCGATAGTGACGGGCTGAAAGGCAACAGGTTGCATGGCACCCTCCTAGTGCAGCAGCCACACACAGGAGAACGGGCCCAGCGCGTTGAACTGCTCGCGCGTCAGCGTCGAGTACACGCCCTTGTAGCCCTCCGCGGAGTTGGCGATCCAGAGATTGCCGCCGTCATGCCCGCGCACGCCCACCCAGTGGTACCAGGCGCCGCCCGACATCAGGCCCGTGGTGTCGCCGAAGATGGCGTACACGTCGTCGTAGCCCAGCCACGCCTGCTCAGTAGCGACGCCGTACTGGCCAATCACCCGCCGCAGCTGCGCGCCGCTTCCGTCCATCAGGCCGTACGTGGGGTTGATGTTTTGCGGATAGCCGATCTCCGCGATCTCGGATTGCTCCGAGGCGTTCGGATTCAGCTGCGTTGCGCGCAAGACCCACGCCAGCGCACAGGCCGAGCAGCTCCAGGAGTTGACCTGGCCGGGCATGTACGTGTTCGGGTCGTATTCGGCCCACCAGCCCGTCGGCGTCTCGGGCCCGGCGTCGGACTCGAGGACCGGCGGCCGCGGCGCGAGCTGGATGCCGGGCGAGAGTGCCTCGATATCGGCCTGCAGGCTGGGAAAGCCCGTCCACTGGCCCTGCACCATCCTGGCGAGCGAGTCGGTCAGCAGTTGCTGCTGGGCGTCGAGCTGGTCGAGCGCAGCGGAGCTCACGACGTCAGCACGGGCGGATCGGGCTCGAGCTGGCCCTGGAGCGAGGGGTCGAGCGCGTACAGAAACGCCTCGACCGAGCCAGCGCCTTGCCACTTACCCTCGAGCGCCGCGGCCAGCGCCTGGGTCATCAGGCCCTGCTGCGTCTGCAGCTGAGTAATGCGCGCGTCGTGGTCGGTGTCGGTCACGTCGTCACTCCGGGTGTGTAGGCAGCCACGATCGGGCCGGCCTCGGGTGGCAAGTCAGACGGCTGCCACTGATCGTCGTAGGTGAACAGGCGAGCGCCGTCGGGGTAGGGCGGCGGCAACGCGCCCGGCACGGGGGGCACCTTGTTCGGGTCGAATTCCTGCGGGGGGGCAATGACCGTCAGGCCACGCGGCACGCTCACACCGCCAGCAACCAGGTCATTTTGCAGATCGCTCAGCACGATGACGCGTCCGCTCACGTCAGTGCCCACGTCTGTCTGGGTCATCGCTTGAACTCCGTGGCAATCATCGAAGCGGTTGTTCCGCCATCGAGCGACATCGTGCCGGCCGTGACGTTGTAGAGCGCCAGCGTGTACGTGTGCGCTCCAGCAGCGGGGAGGTCCGAGAATACGAAGGAGCATGGAATGACCTGGTTGACCGCGGCATTGTGATAAATCGAGAGCGCCGCGACCGCCGAGCCGTCACGCATGATCGCCGCCCGCACCAGGGCACCGGGCCCGGCGGAGTGCGCGAGGGCAAACGAGCACCACAACTGCAGCCGACCACCGGTCGTCATAAGGGCGGGCAAGGTCACAGGTGTCGGAACGTAGCTGCCGGTCACCGTCGAGCTAAAGGTGGCAATCGCCTCATAGGTCACCCACTGGGTGACAGCGTCCGCCGCTAGATCGGCGGCCACAATCGTGCCGTCGGCGATCTTGGCCGAGGTCACCGTGCCGTCGATCAGCTTGGAACCGTTGAGGGTGTTATCCGCGAACGCCCCGTTTGGCAGCAGCAGCCCTTTACCGGCAGAGTGATCGTGCTGGTCGACCGCCAGCGCCAGCGTCTGGACGTCTTCCTTCTTGAACAGGTCTGTCGCGGCGGTCGCGTACGGGAACTGCAGACCGCCCGAGAAGTTTGTCGCGTTCTGTCGCGCCATCCTGGATTAGACCTCCGTCAACACGGTTGACCACTGAACTGCCTTGACCGTGAGCGACCCACGCCACTGCCGCCCTATCTCATCGAAGCTCTGCGAGATCGCGTAGTCCGTAAACGACAGATCCTGCACGCTCTCGTCGGGCAGCGTACAGGTGACCGCTCCAGGCGAATCGACCGCGGCCTCGACCAGCGACTGAATCTGCCGCCTGCCGATCCGCAGCGGCACGCCGTCGCGCCGCACCAGCCCGTCAGAGCACAGGATGATCAGCTCGACCTGCATGTAGCGCCTGGGCCGCAGGGCATGCCCGATCGAGACCGCCGACACCAGCGGCGACGACGTATCCGCCGTGTTGGTCAGATGCACCCTGAACAGCGCCTGCACCGTGGCGGCGCTGGTCGGCATCGGCGCGATCTCATACGTCATCGAGTCGAACATGTTGCCGAGTGCCGTCCAGCTCGACGCCGCGGGATCGAGCTTGTACTCGACGGTCACGTAATTGCTCGGCGACAGGTTCGCGCCGGTGACGCTGATGTGCCGCAGGCTCTTGACGCTAGCGTGGTAGCCGCCGTGCCAGATCGGCAGATCGACCCAGCTGTCGCCAACGTGAAAGCGGTACGCGCTGCACGCCGCGGGATTCGGGACGCACGAGTTGACCAGCCAGCCAATCGTGCCGTCGGACAAACCCACGTACGTCCTGGTGTGCCCCGCCGGCGCGCCGATCTTCGACACGAACAGCGACTGAATCGCCTGATTCACGAACGGCACGCTCAGCGAGCCGTGCCAGGCATCGACGTGCACGGCGTCGAAGTTGGACGCGTTCGGCACCGCGGGCGAGGCGATCAGCGACTGCTGCGTCACCCAGCCGCCGAACTTCATCAGGTAGCCCGTCAGCGTGTCAGGGTTGAAGACCGCCGCCAGGGCGAACATCGAGCCCACACCCGTAAACGCCGTGATCTTGCCGCGCACCGGCGAGTCGTTATTGACCAGTTTCTCGGGCCCGGTCTCCTGAATGGTCAGGTTCGGGTCGATGCGGTACAGATTCGTGCCGTAGGCGGTGTACAGGTCGTTCTCGAACTGACCCCAGGCCTTGCCGTTGTTGGCATCGACGCCGAACTGCAGGAACGGGAAGAGCTGATGGTCCTCGCCAGCGCCGTCCAGGGTGTACAGCCCGTCGGTCTTGGCGATGATCAGCGTGCCCGCCGCCGTCAGCATCAAACTGGTGATGATCGAGCTCTTGTCGCCCGCTCGGAAGATCAGCGACGTGTAGTTCGCCTCGTTGGTCGGGTCGGCGTTCGTATCGCATTTTCTCAAACGGTTCGTATCGTCGGCCCACCAGAACTCGCGACCGATCGCCGCGAAGGCGAGCGCCCCGAACGTCGTCATCGCCGTGTACGTCGTGCCATCGCTCGTCCACTGCGCGAGACCCGTCGAGAGCGCGAAGAACGCCCGCGGCGTGCCGTCGAAGTTGCTGGTGAACACCTCGACGTTCAGGATCGCCACGCCGGCGCCGAAGTCCTTGGACACCGACCAGGTAGCGTCGTCGACACGCTTGAGCACGTAGCGCCCCTGGGCGCAGTACAGCACCCCGCCGAGCTCGAAGAAGGTCCTCACGCCCGTCGTGGCGTCGTGCGATGCCGGCGTCAGCAGCGTGATCTCGGGCCCCTTGCACCACGGCCACACGCTCAGGTCGATGCACTGCGCGTCCTGGTAGCGGTAGTCCTGCCACTTCTCCTGTGTCTTCAGGCCCATACCCAGGACCAGCGACTCGTACGGCTCGTCACGGTCACCGATGGGCGACATGCCGGCGTAGGTGAAGTCGGGCGGCTGAACCTGGGCGATGTCCTGCAGCTTGCTACTGGTCAGCATCGGGTCGCCGGGCTTGGCCTGCCCCAGCAACAGGCCCGTGGTGCCAATTTTCATGTGGTAGGGGAAGGGGCTCCGCCGCGCCGACAGGATGCTCACGAACGCACCGCGGGGCCGAAGCGCCGCCTCGGCTTGAACGTCAGCGTCGGCGCGACCGCGGTGAAGTGCTGCCGCGAGCGGTCAGCGAACCACGCGTTGGCGGTTGCCTGGTCACGGATGAGCCGTTGATTAGCCTGCGGCTCGAGCAGATGCCCGAATCGCCGCCAGCCGACCGCCAGCGCGGAGCTCGCCAGCCAATCGCGCTCGATCGGCGCCTCGTCGGTCTCGGCTGAGAGCCCCGACTGGTCGCCGTAGGTGCCGCCCGCGGCTCGGCAATGGTCGTACGCGCGCTTGTAGCAGCGCAGGTAGATCGTGTCGCCGTCGTTGAACGTGCGGGTGTTGGTGTTGAAGATGAACGTCCCACCGTCACGCTCGATCGCACCGAAGACGGGGTTGTCGAACGGATCGTCCTCATACGGACTGTGCCCGATCGGCAGCATGCCCGCCTGACGGACGTGGTTGGCGTCCTGCAGCCACGGTGCGATCTGGCCCAGGTCGTGCCGTGTCACACCCGGTTGCGCCGTGCAGGCCACGTCGACCGTCATCCAGCACTGCTTCAGCCCGTCGTTGATGAGCTGGTGCAGCGTCGGGACGTCGAACGGGCCCAGGATCTCGAAGCGTTCGCCGAGCCCGCTGACGCCGAGGTCCTCGAGATCCTCGTACAGCATCAGCTCGAGCCCCTCGTAGGTGAACGCCTCCAGGTACATGTAGCTCGAGCCGCCCGGAGGTGCGAGCGGCGGCATGATCCAGTCCAGGTCGGGCGTGATCGTGCCCGTCGGCGGGTCGTACGACAGCACGTAGCGATACTTGTCGTGAAGCTCCAGCGCGTCGGGACGGTACAGCGGTCGCTCCGTCAGCAGGTCGTTCTGCGGGATGCCCGACTTGATCGGGTAACTCGAACAGACCAGCTTGGTGCTGTCCGAGCCGCTGGTCGCTCGAACGTCATACGACTCTGGTCCGATATACGGACCGCTCTCGACGGCGACTGCGCGACGGTACTGTGCGAGCGTCGGCATCAGGCTACGGCTCCCCAACCAGCGGCGGCGGGCCCTGTCGGCGCGGTGACGGGACGAGCGACGGTGCCAGTGACGAGACCGCGCCCGCCCCGAGCGCCGGCGGCGGGGTCGCCACCACCGTCAGCAAGAGCGGAACACCCACAGCTCCGTCTACCCCTGCCAACACTGGCGGTTTCGGCGCCGTCGTCGGATCGAGCGGCGGCCACGGCCCATGCAGGACGTGCAGCTTCAGCTCGCCGAGTAACCAGGTCGTGCCGTCGAACTGGACAAAGACGCGCTGCAGCTGGCGGAAGCTGACCAGTCCCGAGGAGCCGAGTACGCCGCTCACACTGCGCGGCAACAGACGATTGAGCGTCGTCAGCGCGTTCGAGCCCAGGTTGCCGACCAGGGAGCGCGTGAAAATCTTGCCCAGCAGGATGACGCCACTCGAACCAAGCAGACCGCTCAGCACGCGCCGCAGCGTGCGTGACGTCGGCAGCACGCCCGACGGCGTCAGTGAGCCGCCCAGGCTCAGCCTGACCGCACGCGCCCTGCCAAGCGTCCCAGAGCTCGGCAAGGTACGCGTGATCGATAGCCGCGCGCCCTCCAGGACGCCGTACGTCGGCGCGGCCTCGAGCGTCGTGTACGTGTTCGAGCCGTTGTCCCATATCGCGTAGGTGTTGAGGCTGGCAGTCGCCGGCACTCATCTAGCCGCCCGACGTGACCGTGGCCACATACGTGGCGATGATCGAATCCCCCGAGTTGAGCGCCAGCGCCGTGAACAGCGAGCGGTCCCACAAGGTTCCGCCAGGCACCGCGGCTTGTGAGAACAGCCCGTGCTCGGTGATCGACACGTTGGCGTCGACGGTGATGGTCGCCACGCTCTGGTACTGGTTCGCCGCGGGTGCCGACTGCACGCCCGTCGGGCGCACGTTGTCGGTCGAGTACTGCGTCGTCAGCTCGGCGGTCAGTGTCGTGTTGCCGACCGCCTCGGCACCGGCGCCCGTGCCCAGACCGTGAAAGTTGAAGGTCTCGAGCTCGACCGTGTTGCGAAAGGCGTTCACCACCGCGGCCGCGCCCGCATCGGTGATGACCTTCCTGGACACCACGCCGTGGTCGTCGACGTACCTGCCATGCTGATGCTGCAACCGCAGGCTCGACTCGATCAGGCACGTCGAACGAATCGCGTCGACCAGCTCGAGCGCCAGGTCTTCGGGCAGATAGAGTGCCGCCTTCGCGACCAGCAGACCAAGACGCGAGCGCGGCTCGAAGCGCAGCAGACTACGGAAAGCCGTAGGCGCCATGAACGTGAGGGTCATCAGGGCTCCTCGAGCGCCGCGGTAACCGCGACCTGCGAATGGCCGCCAGCCTGGACGACGACCAGCGTCAGGATGTCGCCGATATCGACCGCGCGGTGATCCGGCAGGAACGACGTGAACCGGCCACTCTTCGCGGCCGGCAGCGTCGGACGATGCGTCGGGTCGGTGTACACGCTGGTGCCGTTGTTGCGTACGTCGATGATCGTCGCGGTTCCGCCACTCGCGCCGCACGCCGCCACGACCGTCCGCATCTGCGCCCTTGCCGGCGCGACCATGATTGCCAGCACCTGACCGCCCGAAGGTGACGTGACCGCGCCTCCGGTCAGAAAGCCCTGCACCCTGGTCGGATCAGCCATCGTTACTGCACGTCGATAACGGGTCGACCCGCGCGCTTGATGACGATGGACGCCTGGTTGTTGCGGTTGGCCTTCACGACCTGCTCGACGTCTTTATACGCTCGGGCGTAATCGGCTTCGGACTTGATGCCGACCTCGCGCATCGCGTCCTGCCGCGACATTTTCAGGAACCGCGCGCCGTCGATGACATCGGGCGTCGGATCGTCAGGCATTGGGCTGAGCCTCCGGCGCTTCGAGCTCGTCGCCCTCGTCGTCAGGCTCCGCGGGCGGCGATCCGACTTCCGTCGCGATGAGGCCGCTGGCATTGGCGAGCACGGTGCGCGCCGCGGCAATCCACGCCGTCTGGATCGAATCGTCCAGCTCGGCCCAGGGTGGCAGCTGGTCGCCCGTCGCCAACGACACGCCACCCGTCTGTGTTGCGTACGCGTCATAGGCGACCTGCCCCAGGCGGTCGTCTTCGGCTTGCATGGTCATGCTGTGGTGAACGTCCTGTCGGTGGTGTAGGTGGTCAGTCCGTTCGACGTCGCACGGATGCGGTAGTGGTAGAGCGTGCCCGTCGTCAGCCCGGTCAGCGGCTTGGTCATCGGCCCCGAACCACCGCCTTCGACGTTCAGCAGACCGTAGCCACTCGTCAGCCCGTACTCGACCTGGTTCGTGCCCGCAGGCTGCACGGTGTAGTTGATCGTCGCGCCGGTGGTGGTGATGCCCGAGACCGAGATCGCCGAGATCGTCGGCGCCGTACCCACCGCGCCACTGGTCGAGCCGTTGGGCGGCGTTGCCTGCGCGGCGTCCGTCGGCCAGCCGCCGGGCTTGGCGGTACCTTCATTGCCGCGGTAGTCGACCGGCGTGTGCGTCCACAGTCCGGCAGGCGCGCCAACCTGCGCGGCGATCATGCCGCTGATGTCGCCAGGCATCAGCTGCTCTTGCTGGCCTTGGGCGCGGCTGGCTCTTTGGCAGCGTTGTCGGCGAGGTAGGCGACCAGGTCGGGGATGTCCTGGGTTGAGCCTTTGGAAAAACCCTTGCGCTGGTACGTCTCGTCGTTGGCCACGGGCGCGATGAACGTGCTGCCGTCGGGCTTGGTCCAGGTGGTGTAACCCGTGGAGCTGACCTGGGCGTCGGGGCCCGCGGTGGCGTCGGCGTACTTGTTCGGCTTGAGCTCGAGCACCTCGGGCGGCGACGCCGCGGCCGGCGGGAACACGTAGTCGGTCGACCCGAGTTGGATCGGCGCCTGCGCAGGCGAGGGATCAACGACGGGCGGCGGGGCTTTCGCTTCGCTCATGCTGGACCTCCTGTCGGGTTGCCGGAGCCTGACGGTCGCGGCGCTCGCCGACGAGCCTGGTCGATCGGGTCGTAGCCCGTGCCCTGGAAGGGTTGACCGCTGCCGAGCTTGGCCTGCAGCGACTCGAGCGACTCGCGCTGAGTCTCCACGCCTTGCAGCAGGGCCGCGTCACGCGCGTCTTCGCGAGCCTGGGCCCGCTTCGGCAGGATGACGCGGATGTCCTTACCGGTCTCGCGCTTGATGTCGGCGAGATACTCGCGCAGTTCGTCGATCGAATACTCATCGAAGGTGTCTTCGAGATTCAGGTCGCGGTAGCGTTCGCCAGCTCGACGGATGGCGTTGATGATCGCCGCCTTCTCGCGCTGCTCCTTCAGGATCTTGGGGTACTCGACCTGGACGTACTGCTGCTCTTCGCTCAGTCCGCCGTCACGACCAGGCGTCTGCGACAGGAGCTGGTAGCCCTTGTCCTGATAGTAGGCACGGTTGACCGGATCGCCCTGCAGCATGACGACCGAGCCGTCAGGCTTCAGGTAGCGGCGCTGCGGGTAGTTGTAGTTCTGACCGTGGCGTGGCTGGCTCGCTGCTGGCGGCGTGCGCTCGAGCAGCTTGTCCAGGAACTCGTTGCCGGTCAGACCGCTCTCTGCGGTCGTCATGCTTAGCTCGCTCCGTTGAGCAGGATGCCGAAGTTATCGCGCATCTCCTGGTGGCCGTAGATGACCTCGACCGCGAGCTTCCAGGCGAACACGTCGATGTCGTAGAAGACGTGCGACTTCGGCGTGCGTTGGATGACCAGCGCCAGCGCGTCACGGTGAAAAATGGCGTTGTTGGCCTGCCCGGCGGCGGGCTTGACCAGGTTGGTGGTGACCGCCAGGTTCAGCCCGTACATGTCGCCGAGCATGCCGTTTTTGACGGGCGTGTTGCCGGTGCCGATATACAGCGCGTTGCTCCACCGATCCAGCGCCAGCTTGGCGACCTTCTCGGCCGGCGTCATGATGAAGAAGCGGTCGTCCTGTGGCACGTCGGCGTCATCCAGCAGCTTGATCGCCGCCAGGACGTTGGCGTCAGACGCCGCAGTACCGAGCGTGCCCACCACCTGCGAGAAACCCGCGAAGTCCGCGGCCAGTTTGGAGTCGATGTCCTTGGACAGCGCGTAGCCGAGCTTGCGCTGGTACTCGTTCTGGAGGTCGACCGTGCTCTGGACCTTGACGATGTCCTCAATGCCGAGCGCCGCATACGACCACAAATTCAAGGTGATCGTGGTCGCGGTTTCGGCGACGGTCTCGTACACGATCGCGGTGTTCTCGGCTTTCGCGCGAGCGGCAAGGTTGCCAATGCTGGCCACCTTGACGGTCTTGCCGACGGTCGCGTCCGCCTCGAACGAGCGGTTGACGCTCTTGGCGATGACCAGATTCGACTCAGTCGCGCGCAGGACTGCCTTGGACCAGATGTCCGGCGAGAAAACGCCGTCCGCAATAGTCTTATCGACAAATTCCAGGGCCCCGGTGGGCATGAGGGCTACCCCCTTCTAGCGTTGTGTGAGGGGGATGCTCCTGGTTGGTCTATGACGCACCCCCGGTTTTGGTTGGTTGTTCTCGTCGAACAACGCGTCGTACTCCTGTAACGACATCGCTGCAATTTGTTCGTCGGTGACTTCGCGGACGCGACCGGGGGTTCCTGATTCGCGCTCGGGCACCTGTTCGTCGCCGTACACCTCGCTCAGCACCGACTTCCGCAGAGCAGACTCGCGACGTTGAAGTTCTTTTTCAACTGCGAGCTTGACGGCTTCGTCGTGCAGAGTCTGGAGATATTCAGCGACTCCTGCAGCCTGTCCTTTGCCTTCGCCAAATATTCTGCCGCCGATCTTCTCCTGAATGGAGGGATCGAGGGTTTGCTGGAACAATACGACACCGTCCATGAACGGGCTAGCCGCTTGGGCGGCCTGCTGCTGATTCAGCCGTTCCTGGTACTCCTTCTGCGTCAGCTCGCCCAGGGTGTACAGGTCGTTGTTGCGGGCGGCCTCGAGCTTGGCCTGCTCTTCGAGATCGCGCTGCTGCTGACGGATGAGCTCGCGCGCGCGGCGGTCGCCGACCTGGCCGATGAGACCGCTGATGACCTCGTCGCGTTCGACCTGGTCGCGCGGCAGGTTCTTGAGCAGCAGCTTGAGCGCCTCGCTCGGGTCGCCGGCTTCTTTGACCGCAGCGAACCACTCCGGAGGCTCTGTCGGTGCCTGTGGCTCGTCGGTATGCAACGACGACGAGTCATCGGCACGCTCTGGTGCCTCCGGCGTGGCCGCGGGTGGGGTCGATCCGTTGGAACGTGGCGCTGCACGCCGCCGACCCCGAGCGCCTTGTGGCTCTTCGGATGGAGCCGGCGCAGCCTCGCGTTCTGCGAGCTCTTCCTCGATCAGGTCCGGGTGAATACCGCGGTCAGACATCGTCATCAGGCATACCGCCAGGTCGGATGACGCTCAAACTGAGCGCAGCCAAGAAACGCTTGCCAGCACACGAGCACGGTCCGGCGTCGATACCAGCGACAACGACGGTTCACTTCTTGCTCCGGTCCACGCCCTTGATCTTGCCGGCGTTCCTACTGGCGTAGAAGACCTGCTGCGCCTTCTTGGCGCCGTACTGCTGCTTCATCGCCGACATGATCTTGTTGCCCTTCTTGCTGAGCGGCATGGTCTACCTCTTGACCGCGCCCGTCATCGTGGTCGGCGCGGTGAACTGCGGAAGCGTCGCCTTGATCTGCGTCAGCGCGTCGTTCGGGTCGATGCCGTACTTCTCCTGCATGCCCTGCAACACCATGTTCTGTGTCGACGGCGCCGCGCGCATGAACTCGGTGGAGTTGACCTTGTTCGGCGTCGGAATGGCGCCCAACACCTGGTTCATCGACGTCTGATTCGGTGTCGGGTTGCGGATGTCGTCGATCATCTGCTGCAGGTAGCCCATGCCGCCCTGCATGTTGCCGCCCTGCGTCCCGACACCCTGCACCGTGTTCGGCGCCGAGAACGCCGCCACGCCAGGTCCGCCAGCGTTGAGCACGCCGCCGAGCTGGCCGATGACCTGCTGCTGACGGAACGGGTTGGCCTGCATCGCTGCCGCGGCGTTGACCGCGCCAAGCTGCTGCGAATACGCCTGCTGCATCGCGGCCAGCGTTGCCTGACCCACCTGCGGGGCGTTGACGCCGGCGACGCCCGCCTGACCGGGCATACCAGGCTGGTAATACTGGCCGTACTGCGTCGCCAGATCGTTGGCCTGCGCGAAATACTGCTGCTGCGCCGCCATCGTTTCCTGCGAGCCTGGGTTGCCCGCGTAGCCGTACGCCGTCAGCGGCGGCAGGCCCTGCTGCGCGCGCGAGGCGTTGATCGCCTGGTTCGTCGCATTCGTCCACGCGTTGAGCGCCATGTTCGGATCACCGAATCGCTGCATGTACGCCTGCTGCGTCGCCTGGTCCTGCTGGTAGAAGTTGGAGCCGTCGTTGGCGTAGCCAGGTGGCAGGACCGGCGTCGGCGCGGTGTACATGCCCGTCAGGCCCGCCTGCGCGATGGCCTGGTTCTGCGCCGCGGTGTTCAGGTTGCTGTAGCCGGTCATGCCGGCCAGCGTCTGCTGCGGCATACCCGTGGGCGGCGCCGACGCGAGCTGCATGAACTGCTGGTATGGGATCGCCGTCGCGTTGTTCTGGAAACCGCGAGCCGTGGCCTCCGCCAGCCCCATGCGCTGGATCTGCCCACTCGGCGTCACCTGCGCGTACTGCCTGCCGTTGACGCCGCTCGGGTCGTCCGTTCGCACCCAGGTACCCGGCGAGTACTGCGACTGCATCGCCGACGTGTAGACGCCCGTCAGACCTGCCTGCTGCGCTGCCAGGTTGGCGTACTGATTCTGGGCCGCGAGCGTCTGGTCGGCGTTGAAGCCTGACTGGCCTGGGATATACCCGACCTGCCCAACGGCCTGCCCCGCCGCGAGTGTTGGCGCACCTGCCGGCGCGGGCTGACCAACGCCGAAATTCTGGCCGTACGTATCGGCAACCTGGTTGGTGTAGGTCAGGTTGAACTGGCGGATGGCTTCCTGCGTCGCGGCGGCGTTGCCGGAGGCCATTGCGCTGAGCAGTGCCTGAATCGAATTGCCGAGTTGTGAAGAATCAGCCACGCCAGTGCCTCCCGCGGTTCCTGAAGTCGGGTACGTCGTGCCCGGATACGCCGCGCGGCCTTCGGGCGTGTCCATATAGCCCGCCTGGTTGAGCGCCGCGGTACTGCCCTGCGGGTTATACGCGAGCGCCATCAGACGGTCACCGGTGCCTGGAACGGGCCGTACGGCGAGTAGCCAGGGATGGGCAGCGTCGGAATCTGCGTCGAGCCGACGATGGGACCCGTAGCCGGCAGACCGATCGGACTGACGAAGGCCTGTTGATACGCCGGGTTGTACAGACCAGGCGTCGTCGGCGCGCCGCCGGCGGCGACCGGCACCTGACCGGCAGCAACCGCCCGCCCCTGCGGGTTGTCCATCAGTCCTCGAGCGTTCAGCGCCGCGGTGCTCGGCTGACCAGCGGTGCCTGCCGCCTGTGCCGCCGCCTGCTGTTGCGCTGCCAATGCCGCCTGCACACCCGCGGTCGTCTGCCCAGCTCCTGCCGTCACCGGCGCTACCAGACCGTTGGTGCCCTGCGACGCGTTCGCCGCGGTTGTCGCCGCCACCAGCGGATGCGGCGCACCGGTCTGCTGCTGCCACTGGGTGAACATCTGCGCCAGCGCCTGCTGCGCCTGCTGCGCCAGCGTCGGGTCGCCGCTGATCTTGGGATCTGACGCCTGCACCATGCGCGCCGCGGCGTCGTATACGCCCTGACCGCCGCCGAGCTGCGCCGTCCAGTCGGTCAGCCCTTGCACCAGCCCCTGGCCGACGCCCGCGGGGATGCTGGTCATCTTGCTGCCGGCTGCTGAGCTGATCAGGCTGTTGAGCGCGCCGGTCGCCGACGAAACCCTCTGGTTGAGCAGGCTCGCGCCGGTCGTCGCGTTGGCCTGCGCGTTGGTCAGG
>Ga0207661_10001804_pt1 | contig 14632 bp, 13 predicted proteins | sample KBSC713LmetaG_FD_184337 | JGI IMG/M metagenome (GOLD analysis project Ga0207661, IMG submission 184337) | Corn rhizosphere microbial communities from Kellogg Biological Station, Michigan, USA - KBS C7.1-3L metaG (SPAdes) (version 2) | ecosystem: Host-associated > Plants > Roots > Rhizosphere ...
AGCGTCTCCAAATCCATCGCGCCGGCGCTGCGCGTCGCCTATCTGCTCGCACCGGATTCGGCCAGCGAGCAGAGGATGCGCGGCAATCTGCAGGCGACGATGCAGATGCCGCCGTCGCTGATGGTGGCGCTGGTCACGCATTGGCTGAAGACCGGCATCGCCAGTGAAATCATCCGCGCGATCCGCAACGAGGCGGCGGCGCGCCAGCAGCTCGCCGCGCGCTTCCTGAAGGGAATCTCCTTCGCCGTCCGTCCGGCGAGCCATCATCTCTGGATGCCGCTGCCGCCGCATTTCGCCGGCACCGATTTGCTGTCGCACCTGATGCGCCATGGACTGGCTGTCGTCGGCGAGGATGCGTTCGCGGCCGGCGAGGGCGCGCCGCGGGGCCTGCGCGTCTCGCTCGGCGCAGCCCGCAATCGCGCCGAGCTCGCCCAGGCGCTGCAAGTACTGTCGAACGCGGTGAAGACACCCGTCGGCGCGACGCAGATCGTGTGATTGCTTCGTCGTCATTCCGGGGCGATGCGCAGCATCGAACCCGGAATCTCGAGATTCCGGGTCCGGTCCTTCGGACCGTCCCGGAATGACGGAGGGTTACGTGCTGCTTCCCGCTGCGCTCGCGACCACCGGCAGCACCTCGTTGGCGGCGTGGTCGGGGGTGTCCTCATGCCGGCGCACCGAGCCGAACGGCCGCTCCAGCATGCGGCGGATGCGCACCGGCTCGGAGCCGATGTGGAATGCGATCGCCTGCTGATGCAGCGCGCGCTCCGACTGGGTCGCGCGGTTGCGCTGGCGCAGATAATCGAGCCACGTCGGGCAGTGATAACGTTCGGTCCACAGCTCGGGATCGGCGATGTCGCGCGCGATCGACCAGCCATAGGCGCCATTGCGCTGGCGCGACAGCTGCACGTCCTGCATCACTTCGTGGAAAGCGCGCGCATTGTCCTGCGCGACCCGATATTCGATCTCGACCACCAGGGGTCCCATGCGGCCGGTCAGCATAAGCTTGGCCTCCGGATCGGCCAGGTCTTCCGCGTCCTCATCGCGCGCGCCGACCCGCGGCATTGGCAGCAAAAGGCCGAGCAGCGGCGAGAGCAGCATCAAGGCGGCCGCAACGAGCAGCGCGGTCTCCACGCTATAGGCATCGGTGAGATGGCCCCAGCCCCAGCTGCCGATCGCAATTCCGCCGGAGATCGAGGCCTGGAACGCCGCAAGCGATCGGCCCGCCACCCAGCGCGGCGCCGAGAGCTGCACGCCGATATTGAACAGCGCGACCGCGAGCATCCATACCGAGCCGGCGACGACAAGCGCCGCCGAGGTCAATACCGGCTCGCGGCTCAGCCCAATCGCGGCAATGGTGCCGCCCATCGACAGCGTGCAGGCGCGCACCGCGGATTCGCCGCTGAGGCGCTTTCTGATCTCGCCGATATTAAGCGCGCCGATCACCGCCCCCATGCCGAACGCGCCGAGAATGATGCCGTAGGTCTGCGCGCCGCCATGCAGGAGGTCGCGCGCCACCAGCGGCATCAGCGCCATGATGGAACCGCCGATCAGGCCGGTGACGAAGGTGCGCAACAGCACGATCTTGATCGGCGGCGAATTGGTGATGTAGCGCACGCCGGAGACGATGGCGCGATTGAGCCGTTCGCGCGGCAGCCGCGACGGCTCGGAGATCCTGTTCCAGAGGAACAGCACGACCAGAAGCGGGAGATAGAGTACCGCGTTGAGGGCAAAGGCCGCGACCGCGCCCATCGCTGCCACCACCACGCCGCCGATCGCCGGACCAAAGCTGCGGGCGATGTTGTAGCTGATGCCGTTGAGCGCGACCGCCGCCGGCAGCGTCTCGATCGGCACCTGCTCGGTCACCGAGGATTGCCAGGCCGGTCCGAACAGCGCCATGCCGCTGCCGACCACGAAACAAAGAGCGAGCAGCAGATTGGGTTGCAGCAACCCGAGCCAGGACAGCACGGTGAGCCCGGTAGCCCCCGTCAGTGCGATCGTCAGCGCGATCATCGCCACGACGCGGCGGTCGTGCATATCGGCGATTGCGCCGGCCGGCATCGCGATCAACATCACCGGCATCATCAAGGCGGTCTGCACCAGCGCGACCTTGTCGGCCGATGACGCCATCTGGGTCATGGCCCAGGCGGCGCCAACGCCCTGGATCAGGATACCGAGATTGGAGAGCAGGCTGGCGAGCCAGATGCGGCGGAAGATGGTGTGGCGGAGCGGGGCGGTAATGCTATCGGTGGAAAGCGGCGGGCGCTTGGGCGCTTCAATCATATCGGGTTCCGGTTGGCCTGCTATGGCTTGATTCCCTTGCGCAAGTGATGCGCGCGAAAGTGCTGTTGTGTCCAGTGCTTGACAGGCAATTGTCGGCCCGGCACGGCAGTTGGAACATCGAAAAATGAGGATGCGAGATGGGCGTGTCACGGCGAACGATTCTGAAGGGCGCCAGCGCGCTACCTTGGTTGGCTGGGTCCCTGGCGCAGGGGGCATTCGCCCAGAACACGCCCGCGGCGCTCGCCGAAATCCCGCCTATCCTGTTCGTGCATGGCAATGGCGACCATGCCGCGCTCTGGATCACGACGCTGTGGCGGATGGAGACGAATGGCGTCTCGCGCGAAAAAATGTTCGCGATCGATTTCACCGATCCCCTGGCCCGCAACGATGATGCGGTCGCGCAAGCGGGGCGCTCCTCGACCGAGGATCAGCGCCGCGAGCTCAGTGAGGCAATCGCCGCCCTGAAGCGGAAGACGGGCGCGTCGCGCGTCGCTTTGGTCGGCAATTCGCGCGGCGGCTATGCGATCCGCAATGTTGTGAAAAACGGCGGTGGCAACGATGTGAGTCACGCCGTGCTGTGCGGCGTTCCCAATCATGGTGTCTTTGCCTGGGATGACAATCCCAGCAATGAGTTCAACGGCCGCGGGCCGTTCCTGCGCGGCCTGAACGAAGGCGAAAGCGAAGTCACACCGGGCACGGCCTTCCTCACGCTGCGCAGCGATGGTCTCGACAAATATGCGCAAGCCGATGGGCGTTTCGTCGGCAAGCCGGGCCAAGCGACCAACGTCACCACCGAAGGCCCGGCCTTGAAAGGCGCGACCAATCTCGTGCTCGGTCCGGTCGACCATCGGGAGACCGCCTATTCGCCGCACGCCTTTCGCGAGATATTCAAATTCATCGCCGGCCGCGAGGTTGAGCGGCTGGAGATCATTCCCGAGCCGAGAGTGAGATTGAGTGGGCTCGTCACCGGCACCCCCGGCGGCGTGCCGACCAACCGTCCCGTCGCCGGCGCGACCGTCGAACTATTTCGTGTGGCGCCCGACACCGGCAAGCGGATCGGCGCAGCGATTCACACTTCTCAAACCTCTGCCGACGGTCGCTGGGGCCCGGCGGTCGTTGATCCCGCCTGGCCGCTCGAAATCGTGCTGACCTCGAAGGACCAGCCCACCACGCATTTCTATCGCTCGCCGTTCCCGCGCTCCTCCGACATCGTGCATTTGCGCGCCGCGCGTCCGCTCGGGCCGGCCGATGCCGGCGCCGGCGCGGTCGTGCTGCTGTCGCGCCCGCGCGGCTATTTCGGCCTGCCGCGCGACGTGGTCCTCCTCGACGGCAAGGAGCCCACGGACGTGAAGCCGGGGGTGCCAACCGATTCCGTCACCACGCTGCGGCTGCCAGCTGCTGACATCGGCCGTAACGTCGTGGGCCTCTTCAACGAAGAACGGATCGTGGCCCGCGCCTGGCCGGCGTCGGAGAACAGGATTGCAGTCGCGGAATTGACTTACTAGCTATCTACCGGTCCCTCATGTCCCCTTGTCACGAGGCCGTCGCATGAGCCTAGCGGAGACCTTCGACCTTCCCGTCGCGCCGCGCCGGCTTGTGCCGCCGCAGCCGCCGCGCGCGCCTGACGATCTCGGATTCCTCAAGCGGATGCGGATGATGCGCGAAAGCGCGATCGGCACCTGGGGCCAGCGCGCCTACGAGGAAGACGTCATCCAGGGCAGATTCTTCGGCCGCTCCAGCTTCATCCTCAATACGCCCGATGCGATCAAGCATGTGCTGGTCGACAATTGGGAAAATTATACGCGCACGCCGACCGGCTTCCGCGTGCTGCGGCCGATGCTCGGCCAGGGCCTCCTGATCGCCGAAGGCCGTGCCTGGAAACACCAGCGCCGGACGCTGGCGCCGGCCTTCACGCCGCGCGCGGTGTCGACGCTGGTGCCGTACATGATCGACGTGACGGACGAGACCATCACCGAGCTGAAGGCCAAGAGCAACGCGCCGGTCGATCTGCGCGAGGCGATGCAGCGCATGACGCTCGAGATCGCCGGCCGCACCATGTTCTCCTTCGGCATGAAACGGCACGGCGCGACGTTGCGCAATTTCGTCATTGAGTATGGCAACCGGCTGGCGCGGCCGCATCTGCTCGATATCGCGCTGCCGCTGTGGGTCAAGACGCCGCAGGATTTTCGCCGGGCCGAATTCCGCAAGCGCTGGACCAAATTCATTGCACAGCTGATGGCCGAGCGCCGCGCCGCCGGCAAGCAGGAAGGCGCGCCGCCGCGCGACCTGTTCGAGCTGATGGAAGCCGCGCGCGATCCCGAGACCGGAAGAGCGTTTTCCGATGCCCAACTCGGCGACGAGGTCGCGACCATGATCCTTGCTGGCCACGAGACCACCGCTACCGCGCTGTTCTGGTCGCTCTATCTGCTGGCGCTCGATCCCGCGACGCAGGACGAGGTCGCGGCCGAAGTGAAGGGCGTGGCCGGCGCGCCCGAGCTCGAACGGTTGAAATTCACCCGTGCCGTGATCGAGGAGACCATGCGGCTCTATCCGCCGGCCTTCTTGATCGCGCGCTCTGCCTACGCGTCCGACAGCTTTGCGGGGCTCGAGATCAGGGCGCATGACGTGATCCTGATGGCGCCATGGCTGCTGCACCGGCATGAAAAACTCTGGCAGGATCCCAACGCCTTCATGCCGCGGCGCTTCATGGCGCCCAACCCGCCGCCGGACCGCTTTGCCTATCTGCCGTTCGGCGCGGGTCCCAGAGTTTGCATCGGCGCGCATTTCGCGCAGGTCGAAGCCACGCTAGCGCTCGCCAAGCTGGTCGGCGCCTTCCGTATCCAAGTGATCGACAAGCAACCGGTGATTCCGATGGGGGTGGTGACGACCCAGCCCGACCGCTCGCCGATGTTTGTCATCGAACCACGCTAGAGCATGATCCGGTTTTCCGGAAGGATCATGCTCGAACAACAAAAGGGATCGCTGATCCCATCGGGTAAATCTCATGAGCGACATTGAGGCTCAGTTTTCGCTGTTGCACCAGTCCGCAGATCCCGCGGTCGCCGACGCCATCGTGCGGCTGATCAAGGATGGCAAGGATCATGAACTCAACCGCATCAATGCGCTGGATCTCGCCCAGCGCACCGGCCTCGATGAGGAGAAGACCATTTCGGGCCTGCTGCAGGCCGCGAAACTCGGCCTGTTCGACCTCTCCTGGAATGTGCTGTGCCCCGGCTGCAGCGGCGTGCTCGACGCCCACGACACGCTGAAGTCGCTGCGCCCCGACGATTATCATTGCGGTCTGTGCGCCTGCGGTTACCAATGCTCGGTCGACGAGCAGGTCGAAGTGGCCTTCACCGTCGCGCGCCGCGTCCGGCGTATCGCCGCGCACGATCCGCATACGCTGCCGCTCTGGGAATATTACAAGCAGGTGTTCTGGAGCTCCGGCATCGACCTCAACCCGGAATCGTTCGTTTCATTGACCGATGAAGTGACGCTCGATTCGCTGGAGATGCCGGACGGCGAGAAGGCGGTGCTGTCGCTGCAGCTGCCGGCGCAGTTCATCATCGTATTCGAGCCGGTGACGCATTCGGCGCAATTCATCGACGTCCAGGGCGAGCCGACCAGGGAACGCCAGCAGCTCTCGCTGATCTACAACAAGGCGCATCCGCCGACCGGCAGCACCACCTTGCGCCCCGGGCCGCTGCGGCTGTCGCTCGACAACCAGGCCGGCGTGCGCGTGCTGCCCACGGTGTTCATTGCCGCCGACGCGCTGCATGACCTGCTCGGCAAGCGGCGGCCGTTCCTCACCGCCAAGCGGATGCTGTCGAACCAGACCTTCCGCGATGTCTTCAAGGCCGACAATCTTCGCGCCGACCAGCGGCTCAAGATCACCTCGCTGACCTTCCTGTTCACCGATCTCAAGGGCTCGACTGCACTCTACGAGCGGGTCGGCGATCTCGCGGCGTTCGATCTGGTGCGCGCGCATTTCAGTGCGCTGCTCGAGATCATCGCTGCCGAGAAAGGCGCTGTCGTGAAGACGATTGGTGATGCCGTGATGGCGACTTTCATCCGGCCCGAGCATGCGCTCGCCGCGGGGTTGAAGATGCGCGCGGCGATGGAGAAGCTCAACGCCGAGCGCGGCAGCAACGATCTCATCGTCAAGATCGGTATTCACGAAGGGCCGTGCCTCGCCGTCATGCTCAACGAGCGGCAGGATTATTTCGGCCAGACCGTCAACATCGCCGCGCGCGTGCAGAGCCTGTCGACCTCGCAGGAGATCCACATCACGGCACCCGTGATCGACGCCCCCGAGGTTGCCACCATCCTGGAGCGGCAGGCGATCAAGCCGATCCAGAAGCAGGCCGCGCTGCGCGGCATCGCCGACAAGATGGTGGTGTACGAAATACCGTAGGCCACCCCGTCGTCATTGCGAGGAGCGCCAGCGACGAAGCAATCCAGACTGTCCCCCGCGGTGATACTTGTGGATTGCTTCGCTTCGCTCGCAATGACAGCAAATAGATTGCCTAAACGTAATGCGTGCGGCGACGTGTGCGGATTGCGCCGCCTGGCGGCCCGCGCCATATAGCGGGAACAAACAGGGTTTTTTCGACAGGGAACAGCAATGCTCGACGGTTTGCGCCAATTCATTGCCGATGTGGTTTCCCCGCAAGCGCAGCAGCGCAGCTTTGACGACACCAGCTATCAGCTCGCCGCGACCGCGCTCTTGATCCACGTCATCTCGATCGATGGCGGGCCCTCGGAGGTCGAGAGGCAGAAGCTGCATAGTCTGATCGAGAGCCGCTTCGGGCTCGATCGCGGCACGGCCGATCATCTGATCGCCTCTGCGACGCGAGTCGAGGGCGAGGCGGTCGACCTCTATCACTTCACCAGCGTCATCATGCGCTCGGTCGATGAAGCCGGCCGGCTGCGCATCGTCGAGATGATGTGGGAGGTGGTCTATGCAGATGGCAAGGTGAGCGAGTTCGAGGACAATGTGGTCTGGCGCGCCTCCGATCTGCTCGGCGTCTCCTCGCGCGACCGGCTCGAGCTGAAGCACCGCGTCGCCGAGCGGCGATCGGCAGCTAACGCGTCCCCTTGAGCTGCGAGCGCCTCACAAGCGCACATGACGAAACTTTAATCTGCGCGTCCTGATCCGGCAAACGCGATAAGTCAGCGCAAACAAGCCACATCGGGGCAAAGCCAGCGTTTGCGCATCTTGCCATGCAGCCGGCGCAGCTTGCATCCCACCGCAGGCCTATGCTCTCGTCGCCGCAAATAGCGCGGCCTCTCCTGGTTGAACAAGAGCATCGAATCGTGACCGAGCGCGTGACGCTGATTACGGGTGCCTCGTCGGGCATAGGTGCCGAACTGGCGCGTGTCTTCGCCGCCAACGGTCACCGCCTGGCGCTGACGGCGCGGCGGGCGGACCGGCTCGAGGCGATCGCACGCGAGCTTGCAAGCACCTGTGGCAAGCCGCCGCCGCTCACAATTCCCTGCGACCTGCAAACACCTGGAGCGTGCGACAAGATCGAAGGCGCGCTCGCTGCGGCGGGTGTCGAGGTCGAGTATCTCGTCAACAATGCGGGTTACGGCTTGTTCGGCAGAGCGGTCGAGCTCGATCGCACCGAGCAGCTCGGAATCATCGACGTCAACATCCGCGCGCTTTCGGATCTCACGCTGCGCTTTGCGCCGAGCCTGATCAAGAATCGCGGTGGCGTTCTCAATGTCAGCTCGGTCGCCGGCTTCCTCCCGGGGCCTGGTATGGCGATGTACTATGCCTCCAAAGCCTTCGTGCTCTCGTTCACCGAAGCGCTGCGCCAGGAATTGAAGCCGCATGGCGTGCGCGTCACCGTGCTGTGCCCGGGGCCGGTGCTAACCGAATTCCAGGTGCGGGCGGGATTCGCCCCGGGCTTCGATTCGGCGATCCTCAATGTCTCGGCGGCCGATGTCGCCAAGCAAGCCTATCGGGGGCTGATGGCGAACCGGCGCGCCGTGCTGCCCGGTCTCGGCATCAAGATGGTGCCGGCCTTGCTGCGGCTGTTTCCGCGCAGCTTCATCCTCGCCGCGGTCGGCGGCTTCCAGCTGCGCAAGCGCTGAGCGTGACTGAGCTCACTCCCCGCCTGCGGGTGCCTGCGGCACAGCGGATGGCCGGTGGTTTGCTTGGAGGCGTGCGTGCGCGTCCTCACACGAAATTAACCAGTGCTTAGCTACGATTGCAGCTTGATGACCAGGCCACGACCATTGCTGCGGCTTGCCTCCGCCCCGGCCGAAACCGCCGAGCTTCGGCGGCCGGTGCTGGTCGTCCTGCATCAGGAGACCTCCACGCCCGGCCGCATCGGCAACGTGTTGCGCGCGCTCGGGCATGCGCTCGACATCCGCCGTCCGCGCTTTGGCGACGTGTTGCCGGAAACGCTCGATGAGCATGCAGGCGCCGTGATTTTCGGCGGACCGATGAGCGCCAACGATGCCGACGACTACGTCCGCCGCGAGATCGACTGGATCGAGGTACCGCTGCGGGAGCAGCGGCCGTTCCTCGGCATCTGCCTTGGCGCGCAGATGCTGGCGAAACAACTCGGCGCCGCTGTCGCGCCGGATGCGCAGGGCCTGACCCAGATCGGCTATTACCCGATCCGCCCGACCCGCGCCGGGCTTGCGCTTTGCCCGGATTGGCCGGCGCAGGTCTACCACTGGCACCGTGAAGGGTTCGAGCTGCCGCGCGGCACGGAGCTGCTCGCCGCAGGCGATGATTTTCCGAACCAGGCGTTTCAGTGCGGCAATGCCTTCGGCCTGCAGTTCCATCCCGACGTGACCTTCAAGATGATGTGCTGCTGGACCACGCGCGGCAGCACCGACCGGCCCGGCGCCCAGCCGCGGCAGGCGCATTTCGATGGCCGCGCCGTTTACGACGTGGTCGAGCGCGCCTGGCTGAAGGCCTTCATCGATGGCTGGCTTGCGCGCAAGCCCGCCACGTGGCTCGCCGAGGCCGCGGAATAAGGCGCATGATCCGGAAAAAGCTTGCCCCGCACTTGATGCGGGGTGGGCTCCGGTTTTCCGAAAAGATCATGCGCAAATAGAAAAGCCGCGCTTCCGCGTCGCGGAAACCTTCAAATCCTCCGATGTGCTAGGCTCGCTTTCGAAGCTTGCGACAGGACAAGCAACGGGAGGACGTCAGTGGCCTATCAGCACATTCTCTATGAGGTCAGCGAGAAGATCGCGACCATCACGCTCAACCGTCCCGATCGCATGAATGCATGGACGGCGGTCATGGAGCATGATGTCCGCGAGGCCATGAAGCAAGCGAGTGCCGACGATAGTGTCCGGGTCATCGTGCTCACCGGCGCGGGCCGCGCGTTCTGCGCCGGCGCCGACATGGAGGCGCTGAAGACCATCGATCCCGACGCGATGCGGCGCGCGGAAAACATCCCACCTTTCGACATGAACCGCCGCGCCGACTGGCAGACGCGCTATGCCTATTATCCCGCGATTGCGAAGCCGGTGATCGCCATGCTCAATGGTGCGACCGCGGGCATCGGGCTCGTGCATGCGCTTTATTGCGACCTGCGCTTTGCCGCCGAGGGCGCGGTGTTCACGACTGCCTTTGCGCGGCGCGGACTGATTGCCGAGCATGGCATCGCCTGGATGCTGTCGCGCATCGTCGGTCACGCCAACGCCCTCGATCTCCTGATGTCGGCGCGGCGTGTGTCGAGCGACGAGGCGCTGCGGATGGGGTTGGTCAATCGCCTTTGCCCGGCCGAGTGGCTGCGCGATGAGACCTATGCGTATGCGCGCGATCTCGCCGACTTCGTTTCGCCGAGCGCGATGGCTGTCATCAAGCGCCAGCTTTACGACGCGCCGTTCCAGACGCTCGCGGAAGCCACCATCGACGCCAATCGCGAGATGATCGTGGCGCTGCGCGGGGCGGACTTTCGAGAGGGCGTGGCGAGCTTTGTCGAGAAGCGGCCGCCGCGGTTTACGGGGAAGTGAGGGGTATCGCCGGGGCCCGCCTTCAAAGACGTTTCTTGGCGAAGGCTCGACCGGAGGCTGACTTCAGGTATTTCTCAAAAGCGATGGCCTGCTTTTCATCACTGAACGCGACGTAGGTCTTGAGGCGCCAAGGCCGATATTTCGAGGTATGGGGCACTTCGCCGGCGTTATGTTTGGTCAATCTATTGGGGACGTCGTCAGTGATCCCGGCGTAGAAATGCTCGGAATCAAGGCTTTCGAGGATATAGACGTATTTCATGGGAAGTCCGCCTTCGCCCTGCGGGCTACGGCGCGACAGCCTTCGCTCACTTCGCTACGAGAGAGCCCGGCGTGGCTTGCCGAGCCGTAGCTCGCGAAGCGAGCGAAGGCTGGTGGAGCCAGGCGGGATCGAACCGCCGACCTCATCATTGCGAACGATGCGCTCTCCCAGCTGAGCTATGGCCCCTCCGCGGCTGCCCCTTCACATCGGGGGCGGCGGACAGTGGCGCCATTTAAATCCGCAACCCCACCAAGTCAAGGAAATGGCCGTTAAGGAAGGGCGAAAATCGCGCCGTTCCCAGCCGTTTTGGCGGCGGCTTCCCTTGTTTGGGAAGAAGGGAACCGATATCTAGCGGAGGCACCCACCCGCGATCAAAACCCCCAGAGTTTTCCGCATGCGCGCCGTTCTCGACATCGTCATGATCGTCCTCGATCTCTACATCTGGCTCTTGATTGCGTCCGCCATCCTGTCCTGGCTGGTCGCGTTCAATGTCGTGAATACGCGCAATCAGTTCGTCTCGGCGGTCGCCGAGTTCCTGTACCGAATCACCGAGCCGGTATTGGCGCCGATCCGCAACCTGCTGCCCAACCTCGGTGGCCTCGACATCTCCCCGATCATCCTGATCCTGATCATCATGTTCATCGAACGGGTGATCACGTACTACATCTATCCCAACGTCATTTGATCGCACGGATCGGATGGACGCGTCTTAGTGGATCCCTGGCGTTACTCCACCGACGGCATCAGCGTCAGCCTGCGGGTGACGCCGCGCGGCGGCAGAGACGACATCGACGGGATCGAGCAGCTGGCCGATGGCCGCAGCGTGGTGAAGGTGCGGGTGCGCGCGATCGCCGAAGGCGGCGAGGCCAACCGCGCGGTGACGGAGCTGCTCGCGAAAGCGCTTGGCGTGCCCAAGAAAAGCGTGCGCCTGTTGTCGGGGGCTACCTCACGGATCAAGCAGATCGCCATAGACGGCGATGCCGCGCGGCTCGGCGAGCGCCTGCGCGAGATGACCGCGAAGAAGGAATGACATGACCGCCAAGATCATCGACGGCAAAGCCATTGCATCGGAGCTTCGCGCGCGCGTCGCCGGCGAGGTCGCGCGGGTCAAGCGCGATCACGGCCTGCTTCCCGGCCTTGCCGTAGTGCTGGTCGGCAATGATCCGGCCAGCGAAGTCTATGTCCGTTCCAAGCACAAGCAGACCCAGGAAGCGGGAATGGCGTCGTTCGAGCACAAGCTGCCCGCCGATGTCTCGCAAGACGAGCTGCTGGCGCTGATCGCGAAACTCAATCGCGACTCCGCGGTGCACGGCATTCTGGTGCAGTTGCCGCTGCCGAAATCGATCCACGCCGAGACCATCATCAACGCCATCGATCCCGCCAAGGATGTCGATGGATTGCATCCGAACAATGCCGGCCGGCTCGCCGGCGGTTTTGCCGCGCTCGCGCCTTGCACGCCGCTCGGCTGCATCATCCTGAGCAAGAGCGTGCACGCCTCGCTCGAAGGCATGAATGCGATCGTGATCGGCCGCTCCAACCTGGTCGGCCGGCCGCTGTTGCAGCTGCTCCTGAACGAGAACGCCACGGTGACGATTGCGCATTCGCGCTCGCGCGACCTGGCCAAACTCACGGCGCGGGCGGACCTCGTCTATGCCGCGGTCGGCAAGCCGGAGATGGTCCGCGGCAGCTGGATCAAGCCGGGCGCCACCGTGATCGATGTCGGCATCAACCGCATTCCCAACGCCGAGGGCAAGACGAAGCTGGTCGGCGATGTCGCTTTCGCCGAAGCGCTTGAAGTTGCCGGCGCGATCACGCCGGTGCCGGGCGGCGTCGGCCAGATGACGGTGGCGTGCCTGCTGGTGAACACGCTGCGCGCGGCCTGCGCGATTCGGGGATTGCCGAAGCCGGGGGTTTAGCCCAACTTGCGCAGTTTGACGGCGGTTTTTGCGATTCCACAAGAAGCGGCGTGAGTCGGATCAAGGGTTTAGGGGGCGCGAATGGCTGATTTCGGCGTGTAGTGCCGACCTTGGGTATTTTCTTTGGCTTTGGGTGCGTTTCTGATGGGGCATGTATTTGCGCCACGCGATTCGCAGGAAGGACGGAAAGGTTCACCGCTATTGGCGGCTTGTGCGCAGCGTGCGCGTCGGTCGGCGCGTTATCCAGCAAACGGTGGCGCAACTCGGGGAACTTGACGAGCACGGACGGATTGAGGCGCGCGCGCTGGCGCGCCGACTGATCGGCGCCCCCGAGCAAGCTCAACTCTTTGAGGACGGCAGCCAAGATTTGACGGCGCCGGTGCGGCTGAAGGGAGTTCGTATCGAGCGCTCGCGTCAGTTTGGCGACGTGTATCTGGCGCTGGCGTTGTGGCGCGGCGTCGGTCTTGAGGAGGCATGCGAGCGACTGCTTGCGGCGGGCAAGGAGCGCATCGCCTGGGCGAAGATGGCGGCTGTGCTGGTTGTGGCGCGGCTCTGCGAGCCGTCGAGCGAACTGCATATTGCCGAGGACTGGTATCGCCGCACGTCGCTGTGCGATCTGCTTCAGCTTGGCGATGAAGAAGTCAACAAGGATCGTCTCTATCGCGGTCTCGATCATCTGCTCGTGCATAAGGCGGCCCTCGAAGCGCATTTGTCGCAGTGCTGCGGCGAGCTGTTTTCATGCCAGAACGAGGTGCTGCTCTACGACGTCACGAGCACGTATTTCGAAGGCCAGGCCGATGCCAACCCGCAGGCGCAGCGCGGCTATTCCCGGGACCACCGCCCCGATTGCAAGCAGGTGTGCATCGCGCTGGTCGTGACCTTCGACGGCTTTCCGTTGGGCTATGATGTGTTCGCCGGCAACACCCACGACTCGCAGACGTTGCAGACGATCGTGGCCACCATGGAGGCCCGTCATGGCGCGCTGGGACGGGTCTGGATCGCTGACCGCGGCATGGCCAGCGCGGCCAATCTGGCCTGGCTGCGCGACACTGGTCGGCGCTACATCATCGGTGCGCCGAAGTCGGAGCTGAAGAAGTTCGGCTCTGCGCTCGCCGCTCCAGACGGCTGGCGGGAGGTTCAAGAAGGCGTCGAGGTCAAACTCGCGAACCATCCCGACACCGGCGAGACTGTGATCCTGTGCCGTTCGGCCGACCGGCGCGCCAAAGAACAGGCGATGCACGACAAGTTCAGCCTTCGGATCGAAGCGGCGCTCGAACGCTTGGCCGCGCGCATTGCAAGCGCAAAGAAACGGCTCGATCCGGCGACCGTGAACCGGCAGATCGGCCGCATCCTGCAGCAAAACCAGCGCGCCGCCGCCCGCTTTTCGATCGCCTTGGAGACAGACGGCAGTCCGGCGGGTCTGCGTCTTACCGTCGGCCGCAACGCTTCATTCGACGACTGGGCCGCGCTCTCGGAGGGCGCCTATCTTCTGCGCTCGAACATCTCCGATTGGACCGATCAGCAGCTCTGGAAGGCTTATATCCAACTCACCCAGGCCGAAGCTGCGTTTCGCATCCAGAAGGATCAATTGAACGTGCGGCCGATCTGGCATCAGCACGAGGACCGTGTTCAGGCGCATATCCTCGTCTGCTTTCTTGCCTTCGTGCTGTGGAAGAGCCTCGAGATGTGGCAGAGCCGCGCAGGCCTTGGCAACTCGCCTCGCACGATCCTCGAAGAGCTTGCCCGCATCCAGTCACATGACGTGGTCTTGCCAATCGCCCCCCATGGTCAGATCCGCCTGCGCTGCGTCACGCAGCCCGACGCCGCCCAAGCCGCGCTCCTCGATCGCCTCGGCATCGTCTTACCTAAGCGCTTGCGCCTCGCCGAACACGAATCCTCGGCCCTCGCGCCCATCGCCTGACCGCAACCACTCCAATCGCAAATGTAGTGCCGACTTTTTCGCTAAAGCATTGATTTGCCTGGACCAGCCCCCCGATTCTGCGCAAGTTGGGTTAGTCTTCGCCGTCATTGCGAGGAGCGTTAGCGACGAAGCAATCCATGGCACCGCAAGTGGAACTATGGATTGCTTCGCGGAGCCTGTCATCGGGCCGCGCGTTCGCGCGGACCCGTTGGCTCGCAATGACGGCGCGTGGTAATGACGGCTTCGCCGCTATTTCTTCTTCGCCCGCGC
>Ga0207661_10001805_pt1 | contig 14627 bp, 14 predicted proteins | sample KBSC713LmetaG_FD_184337 | JGI IMG/M metagenome (GOLD analysis project Ga0207661, IMG submission 184337) | Corn rhizosphere microbial communities from Kellogg Biological Station, Michigan, USA - KBS C7.1-3L metaG (SPAdes) (version 2) | ecosystem: Host-associated > Plants > Roots > Rhizosphere ...
GGTCCACGTCGACGGCCACGTCAACTCAGTCGGCACGAATCCCGACGCATGAACCGCGACGACGACATCGTTGATCGCCGCCCGCGGCTCGGGCCGCTCCACCAGCATCATCCCGGCCGTTCCCGCAGCCCGGTCCGTCACCACGATCGCCTTCACGGGCATTGCCTCCTCGGATATTTGTCGCTTTAGTACAAATATTACAGGAATGAGAGCCCGTTCGCCGTCTCATGGTGGACCGAGGGTCTCCAGCAGCACGCGCGCGCCGAGGCGGACTTCAGCGCAGGTCCCGGTGGGCAAGCCGGGGAAGGCCGGCGGCGACCAGCGCGACGGTCGCGATCAGCGGTGGCGCCCAGGCTTGCCAGGATAGCCCGTGCCGGATCGGGTCACTGGCCAGTAACCAGTGCCAGGGGTCCACCAAACGGATGGGATGCAGCGCGGGCACCTGCTGGGCGAGTCCCTCCAGCACGTATCCGGTGACAGCTAAGCCTGCGGCGGCGGCGAGCGCGGCGGGACGGCTACCGGTGGCGGCGCCGACCGCGAAGGCGACGGCGGCGAACGCCAAGGCGAGTAGCGTCGCCGCGACGGTCGCGGCGGCCAGCCGGGACACCGTCAGGTCGTGATTCAGCCCGGTGGACGGGGCGAGCGCGGCCAAGGCCAGGACGCAGACCGCGGCCAGCACGGCGAGCAGACAGACCAGGGCGGCGAACCGGGCCAGGGCCACCCGTACCCGACTGACCGGGTTGGCCAGCAACAGCTCCAAGCTGCCGGCGGCCTCGTCCCCGGCGACCGTCCACGCGGCCAGGCCCACGGCGAACACAAGCAGCATGATCGGCAGGATGTTGGCGAAGAACTGGCTGTCCAGGTAGCCGGCGGGTGAGGTCAGCGCGTTACCGCCGGACAGGCCGAGCAGAGCTTCCACGCCGGGCGGCAGATTGGCGAAGGTGGAGTCCAGTTCGTGGTTGTCCCGCACCGTCGGATACGCCACCGAGAGCAGGCCACACATGCCGGCCACCGCAAGCGCCCACCACGCCAGCGACCCGCGGCGGCGGTGCATCGTTTGGGTCAGGACGGGGAGCATCAGCTCACCTCGATCGGCTGGTCGCTGTGCTGGTAAAGGGACACGAACAGGTCTTCCAGGTCGTCGCCGGCCGGGTTGACCCGTAGCAGGGTGCCCGCGTCGGTGGCCGCGCGCATCGCCGGGCCGACGGGTCCATCCACGGCCAGCAGGGCGGTGCGGTCGTGAACCTCGGCGGCGGCGACGCCGGGCACGCCGTCGAAGACGCCGGCCGGTACCGGTTCGGCGAAGCGTAGCTCCATCCGCCGACGGGCCCGGTCCAGCAAATCGTCCACAGTGGACGTGGTGACCAGCCGGCCGGCGCGGATGATGGCGACCCGGGTGGCGACGCGTTCCACTTCGGGCAGCACGTGGGAGGAGAACAGCACGGCCGCGCCGCGCCCGGCCGCTTCGCCGATCAGGGTGAGGAACTCGCGCTGTACCAGCGGGTCGAGGCCCGTGGTGGGTTCGTCCAGGATTAGCACGTCCGGGTCGTGGCATAGGGCCTGCACGATGCCGACCTTCTGCCGGTTGCCTTTCGACAGGGCGCCGAACGGGCGGCTCGGGTCCAGGCCGAGGCGACCGGTCAGCTCGTCGACGCGGCGCTGATCGTGCCGGCCTCGTAGCCGTCCGTACCAGGACAACAGCTGGGTGGCGGTCATGGCCGGATCGACCCGAAGGTCGCCGGGCAGGTAGCCGATGCGCCCGCGTACTCCGATGTGGCCGGCGGGTGCGCCCGCTACGGTGGCAGCGCCGCCAGTGGGGCGAAGGAATCCCATCAGCATCCGGATGGTGGTGGTCTTGCCCGCGCCGTTCGGCCCAAGGAAGCCCACAATCTGTCCGCCCGCGACCTCGAGGGTCAGGTCGCTGACCGCGGTCAATCTACCGAAGCGCTTGGTCAGCCGGTGACCGGCGATGAGCGGGTCGGCGCTCACGATTCCTCCTCGAGCCTGAAGATGCCGTCGCGGTACACGTCGATCACAACGTCCGTCCACCTGGCTACGCCCGCCGCTGACAGCGGATCCACGCCGAGCACCGTCGCGATCTGCTCACGCAGCAGCAGCACGGCCATGTCGTTGACCATCAGGAACGCGGCACGCATCGGCGGGTCGGCCGCGGGCCGCAGCACCCTGGCGGCAGACATCTGGTGCAGCGCCTGTTCGGTCATGGCGTACCAGCGGGCGAACAACGCCCGGCCGGCCGAGTCGGCGGCCAGGAGCAGTCGACGCAGGTACCCGGGAACCGGCGAGTCCGGCGGCAGCGCCCGGATCACCGCCTCCGCGATTGAGGCTCCGACCGTTGCTTCCTGCCAGTCCGCCGTCGCCATCGCTGAGAACAGGTCGTCGAACACGCCAGCGACGTGCGCGTCGACGGCTTCGCGCAGTCCGGCCCGAGATCCGAAGTGGTGGATCACCAGCCCGGGTGACACAGCCGCCGCGGCCGCGACGCTGCGCAGGCTGACCGCCTCCGGTCCGTGCCGTGCGAACAGCCTCAAGGCCTCGTCACGGATCACTGCCCGGGCGGTCAGATCTCCGGACGGTCCATGGCGCTGTGCACACATGATCAGCTTCCCGAACACTCGTTCAACAGTGTTCGATGCTACCCGCCAACATTTGCACTATGCAATATCATGCCGAGGAGGATCAGCGAGGAACGTCGAGCTGGCTCGGCACCCCAGCCGCGCCCCGCCCCAACCGCGGCCGGCGACCGCGATCCGGTTTCGCCCTCCGGTCTGCGACCGCGCGCCCGACCGCTGTTGGGGACCCCGACTGCCACACGACACCCTCGCGGCTGAACCCTTGCCGTACCTCCAACCACCGTCGAAATGGTCCGTACGCTGTCGTTCATGGACGAAGAGCAGCTGATCGGTCCGACTCAGGCCTTCATGATCGCATTCGACGGGCCGTCCATCCCGGAGGAAATCCGCAGGGTGATCGAGGAAGTGCGGGACCACCCAGCGGCAGTACGGCTGATTGACGTGCTGGAACTACATCGCAGTCAGGACGGCGTCATCGAACGACAGACCGTGGAGGAGCTGCGACCGACCGCCGCGGGCCAGGACCACGTGCTGGATTCGTTGCTGGACCGGGCTCGATCCCGGAACGTGACGGCCGTCTCGTCGGGCCTGTCGGGCCCAACTCCGGACGGCCGGGGGTTTCTGTTCGCCGGCGACCCAATTTCCGATCCGCGGGATGTGGTACCAGCGGGGTCCTCCGCGGTCGTGCTGCTCGTGGAGCACCGCTGGGCGGTACCACTGCGGGATGCGGTCCTGCACTCGTCCGCCGAGCCGGTGACCGACGCGTGGCTTGGCCGTGCCGCGCTCGAGAGTGTGGGACTGATCGGAACGGGGCACTGACCGCCCTCTCCACGTACGTCGCTGCGAACGCGACGCGTGTCAGCTGGCGGCGTCCAGTTCGTCCGCGCTGACCCAGCCAAGCCACCATTCGCTGTCGGGCATCTCACCGACCGACGCGCTGAGCGACCGAAGCGCCGAGGTCAACGGGCGCACCCACGACTGGGGCATGGACTCCACCAGTCGGGCCAGCTCGGCTCTGCGCCGCTCGGTGACCTCTTGAACCAGCCCGCGGCCGGACGGAGTCAGCGTCAACCTCACCTCCCGCCGGTCATTGCTCGACCGGTACCGCCGCACCAGCTTCTTGTGCACGAGGCGATCGCACATCCGAGTCGCCGTGGACGGGTTGACCCTCAACTCCGCGGAGATGTCCACCACCCGCTGCGGACCGCGGGACGCGAGCACCACGAGCGCGCGGTACTGCGGCAGGGTGACCTCGGCGTCCAGATCGGCCAGCGACCTCGCGGCGATCGCCACCAACGCGCGGCTCGCGGACAGTAACGCGTCGAGCAGGTCGTCCCGGCCGGGTCGGAGAGGTGGAGCGCTCCGTGGCATGAGGCAATCATTGCACGACGTCACTGCCGATCCGCACCGCGACTCGACGCGTTTGCGCAACCGTTCGCCGACAAGCCGAACGTAGCCGTCTTCTCCTTCCACCCCACGCTCGGCGGAACCATCTCGCGAGTCGAGCGGCCGATGCCTCCGCTGGCTCCCGTCACCGCCACCACCGGACGCCCGTCTGCCGTCGCCGCAGGTCCCTCCACTGTGGACCCTCCCGGGGCTGCCGGGCCAGACCGGCCCTGCTCCGGCCACAGGGTCGGCACACTGCGGTGCCTTTTCCACCTCAACGCAACTCGTGGTGTACACCAGCACCGCGGCCCACCTCCCCGAGATCTACCGTCAGGTTGTGCGGCGGCTGAGCCGGTCGAGGGCGGCACCCGTGCTCTCGAAGGTCGGGAACACCGCCTCCAGGTGCATGGTGTGCAGCACGACGCGCACGAACCGCGACGGCGCCGCGAGGCAGACCTTCCCGCCAAGGGGTTTGAGTCGCTGGTGGGTTCGCACGAGCACGCCCAGCGCGGTCGAGTCGATCAGGGGCACACCCTGCAGGTCGACCACCACATGGGTGTGCTCCACGGTGGCGTGGGCGAGCACCGCCTGCAGGTCCTCCACGATCGAGTTATCCAGGTCGCCGGTCAAGCGAACCGTTGCGACCGTGCCGAGCGCTGACAGGTGGGCGAGCAGGCGCGAGCGTGGCGACGAGGCCGGCGACTGCGACGGGGCATGCGCGCACGCCGGGCAGCGGTGCGGACCGCCCGGATCGTCTGGCCCGGACCAGCCTCGCTGGACCGCGATCCGCCAGATGATGGGCCAGCCGGTCAGGTGGGCCGTGATGCCGCCCAGCCCGCGATGGCAGACGTCGCAGACCAGCGCCAGCACACGCGGGTCCGTCAACGGCAGGACCGCCATCTATCCCCACCCTCCCTACCCGTCGCAGGCGCCGCCCATGGGAATCCATTAGCTGTACATATGCAATCATTGCCCGGCGTCAGGATATCGGCCGCAGTCAACCGCAACGGCCGACCTCGGATGTCCGGGGTGACCCCGCGCCGTACACCTGGTGCCGCCCAGGACCCCGATTCCCCCGGCCCGGCAGCGCTTGCCGCCGCGCCAGGCACTCGGCCCGCGGTACGTGGCAATGTCCCGGACGCTGCGGGCCGCTTCCGCGGCGACGGCGCCGGGGTCCGGTGCCTTGCTGACCCTGCCGAGCAGCCTTGCCGCCCCGCTGAAGACGCTGACGTCGATGAGGTAGACGGCTTCGGTGTCCTCCAGCACGCAGATCCAGACACCGTTGACCAGCGCCGCGTCGGCGAAGACCCAGTCACACCGGTCGCCGTCGGGGATCGCCGTCACGGCCCGGTCCAGAGCCTCGGTACGGCATCGACAGGCCGGTGCCGGCGCCCCCATGGCGGTGCCGATCGCCGCGAGCAGCCATCGCGCGCCCTCGGCCATCGCGGCGGTCACCGCGCAGCGCAGGTCGGGGCGATTCATGGGTGCCGCCCGGTGGCCAGGTCGGGTTGGTTGCGGCGGGCCACCGTCGCCAGTGCCGTGAGGAACGCGTCCGCCCAGGTCTGCACGTCACGCCCACGAAGCCGTTGCCGCATGGCCGCCATCGCCTCCTCGGGTTTACGCGCGGCGCGGGCGGCGGCCTCGATCGCGTCTTTGAGCGCCTCCATGTCGTGTGGGTTGACGATGTCCGCCTCTGGCAGATCCCCGGCCGCTCCGCTGAACTCCGACAGCACGATCCGGCCGGTGTCGTCGGTACGGGTGGCGACGAACTCCTTGGCGGCCAGTGTCATGCCCTGGTGCAGCGGGGTGGCCAGCAGGACGTCGGCGGCCCGGTACATCGCGACCAGGTCGGGAAAGTCCAGCTGTGGGCGCAGGTAGTGCAGCACCGGGTGGCCGAGTCGGGCGTACATGCCGTTGATCTGCGCCACCATCCGGTCGATCGTGTCGTGCTCAAACTGTCGTGCGGTGTGGTCCTCGTCGCCGCAGGCGGCCAGGTGGATGAGCACCGTGTCCAGCGGGTCGATGCGGCCCTCGGCCAGCAGTTGGGCGTACGCGTCCAGCCGCCGGCCCACACCGTCGGCGGGGTCCGCGCTGCCTACCGACAGCAGCACCCGCCGCGGATCGCCGACCGTGGCCCGGACGGTGTCCGCCCGGGCGGCCACCTCGACCGTGCCGGCCAGCGCCTCGATCTGCGCCCCGTCCACCTCGCTGGGCAGCACCCGGACGGCGACCCGCCGGCCGTCCACCCGCACGGTGTGGCTGTCGTGACACCAGCCGCCGAGTTCTTCCGCGACGGCCAGGAAGTTGCTGGCTGAACGCTGCTGCTGGAAGCCGATCAGGTCGGCGCCGAGCAGCCCGTCGAGGATCGCGTCGCGCAGCGGCTGGCGGGTGAAGCGCTCCACCGGCGGGAACGGGGTGTGCAGGAAGAACCCGATCCGCACGTCCGGTCGCAGCCCGCGCAGGTGCGCCGGGACCAGCTGCAGGTGGTAGTCCTGCACCCACACGGTGGCACCGGGTGCGGCGATGCGGGCGACCGCCTCGGCGATGCGTTGGTTCACCGTGCGGTACGCCTCGCGCTGGCGGCGGGTGAACGTGATCTGCTGACCGGCGTCCACGTACAGCGGTGCCAAGGTGCTCAGGCAGTGGCCGTGGTAGTGGTCGGCGACCTCCCTTCCGGTTAACGGCACGGGGTGCAGCCGCACGCCGTCGTCCAGCTCAGACTCCGGCGCGGGTTGCGGGGCGCCGCCGACCCACGCCCCGCCACGGGCGGCGACCACCGGGCGGAGTAGCCGGGACATGCTGCCTGCCGGGCCACGCCGTCGCGGTGCGTCGCCCGGCGAGGGAAGAAAGTTGGTGACCACCACCAGGTCGTACCCGGATGTGGTGGCGCAGCCGCTCATCGCCGCGTCTCCGCCTCGGCCGCGGCCGGCTCAGGCTCGGTCCGCGCGCTGATGTGCAGCACCCGATCGGCACGGGCCAGCTCCAGGTTACGCAGTAGCCGCGGCGACGGGGCGCGCAGCGTGAGCAGGCCGCCGGCCAGCCGGGCCCGCCGATGCACATCCACCAGCAGGCCGATCGCGGCCGCGTCGATCCGCGAGCACGCCTGCAGATCGACGATCAGCCGCGCCGGCCGCAGCTCCAGCGCCTCGGCGAGCCGCGCGTGCAGCCGCGGAACCGCCCCGGCGTCCAGTTCCTCCGTGACAATCACCTCTATCACCGGTACCCGGTTGGCCACCTGCGGTTCCGACACATCGCTCACCCGCCTCTCGCATCGCTTCATGCCAGACTCGCCAGCGGGTATGACGGAGGGTCCGCAGGATCATGACGGTTCTATGACAAGAAACCGATCTGGTCACAGCCACCCCGCCGGTGTTGGCCGAAGCCGTCCCGGGTGGGTCATGATGCAGCGATGGCCTCCGTACTGGTGATCGAGGACGACGACCGGATCCGGTCATCGCTCGTCCTCGCGCTGGAGGACGAGGGGTACACCGCCTACGGGGCGGCGACCGCGGAGGACGGGCTGGCCCACCAACAGGCCCAGCCCGCCGACACCGTCCTGGTCGACCTCATGCTGCCCGGCCTTGACGGGTACGAGTGCATCCGCGAACTACGCCGTCACGATGACGTACCCGTCGTGGTGGTCAGCGCCCGCAGCGACACCCACGACATCGTCGCGGGCCTGGAGGCCGGCGCCGACGACTACCTGGTCAAACCGGTCGCTATCAAGGAGCTGACCGCCCGGCTGCGGGCCCTGCGCCGCCGCACCCGCCCCACCGGCCAGGCCGCACCGACGCTGTCCTTCGGCGACCTGCAGATCCGCCCGCTGGCCGGCGAGGTCACCCGAAACGGGGCCCGGATCGCATTGACCCGCACCGAGTTCCGGCTGCTGTGTGAACTGGCCCAGCACGCCGGGCTGGTCCTGTCCCGCCAGCAACTGCTGGAACGGGTGTGGGAGTACGAGTACGGCGACGAACGCCTCGTCGACGTGCACGTCGGGCGGCTACGGGCAAAGATCGAGGACGAACCCGGCAACCCGCGTCACCTGGTGACCGTCCGGGGTCTCGGGTACAAGCTGCAGCGATGAGACGCGCCGGACTACGCACCCGGGTCACCGCCGGCTTCGCCGCCGGCGCGCTTGCCATCTCCGCCGCGGTGGCGCTGCTGTCCTACGACCTGACCCGCCGCACCCTGCTGGCCGGGCGGGAACGCTCCGCCACCCGGGCCGCGTTCTTCGACGCCAACGTGGCCCGCGCCGGGCTGGCCGCCGACAACCCCGACGTTGTCGAGGTGCTGCGCAACCTGGACATCGGGAGCACCAGGCGAGCCGTGGTCCGCCGCAACGGCCAGTGGTACGCCCGTAACGCCGACGCGGGCGTCACCGCCGCCATTCCCGCCGCCTTGCAGCAAAGGGTCGGGAACAACCAGTTCGCGGTGCAAAGAGTGCACACTGACACGGGAATGGCTCTGGCCATCGGGATACCCCTCGGCGACGGCACCCAGTTCTACGTCCTGGACTCCCTCGACGAGCTCGATCAGACCATGCGGGTACTGTCGCTCGTCCTCACCCTCGTCGCCGCGGGCACCACCGCCGCCGGCGCGGCACTGGGCGCCTACGCCTCGCGCCGGGTGCTGCGGCCGCTGACCACCGTGGCCGAGGCGGCCCGCGACATCAGTGCCGGCGACCTGAACGCGCGCCTGGACACCGCCGGCGACCCCGACCTGAAGCAACTGACCACCTCGTTCAACGACATGGTCGACCAGCTCGCCAACCGCATCGAACGCGACCGACGCTTCGCCGCCGACGTCAGTCACGAACTGCGCTCCCCACTGCAGACACTCGCCGCCGCCGCCAGCGTCCTGCACCACCGCCGCGACCAACTCGACGACCGCACAGCCCGGGCCGCCGATCTCGTCACCGACGAGGTCGGCCGGTTCCAGGCCCTCGTCACCGACCTGCTCGAGCTGGCCCGCGCAGACCAACCCCCCGAGCGCTCCCCGGTCGACGTCGCCGAACTGGCCCGGCGCGTCTGCCACAGCCGGCACCTGCCGGACGATCTGGTCACCATCACCCCGGATCACCAGACCACCTGGCTGGTCGACCCGCGACGCTTCGAGCAGGTCCTGGCTAACCTGCTCGACAACGCTGCGCGGTACGGCGGAGCACCCGTCGCGGTACGCCTCGGCAGCGCATCCGGCCTGCGGTACCTCGAAGTCGACGACGAGGGCCCGGGCGTGCCCCCACAGGACCGGCAGGCCATCTTCGACCGGTTCGTGCGCGGACGCACCGCCAGCGCCCGCGGCGAAGCCGACGGCACCGGACTGGGCCTGGCCCTGGTCGCCCAGCACGTCAACGCCCACGGCGGACGGGTCTTCGTCACCGACCGCCCCGGTGGCGGGGCCCGCTTCCGCGTCGAACTCCCACCGGACACGCCGTGACCGGCCGACCCCACCGCATCCTGGCCCTCGCCCTGGCCAACACCGTGCTCGCCGGTTGCGGAGTCACCGCCGAGACCACCCCACGCCCGATCGCCCCACCCCGCGGCTTCCTCCAGACCACCACCCCACCCACACCCGAACCCACCGGCAACGGCCCGGTCACCGAACAACTGTTCCTGGTCAAGGACAGCGCGCTCATCCCGGTCACCCGCCACGTCGACCACCAACCCACCACCGACGACCTGCTCGCCGACCTACTCGCCGGCCCCGACGACAGCGAACAGGCCGAAGGACTCAGCAGCGCACTGCAGGGCGGCGACGTCGTCAGCAACATTCACGTCAGCGACCGCCGCGCGGTCGTCGAACTGTCCACGACCATCGAGAACGCCGCCCGCAACGACGAGGTCCTCGCCTACGCCCAACTGGTCTGCACCCTCACCGCCCGGGCCGACATCACCGGCGTCACCTTCACCCACAACGGTCAACCCATCGGCGTACCCCGCGCCGACGGATCCCTCACCCAGGGCCCCCTAACCGCCGCCGACTACACCACGCTCCTAGCCACCGCCCCACCCACCACCCACAGCTGACCAATCGAGGAGTAGTCAGTTGGCCCGTACGGTCAGCGTGCCGGTGACGGTGGTCGGCGGTGCTCCGGCGAAGCTCACCGTGAACCGCAGCTGCCAGGTTCCGTACGTAGGCAGGACAAGCTGTCCGGTCGCGTGGTTGCCGCTGACCTTGGTCAGGTGCATGTCCAGCGGTTGGGACTTCGACGCCGACAGCTGGGCCGTGCCTCGCCAGTCCAGTACGGTCAGCGGCGCCCCGGCTCGGGTGTAGGCGTAGACGTTGACGTGGTTGGTTCCGGTCACAGCGGGCGAGAGGCGGACCTGCAGCATGCATGTCTCGTTCTCCAGCATGCCCATGTGCATCAGGCCACCTACGACGCCCGGACCTGTGAGGTAGTTGTCCGATGCCTGGGCGGAGTCCGCGGGCGCGGTCTGCACCAGCGCCATCGCCACGGCGAGCACGACGACCATGCCAGCCGCCTCGGCGAGCACCGCGCGCCACAGCCTGCGCCGCGCTGAGGGCCGTCCCGCGCGGCGGGTGTCAGCGGTCTTGTCGCCAGGATCCCCGGCGTCGGGCCGGCCGGCAACCGTTGCGCTGTCGGTGCGGCTGGCAGGCTCCGACGGGTCGCCGGCGGACATGCCCGCACCGGCCGCAACGGCACCGTCGACCGTGGCGGAGGCAGCCGCGGACACCAGCGCGGGTACGGCGGGCTGGGCTTCGGGTCGGTCGGCGTCGAGTCCGCGCCGGGCCAGCCGCCGGGAGTATGCGGCCACGGCGAGCACGGCGGCCAGGATGGCGACCTTGACCAGGATGAGCTGGCCGTAGGTCGTGTGCACCAGCGGGCCGAACCCCCGTACCTGAACGACCGCCTCGGTGACCCCACCGGCGACCAGGACCAGGACCGCGGCCTGAGCCCATCGCGACCATTTCGGCAGAATCTTCGATAGCTCTGCCGTCGACGCGCGTGGCAGCACGAACCCGAGCAGGGTCACCAGGCCGCCGAGCCACAGCGCGACCGCGCCCAGGTGAGCCGCGTCGGCCACGGCGGTCAGGACGGGCAGCCCCGACGTGCCCGGGTGACCGGCCAGTGGCCACGTGGCCAACCCCGCCAGCGCCAGAACGGGCAGCAGAATCCGACCAGTGCGGCCGACCCGCCCGACGGCGGCGCGTGCCAGCGGTATGGCGATTGCGGCGAGCACGCCCAGCCGCGCCAGGTGCACCAGCCCGTACCGGCTCACTAGCACCTGGTGGATGTCGTCGCCGGTGACCGCGAACGTTCCGCTGCCCGTACCGTACGGCGCCTGCAGGTACAGCTCGGCCACGGTACCGACGGCGAGGACCACGAGGCCGCCGCGCAGCAGCAGAACCGCTGCCCGTCGGGACAGCCCGGCCGGCCACAGGCGCATCAGGAACAGCATCGGCCCGACGAGCAGCACCAGTCCGAGGACCGCGAGGAAATGTGCCACTCCCATGGCCGCGGCCATGGTTGGGTTGACGGCCGGTGCGCCGGCGGTCACGGGTACCGGCGGGACGGCCGACGGGGTGCCCACGGAGAACGTCACCACTCCGGTCTCGGGGTGGCCGTCGTCGGAGACTATCCGGTAGCTGACCGCGTACGTGCCCCGCGGCCCACCCGTGCGCAGCGGGATGCGGACCGTCGGCGCGGCGGCGGTGCTGATCCTGCCGCTGCCGGCCGGGCTACCATCCGGTGCGATCACCCTAATCTGGGCGACGACGGGCTGTACCGCTTCGCTGAAGGTGAGCGTGACGGCCGCCGGCAGGCTGTCGACGACGGTCCCCGAGGCGGGGTCGGTGCGCAGCAGGTCCGCGTGGGCGCTGGCCGGCCCGGCCGGCAGGCTCAGCGCCACCAGCACACCGACGAGGATCCCGGTTCCCACGGCAAACAGTCGTGCGGGTTTCATTCGGCGCTCTCGCCACCCTTCCGGCTACCCGTCGGTGCGGCGCGACTGCGCCGCCCCTGCGGCGGCCGGGCGCGCTGGCAACGCCCGGCCACCGCAGCCGAGGATGAATCGCTTCCTACCCGACCTGGTACGGGCGCATCATGTCGTTGTCTTCGTGGTCGAGAATGTGGCAATGCCAGACGAACAGACCGGGCAGGTCGAACTTGGCCTTGATCCGGGTTGTCTGTCCGGGCAGCGCCAGGACGGTGTCCTTGGTGCCGGACTCCCAGCTCTGCGGCGCAACCGCAGTCCCGCCGAAGGGCTGCCGGCTGAGCACCTGGAACTGCACGAGGTGGACGTGGATCGGGTGACCGTCCTCGGTGAAGTTGTTCAGCTCCCAGATCTCGGTGGCATTCAGGGCCGGGTTCTCGGTGACCGGCGCGTCCCAGTGCAGCGGGTTCGGGGTGTTGTCCGGGTTCACCGTGCCGAGCAGCGCGAAGATCGGAGCGTCCGCGAAGAACGCGGAGTCCATCTCATTCAGCGACAGGTGACGGGTGACCGACGCGGCACCCGGTTCGGTCACCGGTGGCAGGCGCAGCTGGCTCGGCGGCACGCTGGTGTCGCGCGAGGCTAGCGGACCGACGACGAACCGCATGATCTGCCCGGTGGTGCCGGGGTCCGTGGGTTCGAAATCGACGCCCGGGGTGCCGCCGTTGTAAGGCTCGTCCGGCCCTTCGTTGATCAGGTACAGCTTCGTGCCCACCGGCAGGCCGGTGAAGTCCACGACCACGTCGAGGCGTTCCGCGACTGCCAGGTAGGCGGTGTCCACCGATGTGGGTGCGGGCAGGAGGCCGCCGTCCGCGCCGATGATCCACAGGGGCAGCGCCGCGGTCGCCGGCCGAGGGGCCAGCGGGTTGGTCACTATCTTCAGGACGAACGTTCGGGCGTTGGATGAGTTGAGCATGCGGAACCGGTACCGGCGCGGCTCGACGGTCAAGCTCGGCCAGGTGTTGCCATTGACCATGTTGGTGTTGGCGAAGAACTCCGGGTTCCAGTACGGCGGTGTATCGGTGGTCGGGATCCACGGCCCGTCCGGTGGTGTGTCGCCGAAGAACCCTCGGCTCTTCGGGAAGAAGATCGACCCGTCGGCGTTGAAGGACTTGTCCTGGATGACCAGCGGGATCTCGTAGTAGCGCGTCCCGGGCGCATCGCCGGGGCGTGGCGCAGGTCCCGGCAGGACGCCGGGTGGAACGTCGGTGGGGCCGCCGCGCAGCATGTACATTCCCGACAGTCCCGCGTTGAGGTTCACCCGGGTCATGCCCAGGTCGTGGCTGTGATACCACAACGCCGTGGCGCGCTGGTCGTTGGTGTACTGCAGGATCGAGTTGCCCAACTGCCACCGGGCGCCGTACCGGGCCTGCGCCTCCTGCCGGAACTGGTTCCAGTACGAGCCGACCAGGGCGTACCCGTTGGGGATGTTCCTGGCCGCGGGCAGTGTCCACGCCTCCGGGTACCCGTCGCTGTCCTCGAAGCTGTGCGCGCCGTGCAGGTGCACGACCAGCGGAATGGGGCCTTTGTACGGCGGCGGTGTCGACTTGAACGTCGGGGTGCTGTCGCGACCGCCCACTCCGCCTGGTGGGTTCGCCCAGTGTAGGGTCGGGTCGACCGTCAGCGGATGCGGCACGAAGTTGTTGTTACTGTCGACGAACCGGTTCCACCAGGTGGCCCGCAGCTGCCGGTTGACCGTCGCTTCGATCGTGTAACCGGGTGTGTGGAACGTCCCGGAATCCGTGGTGGAGCCGAAGCCGAGCACCGTCGTGGAACCGAAATTACGTGGCAGGATCTGCTGCCTGAACCGCGTCGACGCGATCGAGTACAGGTCGATCCCGGACGACGATCCGGTGGACGGCATCGCCGGGAGGATGAACAGTGGCGTCACGTACTTCGGGATCGTCGTGGGGTCCAGCGTGCCACCGGGTACGGGCTGGGCCCCTGCTATTCCCCGCTTCAGGAGGACGCCCGCGGGGACAATGGACGCCGCGCCGGCGATGGCGCCTGACTTGAGCAACTGCCGTCGAGTAGGCATGGTGCGGCCCTCCCCTGTTCCTGTGACTACGCGTGGTCTCTCGCTGCACCGCTGAGGAGGACGGCGCAGTCGGCATTCCGTGGACGCGAGTCGGCGACAAACGCGGACTGGTTGTTGCTTCTGCTGCATTACGGCGCCATTGTTGGCTAGCCGCCCTCGATGAAAGCGCTATCCGCCGGATCCCAACCGACTTGGCGGCCGATCCAGGCCCGCTGGGCTGAGGCTACCCACAGTCAAGTACCAGACAACAGCCCTGACAAGTCGATCGAGTAGACCAGAAACCCCCAAGGGGTGTACCCGTGCAATCGTTGCAGTCATGCAATTGCGGCCGGCAGAAGCGGTGAGCGAGATCCGTCGATGATCTCGTGCGGTACGGGCGCGGCCTGCCGGCGCGTGCCTGGCCGGTACCTGGCCAGGGTCAGGTTCACGGCGAGCAGGGTGGCGGGTTGTAAAAGCACGTCCCGGTACTCCGCCGCTGGCGCGATGATCTTGTTGATGGTCGTCGGATCTCCGGATAAAACTTGGGCTCATGACTACGTGGCCAACGGCGGGCGGGCTGCGCCGGGCTCCGGCCCGCTGCCTAATCGAGGCGGGCCGGAGTACGGCACTGGTGTTGTGGGGGGAGGGGCCGATCCCGCTGGCGCGCGGTGCCGCGTGGGG
>Ga0207661_10001806_pt1 | contig 14626 bp, 13 predicted proteins | sample KBSC713LmetaG_FD_184337 | JGI IMG/M metagenome (GOLD analysis project Ga0207661, IMG submission 184337) | Corn rhizosphere microbial communities from Kellogg Biological Station, Michigan, USA - KBS C7.1-3L metaG (SPAdes) (version 2) | ecosystem: Host-associated > Plants > Roots > Rhizosphere ...
ATGATCGGGAGCATGGCAGGCTTGATGATCTGATTTGAAAAATGCGGGAAAAGGATAAAGCGGCACGTCGGCCAGCCCGGGGGAAGGAGAGGGTAGCGAGGTCTGACACATATGAACGCTCGAGGCCTTGCGCAATCGCCGCAAGGCCAGGCCATCCACCCGTAAATGGAGTTTAGTCGGGAAGGGACCAGCCCGCCTTCAAAGCAGGACTACAGCAAATCCGAGGCCGTCCCGTGTTCACCTGAAATAATCGAGGACAATATGCAGGTCGGATTGGAGGGCAGGCTTCCCATTCAGGTTGGCGTCGATGACCCGCCGGCAAACTTCGACGGTGGCATGGTCCCCGAGATCGTTCGCGGCTTCGAGGACGATCCAGGCCGCATCCAGGGGTTGGTCCGGCTTCGACTCATCGGAAACCATACCCGGACGTTTGCGTAGGACTGCGATTGCGTTCATGACCGATATTCCCCAGCCAATTCCAGATCGGCTATCTCAATGCATATGAAGCAGGGCCGGGCGCTTCAGGCTGGAATCAGCACCCCCGGCGCTCTTGCGAGACTGATAGAATTCCAGAACGCTTCGGGATGTCTTGACGTTAAGGCGCCCGAACTCGTTTTCCAGGTCAGTCAGGTCCTGTGCGGTGATGCGGTGATCTTTGGCGCCGAGAAAAAGTAACGACATTGTCGTCGCCCACGAAAAGTCGAGGGCTTTGGCGAGAACCAGCAGCATTTCCCGGTTCTTGTCGACCAGCGCACGTTCTATCACGTCGCCCGGCAACGAGCACAACAAGGACAGTCCGATCGTGACCTCGTCGAGCCGATGGGACCGGGCGTATCCGGATATGCTGTCCTCATTCAGGTTGCCCTGCTGATGCTGCGTGGCCACGACCCGTTTTGCGACGAAATGGCTCCGCGATACCGGCCCGAACTTGGATTGCAGCGTGCCCGTGACCTCGGTCACCGAGCTCTGAATTTGATCAACCATCGCCGGACGCTCGTCTTCGAGCCGCTTTTTCACCTCCACCGACGCCTTTGCGATTAACTGCTGGAAAAGATGCCTGGGGATGTCGTTGCGGAGACCAAGTTGCTCGGCGAGGATGGAATCGCCTTCGGCCCGCTGGATCATGTGCAAAAAGCCGAACTCCGAAAGACGCGCGCCATCGTTACTGGCGACCGAGTTCACGACCTCCCGGTTGCCGCGCGTCACGAGCACGTCTGTGACCGCCTGCTCGATGGACTTTCGTTTTGAGATCGCGAGCAAATGCGGCTGGCTTTTGGTGCAGGCGTTGGCGACCAGGGCGTAGGTCTCGAGCCGCTCGGACTCCTGGAGCACGGGGCCGGCGACATCGATCGAATCGTCAAAGGCAAGTTTATGGATGATATTGACCGGGGCCCTGTCGAAGCGGGCCAGCCGCCTTGCAAGCTGCGCGCGGGCCGCGACTTCGATCTCGTCCGCTAGCCGTCCGATCACCTCGCCAAAGGTCCATATCTCGTCGTCGCTATAGCGGCCGGCGATCAATAGATCGGTGGTATGCTGCAACGCCCGCATGCGGCTTTCCGGCGTTCCCCGCTGGACCGCATCGTCGAGACCCTGCAGAAACGATTTTTCCTGGCTCATTTTGGCAACCCCCACTCGCGACAACGCGCACTAACGCTATCCGGGTTGATCATACCCGGCACACGCGAGTTTTCGGTAAAAGTGGCGGCTAAGTTTTGCTTCTAAAAATTCGCTAAAATGCGCAGCAATTTGTTCATTTCCGGGTCATGGCGAGCGCCAGCAGCATGCTCCGCGCTTTTCTTGCAGCTCACACCCGCTCCACGAAACTGTCGACCACCTTCTTCTCGCCGGCCTTCTCAAAGGCGATGGTGAGCTTGTTGCCGTCGACCTTCACCACCTGGCCGTAGCCGAATTTCTGGTGAAACACCCGGTCGTCCAGAGAAAATTCCGAGGTGGTGCCGGTGGATTTCGCGATCAGCTCGCCTTCGATGGTCACCGGGCCGCGCTTGTTGCGGGAGAAGCCGCCCGACCCACCACTGCGCGCGCTGGAAAACGGCGACTGGCTTTCATTGAAGCTGCCACCGGCCTGGCCATTGCGGCCGCCCTGACCGCGCGCGCGATTGGCCTGCGCCCGCTGCCACCCCGGGGTCGAGTAGCTCGAGCCGAACGATTCCACATTGTCGAAGCGCGAGGGGCCGTAGCCGCCAGAGCCGCCCCAGCCCGAACCGCCCTTGGATTCCGTGATCTCGACGTTCGGCGCCGGCAGCTCGTCGAGAAAGCGCGACGGTATCGTGGTCGACCAGGTGCCGTGAATCCGCCGGTTGGTGGCGAAATACAGTTTGGCGCGGCGGCGCGCGCGGGTCAGCCCGACATGGGCGAGGCGGCGCTCTTCTTCCAGCCCGGCTCGGCCCTGCTCGTCGAGCGTGCGCTGGCTCGGAAACAGCCCTTCCTCCCAGCCGGGCAGAAAGACGTTGTCGAATTCGAGCCCCTTGGCCGAATGTAGCGTCATCAGCGACACCGCATCGTCCTCGCTGCCGCCGTCGCGATCCATCACCAGCGAGATGTGCTCGAGAAAACCTTGCAGGTTCTCGAATTCCTCCATCGAGCGCACCAGTTCCTTGAGGTTCTCGAGGCGTCCGGCGGCGTCTGCCGAACGATCCTTCTGCCACATCTCGGTATAGCCGCTCTCGTCGAGCACGATTTCGGCCAGCTCGGTGTGCGAGGTCACTTCGCCTTGCGCGCGCCAGCGATCGAAATTGATCATGAGATCGCGCAAGGCGCCGCGCGCTTTCGGTTTCAATTCGTCGGTCTCGACCACGGCGCGGGCGGCCTCCGAGAGCGGAATCCGGCGCTTGCGGGCATGGTCGTGCAGCATCTGCAAGGTGGCGTCGCCGAGGCCGCGCTTCGGCACATTGACGATGCGCTCGAAGGCGAGGTCGTCGGCCGGCGAGTTGATCACGCGCAAATAGGCCAGCGCATCGCGGATTTCCGCGCGCTCATAAAACCTCGGACCGCCGATCACGCGATAGGGCAGGCCGAGGGTGACGAAGCGATCTTCGAATTCGCGCATCTGGAAGGAGGCCCGCACCAGGATCGCGATGTCGTTGAGCTTGTTGCCGCCGCGCTGCAGCTCCTCGATCTCCTCGCCGATGGCGCGGGCCTCCTCTTCGGAATCCCAGGACCCGGTGACGGTGACCTTTTCGCCGTCGACGTCTTCGGTGCGCAGCGTCTTGCCGAGCCGGCCTTCATTATGCGCGATCAGATGCGAAGCGGCGGCCAGGATGTGGCCGGTGGAGCGGTAATTGCGCTCGAGGCGAATGACCTTGGCGCCGGGGAAGTCGTGCTCGAAGCGCAGGATGTTGTCGACCTCCGCGCCGCGCCAGCCATAGATCGACTGGTCGTCGTCGCCGACGCAGCAGATGTTCTTGGGGGGCGGGGAAGGCGCAGGGATCTTCTCCCTCTCCCCGTCCTTCACGGGGAGAGGGTCGGGGTGAGGGGCGCTCACCGCCGGCACAGGGTGTGAGTTTGGCTCCCCCTCACCCGATGCACTTCGTGCATCGACCTCTCCCCGCAAGCGGGGCGAGGTGAAGGAAGCCGGCGCCTGCGCCAGCAGCCGCAGCCACAGATACTGCGCGACGTTGGTGTCCTGATATTCATCCACCAGAATGAATTTGAAGCGATTCTGGTACTGCCGGAGCACATCGGGATGTTCGCGAAACAGCCGGATGTTTTCCAGCAGCAGATCGCCGAAATCGGCGGCGTTGAGGATCTTCAGCCGCTCCTGATAGCTCGCATAGAGCTTGCCGCCCCGGCCGTTGCCGAACACCGCGGCTTCGCCCGGCGGCACCTGGGACGGCATCAAGCCGCGATTTTTCCAGCCGTCGATCAGGCCGGCGAGCATCCGCGCCGGCCAGCGCTTGTCGTCGATATTGTCGGCCTCGAGAAGCTGCTTCAGCAGGCGGATCTGATCGTCGACATCGAGCACGGTGAAATTGGATTTCAACTGCACCAGCTCGGCGTGGGTGCGCAGAATACGTCCGCCGATCGAATGAAAGGTGCCGAGCCACGGCATGCCTTCGACGGCCTGCCCGAGCATCTGGCCGAGCCGCAGTTTCATCTCGCGCGCCGCCTTGTTGGTGAAGGTGACCGAGAGGATTTCGCCGGGACGCGCGCGGCCCTGGCTCAGGATGTGGGCGATGCGGCAGGTCAGCACCCGGGTTTTGCCGGTGCCGGCGCCCGCCAGCACCAGTACCGGACCCTCCAATGTTTCCACCGCCTCGCGCTGCTCGGGATTTAACCCTGCGAGATATTGCGGGGTCGCAGCCGCCCGCGCACGCGCGGCAATGCCGCCAGCCGCGGGCTGGTGGTCAGGGACGCCGTGAGGGGTCAGCTTGTTCGGCTCGGTCATGCGAATCGTCTTCCGCCCACGATGGCACCGCGGGGCCGTGAAGGGGAGCCTTCATAGCAGGATTGAACGGCATATAGGACTTTGGGAGCGGATTTGACAGATTTTATCCGCTGTCGCCGCGGGCCGCATTTTTCGGACCTTCAGCCCGACTTTGTTCCTTCGGGAACGGCAATTTTTCGCACGCCTGGTGTCGGAAACCGCGCGGAACTTCTGCTTCCAGGCTGGATTAGTCCTGCAGCCGATGCGCGAGGCAGATCGTCGCGCTGGTATCGAACAGAACATCGAAAACGGAGGTCCTGAAACATGCTGAGTTGGGTCGTTACGTTCCTGATCATTGCGCTGATCGCAGGCATTTTGGGCTTCGGCGGCATTGCCGGAGCCTCGATCGAAATCGCCAAGGTCATCTTTTTTATCGCGGTGGTGCTGTTCCTGGTCTCGGCCGTGGTCGGCCTGGCGCGGGGCCGAACCCGCGTCTAGTAATCGCTATTTCGAGGGCATCGCGACTTTCCTGCCGATGCCCTCGGGGCGTGGAACGGTGCTATGGGCATTCGCCAGCGTCTGGATGCGGGCGCGAACGTCTGATGGAAACGGCGCGGTCTTTCGCGCGGTCATGTCGATGTGAATGGTCATGTTTTCCGAAGTGGCGGAGAGCCATCCCTCGCTGGCATGGCGCAATTCCTCAAAGGTGTGCAGCCGCTTCTCGTCCGCAGCCAGCAGCAGGATCGACACCTGGACGGGATCGCCGAGATGAATCTCGCGCAGATACCGTACATGGCACTCGGCGGTGAAGGTCGAGCCGTGGCGTTCCTTCATGTAGCCCGGCCCGATCCCGAGCTTGAGCCATAATTCGTCGATGGCGCGGTCGAACATCACATTGTAATAGGCCATGTTGAGATGGCCGTTGTAGTCGATCCATTGCGGCTCGATCTGCATCAACGAGGACAGGAACGGTGCGGGCCGCAGCAGCACGTCGTCACCGGCAATAACAGTCGACATCAGCTATCCTTGTTGGCTCGATTCCGGTCCCTTGACCCGCTATATATCCTTTGCCACGGTCATTTGCCGGGAGGATATCGCTTGGGCATGACCATAACCAATAACTTGAAGCGGCCGGAGCCGCAGGCGCTGGCGAGCACCATTGAAGCGCTGGCGGCGCGGTTCGGCAACCGGCTGATCACCTCACAGGCGGTACGCGACCAGCACGCGCATACCACGACCTGGCTGGCGCCGCAGCCGCCGGACGCGGTTGTGATGGCGCAGGAGACCTCGGATATCCAGGACGCGGTGCGGATCTGCGCTCGCCATGGCGTTCCCGTGATCGCGTTTGGCACCGGTACCTCGCTGGAAGGGCAGGTCAACGCGCCGGCCGGCGGCGTCTGCATCGACCTGCGCGACATGAACCGGGTGCTGGACGTCCACGCCGAGGACCTCGATTGCGTGATCCAGCCCGGCGTCACCCGCAAGTCGCTGAACGAGCATCTGCGCGACCAGGGATTGTTCTTCCCGATCGATCCAGGCGCGGATGCCTCGCTGGGCGGCATGGCGTCGACGCGAGCCTCCGGCACCAACGCCGTGCGCTACGGCACCATGCGCGACAACGTGCTGGCGCTCAAAGTGGTGCGCGGCGACGGCGAGATCATCACGACGGGCACGCGGGCGAAAAAATCCTCGGCCGGTTACGACCTGACGCATCTGTTTGTCGGTGCCGAAGGCACGCTCGGGATCATCTGCGAACTCACCATCAAGCTGCGCGGCATTCCCGAAACCATCGCGGCTGCGGCCTGTTCATTCGACAGCGTGCGCGGCGCCTGCCAGGCCACAATTCTGGCCATCCAAACCGGGATTCCCGTCGCCCGCATTGAACTGCTCAACGCGGCGCAGGTGCGGGCCTGCAATTCCTATTCGAAACTGTCGTTGCCGGAGACGCCGCTGCTGCTGCTTGAATTTCACGGCAGCGAGAACGAGGTCGCCGAGCAATCGAGGAATTTCAGCGAGATCGCGAAGGAATGCGGCGGAGGCGATTTCACCTGGACCACAAAGCCGGAGGACCGCACAAAACTCTGGCAGGCGCGGCACGACGCCTATTGGGCGGTGAAGGCCTTGCGTCCCGGTTCAGGCGTGGTGGCGACGGACGTGTGCGTGCCGATTTCGCGCCTTGCCGATTGCGTAACCGAGACCGAAGCGGATCTCAAACGCCTCAATCTGATGTCGCCGATTGTCGGGCATGTCGGTGATGGCAATTTCCACTGCTCGGTGCTCTGCGATGTCGACGATCGTGACGAAATGGCGCGCGGCGAGGACTTCATGCATCGCCTGGTGCAGCGCGCCCAGGCGATGGGCGGGACCTGCACCGGCGAGCACGGCATCGGGCAGGGCAAGCAGAAATACCTCAAGGCCGAACTCGGCCCCGAGGCGGTCGACGCCATGCGCGCGCTGAAGCAGGCGCTCGATCCGCAGAATATTTTCAATCCCGGAAAGATCTTGCCGGCGGGCTAGGGCCTACAAGGCACCCCGGCCCAAAATATGCGACGGCCAAGTATGCTTGCAGATGTTTTCAAGGGCACGGCGATGAGGTGGTTCAGCAAGGGCAAGCGCAAGGAAATCTGGGAGGAGAATATCGAGTGGCCGATCGGCGATATTGAAGCCGCCCACAAGATACGCGAGATCTGCCGTTCCGCCGCCGACAGTGCCGAAAAAGCAGGTAGCTCTGCCGACCGCCCCGATAACAAGAGCAAATACGACACCGAGCGGTACGAACGCGCCGCCAAGGCGGCAATGGAAATCGCCATCAAGATTTCGGATGACCTGTTGCGCGATTCCTCGGTACGCCAGATCGTGAACTTGTGCGCCAGGGCCAACGATTTGAGGACGGCGCGGATATTGTTTCGCGCGATTCAGGCGGTATCCATCAGGGAAGATGTGCTCAATGAGCATCCGATGCTGCGGCAGTGAATTTGCCTCGGGCCAAAGCGAGATGAGCGTCATCGGCGCGCAACAACTGAAACTCAAAGTCGATGGCGCGAACGATGTCTCCGCGCTTCTGCTCCGGCCGCTGGCGGCGCGGGCGTGCTTTATCTTTGCCCATGGTGCCGGCGCCGGCATGACCCATCCATTTATGGAGCAGGTTGCGAGCGGCCTTTGCGACCGCGGTATCGCGACCTTGCGCTATCAGTTCCCGTATATGGAGAAAGCCACCAGGCGGCCGGATCCGCCGGCGATCGCTCATGCTGCGGTGCGGGCCGCGGTGGAGGAAGCCGCGCGATACTGCCCGGGGCTGGCCCTTGTTGCCGGCGGCAAATCGTTTGGCGGCCGCATGACGTCGCAGGCGCAAGCCGCCGCGCCGTTGGCTGGCGTCCGCGGACTTGCGTTCCTGGGCTTTCCATTGCATCCCGCGGGCAAGCCATCTGACGCGCGGGCCAAGCACCTTTCAGATGTCCATGTCCCCATGCTCTTTGTCCAGGGCGCCCGCGACAAGCTTGCGGAGTTGCCGCTGATTGAACCTGTCGTGAAGCGCCTCGGGACATCCGCGTCGCTGCATCTTGTGCAGGAGGCTGATCATTCCTTCCACGTGCCGGCGCGCTCGGGGAGGAATGACCGCGATGCCATGCGGGAAGTCGTGGATACGCTGTCGGCCTGGATCGGCGCGACAGCGGGGTAAGCGCGGGGCCGCTGTGCAAGACTTTAAGGTAGCTTCCTGTGGCTACCCGGGAGGCCTAACGTCTGGTATCGTCAGGACGTTCCGGGACTGCCGGCTAACGAGACCTGATCGCTGGGGAGCGGCGCCGTGAAAAATCGCCATGGGTGGGCGATTCCAAAGCAGAAAATCAAAAAAGAGGAAACAACATGAAACGTCGTGAATTTCTGAAAACGGCAGGCGCCGGGCTGGCCGCGTCGACCGCTGTCGCAGCACCCGCCATCGCGCAGTCGATGCCCGAGCTGAAATGGCGCTGCACCACGAGCTGGCCGAAATCGCTCGACGTCCCGTTCAGTGCATCGGAGACGATTTCGAAATATGTCGCGGAAGCCAGCGACAACAAATTCCAGATTCAGCCTTTTGCCGGCGGCGAGATCGTTCCTGCCTTGCAGGCGCTCGATGCGGTGAGCAATGCCACTGTCGAGATGTGCCATACCGCTGCCTATTACTTCATCGGCAAGGACCCGACCTACGCGCTCTACTGTTCGGTTCCGTTCGGGCTGAATTCGCGTCAGCAGAATGCCTGGTTCCAGGATCACGGCGGCCAGGACATGCTCAATGAGTTCGGCAAGAAGTCGAAACTATACGCCATCGCCGGCGGCAACACCGGCACCCAGATGGGCGGCTGGTTCCGCAAGGAGATCAACACCGTCGCCGACCTCAATGGCCTCAAGATGCGGATCGGCGGATGGGCCGGCAAAACCCTTTCCAAGCTCGGTACCATTCCTCAGCAGATCGCGGGCGGCGATATCTATCCGGCATTGGAAAAGGGCACCATCGACGCTACCGAATGGGTCGGTCCCTATGACGACGAGAAGCTCGGCTTCTACAAGATCGCCAAATACTATTATTATCCCGGCTGGTGGGAGGGCGGCACGGCGCTGCACTTCTTCATCAATTCGGACAAGTGGGACGCCTTGCCGAAGGCCTATAAATCGCTGCTCACGATCGCCTGCGGCTATGCCAACCTGGATGTTCAGGCGCGATACGACGCACGCAATCCGCAGGCGATCAAGCGGCTGGTGGCTGCAGGAACGCTGCTGCGCCCGTTCAGCCAGGTAGTGATGGAAGCCTGTTTGAAGGCGTCGAACGAAGTCAATGCCGAAACCTCCGCGACCAATCCCGACTTCAAGAAGATCCTGGATTCGCAGATGGCCTTCCGGGACGACGGCAATCTTTGGTGGCAAGTCGCGGAATACTCCTACGAAACCTTCATGATCCGCACGCGCCCGAAAGGCTGAACGCGACCCATCGAATTCAGCTCATCTGCGTCGTTTTTTGGCGCGTCCACGCAGGGGAAACGGCAAAAGTCCGGACACACGTAACAAATCACGAAAAATTGGACGGCGCGCGATGTCACCTCCGGGGCAATAAATTCCCCGGATGATGGCAGCTATTACGGTTCCGCCATTGCGGCATCTGTGAGCCATCTCACGATGAACCGGCCCGCGGAAAAATGCGACCGCAAAGCTGTTTGTGCCACGGGAGCAGGTCCGCTTCGCACATGTGGACGGGGCCTTGGCAAACCCTTCTGACGTTGGCGGCGGGTTCCTCGTTCACAATAACGCTGGTGCGTCCACTAAAGAGACACTCACGGGCGCACTGCCGCCGCAACGTCACAATCGCGTCCCACATCGGGGCCGGCGCGGGATATTTGTCCTGCCAAAATCGACAGGGATCTGGACATGGACGCAACACTAACAGCACCAGTCGATAAACGGTTTTGTGATGTGGTCACGACCGAGTCGGAACTAAGGAAATTGGTCGGGCCTGCAAACAGGTGGTTCACCAGCAAGATGCTGCAAAGGCTTGATCGCCGGTGCCGGGGTTTTATCGCAGCGTCACCCTTCGTCGTGGTCGGGTCAACCAATCCACTTGGCATGGTTGATCTCTCGCCCAAGGGAGATCGTCCGGGATTCGTAAGATTTCTTGATGACGCGACGCTTGCCATTCCGGATCGTCGCGGCAATCGCCGCGTCGACACTTTCCACAACGTGCTGCAGAATCCCGGCGTCGGCTTGATATTCTTCGTTCCCGGTCAACGCGAAACGCTTCGCGTGACCGGTCGGGCCGTTATTGTTCGCGACCACGATATCAGGAGCACCATGGTGGACAACGGCAGTATGCCCGAGCTCGCGATGATTGTCCTCGTCGAAGGCGCCTTCTTCCATTGCGGCAAGTGCATCACGCGCTCGAATCTTTGGGAATATGAAGGGAATCTGGAGCAAGCTTGAGGCACGGTCTGCCGACGCACCTGCCCAACGAATATATCGCGCTGCTTCAAGAAATTTCAGATCGCCGCTTTCTGATGATCATGGGCAGACCGTTCGCCGGCCGCAATGTCACCTGTAACGTGGGCCACACCGCGTGCCCCGGCTTTAGTTTAAAACTGAAATGCTTGACGATTGCGGCGAGCACGAGGGTCGCCTCTTGCAAGGCGAAGGTGGATCCAATGCATTTGCGCGGCCCGACGCCAAACGGAAGATAGGCAAATCGATCGATGGTCGCCCGCGCACGGCCGAGAAAGCGCAGCGGGTCAAATTCATTGGGGCGATCCCAAAGCAAGCGGTGGCGGTGCAGCACGTAGGGCGAGATGACGATGAGCGATCCCGGCCTGACCGGCTCGCCGTTCACGTCATCGCCACCAAGCGCAACGCGGCTGATGGCTGCGATCGGCGGGTACAGACGAATGGCTTCTTCGATCACGGCGCGTGTTTGAACCAGACGATCGGCAAGACCGGTGGTTGGTCCGTTAAGTTCGCGGTCCGCTTCGGCTTCGATCCGCTTGCGCCACTCGCTTGATTGGGAAAGCAGGAACATGGCCCAGCTCAGCGTATTCGCCGTCGTTTCGTGACCCGCCGCGATAAAGGTGAGAATGTTCGATCGGACCTCGGGTTCCGTAATGCGGTCTTCGTCTTTGCCATCGAGGGCCTTGAGCAGATGGGTCAGAAGATCATCGGGCGCGCTATCCGGTTGCTCGGCCAAAATCCGGCGACGGACCGATATTACCCTGTCGACTTCCGCCTCGAAGAAATTCAGCGTCGAGCGTACCCGGAACCGGCTTAGTCGCGGCACGAAGTCCGGGACGCCGAGAATGTCGAGCGGACTGATTTTCCCGATCGTCGTGAAATACGTCGCCATGGCGATGCGGATGGTCTCGGCGTCCGATCCAAATCCGTCCGAGAAGATGGTGCGTTCGAGGACCTCGAGGGTTACTCTCGCCATCTCGGCGGCGATGTCGACGGTAGCACCGTCCCCAAGACCGGACCACCGGCTGATCAGGACCATGGCGGCCGCCATCATCGCCGCCGAAAAATCCATGACGGTCTTGCGCGCGAACATCGGCGCGAGAACGCGTCTCTGCAGGCGCCAGTGCTCGCCCTCGGCGCTTAGCAGACCCTCACTCAAGCCTGCCGAGAGCACCCGGCGCTGCAGGTGATCTTTGCGATAGTTTGCGGCGTTATCGAGCAGCACGTGACGGATAGCGGAAGGTTCATGAACCAGCAGCACGTGCCCGATCGGCAATCCGCCTGCAACGATGGGTCGTTCGAAGTGTGGCGCTGCCCAGCATTCAAGAGGGTTGCGCTTCAGGGTGCGAATAAGAGCCAGCGGTCGCAGCGGGTGTGGTTGCGGCCTCGGCGCAGGCGGACAATAAGCCCGCGCGACAGTTGACGCGTTGCTGTGTTCAATCACTTCAAGCATAGCGACGTTCCCGTTTGCCGCACGCGTAAAGCACTAAAACGCTCGATTTCCGGCTCTGGTTCCCAGCGCGACGGTGGGATGACTGCTGCGCCGCTGAGAGCGCATGTCTGAGTGGCGGTTGAGCAGAAACTCCGGACAAGGCGCCCACATCAGGCTCAAATTTGACTCACCAAGGCAGATCTCGGCCCTCTAGGCCGAAAAAACTGCAACGAGCGCCCGCGGTAACGACGGGTACCGGACATATGATCGGGGAGGAATCCATGTCCATTTCACGTCGTGACTTTTTGTTAGGCAGCGCGTTTCTATGCCTGCTGGTGATTGCCTTCGTTCCCGGCATCAGCACAGCTTTGCCGCGCGCCTTCGGTTACTGACGATGTCTTCAGGGAGAACGTTGACGTTGAAAGTCTTGCTGACCCATACGCCCGAGTTCCGCCGCCAGTATTATGGCGAGCGCAGCCTAGAGGCCCTGCAAGCCGTGGCCCAGGTCGTCCTGCACGAAGCTGACGATGCGCTCGATGCAGCCGGCCTGATCGGTGCGGCTGGTGATGTCGATATCATCGTGGCCGACCGTTTGACGGAAGGACCCGGCGAGATTTTTCCGCAGCTTCCAAAGCTGCGCGCATTCGTTCGTTGCGCGGTCGATATCCGTAACATCGATGTGCAAGCGGCGACCGCGGCGGGTGTGCTGGTCACACAGGCCGGGCCCGGCTTCGTGCCATCTGTTGTGGAGCTCGCGCTCGGCTTTATGGTCGACCTGTCGCGCGGGATTTCGCGTGCCGCGGCGGATTACCACTCCGGACAGAAGCCTGAGGTCATGATGGGGCGGCAACTGGCCGGCAGCCGCCTGGGCATCATTGGTTACGGCAGCATCGGCCGCTATCTGGCGCCGGTTGCGAAATCGCTGGGCATGACGGTGCTGGTCGCCGATCCCTTCGTGACGGTCGATGACGCCGATATCGAACATGTCTCGCTTGAGGATCTTCTCGAACGGGCCGATTACGTTGTTTGTCTCGCGGTGGCGAATGAGCGGACCGAGAATTTGATCGGACAGGCGTCCCTGGCGCGGATGCGGCCGCACGCGTTCTTCATCAATCTGTCCCGGGGCAATCTGGTCGATGAGGCTGCCTTGGCCGCGGCATTGCGCGAGAACCGCATAGCCGGCGCGGCGATCGATGTAGGCCGCGCCCGGGATCAGATGCCGACACCGGAGTTGGCGCGGTTGCCAAATGTCATCGCAACGCCGCACATCGGAGGGTTGACCCCGCCGGCGATCGAGAGCCAGTCGCTCGAAACCGTTCGTCAAGTCGAGGCGATCATCGATGGCAAGGTTCCCGCTGGCGCCGTCAACGCCGCGCACTGGACACGACGTCCTTGAGCGCCGACTATGAGTTGGTCAAAAATTGCCGGTGACAGTCATCTGGCGATTCGGGGAAATGCAGTTTTAAGGCGACGCTCTGATGCGGCTTCCCTTCTTTTACGGCTGGATCATTGTCGTCGTGACGTTCGTCACCATGGCGATTGGGGTTAAGGCCAGCACCGCGTTTTCGCTGTTCTTTCCACCTATCATCGATGAGTTCGGCTGGGAGCGCGGCATCACGGCGGGCGCGTTCTCGTTCGGCTTTCTGGTTTCCGGCGCCGTCAGCCCGCTGATCGGCCGATTGATGGATCGCGCCGGCCCCCGCGCCGTGATGGAGCTCGGCGTTGCGCTGATGGCGGGAGGCCTGTTGCTGGCGCCGCTGACGAGCCAGCCATGGCATCTGTATCTGACGATCGGCGTCATGGTCGGCGCCGGAAGCGTCTGTCTCGGCTACTCCGGCCAATCGCTGTTCCTGCCCAATTGGTTTAATCGCCGGCGCGGCCTGGCCATGGGGCTTGCATTCGCCGGCGTTGGAATTGGGTCCATCACGCTGTTGCCGTGGGTGCAGCTCATGATCGAGCAGACCGGCTGGCGAACCGCCTGCACCGCGATGGGCATTCTGATCCTGGTCGTGCTGGCGCCGATCAACCTGTTGCTGCGAAAGCGCCCCGAGGATATCGGGCTTCTGCCGGACGGCGACGCAGCGCCGACGGCAACATCCGCCAAGCCGATATCGAACATCGTTGATCCCGTCTGGGCCGGCACCGACTGGACCTTGAAGCGCGCGCTTCGCACCGCGCGTTTCTGGTGGATATCGCTCGGTTATTTCTGCGGATTGTATATCTGGTACGCGGTGCAGGTGCACCAGACCAAATATCTTCTCGACATCGGCTTCAGCCCGAGCGTCGCGGTCTGGGCTTTGGGCGCGGTCAGCCTGCTCGGTATCCCCGGCCAGATTTGGCTCGGACACCTCTCCGACCGGCTGGGCCGTGAATGGATATGGGCCGCGAGCTGCCTCGGCTTTGCGGTCTGCTTCGCGGCACTGATCGCGCTGAAATACGTTCCGACATTGCTGCTGGTCTACCTGATGGTTCTGGCCCAGGGCGCGCTCGGCTACGGCCTGACCTCGATCATGGGGGCGGTAGTCCTGGAGATCTTTCAGGGCAAGCATTACGGCAGTATTTTCGGTACCATCATGCTCGCCGCGCTCGCGGGCGGCGCCGCGGGTCCCTGGGTTACAGGCCTGCTGCACGACCTCACAGGCAATTACACCATCGCTTTTGCGATCGGTGTCGGCGTGAGCGGATTATCCGCGGTGGCGATCTGGATGGCCGCGCCAGGCAAGGTCAGGGCGGTCGCAGGCCAGTTGCATAAAGCGCACGGATGAGCCGCCGCCGCGGCCTCGCGTCAGGTCGATGCAATTCCCATCGCTCTCTGCAGATCACCGATGGCACGTAGGAAGCGGTCA
>Ga0207661_10001807_pt1 | contig 14622 bp, 11 predicted proteins | sample KBSC713LmetaG_FD_184337 | JGI IMG/M metagenome (GOLD analysis project Ga0207661, IMG submission 184337) | Corn rhizosphere microbial communities from Kellogg Biological Station, Michigan, USA - KBS C7.1-3L metaG (SPAdes) (version 2) | ecosystem: Host-associated > Plants > Roots > Rhizosphere ...
CCGCGAAGAGAGGAATGACCGCGAACGCCGGCGCGCCTCTCATCCTGACGAGGATCAGCACGACGAACTGGCGGAACGTCGAGAGCAGGCCCAACGTCCCGCGTTGACACGGCGTGAGCGTGAGGACCGCTGGCCGATCGGCTAGAGCTGATCGAGCCGCCTGTACTGGATGTAGTCCGTGTATGGTGGCTCACCGCCGGAAGCTCTGACTAAGCGAGCGATTTGTCCGCGGTGATAGCTGCCATGCATCGTGACATGAATCACGATGTCGCGAACGGAATTTCGGAAGTCGCGCCCCGCGCTATTGCGATACGACACGAGCCCGTCCAACACATCGCCGCCGCCGGCGACAATCTCTTCGAACAGCTTTGCGTGTCGTTCCGCGATAGCCCGCGACTCTTCGACGGTGATGTCGGGCCACACCGCGAGCTCCGTCGGTGCACCGCGAATGCGCGAGTACCACAGGTGCTCGGTCGCGGCGATATGAGCAAATAGTGAAACAGGATCGGCGACGCGCGTGTGATCGGGCTGACGAACCGATGACGACAGCGCGAGGCCGACAACGTTATCGGCCCAGCGCATATGGCCGATGAGGTCGAGCAGGTCGTTTGACATGACGTGCGGTGATCTGGCAAAGGGAAGAGAATCGCCGCATAGTTTGGCGATGGACATCGCCGCCCGCCACGATGATCCCGCGCTGGAGGAGATGGCGCGTTCGATCTTCGCCCTATTTCCAAAATGCATGCGCTGTGGTCTTGCGATCGAGCGCTATGAGGACGCCGACATCCGCATTCTCACGAACCGGGTCGTCCACCGCGGCAAATGCGCGGCGGAGGAGGATCAACTCGGCAGCGGCCTGTCGACGGGGATTCCGGGCGAGGGTTGATTCGGCGGAAGGTCGATGATCTCGACCGGTGTCTCGTCGGGGCTCGCAGGTTGAGGTTCCGGATGCGGGAACGGGTCCGGATTCGGGTGCGGGTCGGGCATTGGTGGCGATGTCATCTCAGGTCACAGGTCACAGGTCACAGGTCACAGGTCACAGGTCACAGGTCACAGGTCACAGGTCACAGGTCACAGGTCGGAGACATGTGATCGTGGGTTGGTTCATCCTCAGGTAGTTCCTCTTTTTTATTCGCAATCCAAGCGCCACGTCTCCCTCATACATCGTCAATGCGTCGGATTTCCCTCCTCGTCGTGCTCGCCACTTCGCTGCTCGCCACAAAGTCGAGCGCGCAAATCGAACCGCGCATGTACTCCGAGATGCGCTGGCGAATGATCGGGCCGCACCGAGCGAGCCGGACCAAGGCCGCCGCAGGAATTCCCGATCAGCCGAACGTCTTCTACATCGGCGCGGTGAATGGCGGCGTTTGGAAGACGACTGACTACGGCCGCACGTGGAATCCGATCTTCGACGATCAGCCGACCGGCTCGATTGGCGCGATCGCGTTAGCGCCGTCGAATCCGAACATCGTGTACGTCGGGAGCGGTGAAGGCTTGCAGCGCCCCGATCTCTCGATCGGCGACGGCATCTACAAGTCGACCGATGCCGGCAAAACGTGGACGCATCTGGGTCTTCGCGACGGCCAGCAGATCCCGCAGATCGTCGTCGACCCGAAGGATCCGAATCGCCTGTTCGTCGCCGTTCTCGGACACCCGTATGGGCCGAACGCCGAGCGAGGGCTATTCCGCTCGACGGATGGCGGGCAGTCGTTTCAGAAAGTCTTATACAAAGACGAGAATACCGGCGCGATCGACGTCGTGCTCGACCCGGTCGACCCGAAGATCGTCTACTGCGCGATGTGGGAAGCCCGCCAAGGGCCGTGGGAGAACGGCGCATTCGCCGGTCCGGGCAGCGGGCTATTCAAATCGGCAGACGGTGGCGAGACGTGGCACAAAGTCGGAAAAGGTCTTCCGACGTTCGAGCAGGATGGACTTGGTCGCATCGGCATCACTGTCGCACCGTCGATGCCGTCGCGCATGTTCGCGACCGTTGGCGCGACGCGCGGCTCGGGTCTCTACCGTTCGGACGACGCCGGCGAAAACTTTCATCTCGCGACGCCCGACACGCGAGTGACGTCGCGTGAGTCGGATTTCGCCGAAGTGAAGGTCGATCCGAAGAATCCCGACATCGTGTACACCGCGAGCGTCGTCACGTGGAAGTCGACCGACGGCGGCAAAACGTTCAATGCCCTGCGCGGCGCACCGGGCGGCGACGATTATCACCGCCTGTGGATCAATCCGATCAATCCGAGCATCATTCTCATCGCGAGCGACCAAGGCGCCATCATCACGGTGAACGGCGGCGAGTCCTGGAGCTCGTGGTACAACCAGCCGACCGCGTCGTTCTACCACGTGATGACGGACAACGCGTTCCCGTATCGCGTCTGCAGCGGCCAACAGGAATCCGGCTCCGCGTGTGTCGCGAGCCGAAGCGACGACGGACGCATCACGTTCGCGAACTGGCATCCGGTCGCCGTCGAGGAATACGGGTACGTCGCTCCCGATCCGCTCGATCCCGATATCGTCTACGGCGGCAAGGTGACGCGCTACGATCGTCGGACGGGCGAAGTGCAGCAGGTCGGACCGCGCGTCGGTCGAGGCGGCGGCGCGGACTATCGCACGCTGCGCACGGCACCGCTCGTCTTTTCGTCGGTCAATCCGCGAGCGCTCTTCTTTGGATCGAACGTTGTTTGGAAAACTCTAAATGGCGGAAAGAGCTGGGCGCAGATCAGCCCGGATCTCACGCGAACCGACTCCATCGTTCCGGCGAGCATCGGCATCTACTCGAATACGCCGCAGGCGACAGCGCGACACGGCGGCGTCGTGTACACCATCGCACCATCGTACGTCGACATCAATCGCATCTGGGCGGGCAGCGACGACGGGTTGATTCACACGACCTCGGACGGCGGCGCGCATTGGACGAACGTCACACCGCCCGACCTCAAGTCGAAGCCGTGGAGTAAGATCTCGATCATGGACGCCGGTCGCTTCGACGCGCAGACCGCGTACGCCGCGGTAAATACGCTTCGCCTCGACGACGTCAAGCCGCACATCTATCGCACGCACGACGGCGGAAAGACGTGGACGGAGATCGTACACGGTCTGCCGGACGGCGCGACGATCAACGCGGTTCGCGAAGATCCGAAACGAAAAGGCCTCCTGTTCGCGGGATCGGAAACGGGAGTCTGGGTCTCGTTCGACGACGGCGATCACTGGTCGTCGCTCCGGCTCAACATGCCGGCGACCTCCATTAGAGATCTCGTCATCAAAGACGACGACATCGCCGTCGGCACGCACGGCCGCTCGTTCTGGATTCTCGACGACATCGCCGCGCTGCGGCAGATCAATCCGTCGACGTCGACCTCGGCCGCGACGCTGTTCAAACCTGCCGCCGCGTATCGCTTCAAGTGGAGCAAGTACCCGGACACGCCCATTCCGCCCGACGAACCGGCCGGCCAGAACCCGCCCGATGGCGCGATCATCGACTACTACCTGGGCGCAAACGCGAGCGGCGACGCGAAGCTCGAGATTGTCGCCGCGGACGGGCGTGTCGCGCGCGTCTACTCGAGTCGCGACACGTCGATGGCGCCCGCGGACCTCGGCAACACGCCGGCGTATTGGATTCGTCCGACACAAGTGCTGTCAGCGGCCCCGGGGTTTCATCGATTCGTGTGGGATCTGCATTTCACGCCTCCTGCGGGAACGAGCTCGCAGCCCGGTAACTATCCGATCTCGGCAACGCCGCACGAGACGGCGCGCGAGCCGCGTGGTCCTTTTGCCGCGCCTGGCGAGTACACGGCGCGACTGACAGCCGGCGGAAAGACGTATTCGCAAACGTTCACGGTGAAGATGGATCCGCGCATCAGGACGCCGCTTGCGGTGATCGCCTCGAATCATACGATATCGCTGGCACTGTCCGATGCGATGGTTCGTGATTCCGCCATCGTCGAGCGGGCGACCGAGATTCGCGCAAAGCTCAGCGACGCGAGAGGGAAGGTCAGCGATGCATCAGTAACGTCGGCGATCGACGCGTTCGACGCGTCGGTTGCGTCTGTCGTCGGAGCAGGCGGTGGCGGTGGACGAGGCGGTCGTGGTCGCGGGGGGCCGGCTTCCCCGCAGACGACATTCCGTTCGATCAACGGGGAGCTGATGACGCTCTTCAGTCTGATCGAGGAAGCCGATGCCGAGCCGACGACTCAAGCGATGACGGCGATTCGCGCGGTGCAGAAGGACTTCGCGTCACTCGAGTCACGTTGGGCGAAGATTCGGACGACGGATCTCGCGACGCTGAACGCAAGGTTGAAGGCGGCGGGGCAGTCGGCTATCGCGATCGAGCCCTGAACGGCCGAAGCTTCGGTGTTCCGCTGGTCACGAGGTGCGCCGCGACGGCGTCCACGTGATCAGCGACAGTGCGAGCGCGGGCGGCAATCCGAGGAGGATGACCGCCAAGTTTGCCTGGCGCGAGACGAAGACCGCGTGCGCGAGCAGGGCAACGAGCGTCAGCCCAGCGAGAAAGGCCGCGAGCAGTCCCGTAAATCGCGCGGCCTTACCGCTCGCGACGTAGATCGCCACGCACACGGCGAGGATCAGCCACAGCGGATTGAACACGAGCAAATTCTCGTTCGCATGCGCGAAGCGGTGGTCGGTCCACGTCCAGAGAAGCGTCAGCACGACGCCGAGTAGTCCGGCGATAAAGCACCAGAGGGTGGCGAGAATCGCGAGCGTCACGCGCGCACCGCCACTGCGCCCGGCTTTCGAGGCGAGCCACACCAGCAAGCCGCCGACAAACAATCCGATCAACAGCAGATACGACCACAACCTCGGCGGTGCGACCGGCTCGGCTGGACGCGTCGACTGAAAGAGAACGCGTTCGCCTCGGACGAGCGGGTGCAATCCACCGGCGCTGTCGCGCACCTGCAACGTCGCCGCATAGTCGTGCAGCACGCGCGGGAGGAACATCGCCTTCCACGTCGTAAGAACCTCATCGGACGGTTCGCCGAGCGCGATGTCGACGCCCACGATGAGCGGCTTGTCGCCTTGCATCAATCGCAGCGCCTGTCCGCGATATGAGAGGCCGGTCAACGAATCGGCCTTCGCGCGAAATTGACCGCCGAGCACGCGGTCCAGAATGTCGCGCGGTCGCGTCGAGCAATTGTCGACGAAATAGTCGTAGCGGTAGAGCAGATTCTCTGGACGCGCGTTCGTCTGAATCATCCGGACGAGCGAGTCGCGCTGCGCTTCGGATAGATCGAGATCCTGTTCGGTTACCGACCGATTGAAGTACCGATAGAACGCCAAGAGGTCGGCCATCGTCTGGCCGCCCATTTGGTAGTAGTTCAGTCCCTGCAGGAAATGCAGAATGAAATGCGGCTGGCGGCTGTCGAACACGCCCCAGTTGAAGACCGAATCCTGACCCGTGACGTTGTTATGAAGGCGAATCGCTGTGTGGCCGAACAGCTCCCAGATCGCTTCGCCGTTTCCCATCGTGAGCAGCGAGACCGAGACGTCTTTCCCCGGCGACTCGAGAATACTCGGCGTCGGGAATCGGGGAGCATTCACGGGGTTCAGCTGCGCGGAGAGCGCCGCTGGAATCGTGAAGAGCAGCGCCGCGACGCCGCGTCGAAGAGGACGCAAAGGATTCGTGCCGAGCATGCCCAAAGCTAATGGTCGATCGTTTCGGCGATACATGTCGCGAGTGCCATGATCGTAACCATTGGATTGACGCCGCTCGACGCCGGGAACGCGCTCGCGTCGGCGAGGATTAGGTTCTTCACGCCAAAAACTTCGCCGTTCTCGTCGCACACCGCACCCTTGCCGTCGCGACCCATGCGGCATGTTCCCATCTGGTGCGCGCTCGCGATCAACGACCGATTGCGGTCGACCGGCTCGCGCATCACGCGATCGCAGAAGGCATCGATCTTCGATTGAGTCGCCGTTCCGCTGAGCTCCAATGTCATGTCGCGAGTGTGAAGCGTGTGTATTCGTCGCGCGCCGGCGGCAGCGTGGACCCGCGCGACAGTCGCAATACCCTTCGCGATCCGGGCTCGTTCCGCTTTCCCCGGCGCGTAGTCGATGACCGCGGAACCATCTCGGCGCAGGCTGACGCGGCCGCCCGTTTGATCTCGCGTCAGCGCGATGATCGCGCTCGCGTGTGGCGATCGCTGCATCGTCTCGCGATGTTGTCGCGCGTTTACCCAGGGGAGCGCAAGCGCGAGCAGTCCTGGATGCGCGGGCGCGGCCTCGAGGCGAAATCCAAATCGCCCGTCGACGTTCGCAAAATGATTGCTGACGATGGTCTGCGGCGGACCACTCCATGACTCGACGCGCTCGTCGTACACGCCGGCGACCGCGGTCGTCGGATGCAAATACAGGTTGCGGCCGAGCTGCGGATGCGAGAGTCCGGATCGAAGCAGGAGCGCGGGAGACTGAATTCCGCCCGCCGCCACGACAACGTATTTCGCGCGAACCGTGACGGCGATTTCACTCCGGGAAAAGGCGGCTATGCCGACCGCTCGCCCGTTCTCGACAATAACTCTATCGGCCCTGCAGTCCGTGATGATGCGGCAGTCGCCTTGCTGCGCGTCGCGAAGATAGGTCACGGTGGTCGACTGTTTGGCACCGACGCGACAACCATATACGCAGTAGCCGCATTGCGTCGGATCGCAGCCGCGCGAATTGCGATCGATCGTCGCTGACGAATATCCAAGGGCGGCACAGCCCCGCTGAATCGGTGAATTGTTCGCGTTTACGAAACTCTCATTCGTCGACGCGCCAATCCGAGACCAGACAGAATCCAGGGCGCGCGAGAAGCGCTCGCTCGTGAACAGACCGACGCCGGAGGTCTCGGACCATTCATCGCGGATGTCGTCCGGCGTGCAAAGGCACGTCTGCCAGTTGACTGCCGTCCCGCCGCCGAGGCACGCGCCGGCGAGAATCGCGACGCCGAGGTCGCGCGAAGAGCATAGGCCGTGGTCGAGATAGAGGTCCTGCATTCCCTCGAGCTCCCGCTGCTCGAAGTCGGCGGCCTGTCGTCCCGGGCCGGCTTCGAGGACGACGACGCTCAGCCCCTTCTGAGCCAGCGATGCGGCGACGACGCCACCGCCGGCTCCCGAGCCGACGATGCAGACATCGGCGTCGAGCGTCGTCGGCACGGTGACTACGGAGATAGTAAGTCGCCTCGAGGCGGACTCCGACGCTTTCGGTGGCTTGTACCCGAGCGCGTCCAACACTCTGCTTCGACCGCGATCTGTGATCGAATAAAAGAGAAAACCCGAAAGCCGCTTGATGGCCTGAAACCCGGTCCGGATCTGCCCGACTCGGCTCATCGCGAGCGAACGAAGAAGGTGCTCGCGTTCGTCGAGCGTCATCGAAGTCACACCGCGCATCGATCCGCCGAGGAGCAGCATCGCGAGCCGCGTGTCCAGCAGGCGAAGAAAGCGACGGAGGTCGTCGCGCTGATCGCGCGCGAGCAGGGCAATCGCATCTTCGGCTGCCTTGGCGACGCCGAGCTCGCCGGCACTGATCGCGAACAGAGCGGCGTTATCCCCCTCGCGCGGCGCAAGGCTCGGATGAAATGCGCTGCAGAGGGCGACGAGCGACGCGCGTTCTCGATCGGTCAGCGGGGATTCCGGAGCCATGATTGCCTTCAACTTGCATGGACTTCTAGGCCTCGGATACCAGGAGCAGCGATGGCATGGCCGCGCACTGCGAACGAGAAAGTCGCGAGCGTACGACCGGAAGACCTGGCTCGAATGTCTCATCCATTGCATTCGCCCCGGGATCTCGACCGACTGATCGACGCCATCGGCGACGCGCATTACGTCCTCCTCGGCGAGGCGTCGCACGGGACGTCGGAGTTTTACAGCTGGCGGACAGAGATCTCTCAACGACTCATCGCCGAGAAGGGCTTCTCGTTCATCGGAGTCGAGGGCGACTGGCCCGACTGCTATCGCGTGAACCGATATGTGAAGGGGTACGACGAGAGCGGCGAAACTGCACGCGACGTCTTGCATGCGTTCGAGCGGTGGCCGACCTGGATGTGGGCGAACGCCGAAATCGTCGACCTCATCGAATGGCTGCGAGACTACAACCGTCGGCTCGGCGTCGAGCGGAAGGTCGGGTTCTACGGACTCGACGTCTACTCGCTGTGGGATTCGATGCGCGCGGTGACCGAGTATCTCGAGCGGCTCGACCCGAAGCTTGCGGCGGCGGCGAAGTGCGCCTACAACTGCTTCGAGCCGTACGCAAAGGACGAGCACGAGTACGCGCGAGCGACGGCTATCGTGCCAACGTCATGTGAGGACGAGGCGGTGTCGGTGCTTCGCGCGCTGAAGCAGAACGAGCCGCAGTTCAAGGAAGACGGACATGAGGCGTACTTCAACGCCGAGCAGAACGCGCTCGTCGCGCGAAACGCGGAGCTGTATTACCGAACGATGATTCGGGGCGGTCCCGCGTCGTGGAATGTTCGCGATCGGCACATGTACGAGACGCTCGGTCGTTTGATCAAGCATCATGGCCTTGACGCCAGGGCAATCGTCTGGGAGCACAACACACACATCGGTGATGCCCGATTCACTGACATGGCCCGGGCGGGGATGTTCAACATCGGCCAGCTCGTACGTGAGGAGCGGTCGCGCGACGGCGTGATGCTCGTCGGCTTCGGAACGCATCGGGGCACGGTGATCGCGGCGGAGGAATGGGGCGCGCCGATGGAGCGGATGCGAGTGCCGGTCGCGAGAGAAGGAAGCTTCGAGGAGGCGATGCATGACGCGTCCGTCGGCGATGCATTGTTGTTGTTCGACGGATCAGATGACGCAGGCATCCGCGGACTCGACCAGCCGATGGGTCATCGAGCCATCGGAGTCGTGTATGACCCAAACCACGAGCGGTGGGGGAACTACGTGCCGACGATCGTGCCGCGCCGCTACGATGCGTTCTTGTTCATCGACGAGACGAGGGCGGTCGATCCGCTCCACATGCGGGTCAGAGTCGGTGGGGAGCCGCCCGAAACGTATCCGTCGGGGCAGTAGGTGGAACCGAGGACCTCGAACAGCGAAACCCCATCGTTTGACGCCGCTTGGGGGTCCGAGGCTCCGCTTCACGGCTCATACAGATTCTCTAAATCGAGCCCCGCCAGCTCGACGAGAAACCCCGCAATTCTCTCGACGGCGGCCTCGACGTACTTCGCTCCTTTCTCGCGCGTCGCCTTTGCTGGGTTTCCGATTCCGGTGTCATCGGTGACCTGCGTCCAGCGCCGCGGCGCCCAGGCCCAACCTTCCTTCACGCCGGTCAGCTTTGACGCCCGTGCCCGACCCGAGCCTGCGTCGCTCAGTGGCGACACGAGGTCCGGAACGAGATACATCATCGCCGCGGTTTCTGCCTCGCCGGCGTGATCGCCTGCTTCTTCGACGTACTGCTTCACATCCACGCAGGACCACCAATTGATCGCCGAGAGAAACACCTTCGTCGATGGCTGCAGCCCGCGGATCATTTGACGGAAGTCATTTCCGCCGTGGCCATTGAGGATGAGCAATTTGTGAATGCCCTGACCCTCGAGCGACGACGCGATGTCGCTCAACACCGCCGCCTGCGTCGACGGATTCATGTTCAGGCACAGCTTGATGTCGAGCTGCGTGGTGTTCACGCCGAACGGAACAGTCGGCAGCACGACGACCTTCGCTCCTCGAGACCACGCTTTCTCGGCGGCGCGGATGGCGATCTGCTCGCTTTGGATGTTGTCCGTCGCGTACGGGAGGTGATAGTTGTGCGCCTCGGTCGCGCCCCATGGAAGAATCGCGGCGGAATACGACGTCGCGCCGACGGTCTTCCACGTCGACTCGGCGAGAACATACGGGCGAGCGGTCATATCTCTCGGAGAAAGTGGTTGACGGAAAGATCGATCGAACCAGGCCAGCCCTGAAGTCGGCGACCACGAGCGTCGCGGTAGCAATAATTTGTTCCTGTCGGCACGAGCCGTGCGAGCCTATCTGTGCTCAACTCTCAACGGAGATCGGACATGCCGAACCGAGACGAGAACAACCCCGATATGGGCAGACGCGACGGCAGTGACCGCTCGAGTAATAACCAGTCGGGAAGCCAGCGGGACCGGGACAATAACGAGTGGCTCCGGGATCAGGTCGGTGAAGATCACAACCTGAGCGGCTCGAGCACGTATCGGACGCTGCCGGATCAGCCCGACAGCGACAGTAGCGACGACCTCAGTAAGGATCGCGGCGAACGCGACGCGAAGAAGCGTCAGTCGAATCGCTGACCCGGCTGTTAGAACTTGCTCACGACGTCGTTCGGCAGTTTGCCGAGCGGCGTCGTTTTGCTGCTACGTCACTTTTCACGCGTCCAGAGAAATAACGCGCCGCACGAGCCTGTTATACGGCCGAACTCCGCGGGCAGCGTCGTGTTGTCGGGATAATACTCGACGCCCGCGAGCGTGCTGACGGGGAACTGACTCAGGTCGATTGGAGTCTCGCGTGGATCGGACACCGAAGTTCGAGAGGTTTTCGGATTGGGAGGCTGCCAACGCCAATCCTGGAGATGCGCGAGCGGCGCACCGTCGATGAACACGTCAGGCTGGCCGCCATTGACGCAGCGTGGAGACTTGAGCAAGAAGGTCGCGCTTCCCGATGGCTTGATCACTGACCCTGGTGCGTGATCGACGAGGACGCTGGCCAGACTTTTGTACTCGAGTTTCCTCAACGTCGAATCGTCGATGAAATAGCCGGCCGAGTGATTCTTCCGGCGTGCTTCGAAGGCCTGTAACGCGGCCGTCCTGTACCTCGGCGCCGTGCTCCTCGCGACGACCGCCGGCAGCTCGGCGACGTGTTTCATCATGACTGAGATCGGGACGGTGTCAGCGGCGGACATCGCGACAGTCATCGTCTGTTCCTCGAAGCCGATCTTACGCAGCCTGATCTCGCCACCCTTCGGCACGATGAGGCCGAGATTCGCGCTCCCGGTGGACGACGTCATGACCTCGGTACCGGTCGCTGTCTCGATGACTTCGACGCCGCCGAGTGGTTCGCCGCTCAATTCGTCGAAGGTCCCGATGACGCGAAATGGCTTATTCACCGCTGGAGCGGCGGGTGCCTTGGCGGGCGCCGTCTGTCCGCCAGCAATGCTCGCCGACGAGATCGCAACGATCACTGTAGCTGCGTTAAGGAATCTCATAAGACCCTCTCGTCAGCGTTCGCGAGTCCAAAGAAAGAGCGCGCCACATCCCGCCGCCGTTCGGCTGAACTGGACCGGCATTGTCGCATTGTCGGGATAGAACTCGATGCCGGCGAAATCGTGAACTTGGTACTGGTTCAGATCGATGGGAAACTCGCGTGCATCCGGAGGCGGCCGAGTCGGAGAGTGTTTCGGCATCGGCCAGCGCAGGTCTTCCAAGTGCGCGAGCGGCACACCGTCGATGTACACGTCGGGTTGTCCCCCGGAGCTGCATCGCGGCGATTTCAGCAGAAAGTTCGCGCTGCTGATCTGTTTGACGATCGCGCCCGGTACGTGCGCGACGAGCACGTTGCCGAGTTGGCGGTTGTCTTCTTTGCGAAGAATCGAGTCGTTGATGAAGTAGCCCGACGAATGGTTCTTTCGGCGCTCCTCGAAGCCACGCAGTGCCGGCGACAGGAATTTCGGCGCCGCGTCCTTCGTGATGACCGCCGGCAGCTCGGCGACACGTTTCATGAGCACGGTGATCGGAACGGTGTCCGACTGTTCCATCGTCACCGTCATCGACTGCTCGGCGAATCCGACCTTTCGGAGGCGAATGTCGCCGCCGCGGGGAATGAGAATCGTCAGATTCGCGCTGCCCGTGGCCGTCGTCGTCAGCAGGTTCCCGGTCGCAAGATCAGTGACTTCGACCCGCGCGAGCGGTTCGCCGCTCGTCTCGTCGAATGCGCCGAGAATTCGGAGCGGCGGTCGAGGAACGGAGATGACCGGATCGCGAACCGGCGGGACCTGTGCGTGCGACGCGCCGGCGCTGCAAAGGAAAGCGACGCTCGACGCAACCGACAGGACGATGACGGAATGCCTCATATCAGTTTCCTTATGAGAGCTTTCTAGCGGGAAACGTCGAGCTACGGCTTCCGCCACTGATTGTTCGATCGATCGACGTCCGGGAACATGTGCTCCGGGTCGATCTCGACAGCGGTGACGGAAGGCCCGTCGAGGGTAAGTGTGTACTGGCGCGCGCCGGTCAGCCAGACGTCTACCGGAATAACCCGTCGCTCGGTACGGCCGTCACTTCGCGCGATCGCCAGTCGGACGGGCATCGGAGCGAGTCCGCGGTCGGCGATGACGATCGTCGTTTTGCCCGCGAGCTCGCTGACCGAGGCCACGGCCTGGTCGAGCGTCCAGGTCTCGTACCACCACGTGCGCCAAAACCACGATAGGTCTTTCCCACTGAGTGAGCTGAAGCTGTTGAAAAAATCGTACTGGGTTGGATGACGATACTGCCAGCGCAATCCGTACGTTCGGTAGCTCGAACGAAACGTTTCGTCCCCGAGCATCGCGCGAAGCGAGACCATGTTCGTCGCCATCTTCTCGTACGACGCGATCGAGTAGGCCGGCGTTCCATACGGGTATTGATCGCCTGGACGCATCAGCGCGACTTCGCTGTCCGTTTGTGCAAACGCGAGGTAAGCGTCTCGCGAAATACGCTCGCGATCATAGCCGGCGAAGTACTTCTGCATTCCTTGCGCTTGGTTGAAGCGCGTCAGCCCTTCGTCTTGCCAGCCGAAGCGTCGCTCGTCGGATCCGACCTGCATCGGAAACCACATGTGCGCAGTCTCATGCACCTGCACCGAATACAGCGAGAGGGTATCGCGCGGTCCGCCGATGCAAGTCAGCATCGGATACTCCATTCCCGTGCACGATACTGGTCCCTCGATCGCCGTCATCTGCGACCACGGATACGGCCACAGATAGCTCGACAGAAACTCGACGACATTTTTCTCATAGTCGCCGGATTCGTCCCAGGCCCACGCGCGTGCTTCCGGTCGATAGAACGTGTTGATCGCCGTCGTGTCCGGCCTTCCGTCGCGATCGCGGTCACCGACGACGGCGACCGTCGCGTCCCACAGGAATTTCGATGATGCGCCCCAGTCGAAATCGCGAACGTTGCGCGCGCGGAACTTCCACGTGAGCATGCCGTCGAACCCGGTGAGTGTCGCCTTCGTAGGACCGACGCCGCGATCCGCATCCCGCACTACGTGCACCACGCTCGGGCTTCGCTTCGACTCGGCGATTCGATTTCGCGTTTGGGGCGACAACACTTCGTTCGGATTCGTGAGGTCCCCTGTCGCGCCGACGAGCCAACCTTGCGGCACGCTGAGGCTCACGTCGTAGTCCGCGTAGTCCATATAGAACTCCGCGGTCCCGAGGTACGGGTCCGTCTGCCAGCCGGTGATGTCGTCGTAGACGGCGAATTGCGGATACCAGTACGCGATCATGAAAACGTCGCCCGTGGTTCCTTCGCGAGGCGCGCCGTCCGGCGGAACTTGAAACGCCCACGCGATGTCGAAGTCGAGCGAATCGTTGGGCGCGATCGGCCGCGGAAGTCCGATGCGCATTCGCGTCGCGTCGACCGAGTATCCCGTGCCGGTGTCGTGCATCGCGAGCGTTTGCCCGGCGACCGCGATTCGCAGAATTTCCGTCCCGCCAGTCACTGGCGTCGTACTCGATCTCGGCGCTCCCGGCGCGAACAAATTCTGATTTAGAAAAATCCAAACGGTCTTGAGCGTGTCCGGCGAGTGGTTGAAGTAGCGGACCGTCTCACGCCCGTTCACCTGATTTGCGCTCGGCACCAACTCGGCGGCGATCTGGTAGCGCGCGAATTGTTGCCAGTATTTCGGTCCGGGCTCGCCCGTTCGCGTGCGCGTGCCGCGTTCCACGGCGCGTCGAAATGCGTTCGTCTCGAAGACGGGGTAGGGAATCGGCCGTGAGGGAGCCGCGGGGGCAGGCGCCGGCGGAGCGGGCGGCTTACGAAACGGAGACCAGGACGCGGTGCAGCCCGCGACCAACAACGAGAGCGAGATGGTGAGGATTCGCATCCGTCGAATATGGATGCGTCGTCACCGTTGAGCCAAAATTCTAGTCATCCCGAGCGAAGCGAGGGATCGCCATGCGTGCAAGATCCAAGACGCAGTTCTTTCTTACCCCGGAGCGAAATAGTCCAACCCGCGAGCTGCGCGGAGGTATTGCTTCGGCATCAGCAATTGCTGCACGAGCGAACGAAAGCCGACGCGAACCAGGAACGGGTAGCAGCGGAGCACGGGACGAAGCCACTCGGCGCTTCCGAGATTCAGCAGGCCGCGAACGTGGTCTGGCGTGAGAACGCTCTGGACGAGTAGCAAGAGACGATATCGCCAGCCGTCGAGGTGATCGCGATATCGATCGTACAATGCGTCGGTTCCCTCGCTGCGCACGAGATCTCGACGCATGTGCCGTTCGCGGTCCCTCCTCCACTCGTCATAGGTGATTGGCAATTCGAGGATGTCGAGGCCACGGCCGACTCGGCGGAAGACGTCGTACAGCTCGTTTTGTTCGTCGCGCGTCAACGCACGATGCAGGAGCTCGTGGGCACGTTCCGAATAATCGATGAGCATGTAG
>Ga0207661_10001809_pt1 | contig 14611 bp, 8 predicted proteins | sample KBSC713LmetaG_FD_184337 | JGI IMG/M metagenome (GOLD analysis project Ga0207661, IMG submission 184337) | Corn rhizosphere microbial communities from Kellogg Biological Station, Michigan, USA - KBS C7.1-3L metaG (SPAdes) (version 2) | ecosystem: Host-associated > Plants > Roots > Rhizosphere ...
CACCTTCTTCAGTGCCACCTGCCGCTGCGCCCCGGAGACCCCCAGGCGTGTTGTTCGGCCGGCCGATGTAGCCGCGCGGAACGCGATACTCGGTCGAGCCGGAGGTCGAGCGGATGACGAGCTCGCCGTCGCCAACCTGCGGAATGAGCGTGTAGATCGCCCACTTTCCATCGTTCGAAAGGGCGGGCGCGTTGATCGATTTCCATTTGTCCCAGTCAGCCTGGGTCAAAACTTTTTTCTGAGCGTGTGCGAGCGTTGGAACCGCGAGCACAGCGACCAGCGCGGCGGCGTACTTTCTCATAGACATCTTTGGGTAAGAGGGCGGGGGAAATTCGGGTGCCAGGTACCAGGTCCCAGGTGCCAGAGGATTCGGAAGTGGCTTTATCAGAGAGAAGCGTAGCGTTCCGAGTTTTCTGGTACCTGGTACCTGGTACCTGGTACCTGAATGAAGTTACGAGTCCCGACCCAACGGCGTTGTGGCATTCCGTTGCGCGCGCCATGCCGGACACAAACATTCCTCCCCCATGATCCTGGAACGCCTTTTCGACGAATTGCTCGCTCAAGCGAGCTATCTCATCGGCTGCGAAGAGACCGGCAACGCGATCGTCATCGATCCGAATCGTGACGTCGACCAATACATCGAGCTCGCGAAGGCGAAAAAGCTCAAGATCACTCAGGTCGCCGAGACGCACATCCACGCCGATTTTCTGTCCGGCGCGCGAGAGCTCGCCCGCCGAACTGGCGCAGAGCTGATCCTCTCGGGAAGCGGCGGACGCGATTGGCAGTACGCGTTCGCGGCCGAGTCGGGCGCGCGGATCGTTCGGCACAACGACACGATCGATGTCGGTACGGTACACGTCACGGTGCGGGAGACGCCGGGTCACACGCCGGAGCACATCTGCTTTCTCGTCACGGACCGCACGTCGAGCGATCGACCCGTGGGCATGGCAACGGGCGATTTCATCTTCGTGGGTGACGTCGGTCGGCCGGATCTCCTGGAGAAGGCCGCTAACGTCCAGGGTGCGTCGGAGATGCTCGCGAAAGCGCTGTTCCGATCGATTCGGGCGACGCACAATCTCCCTGACTATCTCCAACTGTGGCCCGGCCACGGCGCTGGTTCCGCTTGCGGTAAATCCCTCGGCGCCATGCCTTCGACGACGCTGGGGTTCGAGCGCGTCGCGAACTGGGCGTTTCAGATCGACGATGAAGCGGCCTTCGTCGCCGAGGCGATCGCGGGGCAATCAGAGCCGCCGACGTATTTCGCGAGGATGAAGCAGCTCAATCGAGACGATCCACCTTCGGCTCCGGAACTCGAGCCACTACCCAAAGTCGATCTCACCGGGCTCGAACACGCGCTGGCGTCGGGGACGGCAGTTCTCGACGTTCGCTCGAGCGCGGATTTCGCCGCCGGCCACATTGGCGGAACGATCAACATGCCGGTGGGAACGTCGCTATCGAAGTGGGCCGGCACCCTTCTCCGTTATGATCAGGACATCGTTCTTCTCGCCGACACCGCCGACCGGATTCGCCGAGCGCGACATGCGTTGATGTTGATCGGTATGGATCGCGTTGTTGGGCAGGCACGAAAGCCCGCTCGCACGGCATGGGCGAAAGCACATGGCCCTCTCGAAAGAGTCGCGCGGATCGACATGCGAGATCTCAAATCGGCGACCGGCCGGAAGATCGTCGACGTACGGGGGGCGGCCGAATTCAGTGACGGCCATGTCCCCGGTTCCGAGCACCACTACCTCGGCGACCTCGCGAGTTCGATGCGAACGGCGTCGCGGGACGAGCCCATTGCGCTCTACTGTAAGAGCGGTACGAGGGCTTCGATTGCAGCGAGCATCCTGCAAGCCCAGGGCTTCACGAATGTCGTCGTCGCGCCGGGCGGAATCGATGCCTGGGAAGCGACCGGAGAGCCGGTCGAGCGCTCGGTGAAATGACGCTTCGCGTCTCTCAGCCGTAGTTTCGCGGAAATGCGTCGAACACACATCGAAGTCGCCGCGGACGCGCGACGTCGTCGGCTTCTTTCCATTGTTCTGCTAGTCGCCACGTGGGTCGTCGTCGGAACAATCGCGACTCTCGACGCCATTGCCACGCGCGACTACGTCGACCTGCTCGATGACTCCGGCACGCTTCCTGTCGACTCACTCCCCTTGCAGCGCGTGGCCCCGGCAGACTACGCCGACGCGCTGACATGGACTCGGTTGGCACTTGCTGAGCGTGAAGGAGCACCGTGGCGCGTTCGCCACACCGATATCGACAACGCGCCGGAGGGCCGACCGGTCTACTGGAATTCCGCATTCGTTCATTTGATCGCAGCTGCTGGGCGCATCGAAAGCGTTGTCACGGGTGCACCGGTCGCTCGCGCAACTGAGCAATCGCTCGCGTGGTTCAACCTGCCGTTGTTTCTGCTCGTCGTGATCCTCTTCTCGACATGGGTGACGAGCCGCATCGACCTGGCCAGCGGCGTATTGATCGCTTTCGGCATGCTTGGGTTCGAATGGTTTTACCTGGGTTTCGCGCCAAACTATGTCGATCATCATGGCTTGCTCGAAGTGGCGACCTTCGGGCTCGTACTCGGCGCCGTCTTCATGGGGGCCGGATGGCGATGCGAGAATAGTGATGCGCGGTCGCTAGTGAATATTTCCCGTCGACGGGCACGACGCTCCGCGATCGTCTCCGCGCTATTCGGTGGATTCGGTCTCTGGATCAGCGCCGCGTCCGTCGTTCCGACGATCGCTATCATCGGCGGCGCGGCGCTCGTTGTTTCGCTGGTGTTCGGCGCTCACGAAAAACGACGGGGGACGTTGTTCGACCCGTCCGTCTGGCGCGTTTGGGGGCTGGCCGGTTGCATCGCGTCGCTCATCGCATACGCCGCCGAATTCGCCCCTGCGCATCTTTCGATGCGCCTCGAGGTAAATCACCCGCTCTACGCCATCGCTTGGCTCGGCGGTGCCGAACTCGTCGCACTCGTTGGCGAATGGCGAGCCGACGATCGGCGCCCACCGACATGGCGCACTGTGTTGGCCGTGGTGGCCGTCACAAGCCCGCTTATTGTCATCGCGGTCGAGGGCAGCAGAGTGTTCATCCCGATTGATGCGGGGACGGCGGAGCTGCATCGAGGGATCGGCGAATTTCAATCGCTGGCCGCCTACGTTCGGGTGCTCGGGCTGTCGACGGCTTGGCGGTTCGTGACTGGGTTTGCACTGCTGCTTCCTGCGGCACTCACCCTGCGAACAAATCAGCGGGATCGGCTCGTTGTCGGATTTGCGTCGCTTACGGCGGTTGCGGCCGTAGCACTGGGGTGCTGGCAAATCCGGTGGTGGCTCACGGCAAGCGGCGCGGAGCTCGCCTTGTTGCTCATTGCCCTGGTGTCCACGTTCGATTGGACGCGCGTGCGAACAACCTGGTTGGTTTCCTTGACGGTTAGCGGAGCATTCGCGGCAAAGGGTTGGTATCGAGCACACACGACTCGAGAAAACGTCGATGCGCGAAGTGTTACACAGGCGGACGCGCTGCAGCCGCTCTATCGCGACGCCGCGAGCGCGATTCGAGCGTCTGATCCTGGCGCGCAGATCACGTTACTGTCCACCCCAACAGCGTCCATGGCCATCGGGTATTTCGGACGCTTTCGCACAGTCTCATCGTTCTACTGGGAAAACATGCAGGGCAATCGCGCCGCCGCCGCGATCTTGTCGTCGGCGAGCGATGACAGCGCTCTTGCGATGATTCAAGCACGAGGAATCACGCATGTCGCGGCAATTGCAGCGGACAATTCCCTGAACGTCCTGTTTGAATTGCCGACCGCTGGGGCACATGCGAAAACATTGGCCGCGGCGTTCGGCAGTCGCTTGCTCGATCCGCGCCAATCGCCTCGATGGCTTCGCCCCATTCCGTTCCATCCGCGGTTTCCTGACCGCACGGATACTCGCGCGTTTCTTTATCAGGTCGTACCGGACCAAACGGATCTGGACGCGGCGTGGAACGTCGCGCTCGCGGAGCTCGCCGTTCGAAACGACGATGTCGCGAGCGCCGAGTTCGAGCGAGCAGCGCAGGTCGCGAATCCAGCTCGGCGCGCCGTCATATACGAGAACGCTGGGCGAGTCGCCTATGAGGCGGGCGCACATCGCCTCGCGGTTCACCTTCTCCGCTCGGCGATGAAGCTTCACCCCTCCCGCGACGTCACGCTCAACCTCGCGTGGATTCGCGCGACGAGCGCTGACGACAGCGTCCGAGACGGCCGAGCGGCGCTCGACGCGGCAACTGACCTGGTGAAGCAGGACCCTGGAGATGTGATGGCGGTCGACGTCCTCGCCGCGTCGCTGGCCGAAACCGGACGATTTGCTGACGCCGTCGCGACCATGCGAAACCTGCGCGAATCTGCGAGGCAACGAGGTGACTCGGCGACAGAAGAACGGGCCCTTTCACGGCTTCGATCTTACGTTGCTGGTCGGCCGTGGAGACAGTAGCCGCTCGCGAGATGTTATTGGGATAAAAAATCCAGTGATCAGCCGTCGCCTCTGAGGAGGATGACGATTTTCTGATCCGGTGTCGGTCCCTCGCGAATGACGGTCCGTCCCCATCGATTTCAAGCGTCTCTGACCCTTGCGAGCCACCGATCGGGCCCATAGGTTCGGCGCCTTCGGGCTCATCCAGTTCCACGTTGTCCCGATTTCCTGCCATCTGAGACTCTTTGTGTGACGTTTCATCCAACCGGCAGAGTTATCGAAGTCGTTGGTGGAGTTCCCGTCAAAGTCTGAGTAACGCCTCTCATCACGATAAGATGCCGCCGCACGTCCGGCGGCTTGTGTGTTTGTCGTGCCGATTCGCCCCACGAGAGAAAGGGCCTGCCAAAAGGGTGAGTTGAATCGGGTTGGTTTGTTCGTGCGGTGCGGTTATCCCCCTAATTCCTTATTGAGGGAGTGAGATGACGACCAGGATCACCATGAGGCATGCCTGGGCAAGCAGCGCGGCGCTATTTGGTCTAGCGCTAGCACTGCCGCTAGCAAATGCTCAGGCACAAGGCGGTGGCGCGACGATTACCGGAAAGGTGACCACAGAATTCGGTCAACCGATCGATCAGGCGAATGTGTACGTCACCGAGATCAACATCTCGGTTGGAACGAACTCGCAAGGTGTCTATACGATCACCCTTCCGGCCGCGCGCGCGACCGGCGCGGCGGTCAACCTGCGAGTCCGCGCTATCGGCTATCAGCCAGGGATTCGTCCCATTCGGCTCTCGACCGGCAGCCAGACGCAGGACTTCTCCCTCAAACAGGACGTCAACCGACTCAATGAAGTCGTCGTGACGGGCACGGTCGGCGAGGGCACCGAACGTTCAAAGGTGCCGTTCGCGATCAGCCGTCTCACCGCGGAAGACATTCCGGTGCCGGCGCTCGATCCGCTCCAAGCACTTCAGGGTAAGGTCGCGGGTCTTCGCATCGCGTCGTCGAGCGGACGGCCGGGGTCCACGCCTGAAGTCCTCATGCGCGGTCCGACGTCGATCAACGCGCAGGGGCGCAGTCAGTCGCCGCTGTACGTCGTCGACGGTGTCGTCCTCAACGTCGGCAGCCTCGACGAGCTTGGTGGACTCGACATCGAGTCCGTCGAAGTCGTGAAGGGTGCGGCCGGCGCCTCGATCTACGGTGCGACGGCCGCTAACGGCGTCATCGTCATCAAGACGAAGCGCGGCAACAACCAGGATGGCATCAAGTTCAACGCCCGTACCGAGTACGGCGTGAACGACCTGAATAGCTTCAACTTCCGCATGCCGGTGTACTCGGCCATGCAGCTCGACGAAACGGGCACGCGCTTCTGTCAGCGCGGCACCGGCGGTGTCGCGCCCTGCTCTCGCTCATTCAACTGGATGTCCGAGATCCTGCGCGTCAACAGCATTGCACAGGACACCACGCGCACGCCGATGGCGCCGCAGTTCGGCGCCGCGACGATCAGCGCCGCGGGCGGCGAGTTCTTGAACGTCTTCGAGTCGAACCCGTGGCCGGGCCAGCGCTACAACCCGATGGTGTCGCTCGTGTCGAACTCGGCGACGATGCTCAACTCGCTCGACGCGTCCGGCCGCCTCGGCGGCGTTCGCTTCTTCGCGAGCGGTTCGTACACGAACGACCAGGGCGCGATCAAGGCGATGAATGGCGAAGCGTCGCGCCGCGCTCGCGTGAACCTCGATTACGATCCGCGCAGCAACGCAACGATCTCGGTCAGCACGCTGTTCGATCGCAGCACGCTCGATCTTCGCGAAGGCAACTTTGGTGGCTTCGGCACGATCGCGCGCGGCGCGAAGCCGGGCACTGATTACCTCGCCACCGACTCCCTCGGTCGCTCGTTCATCCTCGGCGCCATGGGCACCTCGAACGGCGGCGGCGGGCTTCTTTATAATCCGCAGAACGAGCCGGCGTGGCGCATCTCGAACCGCTTCCTCGGTTCGGTGACGGGCAGCTACTTCCCGGCCGACTGGGTAACGTTTGACGGCACGTTCGGCTACGACACGCGCACGCGCGCCGATCGCGACTTTGCGGTGAAGGGGTATCGCTCGACCGCGATCAGCCCCAACACGAACCTTGGTAACGGCTCGATCAACGATCGCAGCGAAGAAGCGCTCAACGGCGCGATCGGAGCCTCGCTCCGCAAGCAGCTCAGGAGCGACTTGAACGGAAAGCTCAGCATCCGTGGCTCGTATGAGCAGGACAACGTGCTGAGTTCGGGCGGTTCTGCTGCGCAGTTCATCGTGAAAGACGTCTTTACCCTTAGCAACTTGAGTACTGCGCAGTCGATCAGCTCCTCGGAGCAGACGATCAAGCGCGCAGGCGCCTTCACCGGCGCGACGCTCGAGTACAAGGATCGCTACGTCCTCGACGGAACGTTCCGCTACGACGGCAGCTCGCTGTTCGGCGCCGGCAACCGCTGGGCACCGTTCGGTCGTGTGTCGGGCGTGTGGCGCATTTCGGAGGAGCCGTTCTTCCACGTTCCGAACCTCAGCGAATTCCGCGTCCGTGCGTCGCATGGTACGGCCGGCAACTCGCCGCAATTCGTCGCGCAGTACGAGACGTACACCTGTAACTCCAGCAGCTGCTCGCTCGGCCAGGCAGGTAACCCGCTCCTCAAGCCAGAGACGACGGCTGAAACGGAGATCGGCACCGACCTGACGTTGTTCAACCGACTCGGTGTCGTGTTCACGTACGTCGACGCGCAGACGAAGAATCAGATTCTCCCGGCTCCGACGCCGACGACGTACGGCTTCAGCACGCAGTGGCAGAACGCCGGAACACTCGCCAGCAAGACGTATGAAGTCGAGCTCAATCTTCCGGTCGTGACCCGCCGCAACTTCAACTGGACGATGAAGGGCACGTGGGACAAGACGAAGACGTGGATCAGCCAGCTCTTCGTGCCTGACTTCGTGGGTGCAGCGGGAACGGGTCAGGGTACGAGCAGCTTCTTCAACTTCACGGCGAACGATTCAAGCCGCTGCTCACAGTTCCAGGCGAAGGGCTCGGGCTGCTTGGGCAGCGACAAGGTCGCGCTCAACACCTACGGCAACATCTGGGGCCGCGCGTTCTACAAGGGCTGCGGATCGCTTCCGTCGTCGGTGCAAGGCAATTGCGGTGATGGCAAAGAATACCAGGTGAACGACGAAGGTTGGGTCGTGTGGGTCGGCGCCGGCAACAGCTGGAAGGACGGCATCACGAAGAACCTGTGGCAGACGAAGCTTTCGTCGATCAACTCGCCGTGGAACACACCGCTCTCGTGGGGTCACCCGATCGTCATGCGCCCGATCAAGGGCCAGCAGGGCGAAGGCTCGGGCGAGCTGCACATCCTCGGCAACACGATGCCGAAGTTCCGCGCGACGTGGAACAACACGATGCAGTACAAGCGCCTCACGTTCTACGCGCTCGTCGACGGCACGTTCGGCCAGTCGCTCTACAATCAGAGCCAGCAGTGGGGCTTCCTCGATCTGAGCTCGTCGCAGTTTGATCAGGGCGGCAAGTCGGTGGAGACGGCGAAGCCGATCGGTTACGCGTGGCGCGTTGGTCCGGCGGAAGCCGGCGCAGGAACGGGCGGCTTCTACGACATGCTCGGACCCAACAACAACAGCGTGCAGTCGGCGTCGTACGCGAAGATTCGCGAAGCAAGCATCACGTACCGGTTCGGCGCTCTGCCGCGTGTCGGCGGCGACTGGACGCTGGGCGTCGTCGGCCGCAACCTCGCGACCTTCACGAACTACAGCGGCCTCGATCCAGAGACGGGACAGTGCTCGTCCACCGCTACCTGCATCACTGGCTCGGGCATCATCAACGGCGTCGATGCGTTCGAGTTCCCGAACCTGCGCCGGTTCACCGTTACCCTTTCGACGCGCTTCTAGGAGCCGCCAAGCATGCAACGTAGATCCTCATTGCTTACGATCGTGCTCGGCGCGTCGGTGGTGTTCTTGGGAGCCTGTAAAGACAAGGATCTCGAGGTCACCAATCCGAACGCCGGCGATACGAAGCGAGTGCTCGCTACGCCGGTGGATGCCGAGAATCTTCTCGGCCAGTACTTCAAGCGGTTCCATAACGCTTGGTACAACGGCAATCCGCCGACGACGCTCGAGGGTATGGCGAACGTCATGTCCCTCCAGAACTACTCGAGCCTCGCGAACAACTGTCAAAACATTCGTACGCCGTTCACCGGCGCGGCGAACGTCAACACACCAGGCAATCCATGCCTCGGTGAGCAGTACAATGCCTACGCGATCATGGGAGAGGTCCAGCGCGTCGCGTCAAACTTCCTGACGGCTGTCGATGGCTACACCACGTTCACGCCGGCGCAGATTGCTCGCGACAAGGCCTTCGCGGAATTCCTCCGCGGCATTTCGCAGGGCTATCTCGCGCTCTTCTATGATTCGGCGGCGGTGGTGACGAAGGGGCAGGATCCTTTGGACAAGGGCAAGCTCCTGAGCTACAAGGAAGTGAATGACTCGGCGATGGCCGCGTTCCAGCGCGCGCTGGACGGGCAAAAGGCGGCTGACGCCGCGGGCGGCTTCTCGCTGCCGGGCACGTGGGTCCCGTCGCCGACGGTGTTCAACGGAGCCGAGTTCGCGAAGATGGTGCGCAGCTATCGCGCGAGATTCCGCGCGGGCGTTGCTCGCACCCCGGCCGAGCGTGCGGCCGTGGATTGGCCGTCGGTGATCGCCGATGCGCAGAACGGCTTCACATCCGACCATCTGTTGTCGATGGACGCGACGAACGGTCCGTTCTCAGGCTGGCGCCGCATCTATGATCCGATCTCGGGCGGTGGCAGTTGGCACCAGATGCCGCCGTTCATCATCGGCATGGGCGACGTCTCCGGTGGCTACGAAGCGTGGCTCGGAACGGCGCTGGGCGCCCGCGGCGCGGGCAACGTGAGCTACTTCATGGTCACGCCGGACCTTCGCTTCCCACAGGGCGCGACGCGCACGGCGCAGCAGGCGGACTTCAAGATTCAGGACTGCGAAATCAACAACGGCCAGGTCGTCTCGCCGGAAGGCACGCCGCAGTGCAAACGGTACTTCTCGAACCGCACCTCGGCGGATCCGCTCACGGGTGTTGGCTACGGGTGGTCGAACTACGACTTCTCGCGCTTCCACTGGTTCTTCGCGAAGGGCGCAACGGGCACGCCGCGCACGGGTAGCCTGCTGTTCTTCCCGAAGGCGGAAGTCGACATGCTGCAGGCGGAAGGATTGATCCGCACGGGCGCGTTTGCGCAGGCCGCGGCCCTCATCAACATCACGCGAGTCCGCAACGGTCTTCCGGCCATCACGGCGTTCGACGCCACGACGCCGGTTCCTGGCGGCGCGAACTGCGTCCCGCGCGTGCCGGTCCCGGCTGGCGGGACGGTCTGCGGCAACATGATGGAAGCGATGAAATGGGAAAAGCGAATTGAGACCGCGTTTACCAGCATCGCTCCGTGGTTCTTCGAGTCGCGCGGTTGGGGCGATCTGCCGGAGAATACGGCTCTCTTCTGGCCGGTGCCCTATCAGGAGCTCCAGGTTCGCGGCTATCCGATGAACGCTCTGTATGGCGCAGGCCCGGGGGTTGGAAACGCTCCGAACTCCGTCGCCGGAAAGAGCACCTACGGTTGGTAAAGCATCGCGTGCGTGACGCTCGACGTTTCGTTTGGATCTTCACCGCATTGTGTCTCGCCGGTTGCTACACGTTTCAGCCGGCGAGGCAGACCACCGCGGTACCAGGCTCGATGATCGCGCTCGACATCAACGATCGTGGACGCGTGGCCCTCGGTGGAACGATTGGACCGGAGATCGGTCGTATCGAAGGCAGTGTGGTCTCGATGGACACGAGTGAGTACGTGCTCCACGTGACCGGAGTTCAGTTCCTCCGCGGCGGCGAACAGTCGTGGCGTGGAGAGATGGTTCACATCAAGAGCGACTATGTCGGTTCGCGGTATGAACGCCATTTCTCTACGACCCGTTCGGTGTTGTTGGGTGCAGTAGCGGTAGGAGCGATTGCCCTCGTTGCGGCGAAGGGTCTGAGCGCGTTGGGGACCGGAGATCAGCCCGGCCCCGGGAAGGGAGACACGTCGGCGGTTACGAGTCGGGTGCCACGAAGGCCGTAGAAGCTCGGCGAATTGATTCTTCTTTAATTCGAGTTGTCTTAAAACAACAGCGCGGTTTCCATCTTCGGAGTCATTAATGCGACGGATTTTTCAGCTTTCGACCCTGGTTGCTTTGGCAGGCGTCGCGAGTGCCTGCAGGCCGGAGCGTATTACCGTGACGCAAGCGCCCACTGTGGCCGGAGTCAGGTTCATCAACGCGGTGCCGGACACCGGGGCGGCGTTCGGACTCGACTTCCGCTTCGTCGACATCGTCGAGAACAGCGACGCGTACCGCATCACCTTCCGCGATACGCCGTCCACTTCGGGTGCGGTGGTCGCCGGAGCGCAGATCCAGTACAAGCCTGCGCAGATCGGGTCGCGGCACTTCAAGATCTTCCTCAGCGACACGCTGCAGCTCGCGGCGCAGACGGTCCTCAAAGACTCGACTGTCAACCTCGAGCAGAACCATCTCTACACGTTCCTGCTCTGGGGCAATGCTCGCTCGTCGGGCTCGGACAAAATGAAGTTGACGGTGATCGACGAAAACCTCACCGATCCTGGCTCACAGGTGGCGCTCCGCGTCATCAACACGTCAGGCTCGCCGATCGACGTTCGCCAGTACGTTTCGACCGGCACTGTTCCGACCGGCGCGGCGGATTGGGCCAACATCGGCGCCTACTCGATCTCGACGTACAAGAACGTTTCGCCCGCGACGATCAAGTTCAACGTGCAGCCCGCAGGCGGCGGAACGGCGCTCTTCAATGACCCGCAGGCCATCGTCGGTGAGGCAACTGGCACGCAGGCGTCGTCGAGCACGGGCGCAGGCTGCTCGGTCGGCGTCGACTGTAACATCGTTCCGGGAACCACGGTTGCCGGTTCCGCGGTGACGTTGATCGTGTTCCCTCGTTCGGTGGCCGGCAGCAAGGCGACGAACTTCACCACGCCAGGCGCAGTCTCGATGTGGGATCGCCGCCCAGCAACGGCGTGCAAGGTCTCGTTCGGCTGCTAGAACCAAACAACGCAGTGGCAGTGATCAACGGGCCGCCAGCGAGTGCTGGCGGCCCGTTGTGTCATCGTATTCTTTTCGGACCATGAGTCGAGCGCCTTCGCCAGACGCCAAGACCGCCGAAGCAAGCACACGACCGCAGGGCGCGTCGATCTTCAATCCAGTCGTCGATTTTCTGTTGGTTGGCGGACTGTCGCTCATTCTGCTCGTTCCCCTGCTCGTCAGCGGCAGCACGGATTTGTTATTCCTGAGCGCCGGCGCCCAGGCGTTCATCGCGACGGCGATCAACATGCCGCACTTCATGGCGTCGTATCGCCTCGTGTACGGCAGCCGAGAGATGATTCTCAAGCACAAGTGGGCGTCGATCTATGTGCCGGCGATCCTCATCGCCTACATCGCCCTCGCGCTCTTCGTCGCAAAAGACTCCCCTGCACTCGTGATCATACTGGTCGCGGTCTCGAGCGGATATCTCGCCTGGCACTATACCGGCCAAGTGTGGGGGATGATGGCGTCCTTTGCCTATCTCGCCGGGACGAGCTTCGAAAAGAGTGAGCGTTTCCTCATCCGGACCGGCCTCCGCATTCTCCTCGCGTGGCACGTCACGTGGTTCCTCTACACGCAGCTCCGCAACGGCGCGGCGATGCGTCCGCTCTATCTCCTGATCAGCGCAGGGACCATCGCCGCGTTTCTCCTCGGCGCGATCGGAATTCTCAGGGTGCGTCGTCGTGTCGGTCGCTTCCCCCCAGCCCGCGCGCTCGTCGCGTGGATCTCGATCTTCGTTTGGTATGCGGCGATGGCGCGCGATCCGGCCGCGCTCTTCTGGGTGCAGATCGCGCACGCGCTGCAGTATCTCGCCTTTCCCGTTCGCGTCGAGCTGAATCGCAGCGCTCAGCGAGGCGATGCATCTCCGAAGCGCATCGCGTTGCACATGGCGGCTTACGCGGGAGCAATTCTCGTCGTCAGTGTCGCCGTCGCGCAGCTCGTGCCGATGTCGATCATGGGTGTCGTGGGCAACGTCTTCGGCGAACAACCAGGGCGAACCGCGCCGATCCTGCTCCTCATGTTCATCAACATCCACCACTACTTCACGGATGGCGTGATCTGGAAGATCAGCAATCCCGATGTACGCCGAGACCTCTTCGCACACGTGAAGCCGGTACGATCAACTGTACCGGCGTCCGCAGCGTCGCTTCCTAATTCGTCGCGGAGCGCGGCGAAGAGCCGGCGCTAGCTCTCGCTACAGCTTCGCCGCGACCATCTCGACGACGCGGCTCTCGAGATTCCCCTTCGAGCTGCAGGTCGAGTAGTCCTGCGCAAAATTCAGTGGCTTCCCCATCGCCTGCAGCGTCGTGATGACTGTCGAACCGGCGTCTGCCGGGTGCACCTCGACCATGAACTGCAGGTTGATCGAGTAGCTGTCGGCGTTCGGGCCCATTTGGGTCGCGCCGCCGCAATCGATGTAGCGGCTCAATGAAACGCCTTTGAGCTTCCCTCGGACATTGAATCCCGTGTTGCCGATGGTGCGCTTCGCCGCGTCGACGGTGTTCAGCGGAATCCCGAGTGAATCGAGGATGAGCGGGAGGAGCTTGAACACTTGATCGGGCGACGCGGCGACTTTGCGCTGCGAGACGCCGTCGCTCATGCTCACGGTCATGGACCCGCCGCCACCGACCGCGGACTGCACTCTGACGATGGAGGAAGCCGGGGGGGGCGCCGAGCTGCTACCGCCGGACGCGCACGCAGCGAGCAGAACGCACGTCAGCATGGGAAAACGCATTTTAGAGTCTCCGAATGGCGAATGACAGGATTGCGTGAGATGAGCTAGCGATTCCTCATTCCGTACTTCGTCCAGACGAGGATCATTCCGCATTGAGATTGAATGCCGATCACCGCATAGCGCTGCGGGACTTGCGAGACGCGGGCGTAGACCTCGATGGCCGCGATCTCTTTCGGCTCGAGGTCGATCAGGTGACCGAACATTGCCTCGGCGCCGTCGATCATGACTCGCGGAGCGCAGCGGCCGCCGGCGGGATCGGGCATCGTGATCAGGAGGTTCGGCGCGCGATACTGAACCACAACACTCGGGACGTCGCGCAGAACGTTCAAGAACTGGTCGTATTTGAGGATGTCCGTCGAATCGCGCAGGTATCCGAGCCCGAGTCGTCGGCGCTCGTTGAACTCTGTTTTGAGGACGCGAATGTTGCGATCGGCGCGCGTCTCCACCGGCGCGAGCATCGTGGCGCTCCGGGCCGTCACGGCGATCGTCGTGACTTGTCCGGGCAGCGCGTCGACCGCCAGGTCGACGGGCGCCGCTCCCACGGCGAGTACCTCGACTCGACGAGTTCCGGTCGGCACGCTCTGAACGGTGAACGACCCATCCTCGTGGGTTCGGACTTCTGGGAGCGAATCAACGATGACCCGCGCGCCGCCGATCGGTATGCTCGCCGGATCAGTCACGATGCCGGTGACGGTCGCGAGGTCGCGGGCCGATTGCTGAGCGCCTGCCCCCAGAGTGAGGTCGTGCCGCTGAACGCGCGTCGTGAGCACCGGCAGCGCTATGCGACCCGTCTCGCGCTCCCCCGCGCCGGAGTGCAGCTCGAGGCCAAGATCCGCGGGCACTCCGCACACGGCGTAGCCACCCTCTGCATTGGATCGCGTTTCGATGCGCCAGTGTCGCTGTCGCAGCCGATGCCGCTCATCGACGCCGAGGTCGGCCCAGGTCAGTTCGACTCCGGCGTTGGCGACTGTGGCGCCGCGCACATCGCGAACGGTGCCGTAGACGATTCCACTGTCCTTCGGCACGTCGCCGCGGCAGGAGAGTCGCCACAGCGTCGAGAATGAGGGTGTTGCGAGCCGTATCTCGCTTCCGTCGACAACGCTCGTGCGCGTCGCGAGTCCGGACAGGCCGATCGAGTCGAGGACCGGATGTTGGGCAACGATCCGGTGCATACCAGGACCGACGCTGTCGAAGCGGAATCGCCCCCTAGCGTCCGTGGTGGTGACCTCTGAGCGGCCGGCGAG
>Ga0207661_10001810_pt1 | contig 14609 bp, 18 predicted proteins | sample KBSC713LmetaG_FD_184337 | JGI IMG/M metagenome (GOLD analysis project Ga0207661, IMG submission 184337) | Corn rhizosphere microbial communities from Kellogg Biological Station, Michigan, USA - KBS C7.1-3L metaG (SPAdes) (version 2) | ecosystem: Host-associated > Plants > Roots > Rhizosphere ...
GCGAGTGGACGCATCGCGCAGCTCGAACGATTAGTGAATCGTGATAAGGCAATTGCGCCCGAGGAACTCGCCACGCGCGCCGGCGCGGAGGAGCACCTCGAAGAGGAGGCCGGACCGACCCAAGGGGCTCTCTTCTCGCCGGCGGCGCCTGGAACCCCGCTCGGCAACCGAATCAAACAACTCACCGGCCAATCCACGTCGACCGCATCACCGCAGGCGGTCAAGTCGCTCGCGACCATCAGCCGCAATCTCGCGTCGATGGTCGACGTTCCGCTTCGGCAAGGCCGGTTTCTCGCCGGACCGCGCCGAGCGCGGGGTGCGTTCTTCACCAAGGCGGAGGTCGCGCGCCTCATTCGCTTCGATCACCTCGACACCGCCGCGCACGAGATCGGGCACTACATCTCGCTCGAGCACCTGCGCAATCCGACCATGCGCGGCGCGGCCGGCCGTGGCGCGCCGACCCTCCCGACGACCGCCGCGCGCGAGCTCGTGAAGATGGGAAAGGATCTCTACGGCTCGAGGAAGCCCGCTGGCGGCTACGGCGAAGAAGGCATCGCGCAATGGGCGCGATTCTACGTGACGGATCCGGCACGCCTCGCGAAGGATGCACCGACGTTCGCGTCGTGGGTCGAGCAGAACGTCTTCCCGAAGGTGCCAGCACTCAAAGCGGCGCTCGATCAAGCGCAACGCGATTTCGCGGACTACCAGGCGGCGCCGGCGACCGCACGGTTTGACGCGATGATCGACGTCAAGCCGCCCAACCGATTCGTCGAGTCTGTGCGAAGGATGACCGACGGACGAAGGCTCGCAACGGCGATGGTAGATGACCTGCACGAGATTCGGCGCGCCGTCGAAGACCTCGGCACACAGACGTCGCCGGACAAGAACGCCTACACCTTCGCACGCCTCTCGCGCGGGAGCGCGGGGATTGCCGAGGAAATGGTCGAGCGCGGGATTATCAATCCACGCTCCGGACAACGCGCGACGCGAGGCATCGCTCACATTCTGCGAGAGCTCCAACCGGAGGACCTCCAACCGTTCCGCCGATACCTGATGGCGGAGCGCACGCTCGAGGTCGCGGGCCGTGGCGTCGACACGGGATTCTCGATCGCGGACGCGAAGGACATCATCGGCCGAACGCCTGCGCACCTCAGGCGGCTCGGGGAAGAGGTGTGGAAGATCAGCAACGCGCTGATCGACTATCGCGAGGCGAAGGGCCTTCTCACGCCTGAAGAAGCGAAGGAGATCAAAGAGAAGAACCAAAAGCGCGTCGCGATGTACGTCCGCTTCGAGGACAACGAAACCGCCGCGTCGAGAGGGATTGGTCGAGGCTTCGGACGGAACTCGAGCGGGTTGCAGGCGATCAAAGGTTCGGCGCGGACCAAGATCGATCCGCTCGAGTCGATGATTACCGATGTCTACAAGACGGTGAAGCAGTCCCACTCGGCCGAAGTGTTGAGCGCACTGGTCGAGCATGCGGAGGCGACCCAAGGCGGCGGCCGCGTCGTTGAGGTCCTTAGCGAAGTTCCCAAGGATCACGTCGCGGTTCGTCTCGATGACAACGTCGTCGCGCAGCTGCAGCAGATGGGATTCATTCCGCCGAACGGTGGCCTCGGACCGCACACAGGGCTCATCGAGTCGTTCTCCGATGCGACGACGCCCGGCGCGAGAGAAGCAAAGGATCTCGTGCGGCCGCTCGTGATCAACGGCAAGCGAAAGTGGATCCAAATCAACGACGCTCGGCTCTACGACGCGTTGGAGGGACTCGGAACGCCGGAGCTCAAGGGAGTCATGCGCCTCCTATCGGCGCCGACGCGCGTCCTGCGCACCGGAGCCACCCTGACGCTCGAGTTCATCGGCCGGAATCCGGTACGTGATGCGTGGACGGCATCGATCCGCTCGCAAGCGGGCTTCCGCCTGCCTGGTGTCGATCTCGCGCGAGGGCTTTTTCACGTGCTCAAGCAGGATGAGATGTATCAGCGGTGGCGGATGTCCGGGGCGGACAACGCGGCAATGCTCGGGCTCGATCGCGCGGCGACGAAGCGGCATCTCGACGAGATCATCAAATCACCAGGTGCACGAGTGGCCGGCTGGGTGCTCCATCCTGTCGATCGACTCCGGATGGTTTCGTCGCTCTTGGAGAACGCGACGCGCGTCGGCGAGTACAGGGCGGTCGAGCGGGCAGCCCTCGCGCGCGGTGGGACAGCGAAATCCGCGATGACCGAAGCGAGTTTAGCGTCTCGTGATGTGACCGTCGATTTCGCTCGCGCTGGTCAACAGGCACGCGTGGCGAACCAGTTGATGGCGTTTTTCAATGCGAACATCCAAGGCGTCGCGAATCTCGCGGCGGACCTGAAGACGCGACCTGCGGTCGTCTTGCCGCGAATTCTCGCGACGATCACGATTCCATCGATCGCGCTCAACCTGTTGGCGTGGAAACGCCGCCTAGAGTCTGGCGACACGCAGGGCGCGGCCGCGTACCTCGAGGCGCACCGCTCTGTAATTGCCTCGGTGGCGACGAAGGCAGAAGCAGGCAATCCGGGAGCGCTCCGAATCGCGTACGAGCTGATTCAGAAAGAACAGCGGAACTCGGCGAAGGTTCAAAGAATGCTGATTCCCCCGCAACGCAAACAGGAACTCAATAAGGACGCCGCCACGCGTGCCGGCGCAGCGGCACGGGCACTCAGGAGGCCGCAGTGGGGGCCGTTGCTCGTCCGACCGCCAGAGAGGCGGCGAGCTCTCGGCCGCGGGTTCGGACGAGAGCAGGAGGCGGTATGAGGGTAAATCAGAGGTCCGCCTCGCGCCAAGCGGTATCGTTCGTCAGAAAACGCTTACGACGAAACCCTGAAGGACTGGACAGTCGGACCAGATTTGCACATCGTCTTTTCCGATGCCGCCGATCGACACCTACAGCTTTCAGTTTTCGGGCATGGAAGACGATGAGCTCGAATTTGCCCATCAGCGCTACGTTCGCGCTTCTCGAGCTGCTCGCAGGCAATGGTTCATGATTTGGATTATCAATCGAACGATCGCGGCCGCGGCGATCGCGGCATTCTTTGCCGTCGCCGCGGGGATCGGGAAGATCGTCGACCTGGCCGCTGGCCGTGGGACTGTTGGTGTCTGGCTGTTCGCCATTCTACTGTGCGCTGAACTTTGGGCTTTCGGCTCTCAACTGTCGCGTGCACGTGTCGTCCGACGCACGGCGGATGAACACGCCGCCCGAGATGAGTACGAGTGCCTCGTTGAGGCGACCCAGTACGCTGCGCACCTTCTGCGAGAGCGGACCTCAGGGAAAGCCGTGGCTCCTCAGAGACTCTAGACTAGTTAGTTCCGATGAACATCACGAAGTCTGACCTCGCAACAGCCCTGGCGCACGGAAGCGTCGGCGCCATTCCAATCGTAGGGTCGCTCGCATCGGAAGTGCTCGGCCTCGTGATCCCGAACAGACGCCTCGACCGAATTGAGGCGCTTCTCAATGAACTCTCTCAGCAATTGGGCAACCGCTCGGCGGACGACGTCCAAGCACGATTCAACAGTCCCGAGTTCGCCGACGTTCTCGAGGACGCGATCGGGCAATCAGCCCGCGCTCTGTCGCAGGAACGTATTCATCGGATCGCTGCGCTGTTAAAGAACAGTCTGACCGATGAAGAACTGCGCCACCTTCAGGACAAACGGGTTCTCGACTTGCTCGCGGAACTCAACGACGCAGAGCTGATCATTCTACAGTCCTACTCGCGGGAAGCGCGGTTCGATCCCGACTGGCTGAACAACAACGCGGCGGTCATCAATCCAACGCCTTCGTACTTCGGTGCGTCTCAAAGCGAGCGCGATGAAGCGACGCTCCAGGAACAGTTCCGCGAGCACCTTCGGCAGCTCGGTCTATTGTCCGCAACGATTTCACCGTCGAGCAAGCCGGGAGGAATTCCGCAGTTTGATGATCGAACGGGATTGCCGAAGACGTCTGGCTATGAGCTCACAAGCCTTGGACTCTTGCTCCTTCGTCGAATCGATGTTCTCGGCCCAACCGAGTTCTGAAGGGCGCTCGAGCGGCACCGCCGCATAGGTTTTGGACGTGGCGACCCCCGCGACGTCAGCCGCGCGGCGCGATTTCCAAAGCCTTCAGCTTCCTCGATCTCTGTCCTTCGCGAAGGTCGTCCAGGCGCATTCGTGTTCGCCCGTCGACCGGTCATTGTTTAGGGGAGCGACACGGTGGAGAACAAAGCGTCGACCATCACGGTGTAGCGTCACGTGAACCATCCTTTCCCAACACTCGTGAAAAACAGCAGGTTCTCCGCCGAAAAAATACTTTGGGCAAGCGGCCTCCTTGCTAAGGCAACCGAGCTTGCGAGCGACCGCTGGGACAACCCTCTCTGGGATGCCGTCACAGAAATCGGCGCGTGGCGGTCAGCTCACCAGTACCCGGTCAATTTCATTCAGGGGGTTCTAACCGATTGCGCGACTGCCATCAGCCCTCAATGTCTGGTGGCATCTCGCCTAAAACGTTTCAGAACCATCGCTGAGAAATGTTCTCGTCTTCCGCGGGGCGTCACGCTCTGGGACATGCAGGACGTCGGTGGGCTGCGCGTGGTCTTGGATACACCAGGGCAGGTATTTGCGCTTGAGCAAAGACTCATCGATGATCCGCCCGCTCGGTTCAAGTTCGAGTGGCGCAACGACTATATCACGAAACCAAAGACGTCCGGCTATCGCTCTCTGCACCGGATCTACTCTTATGTCGCCGAAAATGACCGCGATGGTCCGCTTCATGGACTACGAATCGAAATCCAAATCCGCACGCGACTCCAACACGCGTGGGCGACGTCGAATGAAATTGTTGGAACGTTTCGGCGCGAAGATTTGAAATCAGGGCGGGGTAACCCTGATTGGCGACGCTACTTTGCCCTAGCTGCATCCGTATTGGCGCGACTTGAGCGCGTCGCGCCGGGGGCAAACGTGCCGCAGGAGCATGCGGCGCTGGATGCCGAGCTTGCGGATCTGGACCATAGACTCAAGGCATTCGAGAAAATCTTCGCGTACAGTAATGTCCCAAGAACTACAGGAAATCCTTCGGCACTTATCAATGAAGTGGGCCCTGGCTTTGCGGTCATGTCGTTCAATCTTCCGAAACGCGAGTTCCATGTCACCGCGTATACGCCGGATTTGTTTGCGGACGCGGACGCGGACTATCGAGCGAAAGAAAACGCGCACGCCAATGATCCCGGATTTGACGTCGTCTTGGTGTTCCTGGAAAACATGGCCCTATTGACGGAGTCGTATCCGAATTATTTCGCCGACACGAAACAGTTCCTAGCCGCCGTGTACAGAAGGCCGGAGCGGTCTCAATGAGCACGCCTTTTCGGCTGAAGCATGGTGTGAAGTCGAAAGAGCTGGACGACCCGCATTATGGCTTCTGTTTCCCGACCCAACTCGCCGCCTGCCCTGCCGCGACTGGATTCCGAATTCGATGATTGACTGAGAGCTCGCGGAGTGTGGCCATAGACTCCTGGCGATCCGCCGCCGTTTGCTGCGAATTTCTGCTAAGGCCGGCCGCGTCTTGGATCAATGCCTGAACAGCATCCAAGGCACTCATGTCCGGAGCCTCGGCTGCGCGCGCAACGAACGCAAGCGCGCGGGATCGGTCCGCTGTCGACAGCGTTAATGCTAACGCCCGTGCGCGGATCGCTCGCACGGGCGCGTCGCGGTATGCTCGCTCGAGGCGAGAGGATGCCCCGGGGTACGGCTCTCCTGACACCGAGGCACTCGATTCTAACTGAGATGAACCCGCCCTGCCCAAGACTTCCAGCGCCCGCACTGCCGCACCGTAGTTGGCGGAATCGCTGACCGAACCGGGCTCCGCGCGATTTGCGAGCACCCGATTGATGAGTGCGTCCGCGAGGGCGTCTCGCTGACTTGCTGCGAATTTTCCAGACTCGTTACGCAATACCGAGACGAGAAGCCGCTTGTCGGCTATGGCCTGCGCCGTCTGCGCCAGAATTCGCGACATTGAGGAATCAGAATTGACTTGCCGCGCTGGGACTTGTGAAAAAGCCATTTGCGATGCGGCGGCGAGAAGTACGAGAGAAAGGCGCATGATTTAGCACGCTGAGGCTAGGGAGTCTGCTGCGTTGAGCGGACGCGACCACCAACTCCAATTGGACGGATCAAACGACCAAACGGAGTACGATGTCTTGGCACCTCCATCGAGTGCCTTCGATTCGTTAAACACGGCGGTGCTCGCATCGTTTAGCCCATTGGGAGAGTACCATGTGTTCGACAACGCTGTTCCGGAATCCTTGCCGACGACCCTTTCCACGATGGTCTTCGGATCAATGATGGTATCGAGTTTCGCGATGGCCACGATCGCGTGGCAACGCTCGTCCTCGTGACGCGGGAGTAGGGAGCGCCGCCATCCTGATGCGAGCGGATCGAGGAGGACCTGCTTCTTCGCATTTCCAAAGACTCAAACGCGGATTGGTCGGATTTCAACGGATTCGTCGGATGACGGAACGACAGGAAATTGCCGCTCCGGATGTAGCAGTATCCGATCTAATCCGCGTTCAATCCGCGTTTGGCGCAGTTGCTGGATTTACGACGTGGAAAGCAGATCCTCCCGCTCCCTGTCGGTCGCTGCAGGATGACGACGTGCTCCCGGAGGGTCGCTGCAGGATGACAACGGGCTCGCTCTGCTCGCATCAGGATGACAGCGGCGCCCTGGCTGCATGATGACCCCGGGGAACTCTTTCGTCGTTTCGCTTGTTGACTGACCACGATGACTCGACCACCGACTCTTCGCGTTGCGCGACCGACAAACCAACTCTCGCAGATCGCTCGCATGTACTGCGAAGGACTGGAATGCTCGGTTCTCGCGAGCTTCACGGATCATGACGGCTTCGACGGAACAATCGTCGGACGGCCGGGCGAAGCCTACCATCTCGAGTTCACAAGGCGGCGTGGACGTGGCACGACCGAAACGCCCGACGGCGATCATCTCTTGGTCTTTTACGAGCCGGATAGCGAGCGTTGGGAGGATTGCTGTTCACGCCTCGTTCGCGCCGGATTTCGGGTTGTCAGATCCGTGAATCCGTTCTGGGATCGACAAGGTCGAACGTTCGAGGACCTCGATGGATATCGCATCGTCGTCCAGAACTCCGAATGGCGTCCCGAGACCATATCTCGGCGCGAATGACAGAATCATCGGCACGACGAGTAGACCGGCGACAATTCATCCAAACATCGACGTCGCTCGTGGCGACGGCGCTGGTGCCGGATCTCGGACAGTGGCGGACCCAGTCTGCCGAGCGAATTCGCGCCGTCGCATTCGATGGGTTCGCGATCTTCGACGCGACGACCGTGATCGGCGTCGCCGAAACCATCGTCCCTGGTCGAGGCCGTGAGATCGTGACGGCGTGGAGAACGCAACTCTTCCAGTATCAGTGGTTGAGAACACTCGGAAACCGCTACATCGATTTCGAGCGAACAGCTGTCGATGCGCTCGACTTCGTCATCAAGGCGAACAAGCTGTCAATGAGCGGAGCAGACCGGGATCGGCTTCTCCTCGCACAGTTCTCGCTGACGCCGTGGGCGGACGCGCGTCCGGCAATCGATGAGCTGCGCGACGCCGGAGTGAGGCTAGCGTTTCTTTCGAACATTACGGAGCGAGTGCTCGACGATGGCGCGCGGCGTGCCGGATTTCGCGACCAATTCGAGTTCGTGCTCAGCACCGATCGCGTTCGCGCCGCAAAGCCTGATCCTCGCGCCTACCGCATGGCGGTCGATGCGTTCGGTCTTCCGCCAAATCAGATCGCCTTCGTGGCGTTCGCAGGGTGGGACGCCGCCGGTGCGAGCTGGTTCGGCTATCCGACGCTCTGGCACAATCGCGGTTCGGCTCCCGCCGAGAATCTCGATACGTCTCCTGATCTGGTGCGCGCCTCTCTCGCCGAGATTGTCGCGTTCGTGAAGCAGGCTCGGTAGCGCTGGTCGAAAGGCGTGTCGTTGGAACCATTTCGCGCGCTCGCCAGTTCCGATCGCGCCATGGACCACATCGATGTCTCCCAGCTTGTACCCGTCGCCGACTTCGAGACAGAAGCGCTCGAGTTTCTTCCGAACGTCGCGCGCTACGCCCGTCTGCTCACCAGAGATCAGGCGGACGCGGACGATCTCACGCAGGACACATTCCTCCGGGCGTATGAGAAGTGGTCGACGTACCGACCGGGAACCGACTGTCGCAAATGGCTATTCACGATCTGTCGCAACTTGTATTTGCGAAATCGCGACAGAGCGAAGCGCTTCGTTTCTGAAGAGGACGCAACCTCGGAGCTGCGCGCCACGGGAGAGCTCTACGAGCGCGCCGCGGCGAACGGCCTCAAGAATCTGTTCGATCACATCGATATCGGCCCGGCATTGAAGCGCAGCATCGGGGAATTGCTTCCCGAATACCGAGAAGCGGTTCTACTCGTAGACATCGAGGATTACACGTACGAAGAAGCGGCAAGCACTGTCGGAGTTCCGATCGGGACGATTCGATCCCGGCTATTTCGTGCGCGGCGCCGGCTCCAACAATCCTTGCTCGAACACGCGCGCGATCTTGGATTTTCATTGGCGGCAGAAACGTCATCCGCACACGAGGAGGTGGCTTCATGACGATACCAGAAGGCGCTTTCATGTCGTGCCAGCACGTCGTTCGGCAGCTGTGGGACTATCTCGACAACGAGCTCGATGACGACGTCCGCCGAAGAGTCCGCGAACACTTGGACATCTGCGCGCACTGCCGCGAGCACTTCACCTTCGAGGGTGCATTCCTGCGCGCGGTCGCGTCGCATCTGGATGACGCCGCGGACACGGCAACGCTTCGCGCGCGGATCGTCGGCGCGCTCAACCTCGAAGGATATCGCTCGAGCTAGTCCTTCTGCATTCCTTGCGCGCGAAGGCTTGCCATGATCTGCGAGCGCAGCGCCTCGTAGTTCTCATCGCCGCGACGGAGACGGCCGACCGCGTTCAAGAAACTCTCTTCGAAGCGGTAGTGTGAGCTGCAGTCATTGCACCACGCGAGATGGGCGACAATCTGAGCGCGTTCATCTTCCGCGACACGGCCGTCGAGGTAGTCCCAGAGACGCGCCACGACGTGCATGCAATCGAGTCCGGGCGGCGATGCAGCGCCGGTGTTCGCGTCCGTCATCGGACCTCTTTGTGGGAGTCTTGCACGGTTGCAAAGCCCGCGTCGCGCGCGTGCTGGATGAGCGCGTCCTGCAGGAGACGGCGCGCTCGGTACAAACGCGAGCGAACGGTTCCAATAGGGACTTCCAGGGACAACGCAACCTCTTCATAGGACATACCGTCGACGTCGACGAGCTGGACGACGACGCGATACGGCTCGGAAAGGGCGGCGATCGCGTCGCGAATCGCCGATCCGAGCTCCATCTGCTCGAACATCCGATCGATCCCTTCCCCGCGCGCGACGTTATGCGCGCGTACCGCGGCGATCGTCTCGAGGTCGGCATCATCACCCACGCCCTGCACGACGTCCTCACGCACAACGCGTGTGCGATAGACGTTGCGACAGATCGTGATCAACCAACGACGGCAATCGGTTCCTGGCATGTACGAGCTCCAGAACCGATACGCGCGGAGAAAGGTTTCCTGCGCGAGATCGTCGCCGTCGGCGTCGCTCCCCGCAAGAACGCGCGCGAATCGCGTCACCTCCGGCAACCAGGTGAGCGCTTCGCTCGCAAAGCGTGCGTCGCGGGCCACAGCGGTCTCGTTCGCAGCGTCAGTCATCGCATTGAATCTTCGCCGCGGCGAAGAAAACGGGCAAGCCGCTTGGAACTCTTTTGCGTCTTCCTGGTTCTCCCTGCACCCGGGCACGACAACAACCTCGCAACGAACGGCGCAACGCGCGCCATGACCTTCATTGGCATTGGAGAATTCTCATATGCGTAACACGATCCTCGTCGGTATCGCCGCGCTTGGCATGGCGGCGTGCAGTGATTCGACGTCGCCGACTCAGAGAGCTGTTGGCTCCGCACGCCCGAGCGCCGATCGCAACAGCGGCGCGCCGGGTGCGGTATTCACACAAACGAATGCCGTCGCCGGCAACTCAGTCGTCGCCTTCGCTCGCGCCGAAGATGGCTCGCTTTCCTATGCCGGTACGTTCGCGACCGGCGGCAACGGCATCGGAGGCACGAACGATCCGCTGACCTCGCAGTACTCGCTGATTCTGAGCGACAACGCAAAGCTGTTGTTCGTCGTCAACGCCGGCAGCAACAGCATCTCGACGTTCCGCGTCGACGGCGCGAACCTGTCACTCGTCGGCACGACGGGCTCCGGCGGCTATCTGCCGACGAGCCTCGCGATCGCGCATCAGACGCTCTACGTCCTCAACGCCAATTCCAACAAGGTGTCCGGATTCGATATTGCGGAGGATGGCTCTCTCTCGCCGAACGCGCAGGCGTCGTCGACACTCAGCGCCGGCGCCGCAGGCGGCGCCGCCGTCCGTGCAAGCCGAGATGGCCAGTGGCTCGTCGTCACCGAGAAGGCCAGCAGGACGATCGACGTCTTCCCGGTCAGTGGAAACGGCGCGCTTGGCTCGCCGGTCCGCAGCGCGTCGAGCGGCGTAACACCCTTTGGCTTCGACTTCGTCGAAGGCAGTCAGATCGCCGTGTCCGAAGCCGGCAGCGCGGCGGCTTCGCTATATGACATCTCGAGTGACGGCAGCTTGAACGTCGAGAGCGCATCGGTATCGACGCACGGACAGGCCGCGCCATGCTGGCTGATTGTGACGACGAACGGACGCTTCGCATTCACGGCGAACGCCGGCAGCGGCACGATCTCGGGCTACAGCGTCGCTTCGAATGGCACGCTGTCGTTGATCAACGCGAGCGGCGTTAGCGGCAGCACCGGCGCCGGCACGACTCCGCTCGATCTCGACCTGAGCCGAGGCGACAAGTACCTCTATGTTCTCGAGAGCGCGGCCGGCCGTATCGGCGCGTTCGCGGTGGGCGCCGATGGCTCGCTGTCATCGCTCGCCGGCATTGGCGGACTTGCCCCGAGCAGTGGTTTCCAGGGAATCGCGACCTACTGACCGTTGAGACGCACATTCCTCTCGCTCGGTCCTCAGCGGACCGGGCGAGAGGAATTCGCTTTTGATGACACGATGAACAGACGCATTGCGGTCCTGTGCCTGATTGTCGCCCTCGATGCCGTCGGAATTGGGCTGATTTATCCGATCGTTCCGTCGTTGCTCCATAAGCTCACGGGAGAAGCGGACATTTCCCTGGTCTATGGAGCGATCATCGCGCTCTACTCGGCGATGCAGTTCGTCTTCTCGCCAGTACTCGGTGCGCTGAGCGATCGCCTTGGACGTCGGCCGATCCTGCTGATTTCGATCGCGGGAACGACTGTCGACTATCTCGCGATGGCGTTCTCACCCAACGTCGCAGTGCTGCTGATCGGACGAGCCATCGCTGGACTAACGAGCGCAAATCTCGCGGTCGCGATGGCGTACACCACCGACATAACACGAGAGAGCGAACGACCGGCTCGAATCGGCTATCTCCAATCGGCGTTCGGCGCTGGGTTTTTCGTCGGACCGATTCTCGGTGGATTCGTCGGCGCAACTCACCTCCGATATCCGTTTCTGATCGCGACCGCACTGAATGGTCTCCTTTTCGTCTTTGCCCTTCTGTGTCTGCCCGAATCGCGAGTCGGCGCCTCCCGCGTTGCGCTCGAGATTTTCAATCCGATGAAGCGCGCGTCGCGCGTCGGTCGAAGCCACACGCTCCGGGCATTGCTCGGACTTCATCTCGTGATGGGCGTCATCGGCAATCTCTCGAGTACAGTCTGGGTGCTGTATGGCTACGATCGATTTCACTGGAATGCTCGACTCGTCGGACTGTCGCTCGCCGTTCTCGGAGTCTGCCACGCTGGTGCTCAGGGATTGCTGACCGGCCCAATCACCAAGTCGTTGGGCGAGCGCAACACGGTCATCGCGGGCATCGTTTGCGACGTCAGCGCCATGGTCTGTCTTGGTCTCGCAACCCATGGATGGATCGCGTTCGCCCTGGCTCCCCTGTTTTCACTCGGCGCCATCGGACTTCCGGCGCTGCAGTCACTCGCGACGCGCCAAGTGTCAGAGGCTCACCAGGGCGAGCTGCAGGGCGTTGTCGCAAGCATCGGGAGCTTTTCGGCGATCGTCGGTCCGCTGATCGCCGCGGCGGTGTATTCCGCCACGAAATCATTCTGGCTCGGAGCAATCTGGATCGCCGGTGCGGGATTGTATGGGCTTTGCTTCCCGTTCTTACGCGCCGTGGCACCCAGCGAGCGCGCGACAGCCGCCCCCGCATTCGCTGATTGAGAGATCTCTCAATTCACGGAGCTGGCCGGTGACAGGGCTACGCGGTGGGTTCGTCGATACCGCCCTGGTGCGTCGCCGCGGGCACGCGAGAACACCCGTGAGAATGCGAACTCCGACGCATAGCCGACATGCCGGGCGATGGCGCCGACGGCATCGTCGCTCATTGGGCGTACGTAGGCTTCTTCCCGAACACCGACCAAGAGGAGCACCGATGCAATTGAACAACAGTGTCGCGCTCGTAACGGGCGCGAATCGTGGGATCGGCCGAGCGTATGTCGAGGCGCTGCTCGAAAGGGCGTGAAGCGCGTGTACGCGACCGCACGCACGCCCTTCACGCTTGACGAGGTGGTCGCGCTAGACGAGAAGCGCGTCGTCGCCGTGAAGCTCGACGTAACGAAAGAGGCAGATGCCCGAACCGTCGCCGCGCGTGCGGGCGATGTGAATCTCATCATCAACAATGCCGCGATCCTCGACATCGGCGCCTCCGCGGATATCTCCGTCGATACGGTGCGTGCGAATATGGAGACGAACTTCTTCGGAACGCTGAATGCGACGCGCGCCTTCATCCCGGCATACGTCGTGATCTCTATCAACGCGCCATGACGCATCGGAGCGAAGCCTCTCTCGATGTGCGCACATTCATCGGCAACACAATGCAATCCCGATGGAACTTTTATAGACGGTTGTGCATTGGCCGCGTGCCATGATCGCCGCGCAACTGCCGTCGCAACTCTCGCATCATCCGCTTGCCGGACTCGCCCTCGCGTTCGGGGGCGGACTCTTGGCGAGTCTCTCGCCGTGCCTGTATCCGATGATCCCGATCACGCTGTCGATCGTCGGTGGAACGCGGGCGAGCTCACGCATTCAGCGCATTGGTCTCGCCCTCGTATATGTCGCAGGACTCGCGGCGACTTATTCCCTTCTCGGGCTCGTTGCTGGACTGTCGGGGACGATGTTCGGCGTCATCAGCACGAATCCGTGGCTGTATTTCGCCATGGCGAACGTCATGCTCCTGTCCGCGGCGATGATGGCCGATGTCATCGCGGTTCCCATCCCCGTCTCCGTTCAGCAGCGTGCGGCGTCGATCGGAACTGGCGGGCGTGCAGGGGGCGCGTTCGCGATGGGCGCAGTCTCCGGACTGGTCGCGGCGCCGTGCGGTGCGCCGGTCATGGCCGGAATCCTCACCTGGGTTACGACGACGCGAAGTGGCGTCCTCGGATTTCTCTATCTGTTGGCGTTCTCGCTCGGCATGTGTGCGCTGCTGCTCGCACTCGCCGTGCTCGCCGATACCGCGCTTCGTCTGCCGCGGCCCGGTCGGTGGATGACCGGCGTGAAACGATTGTTCGCGCTCGTGTTGCTCGGTGTCGCGGAGTACTACCTCATCTCCATGGGACAGCTGCTAATATGAAAACGCTATTTGGAACAACGTTCGTGCGGTACGCGATCGCGGCCGCGGTCGTGGCCGGCTCCATCCACCGCGCGAACGCGCAGGAAGGTGGCATCGCACTCGGCGCCGACGCGCCGAGCGCCAAAGTCACTTTGCTCGACGGAACGCAGACTGATTTGTCGAAGCTGTACGGTGATAAACCAGTCGTGCTGGAGTTCTGGGCGACTTGGTGTCCCCTCTGCAAAAAGCTCGAGCCGTCGCTGCAAGCGGCGCGCGAGAAGTATGCCGGCAAAGCAACATTCGTCGGTGTCGGCGTCTCAGCGAATCAAACAGCGTCGAAGCAAAAGGAGTACATCGACAAGCAGCATCTCACGGGCGAGTACGTCTTCGACGCGAACGACGCCGCGGTGAAGGCGTTCATGGCTCCGCACACCTCGTACATCGTTGTGCTCGATCGGAATCACAAGGTTGTCTACACCGGCGTCGGTCCCGATCAGAACGTCGACGCGGCGATTAAGAAGGTGCTCGACGACGCGAGGTAGTGCATGGACGATGACGCAGTGGTAGTTGCTGATCGGCAAGGCGTGATTCGACTGTGGAGCGCTGGTGCCGAGCGGATGTTTGGCTACCCAGCGTCCGAGTCTCTCGGTCGGACGCTGGATCTCATAATTCCGGCCGAGTACCGCGAAGCGCATTGGAACGGCTTCCGACGCGCGATCGCATCGGGGCAGACGCCCGCCGAAGGAACCGTCCTTTCCTTCCCGGCGCAACACTCGAGCGGCGACGTCATTGAACGAAGCGGCCGCTTGACCTTGATTCGGCGCCCTCGGAACGATGTCATCGCCGCGATTATGGTTTTTGAATAACCCTAAT
>Ga0207661_10001813_pt1 | contig 14603 bp, 11 predicted proteins | sample KBSC713LmetaG_FD_184337 | JGI IMG/M metagenome (GOLD analysis project Ga0207661, IMG submission 184337) | Corn rhizosphere microbial communities from Kellogg Biological Station, Michigan, USA - KBS C7.1-3L metaG (SPAdes) (version 2) | ecosystem: Host-associated > Plants > Roots > Rhizosphere ...
CCGCGGCAACGGCCAATCCGACCGGCCGGAGGACGCTGCGGCCTACACGCTGGACAATTATGTCGCCGATGCGCTCGCCGTCATGGATGCGACGCGGAGTGGTGCGGCCATCATCGTCGGCCTTTCATTTGGCGCCATGATCGCCTGCATCCTCGCCGCCCATCATGCGGAACGGGTGAAAGCCGCCATCCTGGCCGGCACGGCGGCCGTCATCGGTCCCGGCTATCCCTACATGGGCAACGCCCATTTTTACCTCAAGCGCACGGCGTTCGAGGACTGGGACAAATACAATCGCGACTACTGGCTCTCGAACTATCCCGACTTTGCCGCACACTTCATCGGGAACATGTTCCCCGAGCCGCATTCGACCAAGCAGATCGAGGATGGCGTGGCCTGGGCCTGCGACACCACGGGGCCGATTCTCGCGAGGACGGTGGAGGCACGGACAACGCGGCCGGCCTTCGACCTCGGCGAGGCGATGTATCGCAAGATCAAATGCCCGGTCCTGATGATTCACGGCGATAGCGATCGCATACAGCCTTACGCTCGCGCGCAACTCGTGGCGGAGCTGACCGACGCAGAGCTGGTGACGATCGAGGGCGGCGGTCACAATCCGCTCGGACGCATTCCGGCCAAGTGCAACACCCTGATCGCGGAGTTTCTTGAGCGAAAGCTCGGCCTGTCCGCCAGGCCGAAAGCGATCCTGCCGCAGCAAAGGGCAAGGCGCGTACTCTACCTCTCTTCGCCGATCGGGCTCGGCCATGCCCGCCGGGACATCGCCGTCGCCAGAGAATTGCGCAGGATCGTTCCCGATCTTAAGGTCGACTGGCTGGCGCAGGATCCCGTCACGCGCCTGCTCGACGCCTGCGGCGAAACCATTCACCCCCTAAGCCACCGACTTGCCAGCGAAACCCGCCACATCGAGCTTGAATCCGGTGAGCACGATCTCAACGCCTTTCAGGCCCTTCGCTGCATGGACGAGGTGCTGATCACGAACTTCATGACCTTCCAGGACGCGGTCGAGGAGCAATGCTACGACCTCGTGATCGCGGACGAGGCCTGGGACATCGATCATTTCTGGCACGAGCATCCCGAGCTGAAGAAGGCAGCCCTCGTCTGGTTCACCGACTTCGTCGGGTTCGTTCCCATGCCCTCGGGCGGCGAGCGCGAAGCGTTCCTGACGAGCGACTACAATGCCGAGATGATCGAACATATCGAGCGGCATCCTGCCGTGCGCGACCGCTCGATCTTCGTCGGCGAGCCTGCCGACGTCATTCCCCTCTCTTTTGGCAAGGATCTGCCGGCGATGCGCGAATGGGTGCCTGACCATTTCGATTTCGCGGGCTATGTGATGGGCGAGCATCCACGGCTTTTCGGCAGCCGATCGCAATTGCGGCAGATGCTGGGATATGCGGCGGGCGAAAAGGTTTGCATCGTCACCGTCGGCGGCTCCGGTGTCGGCAGCCATCTGATCAAGCGCATCCTGCAGGCCTGGCCGGCGGCGAAAGCCAAGATCCCGGAATTGCGCATGATCGTGGTCGCGGGCCCCCGGATCGATCCAAGATCCTTGAACGCGCCTGATGGCGTCGAGGTCGCGGCCTTCGTGCCGAACCTCGATCGTCATCTCGCGGCATGCGACCTCGCGCTGGTCCAGGGCGGCCTCACCACCTGCATGGAGCTGACGGCGGCCGGCACCCCCTTCATCTATTTCCCGTTGTGCAATCACTTCGAGCAGAATTTTCACGTCGCCCATCGCCTCGATCGCTACCGCGCGGGGCATCGGATGGAATTTGCCGATTCCACTCCGGACATGATCGCCGAGGCGATGGTCGAAGCGCTCCGAAGGCCGGCGCAATTCGAGCCGGTGGAGCACAACGGCGCCGAGCGCGCCGCGCGCATGATTGCCGAGCTCTTTTGAGACGACGCATGACGGCGCGGGCGCACGCGCTCATCGCGCTTCAGTTCCTTCCGAGGAACAGATGCACAAATGCAGCACAGTTGCAGAATGTGGTGCACGACGATTGCATTAAGTTGAGATGAAAAAATTCCCCTCTACCATCGTGCACTGATTCCAGGGCGCAGAACCGCCTGGATCGCAGCCGCAACGCCGGCCAATAGGAGGGGACGATGCGAACTACCCGGTTTTGGGTTGGGGGATTGCAACTTGCCGCTTGCGTTGCGGCATGCCTGGCTCTGTGGCCAACAGCCGGCCGCGCCTTTACCGAGGAAGACCAGAGGCGGCTGTGCACGCCTGACGTGTGGCGGCTGTGTTCCTCGGAAATCCCCAGCGTAGAGCGAATAACCGCCTGCATGCGCCGGCAGCGCGCCCACCTCAGCCCGGAATGCCGCAGCGTCTTCGGCAAGCCGGCGCAATCCGCATCGGCAACGAGATAGAGCAAGCTTCACGCCTGCCCTTCAGGCAGCCAGATTTTCACCCTGGCGAGCGGATTGGTGTCGATGTCATCCGGCGTGGCCACGCGTACCCCCTTGAGGTCCTGCTAACGGTTGTTCAATGCCCCTCGAAACTCATTAGGGTGCGCACGGGCACATCCATCGCACGCAGCTTGGCGGCGCCGCCGAGCTTGCATCAGGGACACGCGCAGTGTGCAGGATCCCTGACCGGCTCGGCCGGGCGGCTTATCCACGCGCGCCATAATTGTGGCGCAGCGAGACATCGCAACCGCGAGAAGGGTCAAGATCGATCCTTCGGCACGCAGGCAGTGCTGAAGAAGAGTGACGAGTACGTCCAGTGAACTCGGCTCGATCGAGGGCGAGAACGCCGAGCTCCTCCACCGGCCTCTCCTGAACGGCCCGAGCGTTATCGCGAGTTTGCGCGACCTCGGCGAAGCCCCTCAAACTCCGGCGCGGCGCGCCGCGTTCATCCACGCACGATCTCGGCACTTGCCCGTCAAGGCCGAACAGTCAGCATTTCTGACCTGACGTGCATGGTCATCGGTTCTCCATCTTTGGTAGCCAATGTAGTCCACCGTACGTTATCGGTGGGGCCCAGGGGTGTGTGCACCAGCAGCTAGTCCAGGATGAAAGTAGTTCATCCGCGACGTTGGCCGGAGGGTCAAACGTATCGACTGGCTGCGCACGCGATGAGGATCCGACGTATCCTCGACTGCTGCTGCCGCCGCTCGCGTCCGGAATGTTTAAAGACGGAAAACAAACTGGAGGAGGTGTCCATGAAAAAGCAGTGGCGTCATTCTAGCTTTTGTATTGCCGTAACGGCCGCGGCGCTTGCCGCATCGTCGGCGTTTGCTCAATCGGTCGATACGGCGCGCATCGATGCCGGAGGTCAGAATGACTGGCTGACCTATCACGGTTCGTACCGATCGTATCACTACAGTCCGCTTGCCCAGATCAACGCCGGCAATGTCGCCAACCTCGGTGTCGCTTGGATCCATATTCCCGGCCGCTCGACGCGCGGGCTGCAGTCGATGCCGCTCGCGGCCGATGGCGTGCTCTACTACACCGGCTCCTATAGCCGCACCTTTGCACTGAACGGTGCCACCGGCGAGGTGATCTGGTCCTACTTCCCCGAACTGGACGAAGCGTTGATCGCGCGGCAGACCCACTCGCCGTACAATCGCGGCGTCGCGCTCGGCGAGGGCAAGGTCTTTGTCGGTACCATGGACGGCCGGCTCATCGCGCTGGACGCGAAGACCGGAAAAGTCGCCTGGGACACCAAGCTGATCGATTCCCAGAAACTGACCGTCGGATTCACCGGTGCGCCTCTTTATGCCAAGGGCACGGTCATCATCGGCGCACAAGGCGGCGAATGGCCGGGACGCGGACCGATCTTTGCGGTCGATGCCGCGTCAGGCAAAAAGAAATGGGAATTCCTGACGGTTGCCGGCACCGACGAAGCCATGAAGACCTGGGGCAATGACTCCTGGCGTACTGGCGGCGGCGGCGGCTGGATGCCGGGCACCTACGACTCCGAGAGCAATACGGTTCTGTGGGGCACCGCCAACCCGGCGCCGCTCTACGACTGGTCGGGAGCCGATTACAAGACGCAGGGCGCCCGCCCTGGCGACAATCTCTATACGAGCTCGGTGCTCGGCCTCGATATCGATACCGGCAAGTTGAAATTCTACCATCAGGAGCTGCCGCACGACGCCTGGGACTTCGACAGCGCCGTCGGCGAGTTCGTGATGCTGGATCGCGACGGCCAGAAGTATGTGGTGCATCCGAACAAGAGCGGATACATCTTCGTCTATGACCGTAATCTTGGCCTCAAGAACGTCTGGCGGATCACGCAGAACAGCAACTTCGTCAAGAACATCGATGCCAAGACGGGTGAGCTGATCGGCCGTCGTGACTTCCCCGCCGGCAAGGTCGCCGAGCCGCTGTGCCCGCATATCTCCGGTGGGGTGAGCTGGAACGCCGGCTCCTATAATCCTAAGACGGGCCTCTACTACAAGCTTGGCCAGGAATGGTGCATGACGCTCGAAGTCCAGAAGACGACTCCGATCGTGGCGCCTCAGGCCCAGCTTAACATCGGCGCGGACTTCAAGATCGCGCCACCACCGGGCGGCGAGATCTATGGCCATCTCGATGCGCGCGATCCGATCACGGGCGCCAAGAAGTGGGAAGTCCGCTTCCCCGAGCCGCCGCTCGGCAGCGTGTTGTCGACCGGAGGCAGCCTGGTGTTCGTGCCTGACTCGCGGGGCACGGTTCACGCCTACGATGCCGACTCGGGAACCGAGCTGTGGAATCATGGCGACGGTACAGGCCATCAGGGCGGCATCATGAGCTATGCCGTCAACGGCAAGCAGTACATCGCGGTCGTAGCCGGCTTCGGCGGCATGGCTTCGGATGACTATGCGCCAACCTTCGGCGGCGTCTACAAAAGTATGCCGCGCGACGACGGCGCGCTCGTCGTCTACAGCCTGAAATAGGCTGTCACCACGATCTGTCGGGGAGCGACCCCGCGGCCGCTCCCCGCGTATCAAAGCGCTGATTGAGCTCCTCGCAGGTGGATTTCGCTAGCATGCGATTGAATTGGAAGACCACGGCGTGGTTGCCGCTGATACTCGTCGCCCCTTTCCCGGTTTCATTCATACCGGCTCGAGCGCAGCAGCCGGCTGCCCCCGCACCGGGCAACGAGCAGTTGGATGTCGGACAGTTGTTCGCGACGACTTGTGGCTGGTGTCACTCCGATGGCGGCCGCGCCGCCGGCAAGGGGCCCCAGCTCATGGACAGCAAAAAAGACGACGACGTTTTGCACAACCGCATCAAGAACGGCAAGAACGGCGCGATGCCGGCCTTCGGTGCAATGTTCAGCGATGCGCAGATCGACGAGATCGTCAAATACATCCGCGCACTGAAACCGCATGAAGGCTGAGTAGTCAAAAACAGGATCGATCCATACCCCTATGATGAAGATCATTCTCTCCCTCACGGTCGGTCTGATCGGACTGGCTGATGTGGCGCAGGCCCGATCCCTTGACGCGATCCGCGAATCCGGCGTGCTCGGACTGTGCGCCCACCCGAACTCGCTGCCATTCGCCAGCAAGGCCGGCGACCCGCCCGGATTTCAGATCGAGTTGGGCAACGCTTTGGCACGCGAGCTTGGCGTCTCGTTGAGGCCTGACTGGATTATCACCCAATACCAGATGCGCAGCGCGGGTTGTGACATCGTGCTGGACGTCATTGCCGATCGCGAGGCCCAGGGTGAAACCAATTTGAGGATTTCGAAACCGTATTATCGCACGGGCGTCGCGCTGGCCGTGCCTCCGGCGAGCCAACTCACTTCGTTCAAGAGCCTCGACGGGCGCACCAAGGTCGGGGTCCTGGTCGGATCGATGGCCGCCATGACTCTTGGTCAACGCCACGTGCCGACATCGACTTTCGGATTCGAGGTCGATAGCCTGGAGGCCCTTGCCAATCATGAGATCGACGCGGCAGCGGTCACCCCGACTGTGGCGAGCTACTTCAACTTGACGCATCCGGACAAGGCAGTGCGCGTCCTGGATCTCGACGAAAGCGAGCCCAACCTCAGCTGGAATGTTGCCGTCGGCATGGTACGGCCCGATGACGGCTTGCGGAATGCGGTCGATCAGGCGCTGGAACGGCTAGGTGCCGACGGCACAGTCGATCGAATCTATCGTCGTTACGGTGTGGCGTTGCAAAGGCCAAGATAAGCCCGCGAGTATCAGATGTTTCAGAAAATCTCGCAAAGAACGCCACGACCGAATTGAGAGAACTCCATGTGGAGTGCCTCATCGCGGCACCCGCTCCCGGCATCGCGGGCCTCGTCGCCCTCGATGCCGGGCTTTTTCGCCGCGGAAAGGTCCCAGACCAGTTGATGGGACGGCCCGGGCCCTCAGTGCCCCTCAAAGCTCATCAAGGTGCGCACGGGCACATCCATCGCGCGCAGCTTGGCGGCGCCGCCGCGCGGGCGAGGCGATTCATTGCAAATTAACCCTGCAGGCGTTCTAACTCCGCCTCTGTGCACGCTAACGGAGGCGAGTTCTATGCTCAAGGACGGAACCTATTCGGCGTGGTTCAAGACGCCGCTCGGCGAAGGCACCGGCATCGTGCATCTCGCCGACGGGAAGCTCTGGGGTCGCGACAGCGTCATGTTCTACGACGGCTCCTACGAAACCGCGGGGGATTCATTCACGGGGGTCCTCCGAACCAAGCGGCACACCCCTGATCAACCGACCTTGTTTGGCATGGACGAGTTGGAGCTGAAGATCAAGGGGGCGACACACGGCAAGATCGCGACGTACACTGCGACGACGGACGCCGTACCCGACATGGTCATGGAGGGAAGGCTTATCCTCAACCAATCGCCACCCGCCGTAACCGAGACGCCGCGTGCATCGATATTCGATGCAAACCGGTTGCCGAAACTGCCCAAGCTGTCTCGCTGAGACGCATCGGCCGCGCGCGCTATTGACGCTTGGGCGCCTCAAGCGGGGTCACCCGATAAAGATCGGCCGGCGCGAAATCGTCCGTGAGGACTTCCGCGCCCTTGGAGTACAGTTCCGTGACCCGTTTGCCGACGAGGTCGGGCAAAGGGTAGCGGAAATGGTGTTCCGCCTGCAGCGCGCTGGCGCGCTGCAACAAGCTTTCGGTCGTGGGCGTTGGCCCCGGCACCGCAACCGCAATCGCCTGCGTTTCGTTCGGTTCGCTCCAGGCCGGATAGACGTCGACCGTCGGAAACACCGCGTGCAGGGTGACCAAGGTCGAAACATAGAGCTTTGTATCGGCGACCACGTTGGACGCCACGGCTCCCCCGGGAGCAAGATGCGCCTTGACGAGAGTGTAGAACTCCCGCGTCAGCATGTGGAAGGGAACGCCAAGCTCGCGAAACGCATCCAGCAGGATGAGATCATAGGAATCCTTGTGACGGTTGAGGTAGACGCGGCCATCGCTCTCGATGAACCGGACCTTGTCGGTCTCGCGCAGACCGAAATAGTTCTTTCCCGCCGCAATGACGCCGGGGTCGAGCTCGACCACGTCGATCCGGGCATCCGGCAAGGCGCGTCCGAGATAAGTCGATAGCGATCCCGCGCCGAGCCCAATCATCAGAATGCGTCGGGTCTGTTGCAGATAAGCAAGTGCCGCCGGCATGATGCGGTTATAGGGGACCGGCATGGCGTCGGGATCCCTGAGATCGACAACCGACTCGACGTAATCGGGGCGCCCCTTGTACCTGCTGCTCAGCGCCAGCAGCGATCCGCGCTTGTCGATGAAGAGATCATTGTACTCGGTTTCCAGATGCGCGACGCGGCCGTCGCTGTGCTCGAGCATTCGCGCGCGCACGCTTTGGTCGATCAGGTCATCCGCATAGACGCGATCGCTGGCAAGCAAGAGGGCCGCGAAGACGATGAGTCCGGCCACCGATCGGACGCCTGCTCTTGTCATGTTGGCGCGATCAAGTGCGAACAGGAACAGTCCGCAGCCTACGCCGAGAGCACCAAGCGAGAGCGTGATGGTGTGGGTCCCGATCGTCGGAATAAGGAAAAATGTCGTGCCGAGCGTGCCGGCGATCGAGCCGGCGGTGGACACGCCATAGACGGTGCCCGATACAGTCCCGGAACGCTGCGTGGCCTGCAACACAAGCCTGATCGCAAACGGTGAATAGACGCCGAGCAGCATGACCGGCAGGAACATGATCGCCAGCGCGGCGTAGAGGCTGCCCAGTCGCACGTCGTCGATGCTGGCGAGAGCAAAGCCGAGGATGGCGTCGGCGAAGCTTGGCAGCGCAAGCAGGTAGAGGGACGCCACACCGACGATCAGCCCCAGGATGCCTGGCGACACCGTGCGATCGGCGATGAAGCCGCCGAGGAAATAGCCTGCGGTCAGCGCCGCCAGCACCGTCGAAATCAGCGCCGCCCAGGTATAGATGCCGCTGCCGAAATAGGGATTGAGATAGCGCGAGCCGAGCATCTCGAAACTCATCACGATCGCGCCGGTGATGAAGGCAACGAGATAGATCACCGCCCGAAACGCCGCGGCAGGCAGCTTCCGGCGTGCCTTGATCGAAGTCGGTGCCACGCTAACCAGCCGGCGAGGTTTGCACATCCAGCCGCGCGGGCGAGCGCGCCGTGCCGACAAGCCTGATTGCGAGCATGGCGCCCGTGGTGGAAGCTCTCATGAGCGGAAATCCTCTGGGATGCGCCCCTGAGGCAGTAAACGAACTGGTTCTTCCTACGTTCCAGACACGCTGAAGTGAGCTCAGGGCCACGCGCCGATGGGCAAATTGCCTATCCCGGTCGCGCGCGCTCAATGCCCTTCAAAGCTCATCAGCGTGCGCACGGGCACATCCATCGCGCGCAGCTTGGCGGCGCCGCCGAGATCCGGCAGGTCGATGATGAAGCAGGCCGCGAGAATGTTGGCGCCGATCTGGCGGAGCAGCTTCACCGCGCCCTCCGCTGTGCCGCCGGTGGCGATGAGGTCGTCGACCAGGATCACGCGCTCGCCGGGATGCAGGGCATCGGCATGCATCTCCATCTCGTCAATGCCGTATTCCAACGAGTAGGCGATCCGCACCGTGGTGTGCGGTAGCTTGCCCTTCTTGCGGATCGGCACGAAGCCCGCGGAAACCTGGTGCGCGACCGCGCCGCCAAGGATGAAGCCGCGCGCCTCGATGCCCGCGACCTTGTCGATCTTCGAACCAGCCCAGGGATGCACCAGCTCGTCGACGGCGCGGCGGAAGGCGCGCGCATCCGCCAGCAGCGTGGTGATGTCGCGAAACAGGATGCCCTTCTTTGGGTAATCCGGGATGGTGCGGACGGTGGCCTTCAGATCATCATCAAAAGTCATTGGTTTCTCTCTGGGTCTTTCCGCCGTCATTGCGAGGAGCAAAGCGACGAAGCAATCCATGTTTCCGATGCGGCGAGATGGATTGCTTCGCTTCGCTCGCAATGACGACGTCCATCAATTTGCATCCAACCGGAATGCATTCTCGACGATCCGCAAGCCCACTTCGCCGCCAAGCGACATCAGCGACTCCGGGTGAAACTGTACGCCGCCGACCGGCAGCGTCTTGTGCTCGATCGCCATCGCGACCCCGTCCTCGGTTGACGCGGTGACATCGAGCACGTCGGGCATGGAGTGGAGCTCGACGAACAGCGAATGATAGCGTCCGATCACGATCTCGTTGGGGAGGCTGCGCAGCAGCCGCCCGCCCCTCACCTGCACGCGCGACGGCCGGCCATGCGCGGGCTGTCCGAGCTGACCGAGCTTGCCGCCAAAATATTCGCCGATCGCCTGCACGCCGAGGCACACGCCGAAGATCGGCAGTTTTTTCGCGATCGCCGTGTCGATGGTGGAAGCGATCTTGAAATCCTCGGGGCGTCCCGGCCCGGGCGACAACACCAGCAAATCCCATTTCTGCTTCAGCATGTCTTGCGCGTGCACATAGCGCACCACCGTGACACTGGCGCCGACCTGACGGAAATAATCCGCCAGCATATGCACAAAACTGTCGTCGTGGTCGATCAGGAGCACCTTCTTGCCCGATCCGGTCGCATCGGGCGCAACGGCCGACAGCGGCTTTGGCGAATCGCCGCGCAGTGCCTGGAACAGCGCCGCCGCCTTGACCTGGCATTCACGGTCCTCGGCTGCGGGATCGGAGTCAAACAGGCAGGTGGCGCCGACCCGCACTTCGGCCAGCCCGTCCTTCATGCGGATGGTGCGGATGGTGAGCCCAGTGTTGATGCTGCCATCGAAATTCACACAGCCGATCGCGCCGGCATACCAGCGCCGCGGCGAGCGCTCGTGATCCTCGACGAACTGCATCGCCCAGAGCTTTGGCGCGCCCGTCACCGTCACCGCCCAGGCATGGGTCAGGAACGCGTCGAGCGCATCGAAGCCGGGCCGCAGCATGCCTTCGACATGATCGACGGTGTGAAACAGCTTTGAGTAGGTCTCGATCTGCCGGCGCGCCAGCACCTTGATCGTGCCGGGAACGCAGACGCGCGCCTTGTCGTTGCGGTCGACGTCGGTGCACATGTTGAGCTCGAATTCGTCCTTTTGCGAGTTGAGGAGCTGGCGGATCTGCTCGGCATCGCCAATCGCATCCGTGCCGCGCGCAATGGTGCCCGAGATCGGACAGGTCTCGACCCGGCGACCGTCGGAGCGCACGAACATTTCCGGCGAGGCCGACACCAGAAACTCGCCGTCGCCGAGATTCATCAGCGCACCGTAGGGCGACGGGTTGATCCGGCACAGCCGCTGGAAGACCTCGGCGGGCGAGCGCTCGCAGGGCTCGCCGAACAGCTGCCCCGGCACGGCCTCGAACAGATCGCCGCGGGCAAACGCCGCGCGCGCGGTCTCCACCGTCGCCTGATATTCGCCGGGCGCATGGTCGGCAAAGCCCTGCCGCGGAGTCTTGGCGTAGACGCTCTCCGCGGTATCGCGCGGAAGGCCCGCGGTCGATTTTCCCTTCCAGGTGAAATCATAGCTCAGGAGCGCACCGCGCGAGGTGGCACGATCATACGCCAGCAGGCGATCGGGCACATAGAGCACGATGTCGCGCTGATCCTGCCCGCGCGCGCACTTCTGCACGAGATCCTCGATCTGGAACACGAGGTCATAGGCGAAGGCTCCGAACAGGCCGAGCAGCGCGTCGTCGTTCGCCGCGAACGCCGCGATCATGTCGCGCACCAGGCTCATCACGCTGGCGCGGCGGGTGCGCTGGTCCTCTTCGACCGGCGCTGCCCCGCGCAGGATGTGGCCGGCGAGGCACGTCGCGCTTTTCTCTGACATGACCGCGCAGGGTTCGCGCAGCGTATCCGCGAGGAAGGCGACCAGCACCTCGCCGCGCGCGTTCAACGCCTTGAGCGAGAAGTTGACGCCGGAGGTCTCCAGCGCCAGCGGCGGGTCGGAAAAGCCGAGGTCGAAGCTTTCATAGCGTCCGGGCACGGTGGTGCCCGAGGAAAGCACCACGCCGCGCCTGATGTCGAGCAGCTCGATCAGCGAATCGAGCCGACTGGCGCCGCCGGAGAAATGCTCAACCACGCGCTGCACCGCGAGGCCGGCGCGGGTCGTGTAGCGGCTCTGCTCGGGAAGCGAGAAGACGGTCCTGTTCATGTGTTCCTCTTACCAAAACTTGTCGAGGGAGCGCCACACAGGACAACGCAAGACCGCCTGCGATGGCGGTCCTGAACGATGAAGACTTTCGGAAAATCGCACCGGCCACCTGCTAGGAGGTGGGCCACCAACGACGGGAGGGGCGGATGACGGTGCTCATGGCTCAACGTAAACACTACCGAAGGCCGTGCCGTCAAGGGAGCGGGCGCAGTGGACGGGCCGGAAAATCGGCGTAGCATGCGCTTGCAAGGGACCGGCAGCACTGTCGAAAAGCGGGAGGCATGCCATGATCAGGGGTTTGGGATATGCCGGGTTCGGATCGTCCGCGCTCGAGGACTGGCGGCAGTTCGGCACCCACATGGTGGGATTTCAGGCGGTCGAGCGCGGCAATTCGCTGCTCGCCTTCCGCATGGATGACCGCAAGCAGCGCGTCGTGATCGACCGCGCACTGGGCGACGGCGCCCGCTTCTTCGGCTGGGAGGTCGCCGATGGCGCCGCGCTCGACGCGCTGGCGGCGCGGCTGGAGGGCGCAGGCGTCGCGGTCACGGCCGAGCCGCAAACGCTGGCCGATGCACGGCGTGTGCGTGCGCTGATCTCATTCCATGATCCCGACGGCAACCGGCTCGAAGCCTTTCACGGTGCCGAGATCGACGACACGCCGTTTTCGCCGGGCCGCTCGATCTCGGGCTTCCGCACCGGCCCGCTTGGCCTCGGCCACGTCGTGCTGACCGTCGAGAACATCGAGCCGATCATGGCGTTCTATACCAAAGTGCTGGGCTTCGGCCTTTCCGACTACATCGAAAAGCCGTTCCGCGCCTATTTCTTCCACGTCAATCCGCGCCATCACTCGCTCGCGCTGATCGAGACCGGCAAAAGCGGCATGCATCATCTGATGGTGGAGTTATTCTCGCTCGACGACGTCGGGCAGTGCTATGACGTCGCGCTCGCCGAGGAGCGAGTCAACGTCACGCTGGGCCGTCACACCAACGATCTCATGACGTCGTTTTATGCCAGGACGCCGTCATCCTTCATGGTCGAGTGCGGCTGGGGTGGGCGCGAGATCGACCCGAACAATTGGCAGCCCGTCGAGATGCATCACGGCCCGAGCCTGTGGGGACATGATCGCGTCTGGCTGGGCGACAAGGACCGCGAGGTCGCACGCGACATGCGCATGAATGCCGCCCGCGAAGGCCTGCGCGCGCCGGTGCAGGTGCTGGAAGGCAATTACCAGCTGATGTCGGGGACGTGCGCCTGGTGGGATGGAATGAAGCAATAGCGATCCGACGACCTACAGTTCTCCCTCCCTTGGCCTGTCGCGACGACCGTCGCGAACATGGATGATAGTGAGTTCGTCGTCCTTTAAGCGGTGATAGATGAGGTAGGGATAGCGGGCGATGGGAAATACATGAACCCCGGGAATATCGGTTTCACGACCAAGGCCAGGATACCGTGCAAGCAATTCGCTCGTTGAGCGAATTTGCTGTGCGACCGCAGCGGCGACGCTCCTGTTGTGCTGGGCTATATAATTGTGAATGTGAGCGATATCGTCGCGGGCACGCGGTGAATAGCGCAGCTTCACAGGCCGCACTTTTTCCAAAGCGCTGCCATCTCCTCGTCGGTCGCAAACTCACCGCGTTCAGCCTGGCCCAGCCCTTCAAGCACCGCCGCCCGGTGCCCCTCTGGCACGATGAAAACATCGCTGCCAGCAGCAGCAATCTGTTCCAGCACCTCAGCGACGTAGGCCTGCCGGTCTTCCGGCAATTGCCGTACTTTTTCGATAGCGTCTTCCAGAACCTTGGTCATAGGCCCAATATATAGCAACTCGCCGCTGAGCGCGAGTTGTGCTGAGCCCTACCCCAGATGCTTCCTGAAGTACTCCGTCGCGCGGCCCCAGGCCTGCTCGGCGCATTGGCGGTCATGCACCGAGGCGCGCTGCTCGTTGGCAAAACCGTGCTCGGCGTCGTAGCGGTGGATGTCGAGCGACTTGCCCGCGGCCTTCATGCCCTTCTCGAAGGCATCGACGACTTGCGGCGTGCACCAGTCGTCCTTGCTGGCGAAATGCGCCTGTAGCGGGATCCTGACATCCGCGGGTTTTGCGGCGGCCTCCGGCGGAATGCCATAAAACACCACGCCCGCCGTCAGCTCCGGAATCCTGGTCGCACCGATGATGGTCACCGCGCCACCGAGACAGAAGCCTGTTAGCCCGACCTTGGCACCGTTGCGCGCCAGATACTGCGCGGCGCCGCGCACGGTCTGGGCGGTGGCGTCCATGAAGTCTAGCGAGTTCATCTCTTTTTCCGCGGCGGCCATATTGTGATACGGCACCACGGTGCCCCCGTAGAGATCGGGCGCCAGCGCATCGAAGCCGGCGCGCGCGAAGCGGTCGCACATGCCCTTGATCTGGTCCTGCAGCCCCCACCATTCCTGGATCACCACCACGCCGGGCGCATCGCCGCGCGCGGCATTGGCGAGATAGCCGGAGGCTTCCCTGCCGTCGGGACGCTTGTAGGTGATGAGGGTGCCCATGGTTTCCTCCGGGGATGTTTCTCTGAGAAGATCGCTATTCTGTCGACTCTGGCGGCCGCGCGCAATCGGCTCCTCCCGTCATTGCGAGCCAACGGGTCCGCGCGAACGCGCGACCCGTTGGCTCCTCGCAATGACGGACACGATGGCAACAAAAAAGCCCCCTCGCGGGGGGCTTTTTCAACGCAGGTCACCTTCACGAGAAGATCAGTGAGCCTCGGCCCAGACCTTCTTCTTGGTAAAATACATCAGAAAGGCAAAGATGATCAGGAACACGAAGACCTGGAAGCCGAGTTGCTTGCGCGCCTCCATCTTCGGCTCGGCCGCCCACATCAGGAAGGTGGTGACATCGTGCGCGTATTGCGGCACCGTCGCCGGCGCGCCGTCGTCGAAGGTAACCTGGCCGTCCGAGAGCGGCTTCGGCATCTTGATGGCGTGACCGGGGAAATATTTGTTGTAGTAGGAGCCATCGGGGATGGTGACGCCCGCCGGCGGCTTGTCCTCAAACCCCTGCAGGATCGCGT
>Ga0207661_10001814_pt1 | contig 14602 bp, 14 predicted proteins | sample KBSC713LmetaG_FD_184337 | JGI IMG/M metagenome (GOLD analysis project Ga0207661, IMG submission 184337) | Corn rhizosphere microbial communities from Kellogg Biological Station, Michigan, USA - KBS C7.1-3L metaG (SPAdes) (version 2) | ecosystem: Host-associated > Plants > Roots > Rhizosphere ...
CGTCCTCCGCCACGACCAGCATGCCGATCTGCTCGGCTCCGTCGTTGACCAGGAAGGCGCTCGGCAGGCTCAGCGGCTCGAGCTCGTCGAGCCGGTCGCGTAGCTCCTCTACGGGCGGGGTGCGCTCGTCGAGCCGCCAGAGGACCAGTCGGACGATCACGCCGGCATCGTGCCGGGCCGACCCTGAGCGCGCAATACATAGACTCGCCGCGTGGAGCCATTCGCCTGGGAGACGGAGCCGATCGAGCCGCTCAACCAGCGCATCGGCCGCCAGATGCTGAACGGCGATGCGATGACGCTCGCGCGCATCACGCTCGCGCAGGGGGCGGTCGTCCCCGAGCACTCCCACCCGAACGAGCAGATCGCGACCGTGCTCTCGGGCCGTGTGCGATTCCGGCTCGGAGACGAGGAGCTCGTCGTCGACGCGCTGGCGAGCGTGCTGATCACAGGTGGCGTCCCGCACGAGGTCGAGGCGCTCCAGGACTCGGTCGTCCTCGACGCGTTCGCGCCGCGCCGCGAGGACTGGATCCGCGGGGACGACGCGTACCTGCGCGGCTGACCGGGGAAAGAGAAGCCGGTCTGACCGCCGGCGCTGCGGCCCGCACGGCGGTCCCTGACGTGACCGGCTTCCGCACTCAAGATCGACCCGCAGGGTGGTGCAGAGCATCCCCCGAGAGGTGGTTCACCACGCCGGTTCACCCGGTAGCGTCCGCGGCCGTGGCGAGCGACCTCGATCCTCTCGAACAGCACCTCGTCACGGCACTTCGGGCGCTGTCCGCCGAGGAGGCAATGCCTGCGGCCCGCGAGGAGGCCCAGGCGGCGTGGCGCGCCCAGGCGGCGAGCCGGGCGATCGACCACGGCGCGCGGTGGCTCCAGGAGCAGCGCCTCGGCTTCTACACGATCGGCTCTGCGGGACACGAGTCGAACGCCTACGTCGCGCTCGCGCTCCGTCCGAGCGACCCGGCGCTCCTCCACTACCGGTCGGGCGGCTTCTACCTCGCGCGGGCGGCGCAGGCGGGTCGCGACGGGGTCGAGGACGTTCTGCTCGGGATGGCCGCGGCGGCCGACGAGCCGATCGCCGGCGGCCGCCACAAGGTCTTCGGTCACCGTGACCTCGCGATCATCCCCCAGACCTCGACGATCGCCTCGCACTTACCGCGTGCGGTCGGCGTTGCGTTCGCGATCGAGCGCGCGCGCCGGCTCGGAGTCGAGTCGACCTGGGCCGAGGACGCGATCGTCGTCTGCTCGTTCGGCGATGCGTCGCTCAACCACGCGACGGCGCAGGCGGCGCTCAACACGACGTCCTTCCTCGCCTACGAGGGCCAGCCGCTCCCTCTGCTCCTCGTCTGCGAGGACAACGGCCTCGGGATCAGCGTGCCGACTCCTGAGGCCTGGGTCGAGCAGTCGCTCCACGGCCGGCCGGAGCTCGCGGTCGAACGCGTCGAGGGCGACGACCCCGCCGCGGTGCTCGAAACCGCGCGGGAGCTCGGGGAGTGGGTGCGCGAGCATCGCGCTCCGGCCGTGCTGCATCTCCGCACGGTGCGCTACCTGAGCCATGCCGGCGCGGACCTGGAGACTTCCTATCGCACTGGCCCGGAGATCAGAGCCGACTACGCGCGCGACCCGCTGCTCGCGACCGGCCGCTGGCTCGTGGCCACGGGAGCCCGGAGCGGGGAGGAGCTGGCGGAGGACTACCTCGCGGTCCGCGCGCGAGTCCGCGAGCGCGCGCGGGCCGCGACCGAGCGGCCGCAGCTCCGCAGCATGCAGGACGTCCTGCGGACGCTCGCGCCGCGAAGCCCCGCCGCCGTCGCGGCTCTCGTCGACGCCGCGGAGCCGGCCGAGCCCACCGGACGGGCCGAGCGGCTGACGCTTGCGCAGGCGGTCAATGCCGGTCTCGCCCGAGTGCTCGAGCGGCATCCGGAGACGCTCGTCTTCGGCGAGGACGTCGGCGTCAAGGGCGGGGTCTACGGCGTGACACGAGGCCTCCAGGCCCGCTTCGGCCCCGAACGGGTCTTCGACACGCTGCTCGACGAGACGTCGATCCTCGGGCTCGCGCTCGGCACGGCCGTGACGGGCTTCGTCGCGGTCCCCGAGATCCAGTACCTCGCATACCTCCACAACGCCGAAGACCAGCTCCGCGGGGAGGCGGCGACGCTCCAGTTCTTCTCGCAGGGCGCGTACCGGAACGGGATGGTCGTGAGGATCCAGGGCTACGGCTACCAGAAGGGCTTCGGCGGCCACTTCCACAACGACAACGGGCTCGGAGTGCTTCGCGACATCCCGGGGCTCGTGATCGCGTCGCCGTCGCGCCCCGACGACGCCGGCCCGATGCTCGAGACGTGCGTCGCCGCGGCGAAGGTCGACGGCAGCGTCTGCGTCTACCTCGAGCCGATCGCGCTGTACCACGCGCGCGACCTCTTGGCGGACGGCGACGACCTGTGGACCGCCGAGCCCGGTCGCGACCACGTTCCCGTGGGCGCCGCGAGGACCCACCTCGACGGGCGCGACCTGACGATCGTCAGCTGGGCGAACGGCCTGCCGATGTCGCTGCGCGTCGCAAGGCGCCTGCTCGAGCGCGGAATCGACGCGCGCGTCGTCGACCTGCGCTGGCTCGCGCCGCTGCCGATCGACGACGTCCTGCGCGAGGCGACCGTGACGGGCCGCACGCTCGTCGTCGACGAGACGCGCCACACGGGCGGCGTCGGCGAGGGCATCGTCGCGGAGCTCGTCGCGCGGGGCTACCGCGGTGCGCTCGCGCGCGTCTCGAGCAAGGACTCCTTCATCCCGCTCGGCGACGCCTCGCGCCTCGTCCTGCTCTCGGAGGGCGAGATCGAGGCGGCGGCGATGGGTCTGCTGGGCCGCTACTAGGCGCGCCCCCGGTCGCACCCGCACGGTCGCGCCGCTCCTGGTCGCGGCCGTCCTCTCGCGCCGCCCAGAGCAGGAGCACGATCCAGACGACGATGCCGACGAGCGCCACGACCGTGCTGAAGATCAGGACCTCCGTCACGGCACCATCATCGCTACCGGCGCCCGGTGCGGGCAAACAGGCCCTCGCTCGACGATCCGGAGTAGGCGGGTCCCGGTGCGGCGGCCGGGACCCGCTTCGGCCATTCAACACGCATTCCGGGCGGTCGGTCGACCGCAGGTACCCTCTACGTCGAATCTGAGCGAGTACCGGAGTGCGTCCTGCCCTCCTCTGCCCGTTCGCGATGGGTCGAGAGGAGGTGTTTCGATGGCAACCGGAACCGTGAAGTGGTTCGACGACGCCAAGGGCTACGGGTTCATCACCCCGGACGACGGCGGCAAGGACCTGTTCGTGCATCACAGCGGCATCGCCGGCGACGGCTTCAAGTCGCTCGCCGAGGGAGCAAAGGTCGAGTTCGTGGCCGAGGAGGGTCAGAAGGGCCCGCAGGCGACGAACGTCACCACCGTCTGACGGTGACACGCAACCGCACGGGCGTCGCCGGTTCCCTGGCGACGCCCCATTCCCGCAAGGAGGTCTTGTGGATCGAGAGGGCAAGGTGGAGATGACAGGCTCGATCGTCGAGTCGTTCCGGAGCGGCATGCACCGGATCGCGCTGGACAACGGGCACGAGACGCTCGGCTACGTGAGCGGCAAGATGCGGCGGTACCGAATCCGGATCAACCCCGGCGACCGTGTGACCGTCGAGCTCTCGCCGTACGACCTGACCCGCGGGCGGATCACCTTCCGCGAGCGCTAGCACTCGGCGGGGCCTCTCCGCGCGAGTCGTCGACGGCGGGACCCTGTGACGCCTGCGGGCAGCCCGGGAAAGGCGCGTCATTCCGGTAGCAGGGGCGGCAGGACTCGAACCTGCAACCCCCGGTTTTGGAGACCGGTGCGCTACCAATTGCGCCACGCCCCTGGGCTGCGGGGCGGATTGTACCGCCGCTGCTGACGGTGCCCTGGGCGAGCGAAGTAGGCTCCGACGGTGCAGAGGCACGCGCTGGGAGTGCTGTTCACCCTGATCGCGCTCTCGCTGGCGTTCGTCGCGGTCTGGTCGGCGCTCTCGGGTGGACGAGCATGGGTGATCGCCTTCGCCGCGGGGGCCCTCGCGGTGTGGATGGGCGATCTCGCCCGCAGGGTCTGGCCGTAACGCCAGGCAACGCCTGGCCTTCCAGTGAATGAGTGCGCCGACCCGCGGCGTATTCTCCATGCGTGGCGGCGCACAGCTCGGATGCGTTCGAGAGGGACACGCAGGCCCTGTGGCAAGAGTTCCGGCGGACCAACGACCGGGGCCTTCGCGATCGCCTGATTCTGACGTACGCGCCGCTCGTGAAGTTCGTCGCCGGTCGTCTCGGCGCGAGCCTCCCCTCGCACGTGGACGACCAGGATCTCGTCTCGTACGGCCTGCTCGGCCTCATCAGCGCGATCGAGCGATACGACCCGGACCGCGAGATCAAGTTCGAGACCTACGCGATCGTGCGGATCAAGGGCGCGATCATCGACGAGCTCCGGTCGCTCGACTGGGTCCCCCGTTCCGTGCGCTCGCGCGCGCGAGAGATCGAGCGCGCGATCGTCGAGCTCGAGCGCACGTTGATGCGTGCGCCGACGGACGAGGAGATCGCGGACAAGGTCGGCATCTCGAGCGACGAGCTCGATCGGAGCCTCTTCGAGATCTCGCGCTCGTCGATGGCCGCCCTCGACGAGCTCTGGACGCCCCAGGGCGGCGGAGACCAGGTCGCTCTGATCGACACGATCGAGGATGCGGGCGGAGCCGACCCGGAGTTCTCGCTTGAGCAAACCGAGCTCAACGAGGCGCTGGCGGAGGCGATTGCCCGGCTGCCCGAGCGGGAGAAGCTCGTGGTCACGCTCTACTACTACGAGGAGCTGACCCTGCGCGAGATCGGCGAGGTGCTCGGCGTCACCGAGTCGCGGGTCTCGCAGCTCCACACCAAGGCCGTCCTGCGGCTGAAGGCGCGGTTGTCGGGCGGTGCCCGGGCCGCGGTCGAGCGGAAGACCGCCTGATCGTCTAGCGCGGCTCCTCGACGGCGAGCGCCCAGTGTGCGGAGCCGTGCACGTCGATCCCCACGTCGATCGTCCGCTCCTTCGCGGCGACGTCGGCCAGCACCAGGGTCTCGCCGGCGCGAACCTGCGTCTCGCCCGCGCGGTCCTCGGACATCCGGACGGCGACCTCGCCGCCGAAGAGCCCAAGCGGAGAGGTGTCCACGGTCGTGAGCACGAGCCGGTCGCCTGCGGGGACCGTGAAGGACTGCGGCTCCGCGTCCTCGGTGCCCTCCACGCGCTGGACCGCCGTCCAGCGCGGCGCGCGGGCGACCGTGAGCGTCACCGTGGAGCCGAGCGGCGCCCGGGCACCCGGCTCCGGCGAGACGCCGAGCACCGTGCCGGGCGGGACGTCCGTCTTGGCCTCCTTCTCCACGCGGACGGTGAACCCGGCATCCTCGAGCGTGCCACGTGCCTCGGGCCCGTCCTGGTCTTCGATCCCCGGGACCGGACGGCGCGGCGGCCCCGTGGAGATCGTCACCTGGACATGCGCGGGCCGCTTCACACGGACACCCGAGGCGGGGTCGGTCTCGATGGCGTGCCAGGCCGCGATCTCGGTGGACGGGGCGTAGTGCTTGTTGGCGACGAAACCGGTGCGCTCGAGCAACGACTGCGCGTCCTTGCTCGTCAGCCCGGCCACGGACGGGACGTCGGTGAACGCGCTGCCACGGCTGACGGAGACGAGCAGAGCGCCGCGCTCGGGAATCCGCTCTCCGTCGGGCGGGTCCTGCGCGACGATCACGCCGTCTGGTGCGGACTCCGAGTACGCACGCTGGACGACCTTCACCTTCGGCACCGGAACTCCCGCGTCCCTGGCGCGGCTGACGACCTCGGCGCGCGCCCGCGCGACGCTCGCGCCCACCGCGTCGGGGGCGTTCACCCCCGGCGGGTCGCCGCCGGCGATCGCGAAGACGGTCCCGCCGAGCAGCGCGACGACCGCGACGACGGCCACGGCGGCGACCGCGATGCGGCCGCGAGGGAGGGTGCGGTGCGAGCGGACGCGCTGCACCATCGTCGCCGGCTCGTGCAGCACGCGCGTGACGAGGGTCGGAACGGGCTTCGCCGCGTCCCGGAACACGCGCGTGACGACGGTCGAGAGCTGCGTTCCGATCGCGGCGGTCGGGGTGTCGTCGCCGGGGAGCGCCGTCTCGCGCGCGCCGAGCTCGACCGCGGCGTCGATCGCCGTGCCACGCCCACCGGGGTCGCGAGCGAGGAGCCGGTCGACGAGCGCAGCCGCCTCGGGCGGCACGTGCGGCGCGACCGAGGCGAGGGGCGGGGCGGGCTCGTGCGCGCGACGGAGACCGGTGGCGAGTCGGTCTTCACCCTGGAAGGGCAGCCGGCCTGTCAGCAGCTGGAAGAGGATGCAGCCGAGCGCGTAGAGATCGGTGGCGGGACCGGTCGCCTCGCCGGCGGCCTGCTCGGGCGCCCAGTACTCGGGCGTCCCTGCAAGCACGCCCGACACCGGCGCGCTGGTCGAGCTGCGGACGAGGCGGGCGAGCCCGAAGTCCGTCACGACGACGCGGCCCGTGCCGTTCTCGACGAGCACGTTGGAGGGCGTCAGATCGCGGTGCACGACACCGCGGGCGTGCGCGTGCGCCAGGCCGGCGGCGACCGCGGCGCAGTAGCGGCGCGCCTCCTCCCAGCCGAGCGTCCGCCCGGCGGCGATCGCGTGGAGACCGCGTCCGTGCACCAGCTCGAGCACCAGCACCGTCTGCTTCTTGTCCTCGAGCACGTCGTAGAGGCGCACGACGTTGGGATGCTCGAGCCGGGCGAGCGCGGAGGCCTCGCGTTCGAAGCGCGCGCGCAGCTCCGGATCGTCGGCAACCCAGCTGTGCAGCACCTTCAGCGCGACGTCGCGCCCGAGCCGCTCGTCCCGCGCGCGCCACACGACGCCCATGCCGCCGCGGCCGAGCTGCTCGTGCAGTCGATATCGGTGGGCGACGATCGGCACGGCTTTCTCCACGGTGCACCCCCGCGCAGCGGCAGCGGACCCCGATGGGAACGCTAGTCCCCTCTCGTTCGGAGAATGTCAAGGGCCTCCTCCACCCTCGTAGACTCGCGCGGTGGTGACGACGTGCACCCGCTGTGGGCGGGAGAGTCCCGAAGACTTCGAGTTCTGTCCGGCGTGCGGCGCCTCGCTCGCGCCGCCGGCGTACGAGCCTCGCGCGGGACGCGGTCACGACGGAGGCGTTCGAGCTGTTGCTCAAGGGCAAGACCGGAGTGGTGCCGGCACATCGGATGCTTGCGTTCGATCCCGCCGCGGCAGGCGTCGCACGGAACCTCGAGCGCAGGCTGATCGGCCACGCGGTCAGCGACGACCTCGACATGGTGATGTTGGTCGAGCGTATGCGGCACATCGAGGCCGGCGTTCGCACCGCGCTCGGCGACGTCGATGCCGCCCGTGCGATTCTCGAGGAGCTGGCTGCCTCGGCCGAAGAGCGCGGCTTCGTCCGCCTGGCGGCATTCTACGGGCGCGAGCTTGCGGCCCTCGGTTCCGGCGGTCGGGACTAGCATTTCGCAAGGCATCAACTCACCAGGAGGAACGCGCGCACATGGCACCGATCGAGCCCGGGAAGATCCGCAACGTCGCCGTCGTCGGCCACCGCGGGACGGGCAAGACGTCCCTTGTCGAGGCCCTGCTCTTCCAGACGGGTGAGGTCAACCGGCTGGGGTCGATCGAGGCCGGCACGACTGTCTCCGACTCGGACGAGGACGAGCAGAAGCGGCAGCTCTCGATCTCGCTCTCCCTCACCCACACGAGCTGGCAGGGTCGGAAGCTCAACCTCGTCGACTGCCCGGGCGACCCGTCATTCCAGGGCGAGGCGCGCTGCGCGCTCCGCGTCGTCGAGGGGGCGCTGGTCGTCGTCTCCGGCGTGATGGGCTTCGAGGTCGGCACTGCGCGAGTGAAGAAGCTCGCCGAGGACCTGGGCCTCGCGCGCGTCCTCGTCGTGAACATGCTCGACCGCGAGCGCGCCGACTTCTTCCGCACGCTGGGTCAGATCCAGGCTCAGTTCTCGTCGAAGTGCGTCGCCGTGCACATCCCGATCGGCGTAGAGCACGAGCTGGAGGGGATCGTCGACGTGCTGCACATGTGCGCGTACATGTCGCCGGGCGGCGAGAAGGAATCCGACCCGGTGGCGATCCCTGACTCGATGACCGGGCTCGCGCAGGAGTACCGCGAGAAGCTCCTCGACGAGGTCGTGCAGATCGACGAGGGCTTGATGGAGCGCTACCTCGAGGGCGAGGAGCTCGACCCGCACGAGGTTGCTGCAGCGCTCAAGCAGGGCGTGACCCGCGGCGAGCTCTTCCCGGTCGGCTGCGCCGTCGCGACGAAGAACCTCGGCACGCACGCGCTCCTCGACCTCCTGGTCGAGGGGGTGCCGTCGCCCGCCCGGGCGGAGCCGCCGTTCGCGGTCGACGGCGCGTCGACCGCCGCGTTCGTCTTCAAGACCGTCGCCGACCCGTTCGCCGGGAAGATCAACCTCTTCCGGGTGCTGAAGGGTCTGATCACGACCGAGACGACGCTGATCGACCACCGCGAGCACGGCAAGGAGCGCATGGGATCGCTTCTCGCGCTCCAGGGCAAGACGACTGCGCCGGCGAAGGAGCTCGGCGAGGGCGACCTCGGAGCAGTCGCGAAGCTCAAGGACGTCCAGACCGGCGACCTCCTGACCGACGTCGAGGTCGACGTCGAGCCGCCGGCGTTCGGGTTCCCAGAGCCGGTGATGAGCTTCGCGGTGACGCCGAAGATCAAGGGCGAAGAGGAGAAGGTCGCCACCGCGATCAAGCGGCTCGCGGAGGAGGACCCGACGCTTCGGCTGCGGCGCGATCCGCAGACCGGCGAGGAGATCCTCGCCGGGATGAGCCAGATGCACGTCGAGGTGGCCCTCGAGCGGGCGAAGCGCCGGTTCGGCGTCGACGTCGAGCTCCACCAACCACGCGTGCCGTACCTCGAGACGATCCGCAAGGAGTCCCGCGCGCGCCACCGCTACAAGAAGCAGACCGGCGGCCGCGGCCAGTTCGGAGACTGCGAGATCGTGCTCGAGCCGATCGACGGGCACGAGGGCTACGAGTTCGTCGACAAGATCGTGGGCGGCGTGATCCCCCAGAGCTTCCGCCCGGCGGTGGACAAGGGGATCCAGGAGGCGATGCAGCACGGCGAGCTCGCCGGGGCGCCCGTGCAGGGCGTCCGCGTGCGGCTCGTCGACGGGCAGTACCACAACGTCGACTCGTCGGAGATGGCGTTCAAGATCGCGGGCTCGATGGCCTTCAAGGAGGCTTATGCGAACGCCGAGCCGGTGCTGCTCGAGCCGATCATGGAGCTCGAGGTGACGGTTCCGGACGAGGCGGTCGGCGCGGTCAACGGCGACCTCAACTCGCGGCGGGGCCGGCTCAACGGGATGGAGCCCGCCGGCGGGATGACGACGATCCGCGCCGAGGTGCCGATGGCGGAGATCCTCACGTACTCCCAATCGCTGACGTCGATGACAGGCGGCCGGGGCGACTACGCGATGCACCTCCTCCGGTACGACCAGGTGCCTGCCCACGTCGCCCAGAAGATCGTCGACGAGACGCGAAAGGCACGGGAAGAGGCGAACGCGTAGCTGCGCGCCGGCGTTGTCCACACCCTGTGGAAAGTCGGCGTCGCGGTTATAGTGGCCGTTCCATGCGGGTCACGAAGGCCAACGTCACGCGCATCTGCGCGGTCTGCGAGCGGACTCTCCTGATGGGCGAGCACACGCTCCGCTTCTCCCCGGACGGAGAGGAGTTCGTGGACGTCTGTCCGCTCTGCAGCGAGGTCGCGCTCGACCACGGGTGGGTACGCGAGGGGCACGCCGTCTCGCCCGCACTCCAGCAGCAGACGCGCAAGCGGCGACAGAAGACCCTGTGGCAGACGCTCCTGGGGGCCCGCGAGGAGGAGACGGAGCCCGTCGTCGCCGAGCCGGTGCTCCGGCGCCTCTCCGACGACGAGCTCGCGCTCGTCGAGGCGGCGGACCTGTTCAACCAGTCGACGTTTCGTCGCACCGTCGCGGGTGTCGCGCGGAGCCTCGGCCAGCCGAAGGTCTCGATCGTGCCCCTCGCGGGAGTCAATGCTGAGACCGTGCTGACGTTCGCGTGGGACATCACCTGGTACCAGTACCGCGTCACGCCCGAGGCGGCGCAGCCCGTCCGGATCGCCGACCGCGGCCACGACGTCGCCGAGGTCGAGGACACGTACTCGCACTGGAACGCGAGCTTCGACGAGTCCGACCGGCTCGTGCCGGACCTCGCGACCGTCTGACCCTCGCGGCCTGTGCCGCTTCCAGTGATGCGGCCACGTCCCTGGCGTGTGAGGAGCAAGCCAGGCTAGGACGCAGGGAGCTCCGATACTGGAGGTATCGGGGCGACCGAGTACGACGCATGGCGCCGCTCATCACGCGCCAGAGACCTGGAGGGCATTGCTGGAAGCGGCACTACACTGGAGGGCATGGCGACGACGCTGACCGCGGCTGCGCAGGCGGCCGAGCTGCTCGAGCGGCTCGGGGTCGACCCGGCCCGGGTCGCAGACGGCGATCTCGCAGTACGCACACCGATCACGGGTGAGGAGATCGCCCGCGTCAGGCGGACCGACGCGGCCGGGACCGATGCGGCAGTCGCTCGCGCCGTTGCCGCCTTCGAGTCGTGGCGAGAGGTGCCGGCGCCCGCGCGTGGCGAGCTCGTTCGCCTGCTCGGTGAGGAGCTGCGACGCGAGAAGGAGGCGCTCGGGGCGCTCGTGACGCTCGAGGTCGGGAAGATCGCGCAGGAGGGGCTCGGCGAGGTCCAGGAGATGATCGACATCTGCGACTTCGCGCTCGGGCTCTCGCGCCAGCTCTACGGGCGCTCCATCGCATCCGAGCGGCCCGGCCATCGCCTCACCGAGACATGGCACCCGCTCGGCCCTGTCGCGGTGATCAGCGCGTTCAACTTTCCGGTCGCGGTGTGGAGCTGGAACGCGGCGCTCGCACTCGTCTGCGGCGACCCGGTCGTCTGGAAGCCGTCGGAGCGGACACCGCTCACGGCGATCGCGACGACGTCGTTGCTCGCGCGCGCGGCCGAGCGCCACGGGGACGTCCCCGACGGGCTCTTCGAGCTCGTGGTCGGCGGAGCCGACCGGGCGGCCCAGCTGGCGGAGGACGCTCGCGTCCCGCTCGTCTCCGCGACCGGCTCGACGGCGATGGGCAAGGCGATCGCCCCTGCGATCGCCGCCCGCCTCGGCCGCGCGCTGCTCGAGCTCGGCGGTAACAACGCCGCGATCGTCGCGCCGAGCGCCGACCTAGACCTCGTCGTGCGCGCCGTCGTCTTCTCGGCCGTCGGCACGGCCGGCCAGCGCTGCACGAGCCTCCGCCGGCTGATCGTCCACTCCTCTGTCGTCGAAGACCTGCTCGAGCGACTGGCGAAGGCGTACCGCAGCGTTCCGATCGGCGACCCGCGCGAGCCGGAGACGCTCGTCGGGCCGCTCGTCACCGGCGAGGCGTTCGGCCGGATGGAGGCCGCGCTCGGCGAGGCGGTCGCGCAGGGCGGGGAAATCGTGGCTGGGGGCGGCCGCGAGCACGCGGATCGCTGGCCGGACGCCTGGTATGCGGAGCCCGCGATCGTCCGGATGCCGGCCCAGAGCGACGTCGTCAGGCAAGAGACCTTTGCGCCGGTCCTGTACGTCCTCGGGTACGACGACCTCGACGATGCGATCGCACTGCAGAACGGCGTGCCGCAGGGGCTCGCGTCGTCGATCTTCACGACCGACCTGCGCGAGGCCGAGCGGTTCCTCGCCGCGACCGGGTCGGACTGCGGGATCGCCAACGTGAACATCGGGCCGAGCGGCGCCGAGATCGGAGGCGCATTCGGCGGCGAGAAGGAGACGGGCGGCGGTCGCGAGTCGGGGTCGGACGCATGGCGCGCGTACATGCGTCGCCAGACCGCGACCGTGAATTTCACGAGCGACCTCCCACTCGCGCAGGGCATCCACTTCGACGTCGGCGCCTGAGAGCGGCCCGATCTCGCACAAGCTCGTCTGGTTCGTTCCGCCGTCGCACCTCGAGGCGACGCGCGATGCGGTCTTCGCCGCGGGCGCCGGCTGGATCGGCGACTACTCCCGCTGCTCGTGGTCGACGCTCGGGCAGGGGACGTTCCGGGGCGGCGAGGGAGCCCGGCCGGCCGTGGGCGAAGCGGGCCGCGACGAGACGGTCACCGAGTATCGCGTCGAGACGGTCGTCCCGGACGACAAGCTGGCCCCGGTCATTGCCGCGCTCCGCCGTGTGCACCCGTACGAGGAGCCCGCCTACGACGTCTACCCGCGGGTCGAGGCGTGACAACGCTCGTGTTGAATCAACACACGGTTCGCTCGCCGGGGTGAAAGCGCACCTCTGGACGGACGGCGGCTCCCGCGGGAACCCCGGGCCAGCGGCCTATGCGTTCGTGCTGGAGACCGATGACGGAACGGTGCTCGAGGCGCGCGGCGAGGCGATCGGGGTCGCGACGAACAACGTCGCCGAATACTCGGCGCTCGTCGCGGGACTGGGTGAGGCCGCCGCGCGGGGCGTCGACGACCTCGAGGTGCATTCCGACTCCGAGCTCATGGTCAAGCAGATGCGCGGCGAGTACCGGGTCAAGAACCGCGACCTCCAGACGCTGTTCCTCGACGCGTCGCGCCTCGCGCGCGGGCTCGGCAGCGTGACGTACACGCACGTCCGTCGCGAGCACAACGAGCTCGCCGACCGCCTCGTCAACGACGCGCTCGACGACGCGGGTTGACGGTCAGACCGGCGTCTCGCGACGGCCGTTCTCGCTGAGATAGAGGTGCCAGAGGAGTCGCGCGGCCGTGGCCCGGTGAGGCCGCCAGGCCTCGCCGATCGCCTCCAGCTCCCCGGGGGACGGCCGCAACTCGAGCCCTTTGGCGCGCCGCGCGCCCTCCTGCAGCGCGATGTCGCCGGTCGGCCACGTGTCGGGGCGTCGCAGGGCGGAGAGGAGGTACACCTCGGCCGTCCACGGCCCGATCCCGGGTAGTGCGACCAGCGCCGTGCGGACGTCGACGTCGTCGAGCTCCGCGACGGCTTCGAGGTCGAGCGCACCGTCTGCGACCGCTGCCGCGAGCGCGCGTGCGTAGCGGTTCTTCTGGCGGCTGAACCCGTCCGAGCGCAGCTCCTCGTCCGTCGACTCGAGCACTCCGCGCGGCGTCAATCCGCCAAGGCGCGTGACGAGCCTGCCGTACGCAGCCCGCGCTGACGCGAGCGAGACCTGCTGCTCGAGGATGAGGAGGACGAGCGTCGGGAAGCCGGGCTCGCGCGCCCAGAACTCCGGGATCCCGTGCTGCTCCACGATCGCTGCGAGATCGGAGTCGGCCGAGGAGAGCTCGGCGACGGCCGCGGCGAAGGAGTGTTCGTCGAGCACGCCGTCACGCTAGTGCACGGCTCGCTATGGTCTTCGTGATGCACGGCGAGCGCGCACTCTTCTGGCAGTCCCACCGGGGCACGATCGCGCTCGCCCTTCTCCTCCTTCCCCGCTAGGGGAAGCGAGCGACGCACATACACGAGCCGTGCTCCCGCACACGCCGGGAGTCGTACGCCCCGACCGAGGAGAAGTCTCATGCCAATGCCCTACCGCCGCTACCGGCCCTACGATGTCGTCCCACTGCCCGACCGCACCTGGCCCGACGTGGCCCTCGAGCATCCCCCGAGCTGGTGCTCGACCGACCTGCGCGACGGCAACCAGGCCCTCGTCAACCCGATGGACCCTTTGCGCAAGCGCCGCTTCTTCGACCTGCTCGTCCGGCTCGGCGTGAAGGAGATCGAGGTCGGGTTCCCGTCCGCCTCCATGACCGACTTCGAGTTCTGCAGGCAGCTCGTCGAGGAGGACCTGATCCCGACGGACACGACGATCGCGGTCCTCACCCAGGCCCGACCCGAGCTGATCGAGCGCACCTACGAGGCGATCGAGGGCGCGTCGCGCGCGATCGTCCACCTCTACAACTCGACGTCCACGACGCAACGACGGGTCGTGTTCCGACTGGGTCGGGACGGGATCACGGAGCTCGCCGTACGGGCGGCGGCCCTCTGCAAGCGGCGTGCGGCCGAGACCGACACCGAGATCGTCTTCCAGTACTCGCCCGAGAGCTTCCACCACACCGAGCTCGAGTACGCGCTGGAGATCTGCGAGGCGGTCGCCGCGGAGTGGGGGCCGACCCCGGACGAGAAGATGATCGTGAACCTCCCGACCACGGTCGAGGCCTTCCCGCCGAACGTCTACGCCGACCGGATGGAGTGGTTCGGCCGGCACTTCTCGCTCCGTGACTCCGCGATCCTGTCGGTCCACCCGCACAACGATCGCGGCACGGCCGTCGCGACGGCGGAGCTGGGCCTGATGGCCGGCGCCGAACGGGTCGAGGGGTGCCTCTTTGGCAACGGGGAGCGCACCGGCAACGTCGACCTGATCACGCTCGCGCTCAACCTCTTCAGCCAGGGGGTCGACCCGGGGCTCGACCTCTCCGAGCTGGACGAGGCGCGGCGGATCGTCGAGGAATGCAACGAGATCCGCGTGCACCCGCGGCACCCGTACGTCGGCGACCTC
>Ga0207661_10001818_pt1 | contig 14589 bp, 8 predicted proteins | sample KBSC713LmetaG_FD_184337 | JGI IMG/M metagenome (GOLD analysis project Ga0207661, IMG submission 184337) | Corn rhizosphere microbial communities from Kellogg Biological Station, Michigan, USA - KBS C7.1-3L metaG (SPAdes) (version 2) | ecosystem: Host-associated > Plants > Roots > Rhizosphere ...
TGGATTTTTTTAGTTCCTTTCCTGATATCCGGCAGCTTGTTCAGCCAGAAAATCATCTGGCAGGAAAATAACAGGCTGAAATGGGAAAATTTCAAAAGTAAAATCAACAACCAACAGGGCGATAATGTGGTTGCCTATACCCATTGTGGCTGGGAATATTCTGTGGTTAAATCCACTAATCCGAAAATTCCGGTAAGAATAAAGGTGACGACCATCTTTAACGAAGACCAGTCCTGGAAAGATGTCAGGCGCATTAACGATTATGTGCTCCTGCATGAGCAGAAACATTTTGATATTGCGGAAATCCATGCCCGTAAACTCAGGAAAGAAATTGCGGAAAGGATTAAAACTTCCGGAGATTACAATAAGTATTTCCAGGCAATATACAACAGGGTCCTGAACGATTACCGGAAATTCCAGGCTGCCTATGACCGGGAAACCCGCCATGGCATGAACGAAGAAAAGCAGGCAGAATATAACCGGGTAGTCAGCGAAGCGCTGGAAACCCTGAAAAGCTATGCCGCCTCTTGAAGTTCCTGAACAAAATAGTGGACGAGCTCCTGGCACAAAGTGAAGATCTTTCCGTGTTCAGCATCGTCCTGCCCGGGAAACGTCCCATTGTCTTCATCAGGCAGATCCTTTCAGAACGCAATTATTCAGGCTTTCTCCCTGATTTTTATACGATTGCCGAGCTCATTGACGTCATTGCAGACCGACAGGAAATTAAAGGCATTGCTTTATGGCTGTTCGCTTATGACGTTTACAAAAGCCTGAACCTGACTCCCAAAGAAGATTTTTCAGAATTCCTGAAATGGTTCCCAACCCTGCAGAAGGACTGGGATGACATGATGATGTTTGCTGAAAGTGATGAAGCCGTGCTTCAGTATATGTTCGATGAAGAACGCATCAAGGAATGGGCACAGGACCTCGGTGAAGATGATGAGGCACCGAGGAAGAAATTCCTCAATTTCTGGCGCAATATGAATATCTTCCTGCCGGTACTGAAGAAAAAGCTGCATGAGAAAAACTGGGCTACCCACGGAATGATCAATGAAGCAGCGAAATCCCGGCTGGATGGCTTTATTAAGGAGGCTTCACAAAAATTTGTATTCTGCGGCCTTAATGCCATGACACCTGTGGAGGAATCCCTGATCAGAAAAATGCTCCAGTGGGACAAAGCCCAATGCTTTTTCCAGGCCGACCGGTATTATTTTGAAGATGAACGGCAGGAAGCCGGCAAATTCCTCCGGGATCATAAAAGCTGGAAAGAATTCAGCGATTACAGGCCTTTCCGATGGATTGAAGATGATTTCGTCCAGCATAAAAATATCAAAGTTTACGAAGTTTCCGGAAATATTACCCAAACGAAGATATTGCCGGGAATCTTCAGTGAAATAGAGGATAAAACCTTTTCCAATACCGCTGTGGTACTGCTGGATGAAAACCTGCTGCCTGCTACGCTGGATGTGATGCATGAGATCGAATACCTCAATATCACCATGGGTTTTCCCCTGAAAAACCTTTCGTTTTCCAATGCGGTAAAGCAGCTCTTCTATCTGCAGAAGCAGCTTGAAAAAAACAAATCTTCCTATTATTACAGGGATATTTATCCCATCCTGGAAGAATTGCCAAGATCTGCTGAAGATGATGCAGTCATCAATAACTTCAAAGCCAGGATCGAGGAACGGAATATTGTCTATATCTCACGCAAACTGCTCCAGGAACTGCTGGGTACCCTTTCCTATTACAGGCTGCTCCAAAAAGCAGATTCAACGGATGAATACCTTGATCTTCTGGTTGAATTCTGCCAGCAGGTAAAATGGCTGGAGATTGATGACATCCAGTATGAGAATGTCTCCCATTTTGAAAATGCATTCAGGGTGCTGAAAAACCAGCTTACCCCGTATTCTTTTGAGATCAGGATGGAAACCCTGGAAATCCTGATCAATCAGCATATCAATTCGGAATGCATCGACTTTCAGGGCGAACCTCTGCGCGGATTGCAGGTCATGGGCCTTCTTGAAACGCGTCTCCTGAATTTCGAGAATGTGATTATGCTTTCCGTTAACGAAGGGAAGCTGCCGCTGGGTAATTCACACAACACTTACGTACCTTTCGATATCAGGAAATTTTTCAATATGCATACCTTCCTGGAGAATGACGGGATTTACGCCTATCATTTTTACAGGCTGATCCAGGATGCCCAAAATGTACATCTGTTATTCAATGCACTCAGTTCAGGAATCAATACCGGTGAAAAGAGCCGGTTCATTACCCAGATCGAAATGGAGAGTTCCCATGAGATCGAACACCTGATCATCGAAAACTCTTCAGAGCCCATCGTCACCCAGCCCATCGAAATCATTAAAACTCCGGTGGTGATGGAGCGGCTCCTGAAATGGAAGGAAAAAGTATCTGCTTCCCACCTCACCAGTTACCTGTATAACCCGATAGATTTCTATCTTTCCAAGATCCTTAATACATCCGAAACGGATGAGATCGAAGAAGAGTTGTCCGTGAGGAATTACGGAAACCTGGTGCATTACTCACTTCAGGAAGTATATGAAGTCCTTAAAGGTAAAGTATTAAAAGAAAGTGATTTAAAAGAATCAATTAAAGCAGTAGATCGGTATATAGAAATCGGGATTGAAAAGCTGAAGCACCAGCCTGAATACTATGAAAAAGGCATGAACTTCATTCATAAGGCCATCGCCAAAAAAGTGATTGAAAGTGTCCTGACCCATGATCTGGAGCTGATCCAAAGCGGGAATACACTAGAGATTATCGACATTGAAAAACGATTTGAAAATGTGGATTTTTATCTGGGTGAGAAAGATAAAGTATCCTTCTTCGGATTCATTGACCGGATCGACCGCCTGAACGGAACGGTGAGGATCATTGATTACAAGACGGCCAAAATTAAGAACCTTAATATAAAAATCGACCAGAACAACTGCAGCGATTATTTTCATAACAGCGACAGGAAGCAGGCTCTACAGCTCTGCATCTATCAGTATGTCATCCAGAGCCTGCCCGAATTCTGGGGCCTTCCCGTAGAAACGGGGATCTGGAGCTTTGCAGAAGTAAAAAAAGGGGTCCGCTCCCTGCAATTTGAAAAAGGAGGGATTGAAGAAGCTATGATTGCTGTTAAATGCTTAATTGAAGAAATCCTGAATCCTGACATCCCTTTTACGGAAAACATCCAATCCTATACTGCGTAAGAAAACAAATGAGGTCCGGCAAAGCCGGACCTCATTTATCGTATGATTTTCTTTTTTAAAAAGCATTGATTCCTGTAATGTCCATGCCGGTAATCAGCAGGTGGACATCGTGCGTGCCCTCATAGGTAATGACAGACTCCAGATTGGCTGCATGCCTCATCATCGGAAATTCACCCATGATTCCCATTCCGCCTAAAATCTGCCTTGATTCTCGGGCAATGTCAATAGCTATCTTTACATTGTTCCTTTTGGCCATAGAAATTTGTGCCGGTGTAGCCTTATGGTGGTTTTTAAGATTTCCCAGCTGCAGGCAGAGCAATTGTGCTTTGGTGATCTCCGTCAGGAATTCTGCCAGTTTTTTCTGCTGAAGCTGATAAGAACCGATGGGTTTCCCGAACTGCTTTCTTTCCTTTGAATACTGTACGGCTGTGCAGTAACAGTCGATGGCTGCACCGATGACCCCCCATGAAATCCCGTACCGTGCGGAATTTAGGCACGATAGCGGCCCTTTTAACCCCGTGACGCCCGGCATCAGGTTTTCTTTCGGAACTTTCACATCGTTGAAAACCAGTTCTCCCGTTTTGGAAGCCCTTAAACTCCATTTGTTATGGGTTTCAGGAGTAGTGAAGCCTTCCATGCCGCGTTCTACAATCAGTCCCTGTACTTTTCCGTCCTCATTTTTTGCCCAGACAACAGCAATATCACAAAGCGGGGCGTTAGTAATCCACATTTTGGCACCGTTAAGGAGATAGTGGTCTCCCATATCCCTGAAATTCGTTTCCATAGAGCCCGGATCGGAACCGTGATTAGGCTCCGTAAGGCCGAATGAACCGATCATTTCACCGGAAGCAAGCTTCGGAAGGTATTTTCTTTTCTGCTCTTCGGATCCGTATTCGTTAATCGGGAACATTACCAGTGAACTCTGTACGGACGCCGCAGAACGCACGGCAGAATCGCCGCGTTCCAGTTCCTGCATAATCAGCCCGTAGGAAATCTGATCAAGCCCGGAACCGCCGTACTCTTCAGGAATGTAAGGACCCAGTGCCCCAATGTTTCCCAATTCTCTCATCAAGCCCGGTAAATCCGTATGGTTTTGAGCTGCCTGGTCAATCTGCGGCATAACAAAACTTTCCACCCAGTCCCTTACGGATTGGCGGATCAGTTTGTGTTCTTCTGTAAGCAAAGCATCAATTCCGTAGTAATCAGGAATGCTTGTAAGAGGATAGTATGACATATGATTTTAATTTTCCTAAAAGTAACACTTTTCAGTATTCCGGAAAAATTTTTTTCTATGCCTGTTCTTACTTTTTTAAAGTCTGATCGCCAGCGGTTACTTGGTTTCCTTGCCTGAAATAGGATTAGGACTGTCTGTGCTGAATCTCTTTTTAAAGGTATAAAGATAAGGTGCCTTATTAGCCGAACCGTCATACAGCTTTTCCAGCCGATCCAGGATGTTAAGGCTCAGTATTTTACGCTGGAAATTATTCCTTCTGAATTTTTCTCCCAGAATGGTCTCATAGAGGCATTGCAGGTCCTTCATGGTGAACTTTTCAGGAAGCAGGTTGCTGGCCGCTACTTCCGTATTGATATTCATACGGAGATATTCCAGTCCGGTTTCTATGATCCGGTCATGGTCAAAAGCCATTTTTGGCAGCTTATTGACTTCAAACCATTCACAACTTTCGTTAAAGGCATCCGGAAAAGTATTGGCAATGGAAAAATCGATCAGGCTGCAATACCCTACGGTAATGAACCGCTGGAAAATCCAGTGGTCTTTTGGCACTGTGATGCCTTTGTTTTCCAGCAGGATCTGATGGACGTTATTTTCAGTCCGGTCAATCCTTCCGAAGGTATGGAACTGTTTCAGGAACAGGTCTTTAAGGTGGGTCCTTTCGTATAAGACACGGGCTGCTGCCTCACGGAGATCTTCGTCTGTGAAGACAAATCCTCCCGGAAGCGACCAAAGGTCAAGATCATGGTATTTCAGCAGCAAAACCTTGAGGATATTATTATGAAAACCAAATATGGTGCAGTCAACGGAGACATGAGCTACAAAGTCTTTTGTATCAATAAGTTCCCGAAGTGTCTGTTTGTTCTTTGTGTCTTTAATTTTCATGGCAGTAAAAATAAAATTATTTTCTATAAGTTTTTCTTTGCGGCATAAAAATATAGTGAACTCACCGTAAGTAACACAATAACAGCGGCTAAAATGTACAAGGAATACCAGTCCAGCATGCTTTTTCCGAACAGCTTTGACATCACAATGGAGCTCACAGAACTTCCCAGTGAAGAGAAAATGACAATGCAGGAAGTCAGCAGGCTGATCTTTTCCCGCTCCATGCCGGCAATTATTCTTGAGTTGATGACAGGGTATAGCGGAGACAGGAAAAGGCCTATCAACGGGAACAGATACAGCAGGATTCCGCTCTGGGGTGAGTATAAATACTGGATGCCGGAAATGATACAAAGCATGATGATAATGGAAGCCAGACATATCCAGTAGTAGTTAGCGAGAGAGAACCTGTGAATGAGGCGGGCGGTGACAGTTCTCCCTGCATAGGAAAAAAGAGCCATAAATGAAGTGGCCTGCAAGGCAAAAAAAGAGTTCACCTTCAAATGCGACTTATAATAGGACGGCAGCCATGAATTAAAGCTTTGTTCGATGAATACAATGAAAAAAATGACCATGAAAAATGCGATTACCGGTAGTTTTATCATGCCTGATATTCCTTCTATAAGTCCTTTTCCATCATTGGCCGGCTCTGAGATATCTAGTTTTGAAAACAAAAATACAGCAATGAATGAAAGGACCGAGACACCCAGGAACCCCAGCTTCCAGAAGGCGGAATACGGACTTGAGATCAGCCATCCGAAGCCGGTATTTACTAAAAAAATACCGATCATGAAGGATGCTTCCACATTGTTCATGGTTTTGGCCAGCGATTTTTCATTAGCAATATTGTTCCGTATGATCCCGAATACGCAGATCTTTCCGATAGCAAAACACACTCCGATAATAGCAAACCACAGCTTATAGAACCAGAATACTTCCACAAAAGGCAGTATGGCCGAGCATATTCCTACTGTAAGCAATGCTGAGAGTAGCGCCTTCTTAGTCCCGGTCTTACTTATAAGCCTTACGGCAAAAAGGGAAATAAAAGCAATAGGGAGATCCTTGAAAGATTCAAGGAAACCCAGTTTTTCATACGTAATTTTTGCCTCCGAAAGCTGGAGGATCACAATGCCCATACAGTTCAGTACCATTGAAAATATAAGAAAACTCAACTTCAGGGGAAGTGATAAATTGCCTGTCTTGGTCATCATTTCGGGGATTGATATTAACGTTTTTTTTGACTTTTTTATGAAAAGCAGGGTCAAAATTATGCCTTTGAACTCCCAAAAATAAAGGAAAAATTAAAATATTTATTAAGACAATGTTAAATAATTAAAAAAAAATATATTTTTATTGTCTCATTTTGAGAATTAAAAAACTTAACTGTATATGAATGTAAAACTATCAAGAAGTTTAGGGATGGTTGCCGTGCTTTATTTTACGGCGAATTTCAGTGCCCAGAACAGAACGAATGACACGATTTCCAAAGAAGCCAAAATTGAGGAAGTGGTGATGATTGGTTATGGTACCCAGAAGAAAAGTAATGTGACGGGAGCCATCTCGAGTATCAAAGCCAGTGACATTGAAAATGCACCTGTAGCTGGCAGACCCGAACAGGTGCTTCAGGGACGTGCAGCTGGTGTAAGCGTTATATCAAATTCTGGGCAGCCAGGATCTGCTCCTACTGTACGAGTAAGGGGTATCACCAGCTTTGGAGCTGGTAGTAATGATCCGTTATGGGTAGTTGATGGAATTGTTGTTGACAATATCGGATGGTTAAATCAGTCTGATATTGAAGGAATGGAAATTCTGAAAGACGGTGCCTCTGCAGCAATTTATGGTGTTTCTGCTGCAAAAGGAGTTGTTCTAATCACAACTAAAAAAGGAGCCAAAGGAAGAATGAATCTTTCATACAGTGGCTTCTTCGGCGTAGGAAGTGCAGCAAGAAAACTGGATTTACTTAATGCGACGCAGTATGCCACCATTATGAACGAGGCTAATGCCAATGATGGGAAGCCAGCCATGTTTTCAAATCCCGGTTCTTTTGGTGCTGGTACAGACTGGCAGAAGCAGATCTTCAATACTGCTCAGCGTCAATCTCATGAATTTAGTATAAATGGAGGAAATGATAAGTCTACCTTTTATACCTCATTCGGATATTACGATCAGGAAGGTATTGTGATGAGAGATATTTCCAATTATAAGCGAATCAATGCTAGATTTAACTCTACACATAAAGTTTTTGACTTTTTAACAATTGGACAAACCTTTGCTTATACCCATGTAAAGGCACAAGGTATTAATGATAATAATGAATTTGGTGGTCCCCTTAGTTCTGCAATTAATTTAGATCCTACCACTCCTGTTGTCGTAAATGATATTGCAGGACAACCGTTTCCAAGTGATTATTTAAACAATGCAAACATTATAAGAGACCCTAATGGTAACCCATATGGTATTTCGCATTATGTAAGTAAAGAAATGACTAACCCATTGGCTTTTCAGGAAACTCAAAGGGGAAGATATAGGTGGTCTGATGATATTGTAGCTAATGTTTTCGGAGATTTAAAAATTAATAAGAATTTTAATTTTAAATCAAGCATAAACGGTAAGCTGGCGTATTGGGGGAACCAGGCATTTACTCCAAAATCTTATCTGAGTTCTGCCAATTCAAATTTAACTAACAATTTATTTAGAGAAATTCAAAGAAAATTTGAGTGGAATACAGAAAACACTTTGACTTATCAAAATAGGTTTGGTTTGCATAATCTGAACGTATTGTTAGGACAGGGTTATTATGAGTATAATATCTCTTATGGACAAAACACAACGTATAAAAATCTTCCTACAAACAATTGGCAGGATGCATCATTCAATTTTGATATTTCACCTAGTGACAGGACTTCAAATGCGTGGGATGGAAAAGAAACACATAAGGCATCTTATTTTGGAAGAATAGTATATGACTATGATAATAAATATCTATTCACAGGAACTGTCCGAAGAGATGGATCTTCGAAATTCGGAAGAAATAACCATTGGGGTACTTTTCCGGCAATGTCTTTAGGATGGAATGTATCTAATGAAAGTTTTTGGCCTGAAAACAAAGTTTTAAACAGCTTTAAATTAAGAGGCGGGTATGGAGTATTGGGGAATGATGCTATCTCGGATTTTCAGTTTGCAAACTTTTTAGTAGCAGGTAGTAATTATACCTTTGCAGATAACATCATTCGTGTTGGTTATGCACCAAGTACTTTGGAAAACCCTGATTTAAAGTGGGAAAGAACTTCACAGTTAAATATTGCTGCTGACCTTAAATTATTCAAGAACTTTGACTTAAGTGTTGATGTTTACAGAAAAAAAAGTACAGATATCCTGAGACAGGTTGAGGTTCCCGGATACTTAGGCCTTATTAACAACCCGTGGAGAAATATTGGAGATATGAACAACGATGGTGTTGAGGTAACTTTAGGATACAGAAAAAACTGGGGTGATTTCGGCATTTCTGCAAACGGTAATTTCGCTTATTTAAAAAATGAAATAACCAGATTGGAAGGTGGTAAGCAATATGTAAATTTTGCTTCTTTTCAAACTCTTGGAACGGTATCTAGATTACAAGTGGGTCAATCTTATGGTTCTTTTTACGGATACCAAAACCTAGGGGTATTCCAAAATCAGGCAGAAATTGATGCATACAGAAATTCAGGAGGAGCATTGATCCAACCCAACGCTAAGCCTGGTGATTTCAAAAGATTTGATGCAAACGGTGATGGAAAAATAGATGAGAATGATTATATAAATTTAGGCAATTCTGTGCCAAAATATACTTTTGGTTTCACTGTAAATATGAACTACAAGAACTTTGATCTTATGGTATTTGCTCAAGGACAGGCAGGCAATAAAATTTTCCAAGGTTTAAGAAGACTAGATATACCGGAATCAAATTATCAGACTGCCATTCTTGACCGTTGGACTGGTGAAGGAACATCTAATACAATTGCCAGACTTACTAAAGATGACCCAAATCAAAATTATACAAGAATGTCAGATTATTATCTGCAAAAAGGAGATTATCTGAGATTAAAATTAGTTCAAATAGGATATAGCCTATCAAAAGAAACTGCAAAAGCCATCGGAGCTTCAAAAATCAGATTTTATGTAACAGGAGAAAACCTTGTGACATTTACAAAGTATACAGGCTATGATCCAGAAATTGCTGGTGGGGACACATTCGGAATAGATAGAGCATACTATCCTCAGGCAAGAACATTCCTTTTTGGTGCTAATATTCAATTTTAATTCAATAAACAATGAAAAATAAAAGATTTATATACAAAAGTGTATCTGTATTAATGCTTGCAGGTATTGGTTTTGGCACTACTTCATGCAACAATGGCAATTTGGAAGATGTCCAGAATACGGGAACTTTTGATTCCAATAATTATTTCCAGAATGAAGAACAGTCTTTTTCTGGACTGGTTGCGACTTATGATATGCTGAGAAAATATTCAGGCGGTTTTGAAAATATGGTGACATTTTTTAATGCTGCTTCAGATGATTTTTATTCAGGTGGCGGAAACTCCTCAGACGGTGCTGGGATACAGGGCTTTTCAAATTATACCATCAATCCTATCATCATGCCTGCAAGTTATTGGAAGGACTATTATCAGGGTATAGCAAAAGCCAATTTACTCCTGGATAGAATTCCTAATGCCAATATGAACGATCAGGTTAGAAGAAGATTCATTGCCGAAGCTAAGGTTCTAAGATCACTTTACTATTTTGAACTTTTAAGGATGTTTAAAAATATTCCTATGGTTCTAAAGCCTATCCTTGCTACGGATGATTATTATAACATTCCTCAAGCTAAACCTGAAGATGTATATAATCAGATAGAAGCAGATATTCTTTCATCAATTAATGATCTTCCAGCAACTATCAGTTCAGCTAATAAAGCCGAATTAGGTAGGATTACACAAGGTTCAGCCCGCGCGATCCTTGGAAAAATCTATCTTTACAATAATAAAAAAGACCTTGCCGCGGCACAATTTGAAATGGTTAATGGAACTCCGGGGCAGACCAGTCAGTACGGTTATCGGTTGGTAAATAATTTTGCTGATCTTTGGGTTGTGGATAATAAATTTACTACGGAATCTATTCTTGAGGTAATGCATACTAATGCAAGTAATGCCGACTGGGGATTTTGGGGTTCGGGAAAAGATGAAGGGAACTCTGTAAATCAAATGGTAGGAATTATTTCTTACGGAGTCAATTCTCAACTTCCAAATAACGATGCTCCGAGCATTCACAAAGGCTGGGGATTCAATCCTGCAACAGAAGATCTATTCAATTTTATGCAGGGAGACCCCCGTTTAGGAGCAACCATTTTTAATGCTAAAGCATTGGTACAGCAAAATAAGGTTACTTACTCTCCTGGATTCAGAGATACAGGGTATTTCCTAAATAAATACTTACCCAGAACATCAGATGAGACGACTTTACCTGGAGTTGTGGAACTAAATTTCCGTCAGGATTATATAGCTATTCGGTTAGCAGATACCTATTTAATGGAAGCAGAAGCCCTTGGTGGTACAGGCTCAAGAGCACAGCTTTTATTAGATGCAGTAAGAGCAAGAGTGGGATTAGCTTCCGTCCCTGTTTCTATGCAGGCTATTAAAGATGAGAGAAGAAGGGAACTTGCAGGAGAAGGACATCGCTGGTTTGACTTAGTTAGATGGGGAGATGCTCCTTCAAAACTTGGTTCAAGAGGGTTTACAGCAGGAAAGAGTGAAATTCTTCCGATTCCTTTTAACGAACTGACTAATACTGCTTTGAAACAAAACCCTGGTTATTAATCTAAATCTAATTAAAGTATGATCGCTAAATTTATCAATAAAGGACTTTTGCTCAGCTCTGCCGTGTTTTTCCTGGCCAGCTGTACACCGGATACCATCGATGGTGATGGCAACGGTATCATGCCTTCTGCTGCAGATGCTTCATTCAAAGTGACCAAAACAGCGGAAAACAGGTATAACCTGAAAGCAAATTCCAACAATTATATTTTTTCCAAATGGAATATCGACGATGACGGATATAATGCCGGAAAGAATGAAGAGAATATTTTCCTTCCCGATGCCGGAACCTATGTGATCCAGCACCAGACGATAGGAGTTGGAGGCACTGTATCGGGTACTTCCAGCGGAACTATTGTAGTGCCAACTTCTGATCCTGTAGCAGGAAATATGATCCAGGGAGGAAGGTTCGATACTCCGGATGAAATTGCCAAATGGTCTAAGCATACCATAAGTGCATCCGGAGCCCAATGGGTTTTTGCCAACGGGAAAGCAACCATTGTGGCCAATGGAGGAAGCCAGCAGGGGATCTATCAGGCTGTGAACGTTGTGGCAGGACAGAAGTATGCCATTGATATGGTGGTTTCTTCGGAATCTGCCCTTGTCGATACCTGGTTTGAAGTATATGTCCTGAACAGCATGCCGGTTACAGGCCAGGACATCAGCGGAACGGTTTACCGCAACATCAATACCTGGGCAGGATGCGGAAAGTCAGCGTTCAAAGGTAAAGTGTCATCGGTGGGTTGTGACAGCCCTAAAAACGGGGGCGTTTTCACGGCAACCACCACAGGAACCGTTTACCTGGAAATCAAGTGCGGAGGAACAACCGTCAACAGCCTTAGCGTAGACAAAGTGGAATTCCGGAGAACACAATAATTTTCATTATGAAATCACACAATTCATATAGTTTATTTATGAGAAGTGCTGCACTTTGCGGTGTAGCGCTTCTCTCTTTTTTGGGGTGCAGCAGCACTTCATCAGATTTGGCCAATAACGAGAATCCGGTTAACGGCGGTGGCGGGACTACAGGTGATCCTGTGGATGTATGGCTGACGAAGGGTGACCAGTCGGTCAAACTGCAACAGCAGACCGCAGTATACTTTACTTCAGCATCCAACAGCTATCCGAGCATAGAGATCGATGCTTCCAAAGTCTTTCAGACGGTGGATGGCTTTGGCTATACCCTGACTGGCGGAAGCGTGGAAGTGATCAATCAGCTGACTGCCGCAAAGAAACAGGAATTACTGAATGACCTGTTCAGCAGCTCCGGAATCGGGATCAGTTACCTGAGGATCAGCATCGGAGCTTCGGATCTTAACAGTGAAGTGTTCTCATATGATGATATGCCGGCAGGCCAGACCGACCTTAGTCTTTCGCAGTTTAGCCTTACCAAGGATCAGGCAGTTATTCAGATGCTGAAAGATATCCTCGTGATCAACCCGAACATCAAAATCCTGGCAACACCATGGTCGCCGCCGGTTTGGATGAAGGATAACGGAAGTACCATCGGCGGAAGCCTGAAACCCGAATATTACAATGTGTATGCACAGTATTTTGTAAAATACATCCAGGCTATGAAAGCACAGGGGATTACGGTTCATGCCGTTACGCCTCAGAATGAGCCTTTGCATCCTGGGAACAATCCCAGCCTGTATATGACAGCTGCCAATCAGGCTGCATTCATCAAAAATAATCTGGGTCCTGCTTTTCAGGCAGCCAACATCAATACCAAAATCATTGCCTACGATCATAACTGCGACAATCCGGCCTATCCTCTGGCAGTCCTGAATGATACTGGCGCTAATCCTTATGTGGACGGATCTGCATTTCATTTGTACGCCGGTGATATTTCAGCATTGAGTACTGTGCATAATTTATATCCGGATAAAAATGTTTATTTCACTGAGCAATGGACCAGTTCCACCGGGAATTTCTCCGGAGATTTGGATTGGCACGTAAAAAACATTATTATTGGATCTATGAGAAACTGGAGCAAAACCGCACTGGAGTGGAATGTAGCCAACAATGCCTCATTCGGGCCGCATACGCCCGGAGGATGTACGCAATGCAAAGGTGCAGTAACCATTAATGGCGGAAACAGCTATGAAAAAAATGTAGCGTACTACATCATTGCCCATGCTTCCAAATTTGTTCCGGTAAATTCCCAGCGGATTGCTTCCACAGAGACCGGTAACCTTTCTACGGTGGCTTTTAAAACGCCGGCAGGAAAGACGGTCCTGATTGTGCAGAACGGCAGTTCAACGGATCAGACATTTAATATCAAATACAATCAGAAAACAGCTCCTGTAACCATTTCAGGACACTCAGCAGCGACGTATATCTTTTAAAAAAGCATATGAAAAGAGTTTATTTCTTACTGGCCGTTGCAGCCTTCGGGATGAATGCATCCGGACAGAAAACGGCAGACCAGAAAGCCTCCGAACTGTTATCTAAAATGACATTGGAGGAAAAAATAGGGCAGTTGGTCCAGTACAGCGGCTTTGAATACGCCACCGGTCCGCAAAACACCAATTCTGCAACCGTTCTGGAAGAAATAAAAAAAGGTAAGGTAGGATCCATGCTCAATGTAGCCGGATCCGAAGAGACCAGAAACTTTCAGAAGCTGGCGTTACAGTCGCGGCTGAAAATCCCGTTGCTTTTCGGGCAGGATGTGATCCACGGATACAGAACTACCTTTCCGGTGAATATCGGACAGGCAGCCAGCTGGGACCTCACACTTATTGAACAGTCAGAAAGGATTGCGGCTACGGAAGCTTCCGCTTACGGAATCCACTGGACTTTTGCCCCAATGGTTGATATCGCCAGAGATCCGAGATGGGGAAGGGTGATGGAAGGCTCCGGGGAAGATACTTACTTAAGAACCCGGATCGGGTTGGCAAGAATCAGGGGATTCCAGGGAAAAGGATTAGGCAATCTTGATGCGATCATGGCCTGTGCAAAGCATTTTGCGGCCTACGGTGCTGCAGTGGGCGGACGGGATTATAATTCGGTCGACATGAGCCTGCGGCAGCTTAATGAAACCTACCTTCCGCCGTTTAAGGCTGCTGCGGAAGCCGGAGTAGCTACATTCATGAACTCGTTCAATGATATCAACGGTATTCCTGCTACCGCCAACCGGTATATCCTGAGGGATTTGCTGAAGGGACAGTGGAATTACAGGGGATTCGTGGTGTCTGACTGGGGCAGCATCGGGGAAATGGTGGCGCATGGCTATGCCAGAGATAATAAGGAAGCGGCTGAAAAAGCCATTATTGCCGGCAGTGATATGGACATGGAAAGCCGCAGTTATATTCAAAACTTATCAAAACTTGTAAAAGATGGAAAAGTAAAAGTTGATTTGATTGATGATGCTGTGCGAAGAATTCTTCGTAAAAAATTTGAA
>Ga0207661_10001819_pt1 | contig 14579 bp, 16 predicted proteins | sample KBSC713LmetaG_FD_184337 | JGI IMG/M metagenome (GOLD analysis project Ga0207661, IMG submission 184337) | Corn rhizosphere microbial communities from Kellogg Biological Station, Michigan, USA - KBS C7.1-3L metaG (SPAdes) (version 2) | ecosystem: Host-associated > Plants > Roots > Rhizosphere ...
AGATGATCGAAGAAGCCGACGCCCGTGGTCCGCCGGCCCTCGCCACTGCCCTCGAGCGACAGGGCGAGGCTGATGTCCGTCTCGTTGGTCTTGCGGGAGATGTCGGCGGTGCGGGTCACGCGCGTCGCTCCATGGACTCGGCGTGTTTGACGAAGCCCTCGGCACGCGCCAGCGCGGCGCCAGCGGGCGCGAGGCGCGTGGCCGCGCCGGGCGGCAAGGATACCCGCGACATGCGGCGCCTGAAGGTGCTCGGCCCCAGCGCGCTGGCGAAGCGCGCAGCGCCGCCCGTGGGGAGCACGTGGTTGGAGCCGGCCACGTAGTCGCCGAAGGCGGTGCCGGCGTCGCGCCCCACGAACAGGCAGCCGGCAAAGCGCACGGTGTCGGCCAGCGCCTCGGCCTCCGAGCCCATCAGCTGCAGGTGTTCCGGCGCGAGCTCCTCGGCGAGCGCGATCGCCGCCGGCACGTCGCGCGTCTCCACGAGCGCGGCGCCGGCGCCGTCAAGCTGCGCCTCGATCTGGTCGAGCAGCCCCGTGTCCGGCGAGAGCGCGGCCACGAGGCTGTCCGCCCCATGCTCGCCCTGTGCCATCAGGTCGGCGGCCGCCAGGGCGGGATCGGCGCCCTCGCTGGCCACCACCACCAGCTCGCTCGGGCCCGCCACGCTGTCGATCCCGACCGCGCCGGCGAGTTGCCGCTTGGCCTCCTGCACGTAGCTGTTGCCCGGCCCGACGACCACGTCGACCGCCGGTACCGACTCGGTGCCGTAGGCGAGCGCCGCGATCGCCTGGGCGCCGCCCATCGCGTACACCTCGGTCACGCCGCAGAGCGAGCAGGCCGCGAGCACCGCCGGGTGCACAACGCCGTCCGGCCCGGGCGGCGCGCAGACCGCCAGCTCCTCGACGCCCGCGGCCCGCGCACTCACGGCGCACATGACGACCGTGGACGGATACGCCGCCCGCCCGCCCGGCACGTACGCCGCCGCGCGCCGCACCGGCACTTCCACGATCTCCACCCGCTGGCCCTGCGGCAGCTCCACGCCGACCGTGTCATGCAGCTGGGCATCAGCCACCGCGCTCACGTTGGCTATCGCCACGCCCAGCGCATCGAGCACGTCCGGCCCGAGAGCGCCCGGTGCGGCCTCGAGCTGCTCGGCCGGCACTCGCAGCTCCCCCGGCGCGGCGCCGTCGAAGCGCAGCGTGTACTCGCGCACCGCGGCGTCGCCGCCTTCCCGTACCGCGTCGAGGATCGCGCGCACGTCCGCCTCGAGGTTGGCGGGCGGCTCGGCCAGCACGCGCACATCGGCCGCGGTGGTGTCGGGACCGAGGCGGGTCACCGGCCCAGCCCGCGGATCCGCGCGATCAGGTCGTCGATCTCCGTCGCCTTGAGCTTGTGCGCCACCGGGTTCGCGATCAGCCGCGCGCTGCACTCGCAGATCTGCTCGCGCTCCACGAGGTTGTTCTCGGCCAGCGTCGTGCCCGTGGCGGTCAGGTCCACGATCCCGTCCACGAGACCGGTGAGCGGCGCGATCTCGACCGAGCCCTTCACCTCCACGATCTCCACCTGGCGCCCTGTGTCGGCGAAGTGCGCGGCCGCGATCCGCGGGTACTTGGTCGCCAGCCGCACCGCCCCGAGCCGCCGCAGCGACTCCTCCATCGCGTTCGACCCGTCGCGCTCCGCCACCACCATGCGGCAGTAGCCGTAGCCCAGGTCGAGCAGCTCGTACACCTCGCGCCCCACGTTCTCGAGCAGCACGTCCTTGCCCGTGATGCCGATGTCCGCCGCCCCGTGCTCCACGTAGGTGGGCACGTCGGACGGCCGCATGGTCACGATGCCGACGTCCGGGAACACCAGCTTGCGGTCGTTCGAGCGCACCTCGCTCGTGTCGATGCCGAGCGCGTCGAGCAGGTCGAGCGTCTCCACGAACAGCGCGCCGCGCGGAACCGCGATCTTCACGAGCCCTCCTTCTCCTCGGCCGTGAGCGCGATGTGCACGCGCTGCACGTCCAGCGCCACGCCGCATGCGGGCAGGCTGCGGCCGAAGCGCCCGAGCAGGTCGTCGTAGCGGCCGCCGCCGCCGATGGCGAAGCCCACCGCCGGGTCGTAGATCTCGAAAACCGCGCCCGTGTAGTAGCCCAGCTCGCGCACCAGGCCAAGGTCGAAGATCACGCGGTCGGCCACTCCGCGCTCGGCCAGCAGCTCGTAGCAGGCCCGCAGGTTCTCCACGGCGGGCGAAACCGGCTCGTCCCTGCCGAGCTCCAGCACCTCGGGACCGCCGCGCAGCGTCGGCAGTCGCGTGAGCAGGTCGCTGGCCGACGAGGCCAGGCCAAGCTGGTCCACGCGCCGCTCCACGCCCACGAGGTCGCGCCGCGAGAGCGCCTCGAGCAGTGGCCGGCGCTCATCCTCCGGCACCTCGAGCTCGGCAAGCAGCGTGCGGTAGAGCGAGCCGTCGCCGAGCCCGAGCCGGTGGCGGCTCAGCCCGGCGTCCGACAGCGCCTCGATCACGAGCGCGGCCACCTCGGCGTCGCCCTGCGGCTCCGGCTGCCCGATCAGCTCGATGCCCGTCTGCAGGAACTCGTGCGCCTGCCCGCTGCGGCGGTCCACCTCGCGGTAGGCGTTGCCGAAGTAGCAGAGGCGGAACGGCGGCTCCTCGTGCTCGTAGCGGGTGGCCACCACGCGCGCGATGGGGATCGTCATGTCGGAGCGGAGGACCAGCACCTGGCCGTGCTCGTCGAAGAGCCGGTAGCCGGCGCCCGCCGCGCGCTCGTCACCGCGGCGCAGCACCTCCTCGTACTCCATGGTGGGCGTCGAGATCTCGCCGTAGCCCGCGGCCTCGAAGCGCGCGCGGAGCGTCTCCGTGAGCGCGCGCAGCTCGCGCATCTCGTCCGGCAGCACGTCGCGCGTACCGGGCGGAATCGGATGGATCATGTTGCCGCCTCGCAGGTCAGGCGCGGGAGCCTACGCGGGCACGCGCTCCGTGGCGACGCGCTGGATACGCGCGCCCAGCGCCCGCAGGCGCTCGTCGATCCGCTCGTAGCCGCGGTCGATCTGGCGGACGTTGCCGATCTCGGACGTGCCCTCGGCACACAGGGCCGCGATGAGCAGCGCCATGCCGGCGCGAATGTCGGGGCTCTCCATGCGCTCGCCGTGAAGACGCCTCGGGCCAGCTACGACCGCGCGGTGCGGGTCGCACAGGATCACCCGAGCCCCCATGTTGATCAGCTTGTCCACGAAGAAAAGGCGGTTCTCGAACATCTTCTCGTGAATCATCACCATGCCGTCCGACTGCGTGGCGAGCGCGAGCGCGATGCTCGTCAGGTCGGCGGGGAAGGCGGGCCAGGGACCGTCCTCGATCTTGGCCGTGGCGTCGCCCACGTCGTCGCGGATGCGGAGCGTCTGGTCGGGCGGGATCACCAGGTCGCCGCCGTCGTACTGCAGCTCGCAGCCCAGCCGTCCGAACACCATCGCCGTCATGCGCAGGTCCTCGCGCACCACGTCCTTGATGCGCAGCTCACCCCCGGTCACCGCGGCAAGAGCGGCGAAGCTCGCGACCTCGATGTAATCGGGGCCGATCGTGTAGTCGGCGCCGCCCAGGCGGTCGCGGCCGTGGACGATCATCACGTTCGAGCCGATGCCCTCCACGCGCGCGCCCATCTGGAGCAGGATGCGCGCCAGGTCCTGCACGTGCGGCTCGGACGCGGCGTTGTGGATCACGGTCGATCCGCTCGTCAGAGCCGCCGCCATCAGGGCGTTCTCGGTCGCCATCACGGACGGCTCGTCGAGGAAGAAGTCGCACGCCTTCAGCCCGCCCGAGGCGCGCAGCTTGTAGGCACCGCGCAGGAGCTGGATGTCCGCGCCCAGGGACAGGAACGCGTCCAGGTGCGGGTCGAGCCTGCGGCGGCCGATCACGTCGCCGCCGGGCGGAGGCATGTCGGCCTCGCCAAAGCGGGCGAGCAGCGGGCCGGCCAGCAGGAAGGAGGCGCGGATCAGCTCGGACAGCTCGGCGTCCACGCCGGCCGGCCGCGCATCCGCGGCGTTGAGGGCGATCACGTTCTCGTCGCGCCACTCGGCGCGCACGCCGATCCCCTCGAGCAGCCCGACCATCGCCTCCACGTCCTTGATGCGCGGAATGTTGCGCAGCACCACGTCCTCCTCGGTGAGGAGGCAGGCGGCCAGCGCAGGCAGGGCGGCGTTCTTGTTGCCCGCCGGCACGACCGTGCCAGACAGCGGGTAGCCGCCTTCAATGACGAACTTCTCCATGCGAAATGCCGCCCGTTTCGGGGTCGCGAGCGGAGGGGCAAGGGTATCGAAGGCCATTCGAGGTGACTCTTCGCTCCCCTGCGGTAGTTTCCTCGCCCATGGAAGTGACTCGTGACGGAGCCTGGGAGCTGTTCTGCGAGTGGACCCAGTCCGACTCGCTGCGCAAGCACGTGCTCGGCGTCGAGGCCGCGATGGTGGCCTACGCGCGTGAGTTCGGTGAGGACGAGGAGCTGTGGGCGGCCACCGGCATCCTCCACGACCTCGACTACGAGCGCTATCCGGACCTCGGCACCGGGCATCCGCGCATCGCGCTGGAGGAGCTGCCAAAGCTCGGCTACCCCGAGATCCTCGTCGACGCGGTGGCCGGCCACGCCAGCTTCCTCGGCGTGCCGCGCGAGACCAAGCTCTCAAAGACCTTGTTCGCCGTCGACGAGCTGTCCGGCTTCATAGCCGCCTGCGCGATGGTGCGGCCCACGGGCATCGTCGGGCTCACCCCCAAGTCCGTAAAGAAGAAGCTCAAGCAGCCCTCGTTCGCCGCGGGCGTGAACCGCGACGAGGTGCGCCAGGGCGCCGAGGAGCTGGGCGTGGACTTCGACGAGCACATCGCCAAGGTGATCGCCGCGATGGAGGAGCGAGCCGACATGCTCGGCCTCGGTCCGCGCGAGGACGCGGCCGCGTGAGCACCGCGGACAAGATGCGCGAGCTGGGCGACAAGTCCTGGCCGGTGCTGCGCAGGGTCATGGCCGGGCACACGCTGGTGTACCGAGCCAGCGGCGGTGTGATCGGCCACAGGTTCCCGGGCGCCCCGCCCACGCTGCTCCTGACACACGTGGGAGCCAAGAGCGGCCAGAAGCGCATCAGCCCGCTCACCTACACCAGGGGCGACGGCGACGACCTCGTGCTCGTGGCATCCAAGGGCGGCTATCCCAAGAACCCTGCCTGGTTCCACAACCTCAAGGCGCACCCGGACACCGAGGTGCAGGTGGGGCGCGAGCACCGGCCCGTGCACGCGCGCGTGGCCACGCCCGAGGAGCGCGAGCGGCTGTGGCCCCGCGTGATCGAGAACTACAGCGGCTACGCCGAGTACCAGAAGCGCACCGACCGCGTGATCCCGCTCGTGATCCTCGAGCGCCGCTAGCGCCGCGCGCTGCGCCGGAAGACGCCGATCGTCTCGCCGGACACCGGGTCGTCCGAGATCACGTACGCATAGCGGCCGTTCGGCGTGATCGCCATCGCGCTGGGCGCGGTCAGGTGCCGTGCGTGGCGGCAGCCCTTCACTCCGGAGGCCACGCAGCGCATCGGCGTGATCGCCCCGCTGTGCGCGAAGCGCAAGAACAGGCTCAGCTCGCGGCCGAAGTTGCCGGTTGTCGCGTAGAGGTTGGAGCCGTCAGGGCTCATCACGGGCTTGCTTCCGCATGTCCTCACGTCCTGCCCGAGCAGCCCCAGCGTTCCGTCCACGGCGTTGCGGGTGAACCCGGCGATGAAGTTGTCTGGCCCGTCGCAGCTGCCCGCCTCGAAGTCGGTCGGCTGGGACACGTGGGCGAGGTAGATGCTGCGCCCGTCGGGACTGATCAGCACCCGCCCCGCGAGGTTGACGGGATCAGGATGCCGGAAGGCGACCGCACGGCACCCGTCGTGCCCGTCCTGATTCAGACATCCCGCGGTACCCGTGAGCTGGGTGAGGCCGGCCGGCCCGTTCGCGAACGAGGCCAGGGCGAAGCTCGCGGACTGCGACGCGAGCGTGCCGGGCGACAGCTCCGTCTGAGACGAGCTCGCGTAGATGTTGCGCGAGTTGGGACTGATCGCGATGCCACAGCAATCCGGCAGGAGGCCACGCACCTGAGTGCAGCCGAGCGAGCCGTCGCCGTTCAGGCACGCGCTCTCGGTCAGGGACCCGTTCGCGGCGCGGGCAAACACGGTGAGCGCACCGTGCCGCGCACCGCCGGGGTCGGCGCTGTTCGAGCCCACGTAGACGCGCCGTCCATCGCGGCTCACGGCTATCTCCCGCACCTGCTGCAGCAGCGCGTTCGCGGCCACGCAACCGTGCGCGCCGTTCTCGCCCATGCAGCCGACCCGGTGAAGCGCGCCGGTCTTGCGGTTGCGGGCGAAAACAACCACCCCGCCGAAGCCCGTGCCCGGGGCGGTCGACCCCACATACACATTGCGCCCATCGCGGCTGATCGCAATCGTCTGCGATGCGTTGAGCGGCGGCGTGACGGTGCAGCCCACAGAACCGTTGCGGCTGAAGCAGCCCGCTCTGCCCGGGTGCTGGTGGAGCCTGCCGTGCTTGTCGATCCGCAGCACGGATACCGCGCCGCCGATCGAGGCCACGTACAGGTTGCGCCCATCCGGGCTCGCGACCGCATCCCACATCTGGTGCCCGCCGAAGCGCGCGACGGTGCAGCCCTTCTTCACGCCCTTGGGCGCGTTCTGCTGCGCCACGCAACCGGCCTTGCCCTGAAGCTGCGTGAGCTGGCCCACGTGCGCGCTTGCCGACGACGCGAAAACGAGCACACCGAGGAGCGGGAGATAGCGGATCATCCGGCGCATCCGACCGCTGGAACCTTCCCGAGCGAAAAGAGTTGCGGTCAGCCCAGCTGCGAGACGACCAGGCAGATCATCACGCCCACCCATAGCGCCTGCACTGCCAGGGCACCGGTGCGCTCGGCGTCGGCGCCCGTCTGGAGGTCGTCCACGGTGGCGAACGGCGCCAGCCAACGGTTGCGGTCCTCGATCTGGTCGCCATACAGCGAGCGCTCGAGGGCGATCATGCGCTCGTACCACTCCTCGGGCCGCAGCTGGTCGAGTTGGCCGGGAGCGAGCCCCGGATCCTGCCTCAGCCGTCGGGCGTAAAGCTGGCGGTAGGCCGGCAGCCGCACGTAGAGCATGCCCACCAGCACCATCAGCGCGAGCAGCGCCAGCGCCGCGTAGAGCCAGCCGCGGTTCTGGTGCTGTCCGAAGGCGGCCGTCACAGCCGTGGCGATTCCGGCCGAGGTCGGTGCGGGGCCGAGCCCGCGCGCGAAGTGGGCGCGCGCGTCGCGCAACCGCCTGGACTCCTCGCGCATGCGGTCGTAGGTGAGCTTGAGGGTGTCGAGGTCGGTCACGAGCGCCACCGGCCGCCGGCCTTCGCCCAATCTACCGCGTGCTCCACGGAGCAGAAGCCGTCCGGGATCCGGTGCTCGCCGCGGTGGCGCACGAGGATCACGCGCGTGTCGTCGAGCGCGGTGTCACATTGCGCGCAGCGGGTGAGCGAGTCGCCGATGTGCACCGGCTCGCTCACGTCCTCCACCTCCCACTTCGGGCCCCGCATCGCCCACGGGACCACGTGTTCCAGCCGGCAGAACACAGCCGTGCGCTCACCGGCGGGACCCGCCAGCCGGTAGCCGTCGTCGGGTCCCACCGCCGCGCCACACCAGGTGCACCGCCGTTCGCTCGTCATTCGTGCTGGGTAGAGTCCAGAAGCCGATGGCAGATGCACGAATTATCGTGCTCGAGGGCGACGAGACCGGGCAGGAGCTGCTCGAGCAATCCATCCGGGTGCTCGATTCGAGCGTGACCCAGGTCGAGGTCGAGCTCGAGCACTACGACCTGTCGCTCGACAATCGCCGCTCCACGAGCAACGACGTGGTGCACACGGCCGCGCGGGCGATGCGCGAGGCGGGCTATGGCATCAAGGCGGCCACGATCACGCCCGAGGGCAAGGACGACGTGGGCAGCCCGAACCGGATCCTGCGCGAGGAGATCGACGGCAAGGTGATCATCCGCACCGGCCGGCGCATCCCGGGCGTCACGCCCATCGCCGGCGTTCATTACCCGATCTCCGTCGTGCGCATGGCGGTGGGCGACGCCTACGGCGCCGAGCAGTGGCGCACCGACGAGGACGGCGACGAGATCGCGTTCCGCACCGAGCGGATCTCGCGCAGCGTGTGCCGGGCGGTTGCCGAGTACAGCTTCCGCACCGCCAAGAAGATCCACGGGCGCGTGTACGGCGGCCCCAAGTGGACCGTGTCGCCGGTCTACGAGGGACTCTTGAAAGAGGAGCTCGACGACGCGTCGGAGCGCCATCCCGAGGTGCCGTACCAGCCGGTCCTGATCGACGCCACCTACGCGGGGCTCGTGTCGGGCGCGGCGGACGCGCCTCTCGTCATCCCCGCCTTGAATCGCGACGGCGATTGCCTCTCCGACTTCGTGCTGCCGCTGTTCGGCTCGATCGCGGGGGCCGAGTCGGTGCTCCTGTCATTCGACAACGAGTACGACGTGCGCGTGGTCATGTCGGAGGCGCCGCACGGCACCGCGCCCGCGCTGCTCGGCAAGAACATCGCCAACCCGATGGGGATGATCATGGCGGGCGCGGCGGTGCTGCACTACGTCGGCCAGGCGGGCAACCGCGCGGCCGACCTTGCCTCGCGCGCGATCTACGAGTCGGTGCTCGAGGCCACCGCCACGGGAATTCGCACGCCCGACCTGGGCGGGCACGCCACCACGTCGGAGTTCACCGACGAGGTCATCGCGCGCACGCGCACGAAGATCGACATCTGGACGTCGCTCGGCTCAACCGTCTGAGTCCGGCTGTACGCCGCAGTCCTTCGCGAGCGCGTTGATGCGCCCGTTGACCACCGCGCAGGGGACCACGAATGGCTTGCTCAGGCACTGGATCTCCAGCGTCTGGGCCTCAGCGTCGTAGTTCCAGCGCAACTTGAAGCCGGACTTCGACTCCTCCCCGGACCCGTGCTCGATGTGCAGCCCGTACGCGCTGCTGATCTTCTCGCGAGCGGCGTTCCACTGCTCGGCACCCACGCCGGTGTAGTTGAGCGGGTCACATGCCATCCAGGTAGGCCTCCAGCTTCTCCCGATATGCGCCCGGGATCTCTCGCTTTTCGTTGGTTCCCGCCTCCACGAACACGTGGCGCATCTCCCCCTCCACGAGCAGCTCGCCGTCCCGTTGCACGTCGATCCGGGTGGTCATCGCCGTATTCCCGAGCCCGGTGACCCACCACACCAGGTCGATCTCCTCGTCGAAGCGGGCGGGGCTCCTGAAGCGGGCCCTTGCCTCGGCCACGACCACGTCGACGCCGCTCTTGACCATGTCCTTGTAGGGCTCGAGCACGTCGCGCCAGACCTCGGTCAGCACGTCGTCGAAGTACGCGAAGTAGTGGGCGTTGAAGACGACTCCCTGCTGATCGCACTCGCTGTAGCGCACGCGCAGGCGGTGTGTGTAGCGCTCGGCCATCGGCGGTGCCGGAGCCTACCCGTGCGATCGCCGGACCTTTTTTCCGTCCGACCCCCTCCGTACCTTTCCGAACACATGTTCCCCACCTCCCGCATCCCCCGTCCCTTGCTCCGCGCACTCGATGTCGCGATGGAGTTCGCCACTCTCGGAGAGGTTCGGCTAGACCCAGGCTGGGAGGAACTTGCCTGGTTTGAGGACGAGGAACTGCGGAGCGAATGGTTCCGCGAGTCCCAGTCTCCCGCCATGCGCTCGCAAGTCCCCCGCGCGCGAGCGCCCTTCAAGCCCGCCACCCCCGCGGGCCGGCTGGCGCAGGAGGCAGCAGTAGCCGCGGAGCTCGCGTCAAGGCCGCCCGTGTGCTCTGGTTCTAGGAGCGCACGGGCAGCCGCAGACGCCATGCGCGTGCCGCGCGGGCGGTTGCGGAGCGGATCTGTGCCCGCCCCGGAGCAGCCGTGCCTCTGGCCGGCTGGCAGCTAGCCGGCGCGGCTTCCGTGCACCTGGCGGTCCAGGTCCCAGACGTGCAGCAGCACGCCGTCGAGGATTGCCGCGACGGCCAGGATCACGGCGAGCACAACCGCGCCCACAGCTAGAAGGGCCGCGACGGCCACGCCAAGTACGGCCAGTTCGAGATAGGTCCGCGCGGGTGGCTGCAGGCGGCGGCCGGCTGTCGGCGCGAGCCACAGGCCCCAGACCGTCGCGACTATCAGCGGCGCCAGGATGGCCGCGATCACGTTCACGGCGGTGCTCGAGCTCAGCCGCGAGCCCCAGTAGGCCACGGCGGCGAGCGCGCACAGCTCGAGCAGGAAGCGGACCACCAGGACGAGGCCCTTGACCCCGCTCATGAACCGCCCTCGGTGACCGCATTCATGAACTCTCCCCTGCGACCGCACTCATGAACCCTCCCCTGCGACCGCCGGATCGTAGGTGCCGAAGCTCCAGAGATTTCCCTCGGGATCGCGCGCGGTGTAGTCGCGCGAGCCGTAGTCCTGGTCCTCGAGCTCGCGAATGATCTCGGCGCCGGCGGACTTGGCCTGGGCGTAATGGGCGTCGGCGTCCTCGACCACCACGTAGGTCCAGCCTTGACCGGCGTGCATGCCCCAGCCCCGCTCGTCGGTGTCGGGCTCCGTGCTGAGCATCACCATGCCGCTGCCGTGGGCGAGCTGTGCGTGCTCCACGGTGCCGTTGTCGCCCTCGTAGACAGCGTGGCGCTCGAAGCCGAACGCCCCGCAGAGGCAGTCAATCGCCGCATGCGCGTCCTTGTAGCGCAGGACCGGATAGAGATTGCGTGGCGCATGGTCCATGCGAGCTCCTTTCTCTGGTTCGCTGGGGCGATGCTAAGCGGCGAGGGCGCCGCTGTCTTGGAAGAACGGGACGTCCTCGCCGGCCGCCGCATCACCGCGGTCCGGCAGCAGCCGCCCCACATAGCTCGTGGGCGAAGTGCCTGCAAACTTGCGGAAATGGCGGTTCAGATGGGCCTGGTCGTAATAGCCGCAGCCGTGGGAGATGTAGCCCGCGAAGCGGAGTGGATGCGTCGCGATGCCTCGGGTGGGGTGCGCGCTCGTCGCGAGTCACGCACGCGGCTTCAGGCCGCGTTGCGCCACTCCCGGAGGTGGTTCCTGAACCACTGGACCGGCTCCGGGTTCTTGCCTTCCGTCGACCCGTCCAGCTCCACGAAGCACATGAACAGGTCTGGGTCCGGCAGGCGCTCCATCACCTCGCTCAGCGCAGCTCGATCGAAGTGACCGGTGCGCCGCATCTTGCGCCAGATGCCGTAAGGGCGGTCATGGAGCTCGATCGTCGTGAGCAGCCGCTCGTCGTCCGTGTAGCGCTCGGCGAAGCGGCGGGCGCGCATCGCATGGTGATTTTCGCCCTTACGAGGTCGCCACTCCTGCACCCTGTTCTTGAAGGCGTCGTGCACGATCGTGATGAAGCGCAGGAGCTCGCGCCGTTCGCCCCGGATGCCGTCAGCGTCGATCCGGTCCAGGAGATGGGCCACGTGTATCCCGATGGCCCCCTCCGGATGGGCCCGCCGCGGCTTTCCCCAGGCGAGACCCTCGAGCAGCTCGGGATCCTTGGTCACTCGCCGCTCGAGGTCATTCTCGGGCTTGAACCCCGGAATCAGCTCTTCTGCCTGCACCCCCGGAAGGTACCCGGCTGGACGGGCGAGCCCCCTCAAACGTCGCTGCCAGCTACTCCACGCGCTCGAGAGCCCAGCCGGACTCGCGCCGCGCCAGGACCACTCGCGCCTCGCCGCCGTGGCCGCTGGCCAGGAAATGCGCCCGGTCCTCGCTCACACCCGGCTTGTCGTCCACAAGCACCAGGACGAGCTCCTCGTACTCCCAGTCCGGACGCTTGTCCGCGAGCGCCTCGCGCGCGGCGGCTTCGAGCAGCGAGCGGTCCCAGCCCTTGTCTGCAGCACGCGCGTGTTCCAGTGCACGATCGGCTTCCGCGAGGTGGCGGTCGTAGTGGGGCGCGCCACGCTCCCGGCGCCGCGCGGCACCAATGAAGCCACCGATCAGCAGCACGAGCAGCACCGCCGCGATCACGATCAGGATGATTCCCAGAGTGGACACGCCGGCAAGGATACGGACACGGAGCGGAGCGCGCCCATGGGTGGCAGCCCCCAAAAGCGAACAAGCCGCCCCTAAGGACGGCTCGTTCGTAATTAACTCGGCGGCGACCTACTCTCCCAGGCCCGCGAGGGCCAAGTACCATCGGCGCTGAGGGGCTTAACTACTCTGTTCGGAATGGGAAGAGGTGTTTCCCCCTCGCTATGACCACCGAAAACTGACGAGACCAGTCCTCGGCGGACCCTCAAAACTGCACAGTTGTAACCAAGCAACGGGGTATCAAAAATCCGTCAAGCCCTCGAAGCATTAGTACCGATCAGCTAAACGCATTACTGCGATTACACCGTCGGCCTATCAACGTGGTGGTCTTCCACGGCTCTTACTCTCTCTAGGAGATGGGAGAACTCATCTCGAGGTGGGCTTCCCGCTTAGATGCCTTCAGCGGTTATCCCATCCGGACGTAGCTAACCTGCAGTGCCCTTGGCAGGACAACAGGTACACCAGAGGTCCGTTCATCCCGGTCCTCTCGTACTAGGGACGACTCCTCTCAATTCTCCAACGCCCACGGCAGATAGGGACCGAACTGTCTCACGACGTTCTGAACCCAGCTCGCGTACCGCTTTAATGGGCGAACAGCCCAACCCTTGGGACCTACTTCAGCCCCAGGATGCGACGAGCCGACATCGAGGTGCCAAACCGGGCCGTCGATGTGGACTCTTGGGCCCGATAAGCCTGTTATCCCCGGAGTACCTTTTATCCGTTGAGCGACGGCGCTTCCACTTGCTACCGCCGGATCACTAAGGCCTGCTTTCGCACCTGCTCGACCTGTCAGTCTCGCAGTCAAGCTCCCTTGTTGCCTTTGCACTCTACGCACGATTTCCAACCGTGCTGAGGGAACCTTTGCGCGCCTCCGTTACATTTTGGGAGGCGACCGCCCCAGTCAAACTACCCGCCTGACACTGTCTACCGCCCGGTTTCACGGCGCGGTGTTAGAAGCCCAGAACACCAAGGGTGGTATCTCAAGGTTGGCTCCACAGCAGCCGAAGCCACTGCTTCACAGCCTCCCACCTATCCTGAGCGAGATGTCCCAGACTCCAATATCAGGGTGTAGTAAAGGTTCACGGGGTCTTTCCGTCTGGCCGCGGGTACTCGGCATCTTCACCGAGACTGCAATTTCACCGAGCCCCTCGTTGAGACAGCGTCCAAGTCGTTACGCCATTCGTGCAGGTCGGAACTTACCCGACAAGGAATTTCGCTACCTTAGGACCGTTATAGTTACGGCCGCCGTTTACCGGGGCTTAGCTTCGGTGCTTTGGGCGAACCCTAACACCTCCACGTAACCTTCCGGCACCGGGCAGGCGTCAGCCCCTATACGTCGTCTTACGACTTAGCAGAGACCTGTGTTTTTGGTAAACAGTCGCTTGGACCTATTCACTGCGGCCCCCTCGGCCTCCACCGGCAAGCGGCTTCAACCTACTGGGGCGCTCCTTCTCCCGAAGTTACGGAGCAATTTTGCCGAGTTCCTTAACGAGGGTTATCTCGATCACCTTAGTATTCTCTACTTGCCCACCTGTGTCGGTTTTGGTACGGGCACGCGCTTCCTCCCTAGAGGCTTTTCTCGGAGGCATGGCGTCAGGGACTCGCCGGCTCTTGAGCCAGCTGGCATCGCACCTCGGGTTATGCGGTCCCGGATTTGCCAAGGACCACCCCTACATGCTTACCCCAGGACGACCATCGCCTGGGATCCCGTAGCCTTCCTCGTCCCCCCATCGGTCAAACGGAAGCGACGTGGTACAGGAATATCAACCTGTTGGCCATCGACTACGCCTTTCGGCCTCGCCTTAGGTCCCGACTAACCCTGAGCAGACGAACTTTACTCAGGAACCCTTGGGCAATCGGTGGAGGGGATTCTCACCCCTCTTTCGTTACTCATGCCGGCATTCTCACTTCCCACGCCTCCACGGCTGGCTTACGCCGCCGCTTCACTGGCGAGGGAACGCTCTCCTACCGCGCGATCGATCCGAAGATCTCACGCACCCGCAGCTTCGGTGACATGCTTGAGCCCCGTTGAATTATCCGCGCCCGAACACTTGACCAGTGAGCTGTTACGCACTCTTTCAAGGGTGGCTGCCTCTAAGCCAACCTCCTGGTTGTCTATGCACTCGGACATCGTTTGCCACTTAGCATGTACTTAGGGACCTTAGCTGGCGGTCTGGGCTGTTTCCCTTTTGACGCTGAAGTTTATCCCCCAGCAACTGACTCCCGGAGTAAGCGTAATGGTCTTCGGAGTTTGCCTGAAGTCGGTAACCTGGTAGGGCCCCTAGTCCAAACAGTGCTCTACGGCCACAACGCAATTTATCCGAGGCTATACCTAAATATATTTCGGAGAGAACCAGATATCACTGAGCTTGATTAGCCTTTCACTCCGATCCACAGGTCATCCGCCCAGTTTTCAACCTAGGTCGGTTCGGCCCTCCACGAGGTCTTACCCCCGCTTCAGCCTGCCCATGGATAGCTCGCTCAGTTTCG
>Ga0207661_10001822_pt1 | contig 14565 bp, 16 predicted proteins | sample KBSC713LmetaG_FD_184337 | JGI IMG/M metagenome (GOLD analysis project Ga0207661, IMG submission 184337) | Corn rhizosphere microbial communities from Kellogg Biological Station, Michigan, USA - KBS C7.1-3L metaG (SPAdes) (version 2) | ecosystem: Host-associated > Plants > Roots > Rhizosphere ...
CCGCGACGGCTGCCGTGGCGCCGGCATCCAGCGCCGCACGCAAGTCCGCGGCTTCGGCAATGCCGCCGGCGAGCAGCAGCGGGTAGTCGCGCGGCAGCGCCGCACGCACCCGCACGAGCAGCTCCAGCGCCAGTGTCGTCCCGCGCACGTGGCCGCCCGCCTCGACGCCCTGGACGATGACGCCGTCGGCTCCCGCCGCCTGCGCTTCCCGCGCCTCCCCGACCGAGCCGACCTGGTGCAGCCAGACGCCGGGAGTGCGGCGCCGCGGCCGCCCCCAGAAGGTGACGACGACGTCCGCCGCGCCCGCGGCCTCGAACCAGTCGCGGCGCGCGAACGGCAGCAGCAGGTTGACGGCGAGCGGGCGCCCGGTCAGCGCCCGTGCCGCCGCCAGCTCCCGGCGGATCGCCGCCGCGCCGCTGACCGCGATCGTCCCCAGGCCCCCCGCCTCCGCGACCGCCGCCGCCAGCTCGTGCCGGCTGAGCCCGCCGCCCATCCCGGCCTGGACGACGGGGAGCTCCACCCCGAGGCGCTCGAGCAGCGGCGGCACGCGGTCAGTCTAGAACCGTCCCAGCAGCCGCAACCGAGATTCGGCACAGCCGGCTGTGTCCAATCTCGGTTGCGGTGAGGAACTAGAGCCGGATCTCGGTTCCCGGCGGGTTGTAGACGCTCGCCAGCCGCGCCAGGGTCAGCGCTCCCAGCATCAGCCCGAAGTCCCGCAGGGCGATGTCGTAGTAGCCGGAGTAGGTGAGCAGGTTGACGATGATCCCGCCGAGCCAGGCTGCGACCAGGTAGGCGCCGTAGCGCGGCTTCAGCGCGACGACGATGCCGGCGACGATCTCGATCACGCCGACCAGGTGCATCGCGGTGGCGGCGCTGCCGGGGATGATGTCGTTGATCCAGGGCGCCAGGTACTGCTCCCAGTCGACCATCACGTTGAAGAACTTGTCGAGGCCGAAGAGGATCGGGGCAACGGTGAAGGCGATCCGCAGCAGCGTGAACGCCTGAAAAGCCGGATCGGCCTTGAGCCGTTCGCCGAAGCTGGGCGCCAGAGTCGTGTCGCGGGGATCGAGGGTTGCGGTGGTTGCCATGGGACCTCCCGAGGTCGTTTGGTTGCGTGTCCCATGTGCGTCGCTTCGGCGCCCGTTCTTACCTCCTGGATTCCCGAGGTAAGGAACCGGCGCCCCGCATCGCTAACAATTCATGGCGACCGCGCTGATGACGACGCCGACGCAGAGGCACGCCGACTCCCCCGCCCGCGACTGGATCGAGCGGCTGCGGGCCGGCGGCCCCGAGGAAGCGACCGCTGTCGCCGAATTGCACGCGCTGCTGCTGAAGGCGGCCCGCTTCGAGATCGGCCGCCGCGGCGCCGAGCTGCGCCACCTGCGGGGCGGCGGCGGCGAGGACCTCGCCCAGCAGGCGGCCGACGACGCGCTGCTCGCGGTGCTGGGGAAGCTCGATGACTTCCGCGGCGAAAGCCGCTTCACCACCTGGGCCTACAAGTTCGCCCTGCTGGAGGCTGCGGTGAAGGTGCGGCGCCGGGCCTGGCAGCAGCGCGAGGTCCCGCTCGAGGACGAGGCCTGGCGGCGCCTCGCCGACGCCGGCTCCGCCGCTGGCCGCCGCGCCGAGGACGCCGAGCTCTTCGCCGCCCTGCGCGAGGAGATCGAAGCCGGCCTCGGACCGCGCCAGCGCGAGGTGCTGGTCGCGGTCGCTCTCAACGACGTCCCGATCGACGTCCTCGCCGCCCGCCTCGAGACCACCCGCGGCGCTCTCTACAAGAACCTGCACGACGCCCGTCGCAAGCTGCGAGCCGCCCTTGCCGCACGCGGCTTCGAGATCGGCGGAGAGGAGGAACGATGAAGCGCGACGAGATCCTCGGCCGCGTCCTCGGCCCGGATGCTCCCGAGCTGACCTGCGAGCAGTGCTTCGCGGAGCTCGACCGCTACGTCGAGCTCCTCGTCGCCGGCCAGCCGGCCGACGAGCGGGTGCCGGGCATGCACGCCCACCTCGACGGCTGCCCCGCCTGCGCCGAGGACTTCCGCAGCCTGCGCGACCTGGTCGCTCGCCAGGGGCATTGACTGACGGCGCCGACCCTTTAAATTCGAGGCATGGACGATCAGGGCATAGCGGCGTGGAAGCTCCCCTTGATCGTCAAGGGGATCGCGGTCTCGATCGTCGGCGGCTTCTACCTCGGCGGGCCGGGCCTGGGGATGGCGGTGGGCGCCCTCGCCGCCGCGACGATCATCGTCATGGCGGTGCGCAAGCCGCCGCTGCGGCCGATCGTGCCGGCGCCGGCGCCTGACCTGCGGGACCATCTGCTGGTCGTCGTCGAGGAGCCGCTCGAGGACAGCGCCGCGATCGAACGGATCGCCGCCGCCTCGCGGCCGCAGGACCCGGGCGAGCCCGAGCCCGAGGTGCTGGTGATCGCGCCGACCCGCAACCGCTTCCTCGACCGCTGGGCCTCCGACACCCGTCCCGGCCGCGAACGCGCCCAGCGCAGCCTCGTCCTCAGCCTCGCCTCGTTGGCCCAGGCAGGCGTCGCCGCCGAAGCCCGGGTCGGCGACGAGGACGTCGTCCAGACCGTCACCGACCAGCTGCGCGAGTACCCGGCGACGGAGGTCTTCCTCGTCGCCGACCGGGGCACCGAGCTGAACCCGGCGGCGGAGGAACTGCGCTCCCGCCTCCACGCTCCGTTTCACCTGGTCAAGGCATAGGCCGCAGCGGCTCGACGATTCAGCCGGCCATATCCGCCTCGACCCAGACTTCGAGCACCAGGCGCAGCCAGGTCGCCTCGACGTCGAGGGCCCAGCAGCAGTGAGCCTCCTGCGCCCGCCCCCGATCGCGGCGCTCGACCGGCCGCAGGATGTCGCCCTTCGCCAGCGTCTTCAGGTGATAGGCGACCTGCCCCACTCGCTCGTCGAGAGCTTCCGCCAGCTGCCGCGCCGTCGCGCACTCGACTGTCCCGTCGAGGTAGGCGCCGAGGATCCGCCGGCGCAGTGGGTGGCCGACGGCGCTGATCAGCTCTGAAGAAGAGGGCGTCATGAGCGAGCCGGATGAGCCGACTGCTCAGCCCTTTTCCGACGCTCTGGATCTTATGGCATAAATACCCTAACACTGGAGTCTTTTAATAGAGAGGCTCCGGAGCGCGATGCCGCCCCCGCGCCGCAGCAAACCCCGCTCACCCGAGCATGCTGCCCTCGGCGAGGCGGTTCGCCAGCGGCGCGTCGAGGCGGAGATGAGCCAGGAGGAGCTGGCCGAAGCGGCCGGCACCGACCTCACCCAGGTCGGCGGGATCGAGCGCGGGGTCCGCAACCCCAGCTACACGACGCTGCTGCGGCTGGCGCGGGCGCTGCGGACGAGCGTCGGCGAGCTGACCACGCTCGCCGACCAGCTGCGGGGTTGAACCCGCGAGCTAATTTCCACCGTCCCCGAGCCCGTTACCCTCCTCGCCGATGTCAGCCCACCTGTCCCGCTTGAGCTACGAGTCGTCGCTGCGAGCGCTCGAAGTGCAGGAGCGGGCCGTCGATCAGATCCGCGCGAGGACCGGGATGCTGCTCGCGGTCTCGTCGCTGACGGCGTCTTTCTTCGGCGCCGAGACGATCCAGCACACGCAGCGGCTGGGCACCTTCGGCTGGCTCGCATTGATCTCACTGGTGGTGTCCATATCCCTCTGCATCTACGTGCTGCTGCCCAAGAGTGGATTCGTCTTCAGCGTGAGCGGCCCGGCGATCTACGAGCAGCTCTACCCCCACCGGGAAAACGAACCCGAGCTGCACCGCCGCCTCGCCTACTGGCTGGAGGAATTCTGGCGCGCGAACGAGGAAAAGATCGAAGACATGAGCCGGGTCTATTTCGTCGCCGGCCTGGCCCTGATCGCTCAACTCGTCTTTTGGACCCTCGCCCTGGCCGCTATCATCGCCTAGATGGCTCACGATCAAAAGCCTCCTCCTCCGCCCCCGCCGGCACCGCCGGACGTGGCGCATCCCGAGACCCGCGGCGGGCTCGGGATCCTTACGAAGTAGCTCGGTACCAGTCCGCGCGAGGTGTCGACCGCTTGGTTCCGGGCAGCGGTGAATCCCGACTTGCACGTTCCTAAGGGACGTTCACCGTTCGGTGTCTGTCGAGTAATTTAAGCCGCGATGGCGGGGGCGAAGCAGTCTGTTTCCTGCAAGGAAGCGGAATACATCAGCGTCGGCGAACGCGACCGACGCCTCGGGGTCGAGGGCGAAAGCTGGCCGAAGCAGCTCCCCAAGGGGTGGCGCAAAGAGGGACGGGTCCTGACCCGGCGGATCGACGAGGACACCAAGAAGCCGCCAGCCACGCCGGCAGCGATGACGGAGATGATGCTGCGCTTCCCATCGGCGCCGATCCACGGCCTGCAGCGGCTGCACGAGCACCACAAAGCCGTCGGCGATTCGGAGAACTTCCACACGTTTCGACTGCTTCGGTCAGCCGACCCGGAGGTCAAAGAGCAACCGGTCACCCGCATCTTTCTCATGCACTGTGGCCTCAACGAGTTGCGGAAAACCGGGCTCTACTACCGGCTGGCATCGAGGCTGATCAAAGAGGAGCCGACCACTGCCTGCGTGATCCGGCCGTTCCCCGGACACCTGACGCGCTTCCCGTTCCAAGCCTTCGCGGAGACGCCCCTCGACAACTACCTATGGGACGGCTCCCACCTCTTCCGCCAGTTCCTTCGCTTCATGACCGAGACCCAGTGGTTTCTCAGCGCGATCGTTCGACGTTCGTGCTTCCGCTGCGCCTCGGGAGCGAACCTGCTGGCGGAGGCCGAGACCGTCAAGGGCAGCCGGCTGCAGACCTCGGTTCTGGCGGAAGTCATGCACGACGAGTGGCAGCGTCTCTACGACGCTTCTTCGACGACCGGCGAAGCCGAAGCCGCTCGCGACAACCAGACCGCCAGGCCTCGACTGGCGCCACCGCCGGGCGAAGCTCAGTTGATCGAGGCGATCGGGACCCTGCGGGACTCGCTCAACCTGAACCTCTACGCTCCCCGGGACGGCGAGCTTGGCGCCGAGGCCGCCGAAGCCACCGAACCGAAGCTGCACGTGGTCGGCTACAGCCTCGGCGGCTTCATGGCGCAATCGGTGTTCATGTCGTGGCCGTTCCTGATCACCTCCTGCTCGACGCTCCTGGCAGGCGGCGCCCTGCGGGAGCTGGCGCCGATCGGCTTCACCGATCCCGAGGAGTGGCAGACGGTCCTCCATTCCCTGCGTTATGAGCTCGACGACCGCATGATGGACCCCGACGTCGGCATCGACGACGACTTCGTCGCCGGCATCGACCGCGACCTCTTCACCTATTTCAAGCGGACCTTCTACGAGGTGTTTCAGCAGGAGTATCGAGGGAGCATCCAGTCTCGTTACGAGGCGTTCCGGGACCGGATGCTGTTCGTGGTCGGAGGGAACGACCCTGTGGTGCGGCCGGAGAGCGTGCTGCAAAACGGGCCGAAAGGTGGTCTCAACCTGCTTGAGATCGGCGGCCTCACCCACTCGATCGACGAGGAAGACGAGGATCCCTCGAGCCGTCATCAGCGCTCTTTCTGGATTCCCGAGATGGCATCCCTGATCCATCGCTTCACGCACAACGCGGGCGAGGAACAGGACGCCCACCGCGCTTGCACCTGGTTCGATGCCGAGCTCGAGTCGCCGAAGTTCTCGGGCGAGGAGTGGGAGGAGATCTACTTCGCGACCGGGACGGGTGAAGCCGGGCAGGGCGTGCGCCCCCTGACGCCGGCCGAGACGGTTGCCATCGGGCCAGAAGGAGAGCTGTCGGAGGAAATCTTCGAGCGTTGCATCGACGATCTTCTCTTCCGAACCTGGCATGAGGAGGAAGGGATCCTCTTCGTGCTGCGCAACGAGGTGCCGACCCTGATGCTGCCTCCTGCCGCGGTCCGGGAGACCGCCGCGGCGCTCTACCACGACGACCTTCGCATCGCCCGTTACTGCAACGGAATCGCCGCCCGTCGCGAGAAGTTCGAAACCGCGATCAACCGCATCTGCCTGGTGCTTCCCTGGAACGCCGGATCGATCATGCGCCACCTGGACGCGCGGCGTGCCTACCCAAGCCAGGCAGAGAGCGCCGGCGGACAGGTCAAGAAGCGGAAGAACGGCGAGGAGATCTGGGAGGAGTCCCTGACCGATATCCGCCGGCTGGTGGCGAAGAAGGCAAAACGACCTTCGGTTCGCGTCTACGACGGTCGCCGCGACACCGAGGCGCAGGACGAGGACCACCAGGAAGTCCTTCGTCACGCCCGGGACCTGACCCGCGAGAAGTTCGTCGCCGCCCCTTCCCTGCCCGACTGCTGGGTATGGCTGCACCGAGACCACATCGCCACCACCAAGCAGGGAAGGATCAGCGTCAACCGTGGCATCCGGGGCCTGATCAGCTTGACCAGCGATATCGGTGGAAGCGACGAAGCAACCCTCGAGGCGATCCAGCACAGTCAGCTCCGGATCGTCAACGTCTCCCGCGCCCGCTACAACCCCCGCTTCCGAGGCCGCCTCCTGATCGACGGCAAAGCCGCCCGTCGCCGCCTCCTGCACGCCGTAGTCTGCCTAGCGATCTCAGAGCCCATCATCGACCAGCACGGCAAAGCGATCCTCGGCTAGAGACGCAAAACGCCTACCACGAGGCTGACGGCATACGGACCACCGCGATCGCGCATGTGGAGGCAACCGCAGCCCTGATCAGGATGCGCAAGGGAGGTCGGCTCACTTCGACCCAGCTTCGCGGCGCCCTCGATGACCTGGAGAGCCTCTGGCGAGGAATCGATAGCCACACGATCAACGAAGCGCTCCTCGCCAAAGCCGCGGAGAGTGCCCGCACTCATTCCCTACGCGCTCACGATTCCGTCCACCTCGCGGGCGCCCTCTCCTTCGCCGCAGGAGAACAGCTCGAGTTTGCCTGCTGGGACAAAGAGCTGCGCGACGCTGCGAAGCGACAGGGCTTGACGCTGGTCCCGCAGCGACTGTGATCAGGCAACGCGCCCTTCACCCCGGATCGGCGAGTCCACAGAGCAACGGATCTGCTGGATCAAGCTGGACAACCCGATCGGCGGCGATCATGGTTTTTTCTACCTGAGTCGCGTTCAACAGGTCCGAACTGAATACATGCTGTTCGGCGGCTCGAATACTCACGCCGGCTTTCCGCTGCCGCCTGAGAAGCCGCCCCTCCAACGTAGCGCGATCCGCAGCTATGTACCAAATCGGTTTTACGACTGCCCTTATGTCGTTCCAGGGGTCCTCTTCCAGCAGCAGGTAGTTTCCCTCGACGAATATTAGCTTTGCCGATGCTGGAACAGATATGGCGTCTGGAATCACCTCATCGGTCTGATGGCTGTAATCGGGCCATTTGGTCGACGCAGAACTACCGTTGGATAGCTGCCGCAACGCCGCGACAAACGCGTCCGCATCGAAAGTATCCGGTGCTCCCTTTCGGTCTCTGCGGCCACTTTCGACCAGGATCTGGTTCGGCTTATGGAAGCCATCCATAGGAACACCGGCCACGGAGGCATCTCCGAGCTCCGCCCGACAGGTTCGTACCAATGCCGCCATCAGGGTCGACTTTCCGGCCCCTGGCGGACCGGTAATACCCACCAGATGCCGCCGCGCCGGGGCGTTGCGAAGGCCCGTAATCGCCTCTTCTGCGAGCAAGCGAATCGGCCGAAAGCCCACGGTTGAGCCCTACCGACCTACAGCGGGATGCTCTAACTGACCACGTTCAAGCTGCTCAATGATCGAGGCCAATCCATCCTCGAGACTCACTTTGGGCACTAGATAGCGTTCCAAGCGCGCGGGTGATCCGATTCGCCTCTGCACTCCCTGCGGACGATCGCCGAGCGCTTCGACGACCGGCTCGTAGTCGATGAGACCAGCAGCGAGGTGCGCCACCGTTAAGAAGTCGGTTCCCTTCCCAGAAGCGATGTTAAGAGGTGACTCCGCGTTCAAATCTCCATAGGTGAGCATCACCGCCTCAAGAAAGTCCTCGATATAAACGAAATCCCGCTGCTGGGTTCCCGGGCCCCACACCACCAGCGGATCCTCTTTGGCAAGCGCCCGCTCGCAGATCGCCGTCATCGGATACTCAGCCCCCTGTCCGGGCCCATAGATTGAAAATGGGCGATAGACAGCTATGGGAACTCCATGACTGCGTTCGGTCACCAGGGCGAGATACTCGCCGGTAAGCTTCGCCCAGCCGTAGGTGAGATCTGGGATGCCAAGCGGTCCGCGCTGGAGATCCGCCTCCTCCTCACGCAACGGCTCTCCGTTCCAGGTCTCGGTCTGCCGGTCGATCGAATAGACCGCCGACGAGGACAAATAGATACACCGCGAGGGCCTCGTCCGCGCCGCAAACTCGAAGAATGCAGCGTCCAAGGACATGTTGAATGCGACCCCAAGCGGGTCATTCTCGATTCCGACCCGGCCACCTACAGATGCGGCAAGGTGAATTGCCAGGTCATACCGGCGATCGAGGTTCGGGAGGATGGCTTGTACATCGCCCTGCGTTCCTTCCTCAACGGCGGGGTTGGCCGGTAGTGGCTTAAGGTCGATCAGGTCCAGCGCCCAGCCTGACGAGGCGAATTGCTCGACTAAGTGGCGACCCAGAAACCCTGATGCTCCCGTGATAAGTGCGCGCGGCATTGCGAACCGTGGTGTTTATTCAGTACTCCGGACCCCTCTTTTACTGAGGATCTGATATCTATACCACAGCAGGAGCGGGAGAGCTACCACGTTGATATTGGAACAAGTGCGCCGACGGGTTGAGTATTACCTGCCGCAGATTCTGGCGGTGCTCACGGCAACCGTCTCACTTCTCTGGGTTGCTTCGACCCTGATCAATCCGCTCGAGCAATGGTTGTCGGCGTCGAGCCTGCTCAATGTGATCATCATCGTTCTACTATCGGATGTTCTGCTTCTGCTTGTCGAGTTCAGAACGACGACTACACCGCAGGTTGTCGTATTTGAAAACGAGCCAGCGGCCTACCGCGACCTCCGTCAACACATCGAAACCTCTTCTCCGAAGAAAGCCGATCTCATCGAGTACAGCACGGCGACCATTCACGACCTGCTTGAGATTCTCCGCTCAGCCGATTGCAGACTCAGGATCCTGATCTGCAATCCAGATTCTGCAATAACCGACTTCCAAGCAAAGCGGATCCGGGACCGTATTGAAGACCTGACGACGGTAACGTTCAGCAACTTCGACAAAGTCGACATTCGCATGTACCGGCTTCCAGCCTCAATTCGAGGGCGGTTGATCGACGAAGCCTACGTCACGATGGGATGGCATGTCTATTCCTCGGATGATGCTGGGCTCTACGGGCACACGCACGCCATGGTGAGCGGCAGATGTGACTCCCCACATGGCCGAAATCTTTGCCGAACCTTCACCGTGGCGTTCGAGCATCTCTGGGATGCGCCGACGACGGAAGGTCTGATCGAAGGAGGTCGGCGCGTGGATCAGGGACCTACCCTCCCGGCACTCGATTGAGACTGGGTCGATGAGCGAGCCAATAGTCATTGCGTCTTACCGAGGGGCCGGAGACGACGGTAGGGCCGAAAAGGTCGCCGGCGGCCTGATCCAGCTGTTGGTCCCCTGGGCTCACCAGCGGGAGGTGCATTGGGTCAGCGCCGCGGAAGAGACCATCGAAGCCGATACGGAGGGCCTGAATGTGCCGGTCCCCATCGACCCCTCATCGCGACATGGGCACTACGACACGATTTCCAACTCGGTGCTTTGGCCACTCTTTCATGGGCTTGACGACTGGGTGGCCGACACCATCCGAGATACGAATTCCGCCGAAGAAGCCTGGAGCGCCTACGGGGGCGTGAACCACCGGTTCGCGCAGCGGATAGCTGAGCACGCTCCGCAAGGAGCAGTCGTTGTCGTACACGATTACCAACTGTTGCTGGTGCCAGGGGCCTTGGCCGAGATGAGGCGGGACCTGAGAATCACCTACTTCCACCACATTCCTTTCGCCTCGGCCTCGGAGTTTCGACTGCTTCCGGGGTCATGGCGAGCGGAGATAGCCAGCTCAGTTATTCACGCTGCTTGCGGTTTTCAGTCCCCGCGCTGGGAGAGCCGCTTCCTTGACTTCTGCCGCGGAGAGGACATCGACCCCGCCCCCGCCACGTTCGTGGCGCCTGTCTGCCCTGACATCGACAAGCTGACCCGTGACGTCAGCTCGACTGAGGTCCTGCGTCTGCGACGTGCCTTGCGGGATCGCATCGGCCAACGGAAGCTGATCGTCCGCGTTGATCGAGCTGATCCGATGAAGAACGTCCTCGGCGGAGTTCATGCATGTGAAGCTCTGCTTTCCCAGAATCCAGGCTGGAAGAGCAGGTTCGTCTTCGCTCATCACCTCGTCCCTACTCGCGCCTCGGTTGATCGCTACAACGAGTACTTGCACGAGGTGCTCGATGCGGTGGCCGCCGTCAACAGTCGGTGGAGCACCCCCGAGTGGGAGCCAATCCACATCAACATAGCCGACCATCGCGAGCATGGACTGGCCCTTCTTGCCGAGTATGACGTCCTCCTTGTGAATCCGGTCCGCGAGGGCATGAACTTGGTGGCATACGAGGGGCCATCGGTGAACACCCGCGACGGCGCCCTAGTCCTGTCGGAAGAAGCAGGGGCCTACGACTTCTTAGCGTCAGGAGTTCTAGGAATCGACCCAGCTAGCCCCGCCGACACCGCCGCCAAGCTCCTTCAAGCCCTCTCCCTTCCAGCTCCCAGGCGCGGAATTCAGGCTGAAGAGCTCAGATCCATCATCCAGTCCAAGGCCTTGACCGGGTGGCACGACGAACTCGTTCGAGCTGCCTCTCCAGCTCAGGTCACGTAGCTTGCTGACCGCAACCTCTCGCACCCAACTCTTCCGGCCCTTCCTTTCTCACCTCTTTCACGAGACCCTCACGTAGTCGTGTGAAGACACGCATACAGCCCCTCCTGAGCACTTGAGCGCGTTGATCGCGAGAACCTAGCCGATTAACGACTTGAGTTAAACGCTAGTTGCGGGCAGCTTCTTTGCTGGTGGATCTCCCTCTACTAGTAGAGAGAGTTTTATGGGCCGGGTTCCCGACGCGAGGAAGGGGGTGAACTCGGATGAAGATCATCGGCTGCGTGCCGGTCCACCCGGCCACGTCCATAAACAAGGGCGGCTGACCTGCCCGCCGTGGTCCTGGCCTCTGCACCCCTCCGTGGGGGTTAGGGCCACGATTCGCGAAAGCATGCGCCCGACGGGAGTCGAACCCGCGACCTTCGGCTTGAAAGACCGACGCTCTTTGGGCCCCCGAAAGGACCCGTTGACCACTGAGCTACGGGCGCTCGGGGAGAACGATACCCGCGCAAGGGGTTCTGAGCATCCTGGGCGGGGTTAGAGTCCTCGGGATGGAGCTTGGGATCGAGGGGAAAGTCGCCTTGGTGATGGGCGCGAGCAGCGGGATCGGGCGGGGGATCGCTGGCGCATTGGCTCGGGAAGGGGCGCGGGTCGCGCTGGCGAGCCGGTCGCGGGAGCGGCTGGAGGAGGCGGTGGCGGAGATCGGGGGCGGCACTGCCTTCGTCGCCGACGCCACGGATTTGGAGCGGCTGGCTCGGCTGCCGCTCGAGGTCGCGGAGGAGCTGGGCTCGGTCGACATCCTCGTCACCAACACCGGCGGGCCGCCACCCGGCGGGGCGCTCGACCACGGGTTCGAGGAATGGGAGGAGGCCTACCGCTCCTTAGTGCTGGCGCCGAGGGTGCTCGCGGGCGCCGTCGTCCCTGGCATGCGGGGCGAGAGCTGGGGGCGGATCGTCAACGTCGGCTCGACGACGACGATCGAGATCAACCCCGCCCTCGGCCTCTCGAACGCGCACCGGATGGCGACGGTCGGCTTCTTCAAGACCCTGGCCCGCGAGGTCGCGGGGGACGGGATCACGGTCAACACTGTCGCCACCGGCCGCTTCGCCACCGACCGCATGGCCGAGCTCGGCGGCTCGCTGGAGCAGGTCGAAGCGGCGGCGCGAAAGGAAGTGCCGGTGGGACGGCTCGGCACCGTCGAGGAGTACGGCGACCTCGTCGCCTTCCTCTGCTCCGCCCGCGCCGCCTACATCACGGGAACGGTAATTCCGATCGACGGCGGCCTCATGCGAGCCCTCTGACCCACCTGACGTCGTAGGACCAAGCTAGGGCGTGTCGGAGGCGGAGGGGCAGTGCTTTGCACGACCCGTAGCCGACGATGCGGCATAGCGCCGCGTCTTACGGCGTCAGCTCGCCGGCGCGGATCCGCTCGGCCATTGCCTTCGACTCGTCGCGATAGACGCTGCCGTCCTCGAACTCGATCACCGGGTACTTCTTCTGCCCCGACAGCCGCTCCATCTCGCCGCGGCTCCACGGCCAGAGGGACTCCTTGACGACCTCGTACTCGATCCCCTCGTCCTCGAGCGCCTTCTGCACTTTCCAGCAGGGGTGGCCCTCGTTCTTCACGAATATCAGCGGGCAGCGGTGAAGTTTCACAGTCATGCGCTCACCCTAACCCGATCAGCAGCCTCCGCGCCACCCCACGCAGCGTTCGCTTGCCATAGGCGTGGCTGGGATCGAACTCGGTGAAGATCGCCAGGGCGACTCGCCGGCGGCCGCGCTTCAGCATCGCCACTTGGTGATCGACGCGGCCGCTGCCACTGCCCCAGCCGCCCTTGAGGAAGAGCTTCCAGCGAGACGGCACCACCCGTCCGACGCCCCAGCGCTGCGAGCGCACGACGTGGGAGAGCAGGTAGCGGGCGTAGGCCCGGTGCCGTTGCGGGATGTAGCGCTGTAGGTGGTACATGAACCGGGCCTGGTCCCGGGGGCTGGTCCGGCTCAGGCCCCAAATCGCGTTGTAGCGGAAGTCCCGCATCCCTGCGGCCCGCGCCAGCCGCCCGATCCGCCGCGGCCCGACCATGTCCCGCACCGTCGTCGCCGCGACGCTGTCGCTGCGGCGGATCATCGGCGCCAGCAGCCGCCGGTCGCTCCGCCGCAGCGGGTGCTGGTTCCGCTTGCGCAGCAGCGCCGCCAGCAGCATCACCTTGAAGACGCTCGCCGCCGGTGCCGTGTCCCGCACCCGGTACCCGCGGAAGCGCCCGCGCTGATCGATCACCGCGAAGGCGACCTCGCCGGCCCGTCTCTGCGCGTACCGCCGCGCGGCGGCGATGTCGGGGTGCCAGCTGGACTTGGCCTGGGCCATCGTCGGCATCACCAGAACGACGAGTAGGGCGAGAAGGACCAAGCTAGGCCGTGCGGGCGGCGGAGCGGCAGTGCTTTGCACGACGCGGAGCTGACCGTGCGGCATAGCGCAGGTCATGCTCGTCCTACTCACGCGAAGCCGATGGTGCGTCATCGCGCCGGTATTACTGGCTCTGCTCCCTCATGGCCGGATAGATGATCACGTCTCTGAGCGTCTTCGCCCCGGTCATGATCATCAGCAGGCGGTCGATCCCCAGCCCGCAGCCGCTCGCCGGGGGCATCCCGTATTCGAGCGCCCGCACGAACTCCTCGTCGTGGGGATGCGGGTCGGCCTCGGCCCCCGTCTCCTGCCGTTCGCGCTGCTTGACGAAGCGCTCGCGCTGCTCGATCGGGTCGTTCAGGTCGGTGCCCCCGCCGACGATCTCCATCCCGCCGACGATCCCGTCGAAGGCCTCGCAGATGCGGGGACTCTCGGGATGCACCTTGACCAGCGGCCAGATGTCGATCGGCAGGTCGATGACGTAGGTGGGCTGGATCAGCTTCGGCTCGACGAACTTGCCCTGCAGGGTGTCGACGACGCCGGCCCAGTCGTCGTTCTCGTCGACCGCGTCGCCGGCCGCCTCGGCCAGCTCGTCGCGGCTCGCCTCGTAGATGTCGAGCCCGGTCTCCCGCAGCAGCTCGTCGCGCAGCCGCACCCGCGGCCACGGCGCCGCGAAGTCGATCTCGACCCCGTCGCGCTCGACCTTCGTCGTCCCCATCACCTTCTCGACGACGCTCGCGACAAGGACCTCGATGAACTCCATGACGCCGTTGTAGTCGGCGCCGCCGACGAACATCTCCAGCATCGTGAACTCGGGGTTGTGCTGCGGCGACATTCCCTCGTTGCGGAAGAACTTGCCGAACTCGTAGACGTCCTCGAAGCCGCCGACGATCGCCCGCTTCAGATACAGCTCAGTCGCCGTGCGCAGGAACAGCTCGCGGTCGAGCGCGTTGTGGTGGGTGACGAAGGGCCGCGCCGCGGCGCCGCCGGTCAGCCGCTGCAGGACCGGCGTTTCCAGCTCGACCCAGCCGCGCTCGTGCATGTGGGTGCGGATCGCGAACAGCAGGTCGTCGCGCTTCTTGAAGATCTCCCGCGAGTCCTCGTTCGCCATCAGGTCGAGTTCGCGCTGGCGGTAGCGCGTGTCCGGATCGGAGATCCCGTGGAAGAGGTCCGGCGGGTCCTTCAGCGCCTTCGCCAGCAGCGTGCACTCGCGCACGCCGATCGCCAGCTGCCCGCGCTTGGTCACGTGCAGCGGCCCCTCGACCCCGACCAGGTCGCCGATGTCGAGTTCCTCGACCCGTCCGAACGCCTC
>Ga0207661_10001824_pt1 | contig 14562 bp, 12 predicted proteins | sample KBSC713LmetaG_FD_184337 | JGI IMG/M metagenome (GOLD analysis project Ga0207661, IMG submission 184337) | Corn rhizosphere microbial communities from Kellogg Biological Station, Michigan, USA - KBS C7.1-3L metaG (SPAdes) (version 2) | ecosystem: Host-associated > Plants > Roots > Rhizosphere ...
TTTTCGAGCGCAGGATAATGTTGCGCTGCATGTGCGGGCGGCGCAGGTCGACGTAGCGATACTTGAGGCGCGCGTCTTCCTTGACGTCAACGTTCTCTTCCATCGGGAACGGCGGCGTCTTGGATGTGTTGAGGATCCAGATTTTATCGACGACGACCTCGACTCCGCCCGTCTCAATCGCCGCATTGACGGTGTCATCCGCGCGGCGTTCGACCAGTCCCTCTACCGCGATCACGTATTCCGCGCCGAGCAGTTCGGCCTTGGCGTGCACCGCCGGGTCGCCGTCGGAGCGGAAAACCAGTTGCGTGACGCCCTCGCGGTCGCGCAGATGAATGAACAGCACACCGCCCAAGTCGCGGCGGCGATGCACCCAGCCCATCAAAATCGCGCGTTTGCCTGCATCGGTCGCACGAAGCTCTCCGCAGGTATGTGTTCGGCGCAGTTCGCCTAGAAAGTCTAAAGGTACTTGTTCCATTTTCTAATTTGGTTTAATCCGCGCCGCGAGCTCGGAGCGTGTGAGCTTCACTTGCTCGCCCGACGCCATGTCCTTTAAGGAATAAGTTCCGGTGCTGACTTCATCATCGCCCAGGATCAGCGTGTAGCGCGCGCCGGTCTTGTTGGCGACCTCTAAAGCCCGCTTCAGCTTGCGGTCGGCTGACCGCTCGACCGAGAACCCTTGCGAGCGAAGTTCTGCCGCCAGCGCGCCCGCGTGCTGCTCGGCAGCTTCGCCCATCGGCGCGAGGAAAATGTCCACAGCGGGCTTGAAACGATCCGGATTCGACTCTTCGAGAATCATCACCAAACGGTCTTCGCCAATCGAGAAGCCGATACCCGGCGCGGGAACCTTCGAGCCGATCGCTTCGGCGAGCCCGTCATAGCGCCCTCCGCCGAGCACGGAGTTCTGCGCTCCCAGTGCTCCGTGAGTGATCTCGAACGTGGTGCGCATGTAGTAATCCAGGCCGCGGACCATGCGAGGACGCACCCAATAAGTGATCCCGCGGGCATCCAGATGCGCGCGAACAGTAGCGAAATGCTGCCGGCAGGCTTCGTCCAGATGATCCAGGATCGATGGCAGCGCTTCGATGTATGGCTGGTCTTCGGGAACTTTGCAGTCGAGTACTCGCAGCGGATTCGTCGTCGCGCGACGCTGGCAATCGGCGCAGAGTTTGGGAGCAATCTCCGCCAGCTTTTGCCGCAGTAAATCCAGGTAGGCCGGGCGGCAATCCTTGCAACCCACCGAATTCAGAATGAGCTGAATTCCTTCCAGCCCGCAGCGGCGGAAGAGCTCCACCACCATCTCGATCACTTCCGCGTCGATCACCGGCGATTCCGAACCGATTGCTTCCGCGCCGATCTGGAAGAACTGGCGGAAACGGCCTTTTTGAGGGCGCTCGCGGCGGAACATCGGACCCATGTAGTAGAACTTTTTGACACCGGGGATCTGGTCTAGGCGATGCTCGATATACGCGCGCATCACCGACGCGGTCGCTTCGGGACGAAGCGTCAAAGAGCTTCCGTCGCGATCCTCCCAGGTGTACATTTCCTTGCCGACGATGTCGGTGTCTTCGCCCACGCCGCGCGCGAACAGCGCCGTCTCTTCGAACAGCGGCGTGCGGATCTCCTGATAGTTATAGGTACGGAAAACTTCGCGCGCCACGGCCTCGACGTGATTCCAGGCCGCGCTGGCCGGCGGAAGAATATCGCGGGTGCCCTTTATGGCCTTAATCATGTCTCGCCCGGATCATGCTTGACCCAGCTCTTCCTTGGCCTGCCTGCCGCGCTCCACGTATCCGCCGACGCCTTTTTGAAAGCGCTCCTTTTCTTCCGCGCTCACCGGGCGACGCGGCTTGGCCGGCGTGCCCATCACCAGCATGTCCGGCTCGACCTGCATGCCTTCAGGAACCAGCGCGCCTGCGGCCACCACCGCCCCGCGGCCGATCCGCGCGCCGTTCAGCACCGTGGCGCCCATCCCGATCAAGCTGTCTTCTTCGATGGTGCAGCCGTGCAAAATAACCGAGTGGCCCACGCTCACGCGGTCGCCGATGGTCGTCGGGAAGCCCCTATCCGTGTGAATCACGGTGCCGTCCTGGATATTCGTGTCCGCTCCCACGCGAATCGGGTCAATGTCGCCGCGCAGGACCACGCAAGGCCAGACGCTCGAGCGCTCGCCGATTTCCACGTCGCCAATGACGTGGGCGCCCGGGTCAACGTAGGCGGAAGCGGCGATCCTGGGGTTAATGCCTCGGAAACTGCGAATCATGATCGGAGGGGGTAACAATCATGCTAACAGAAGCCGATATGCTGGAGGTATGCGAGTCTCGATCTTGCTCGCGATGTTCCTTGCCGCGACGGTCCCTGCGTTGCGCGCCGACGAACGCACCCAGATACTAGCCGAAGTCCTCAGCCGCGAGGCCGACGCGTTCCGGAGAATCGCGCCCGACCTGGTCGGCCAGGAAACCCTGTTTCAGCGCGCCATCAAGCCGCCCAAAGGGGGATTCCATATTCGCGTGGGCGCCAGCGCTCAAAAGGCCCCGGAACCTGTCTGGCAGGAACGGCACATTCTGTCCGAGTACAGTTTCGGGGCATTCGCGGGCGAGGGCGGCGCGCTGCATGAGCTGCGCCGGGTTACCTCGGTGGACGGCCGCACGCTACAGGATTCCAGGAAAGCCCAGGAGGAACTCGCTGCGATCGTTATGGCTCCTGACGACAAGCGAAAAAAAGAACTCCTGGAGCAGTTCGAAAAATATGGCTTGGTGGGCGCTGTCACCGATTTCGGTCAGCTCCTGTTGCTGTTCAATTCCCGCGACGTGATGCACTACGAGTTCACCTACCGCCGCGTTGAGATGCAGGGCATGGCGCGCATCCTGGTTTTCGGATACCAGCAGATTGATGGCCCGGAAGGGCTGACCGTCATCAATGCCAGGGGAGGCGGATCGGCGCAGAACGTTCGGATCAGCGGGGAAGTGTGGGTCCGGGAAAATACATTCGTTCCTGTGCGGGTTACTCTGGCCACCAGTCAGGGAGAGGGTCCGCAGATGGTCCGCCAAGAAGCTTCGGTGGATTACACCGCGTCGCCGTTCGGCGCGCTTCTGCCGTTATGGACCGAGCACCGCGAGCTGCGCGGGGGCAAAGTCGACGTGGAGAATAAGTTCAGCTACGCGGAGTTCCACAAATTCGGCGCCGCCAGTCAGATCAATTTTGGCGCTCCCAACTCCAAATGACGCGAGTCGTCTACCTTCACGGTTTCGCTTCCAGCCCGCACTCGAGTAAAGCGCAGTTCTTCCGCCGCCGGTTCGCCGAACATGGTGTTCCGATGGAAATTCCAATCCTGGACGAAGGCCGCTTCGAGGAGCTCACCGTTTCCGGGCAGCTCGCCGTAATCGATCGGGCAGTGGGCCAGGAGCCTGCGATCCTGATCGGCTCGAGCCTGGGAGGCTATCTTGCGGCCCTTTATGCCAGCCGGCACCCGTCGCAGATCGAAAAGCTGGTGCTGCTCGCCCCGGCCTTCCAGTTTCCAGGGCGCTGGCGGGAGCGCTATTCCCCGGAAGAATTCGAAAAGTGGAAGAGCGAAGGTTCCGCCCCCGTTTTTCACTACGGCGAGGGCAGGGAACGGCGGCTGGGCTATCAGTTCATGGAAGATGCGGCGAAGTATGAGGAAGAACCCGAGTTTCGCCAGCCAGCCCTGATCCTGCACGGAAAGCGCGACAACGTAGTACCGGCCTCAATTTCCACCAGTTACGCGTCCCGGCGTCCCAACATCCGGCTGGTTCTCTTCGAATCCGGGCATGAGCTTACAGATGTTCTGGAGCCTATGTGGGTAAAAATTTCAAACTTCCTCTCAGTTCCAGAATCCATAGATCGGGTGTCTAAACGCGTATCTAAACCCGGTCTATAAGGTTATCTATGGATTAGGGCGCTGTTGGTCGTATGTTAGACTCAAACCAGAGCTGGAGTATGGGTGAAAGTTCCAGAAATTGAAACCCTCGGCCGGCTCTGAACGTCATATTATCGACCCGTAAGGGTCTAAGAGAGCACAAGTGTCCGAGCAGCTTCCAGAAAAACCGGTCAACGCTGGCGGCGGAACCCCACCTCAAGATTTAAAGTTGTTGGTGCCCACCTCCATCGAACTGCCCTGGTACAAAGGCATTGTCCAGGGTATTCGGGAGATGATAAATCCCCCGAAACTCCCGCCGCTGGAAATTACTTCCAAGCCGCTCGACCTCGAGCATCCTTCCGCGGAAACAGACGTTCATCTGCAGCACTTCATGGTGCCTGCTACCATCGAGCTGCCCTGGTATAAGGGCATTATCCAGGGCGTGAAGGAGATGATCAATCCTCCTAAGCTGCCGCCCCTGGAAATCACTTCCAAGCCGGTGAACGATCTACCCTCCTTGAAGGGTTTGTACGGTGGTCACGAATCGATGGCCGGCCTTGGCTCTGTGATCATTCACGTGGCCGTGGTGGCGCTGCTTCTGTTCGTCGGCACACTGAAGCCGGTGCAGCAGGCGGTGAAGGAATTCGTCCCGATTTTCGCTCCCGATCTGAAGCCGTTGCAGCCCAAGCCGAAACCCGAACAATCCAAGGGTGGCGGCGGTAGCCCGCAGAAGACGGAAGTAACCAAAGGCGCGCTTCCCAAGGTTGCGCCCAAGTCGTTCGTTCCTCCGATTCGCCCGCAGGAAGATCCTAAACTGGCGATCAATCCCACGATCGTCGCTCCGGAAATGCCCAATATCAACGCGTCCAACTTCGGAAATCCCCTTGCCGGCGTGGGCCTGCCCTCCGCGGGTAACGGTATCGGAACGGGCATTGGCAGCGGCCGCGGACCCGGCGTTGGTCCTGGCAGCGGCGGCGGATTCGGCGGCGGAGCGTACAAGATCGGCGGCGGCGTAAGCGCTCCTGTTCCCGTTTTCCGGCCCGAGCCCGAATACTCCGAAGAAGCCCGCAAAGCCAAGTGGCAGGGCGCGGTGCTTCTGCAACTGATTGTCGACGAAAACGGCGTCCCCCAGGACATCAAGGTCGTTCGTTCGCTGGGTCTGGGCCTGGATCAGAAGGCCATCGAAGCGGTCCAGAAGTGGCGCTTCAAGCCCGGCCTGAAAGACGGCAAGCCCGTGCCGGTCTCGGCCAACATCGAAGTCAATTTCCGACTTCTCTAAAACGCCGAGGCGGCAGCTCTAACTTCCAATCTGTAATCTAGGCTACGCTGATAACTACTGTGTCGGCGCGTCCATATTCCCGCCGTTCAGGGCTGATCCTGTTTGCGGCAGCCCTCATCCTGCTTCTGATCTTCGGTGGATCCCTATGCTCCCTCCTGATCGATTACAAATGGTGGGGTGAATTGGGCCAGGTGAGCACCTGGCAGCGGATGTGGCTGTACCGCTATGCTCCCAACGTCGTGCAGTGGCTGATCCTCGTGCTGGTGCTCTGGATCGCGCACGCGATGGGCATGAGCCATGCAGGAGCCACCAGACAAGGCCGCGGCCGCTATAACTTGCTGGTCACGGTGGCGATCTTCTTCGTCTCCTTGGTTCTCGCGGCTGCTTCCATGGACGGCTGGGTGATCGCCCGATACATAGGCGGGCGAGGAATCGAATCGACGTGGCAGGACCCCGTTTTCGGCCGTTCTCTGGTTTTCTATTTCTTCGAGCTTCCGTTTTATACGCAGCTGATCGGATTCGTGGAAGTTTGCGCCGCCGCTGGCGCCTTGGTCTACTACGTCACCGCGCGTGTCTGGCAGATGCAGACCCGCTTCCCCGAGCTATGGGCTTCCGGGCATCTCCAGTGGGATGACCTGCGCCGCTTGGGGCGCCTCGAAACGGGAGTGTTCAAGGTGCTGGTGCGTTCTTCCTGGTGGGGCTCGCCGTGTATTTCTGGCTGGGCCGGTATGAGCTGCTGTACACCGATCATGGCGAGCTGATGACCGGAGTCGATTACGTTCAGCAGCACATCGGGCTTCCGCTTCAGACGGTCAAGGCCGCCGCTGCGGTACTCGCGGCGATTCTGGTGTTGGCCGGACAACGCAAGTTGGCGATCGCGTGCGCCATCGTGCTGGTGGCCGATGCGGTGGTCCCGTCCGCCATCAACGCCCTGCAAGTCCGTCCGAACGAGCTCGCGCTGCAGCGGCCCTTCATCGAGCGGCACATCGAGGCGACGCGCTCCGCCTACGGCTTGAACCGCCGCGCAACGGAATCTGAATTTCCGGCTCGCAAGGAAGCGCCGATCGATTTCAAGCGCAACGCCGCCATGCTCGATAACGTACGGCTGTGGGACTGGCGCGCGTTTCATGACACGCTCAGCCAGAGCCAGCCGCTGCGGCCCTACGCCTATGGCGATACCGACGTCGACCGGTACACGATCGATGGCCAGATGCGCCAGGTCCTGTTGGCTCCGCGCGAGCTGGATCTGACCCAGTTGGGCGATGCTCAAAGCCGTTGGGTGATCACTCACACCATCTACACGCATGGCTACGGTCTGGCGTTGGCGGAAGCCAACCGCATCACTCCCGCAGGACTGCCCGAGCTGCTGATCCGCAATGCTCCGGCGGAGGTGCTCACGCCCAGCCTGAAGCTGACGCGTCCCGAGATTTACTACGGCGAACAATCCCGCGATCCCGTATTCGTCCGGACCAAGCAGCCGGAGTTCAACTATCCCTCCGGCTCCGAGGAAGTGCACACCCGCTACGAAGGGAAAGGCGGAATCCCGGCCGATTCCATGGGCCTGCGGCTGGCCTCGGCGTGGGCGTTTGGCGATCCGAATATCGTGCTCTCCGATGCGTTGACTGCGGACAGCCGCATGATGATCCGGCGCGGCATTCGCGAGCGGCTCGGCACGCTGGCTCCGTTCATCACCTGGGATCCGGACGCCTATATGGTGATCGGCGATGACGGGCGCCTCATATGGATCGTGGACGGGTACACCACCAGCGAGGCGCATCCCTACGCGCGGCCGATTCAAGCCGAGGGCGCGGGCGAGTTTAACTACATCCGCAACTCCGTCAAGGCCACCGTAGACGCCTACGACGGCGAGGTCAAGCTCTATCTGTTTGACGATCAGGATCCGTTGATCCTGGCGTATGAGCGTTTGTTCCCGGGGCTTCTGACGCCCGCTTCGGAGATGCCCGCGGATGTCCGGCGGCATACGCGTTTTCCGGAACTTCTGTTTCGCGTGCAGGCCGAGCTGTATCGCACCTATCACATGCGCGTGCCGGATTCGTTCTACAACCGGGCCGACCTTTGGGATCTGGCGACTTTCACCAGCGGCCAGGCCGCGGCCCCGCAATCGATGACGCCGACCTATATGGTGGCGACCCTGCCCGGTGAGAGCAAACCTGAGTTCCTGCTGACCATTCCGTTCACGCCGCACAACAAGCAAAACCTGATCGGGCTGATGGCGGCGCGCTGTGATGGCGAGCACATGGGCGAGATCGTGTTCCTGCAATTGCCAAAACAGGAAATCATCTCCGGGCCGCTGCAGATCGAGGCCCTGATCAACCAAGACCCGGTGATCTCGAAAGACCTGTCGTTGTGGAACACGCAGGGCTCGCAGGTGCTGCGTTCGCAAATCCTGGTACTGCCGATCGACAATACGTTCCTGTTCGTCGCGCCCATTTACATCCAGGCCGCGCAGGCCCGCATGCCGCAGCTCGAGAGGGTAGTGCTGGCCGCGGGCAGCCAGTTGGTGTACGCCGATACGTACCAGGATGCGCTGAAGCAGCTTGCTTCGCTGCGAGGTGGCGCGCCCGCGCCGGCCGAGACCCGGGTATCTTCGACCACTGGGCCTTCGGCCCCCACCGCTCCGGGGACAACGGACACGCGCATCGAGAGCATTCGCGGCCATCTGGATCGGTATCGCGCTCTTTCCGCACAAGGCAAATGGGCCGAGGCCGGGAAAGAGCTGGAAGCAGTCGAGGCGCTGGTAAAGAAGTAAGCGATTCCGCTCATACCCGTCTATTCGCGGCTAAAGCCGGGCATCCGGAGACTCTTGCTGGAATCGCGTTACGATGAAGCTAGATGGCCCATTTCCACGCACATGGCCACGGCAAGGCGACCGGCAAGATCCTGCTGGGCTCGCTGGTGGTCACCCTTGTATTCGTCGCCGTGGAAGCCATCGCGGGCCTGCGATCCGGCAGTTTATCCCTACTCTCCGACGCGGGCCATAACTTCACCGATGCCTTCGGTTTGGGATTAGCCGCCGCCGGCTTTTTCTTCGCCTCCAAGCCCGGCGACCAGTTCCGAACCTTCGGCTACCAGCGTATGGGTGTGCTGGCGGCGTTCCTTAATGCGCTGCTCCTGGTGGTCCTGTCGGGAGCCCTGCTGTGGGAAAGCTACCTGCGCTTGCTGAACCCGGAACCTGTGTCGGAAGGAACCATGCTGTGGGTCGCCGCGCTCGGAATCGTGGTCAATCTCGCGATTGCCTGGAGCATTGGCGGCCACGGCCACCACGGCCACGATCACGATCTCAACCTGCGCGCCGCATGGATCCATCAGATGGGCGACGCGGCCAGTTGCGTCGGCATCATTCTCGGCGCCGTGATCATCCACTACACCGGCTGGCTGAAGATCGATCCAATCCTGTCGATTGTGATCTCGCTGGTGATCGTGTGGACCGCCTGGGACATCTTCAAGGACTCGCTCAATATTCTGCTCGAAGGGCTGCCCAAAGGTTTGCGCCTGACCGAAGTAATTACGGGCATTCGAGCCGTTTCCGGCGTGATCGACGTGCACGATCTCCACATCTGGAATCTGGGCGCGGAAGAGCGCGCGCTGAGCTGTCACGTCCTGATTGAGGATGTGCCTCCCTCAGCCAGCGAATCGATTCTCCGGGAAGTCAACTGCGTGCTGCAGGAACGCTTCGGGATCCATCACACCACCATTCAGTTCGAGCACACTCGCTGCGCTCTGGCCGATATCTCCTGCGCTCCTGGCCGCAAGGCGTACTGAGCCGTCCCGCTTCGATGCGGCTTTTTGATTTGGCCTGAAACGTGCTTTTGCGGCAAGCGTCTATCGGATTGTTATACTGATTAAACACCCGCTGTCCTGCTTCTAGAATGTTCAAAACCTGTGCTCTTCTTTCACTGTGTGCCTGTGTAGGCCTAGCCGCTGATTTCGTCACCGGCCAAGCCGCGCGCCTGGTTATTGGGCAGTCCACCTTTACGCAGCAGCAGCCGGGTACGGCGGATACTCTGTTGGGCGCGGTGGGCGGGGTTGCCTACGCTAACGGCATTCTGTTCGTGGCAGATGCTAACCGGACCGGCCTTACACCGTTGAACAACCGGGTCCTGGAGTTTCCCACGCAGAGCTTCCCCGGTCCGTTGGATACGATTCGGCCGTTTATCGCGCGCTGCGCGGTATGCGTGGGACGAGCCAATGTTGTGCTGGGCCAGCCGGATTTCGTCAGCAACACCTTCCACATCGCGCAGGACGGATTGCGTTTGCCGACGGCGGTCGCTACCGACGGATCGATCCTGGCAGTCGCGGACACCGGCAACAACCGCATCATGATCTGGAAGTCGATTCCCACTACGGTCAACCAGCCGGCCGACGTCGAACTCGGGCAGCCCGATTTCAAAACCGTTCTGACGGGCTCGCAACAGGTGGTGGACAACCGGAGCCTGCGCAGCCCGCAGGGCGTGTGGATCCAGAACGGCAAGTTGTTCGTGGCCGACACGCAGAACCACCGTGTCTTGATCTGGAATTCGATTCCCACGCAAAACCGCCAGCCCGCCGATGTGGTGCTCGGGCAGCCGAACTTCAACGTCGCGAACCAGCCGGATCTGACCAAAGGGACTACCGACGCTCACGCCAACACGCTGCTTAATCCGGTGTCGGTTTCGAGCGACGGCGTCCGCCTTTACGTGGCAGATTTGGGCAACAATCGCGTTCTGATCTGGAATTCGATTCCGACGACCAATCAGGCGCCGGCCGATGTCGTGGTCGGGCAGAAGGATTTGGACACCGGCATTTCGAACGATGCCCCGGATCTGTGCCCTGCAAGCGGAAAGGATGCAAACGGCAATGACACCTTCCCGGCGCGCTGCGGCAAGACCATGGATTTCCCGCGGTTCGCGCTGTCCGACGGCACTCGCTTGTTCATCGCCGACGGCGGTAACGACCGCGTCCTGATCTACAACACGATTCCCACGCAGAACGGCGCCAAGGCGGACGTGATTCTGGGCCAGCCCGACGAAAACGCCAGCGTGGTGTCAAGTTTCACTGACTTATTCCATCCGCTGCTGCGGCAATCGGCTGCCGACATCACGCCGACGCCGACGGGCCTGGCCTTCGACGGGACCAATCTATACGTTACCGACGGCTCAAACCGCCGCGTTCTGGTGTTCACGCCGGCGGCGCCGCTGGTTCCCATCAACGGGGTCCGCAACGCAGCCAGCTTGCAGATTTTCGCGCTCGGTTCGCTCACGCTGACCGGAACGATCACGGTCGGAGACATCGTGAAGGCGACGATTACCGACCTCACCGGCACCGCCCACGAATACGACTACACCATGGTCAAGGACGACACGCTGGTAACGGCCATGAAAGGCCTGGCTGCCGTCATCAACGCGGGGAGTGGGGACCCGGCGGTTTTCGCGGAATTCGAGAGTCGTCTTCAAACCATTAAGCTGGTTGCCCGCAAGCCCGGGACCGACGGCAACAACATTGGGTTAGCCGTCAGCGGATCGAACAATGCCACTTTCATCATTAGCGCCAGCGGATCCACGCTCCAGGGCGGTCAGGATGCAACCATCCTGGCACCCGGAACCCTGATGAGCTTGTTGGGACAGAACCTGGCCGACGCCGCGGTGTCCGCGGATATGAGCCAGGATCACTTGCCTCTTAGTTTGGGCGGTGTGCAGGTCTACTGCGACGGCAACCCGACTCCGCTGCTGTATGTGTCGCCTACTCAGATCAACGCCCAGATGCCGTTCGAGTTTCTGGATTCCAACAGCATCAGTTGCTACGTGCGTACTCAGCATGCAGACGGCTCTGTTGTAGCCACCACCGCGATCGCTGTTCCCCTTGATCAGCAGAATCCCGGAATTTTTGCGAATGACGGCGAAGAGCCGCGCGCCGCGATTGCGTATCACACGTCCAGTTTTGCCACGGGCACGGTTACCGTGGACGGCAGCATTGAGGCAGGAGACACCGGAACCATCACCATCGGCGACCGCTCCTACACCTACACCGTGCAGGCCGGCGACACGCTGACGTCGGTGCGGGATGCCTTCGTGGCGCTGATTAACGCGAATTCCGAGGAAGAAGTGGTAGCGGTGCCGGAGCCGGCATTCCACCGGATCCAACTGCGCGCCAAGGTTGCGGGACCGGAAGGCAACGGAATCACTTTTAGTGCAACTACGGACATGGGCGATAACGCCAATCTGCTTCTGATCCTGACCAACTTAAGCAATTCGCTATGCTGTGCCAACCGGGCCGGTGCTCCGGTGACGCAGTCGAATCCGGCCGTGCCCGGCGAAACGATCCTGGTGTATGCGACCGGATTGGGAACCATTGAACCGGCCGAGGCGACCGCCGCCGAGAACACCGGCGTCAAGTATGCGGGTCCGGCGCTGAATGATCCGCGAGCCTTCGTTTCGTCACTGGCCGGCGGATCCACGGCTAACGTCATCTCGGCGAACCTGGCTCCGGGGATGGTGGGTGTCTACGAAGTGCGTCTGGAACTGGGATTGGGAACTCCTCCCAGCCCCCTGACCCAGCTCACGATCTCGCAGGACATCTACACAAGTAATATCGTGACCATCCCGGTGGTCGATCCCAACGTGCAGACCCCGGTGCCGCCGCAGTAGCGTCCTCGGCCGCTTACTCCGTCTTATACGGCTGGAACCCATGCCGGCTGAGCGTGTCTTTGGCCGCGTCTTCATCGCCCGGCGCGACATAGAAAAAAGCTCCCACCCGTTCTGACTGGAAAATGATTCCACCCGAATACTTGTCGGGCTCGACCAGATAATCGAGCCCGGACTCGGTCAGCACATTTTCCAGGCGCAAGGCTTCGGTGAGGCGTTTGGCGATGTAGATGAGCGTCAGCTCCTGATCGCCGAAGTGCTCCGGAGCGCGCTGCATGTAGCCGTTTAGCCTACGCGCGCGGTGAACGCCTTATATGCTTCTTCGCCGCTGGTTTTGGACAGCCATTCCGCACAGGCCTTGCCGGCTTTTTCCAGATTTCCGAGATAATGCGGATCCTTAAACGCCGCGCGGACTTCGCCGATGATGGGCTTCACTCGTTCCCAGACGAGCAGGATCTCGCGGGTGTTGGTGAAGAACAGGTCGTGGTTCAGCACGCCCGAATTGGCGAAGGACCCGGCCATATCCCAATAGCTGGCGACCTGACGGAAGTAAGCATTGTGCTCGGATCCGGGAGGGCAGAGCTGGCCGAACTCGGCCATGGTCTTGCATTTAAAGTTGCCGACAAACCAATTGCGGGCATCGCGCATCTTGGGTTCCCTGCGCAGTTCGTAAAGCTTCAGAAGCAGATTCGCATCGTCGTAGGTTGGCTGTGACATAACTTTCAGCGTACCCGATCCATCGGGACAGGTGAGAATTCGGGTGCAGCTGAGGCACAAATCTACGTGACTGCCTCTGCGCCCGTTTACCTCCCCCGCGAAACCGAACTCCACTGGCTGGCTCTGCGCATGACCCCGGGCCTGGGAACGCGCACGGCAGTGCAGTTGATCGAGATGTTCAAGACCCCCGAGGCCGTATTTCGTGCCTCCCGTTCGGAGCTGGAAGCCGCCGGTACATCGTCCGGCTTGGCGCAGAGCATTGCCAGCGGCTGCGCCTTCGACGACGCCGTCACGCAGCAGCAGAAGATGGCCGAGGCCGGCGCGGTGGTGATTCCGTTGACCGATCCACGCTATCCTGTGCGGCTCAAGGAGATCTTCGATCCCCCGCCGCTGCTGTTTGCGCGCGGCCGCGTGGAATTAATGGGGGAGCTGACCCTGGGGGTCGTGGGCACCCGGCGTCCCACAGCCTACGGGATCGCCGCGGCGGCCCGGCTGGCCAAGGATCTGGCAGGCGCGGGCCTGACGATCGCCAGCGGCATGGCGCGTGGCATCGATACCGCGGCTCACCGGGCCGTGCTGGAAGTCGGGCTGGAGGCCGGTGGCAACACCATCGCCGTCTTCGGTTGCGGCGTCGACGAGGTCTATCCGGCCGAAAACCGCAAGCTGGCCGAGACGATCGCCCGCGACGGCCTGATCGTATCCGAGTTTCCGATGGGCGCCCCTCCGTATCCCCAAAACTTCCCCATTCGTAACCGGATCATTGCCGGAATGAGCCTGGGCGTTCTGGTGATCGAGGGCGGAGAATACTCGGGGTCGGCCATTACCGCCAAGCTTGCGGCCGAGCAGAATCGCGAGGTCTTCGCCGTGCCCGGCAACATCACTTCGAAAATGAGCTGGGGACCGAACCTGCTCATTAAACAGGGCGCCAAGTTGGTCCAGGAATGGAATGACGTGGTTGTCGAGCTCAAGGCCGAAGACCGGCGCAGGCTTGCGGACAGGTGCCGTAACCGATTGAATCTAAATGGCACTGAATCGAAAGATGCGGACCAATCATCTCTAGCGTTCGGAGTCGACGGAACCGGCCGGGCCATTCTCAATTACCTGAAATCGGACGCCCCGGTGGCCCTGGATTACCTTGTGGAAAGCCTAGCGGGCACCTCCGCTTCGGAGATTATAGCCGCCCTTTTTGAGCTGGAGTTAGCCGGTCTGGTCCGGCAGCTTCCCGGGAAAAGCTTCATAAAGGTCTGGCTGGATTGAACTTACGCCTGAGGGCCCGGGTAGCCACGGTCATCTTTGGACGTGCCACGGGCCCTGTCATGGTAAGATTTCGATTGTTTGCGTCCGACTTGTAATATAAGGACCCGCAGGGGCCATTCGTCCTAAAAGAAAGAAAGCTGACGTCATCTATGGCAAAGAACCTCGTCATCGTCGAATCACCGGCGAAGGCGAAAACCATCGGCAAGTATCTGGGCAAGGATTTCACAGTCAAGGCCTCCCTTGGCCACGTCAAAGATCTGCCCAAGAAAAACCTGTCAGTGGACGTGGACAACGACTTCACCCCTATCTATGAAGTCATTGAAGGTAAGAAAAAGTTGATCGCAGAGTTGAAGGCCGCCGCCAAGGGCACCGACAACATCTATCTGGCGGCTGACCCTGACCGCGAGGGGGAAGCGATTTGCTACCACCTCCAGGAAGAGCTGAAGGACGCCAAGCCTACCAAGAACAGCCCCAAGATCTTCCGGGTGATGTTCAACGAAATCACCAAGAACGCGATTCAGAAAGCGTTCGAGAAGCCCACGGCGGTCAATCTCCACTTAGTCGACGCGCAGCAGGCGCGGCGCGTGCTCGACCGCATTGTGGGCTACAAGATTTCTCCGCTCCTGTGGGATAAAGTCCGCCGCGGACTCTCGGCAGGCCGCGTGCAAACCGTGGCTCTGCGCCTCATTGTCGACCGCGAACGCGAGATCAAGGCGTTCCAGACTCGCGAATACTGGAGCATCGACGTCAACCTCGCTGCCAAGAAGCCCCCGCAGCTCACGGCCCACCTGGCG
>Ga0207661_10001825_pt1 | contig 14555 bp, 14 predicted proteins | sample KBSC713LmetaG_FD_184337 | JGI IMG/M metagenome (GOLD analysis project Ga0207661, IMG submission 184337) | Corn rhizosphere microbial communities from Kellogg Biological Station, Michigan, USA - KBS C7.1-3L metaG (SPAdes) (version 2) | ecosystem: Host-associated > Plants > Roots > Rhizosphere ...
CTCCTCTCCTCTCCTCTCCTCTCCTCTCCTCTCCTCTCCTCTCCTCTCCGCTCCGCTCGGCGCGCGCGCAACGAGCGAAGAGCCTCACCAGCGTCCAACCTCCCCCAGGGGCACTCCCGTGTCCCTGCTGTCACGTTAGCGAGCAAGTTGCGACGCCTTGGTGCCGCCTCTGTGCCGGCTCCGTGCCGACGTCATCGCGTCCGGCGGTCGTGCGCCCCGCGAGGGCCGAGAGCGCGAGAGCGCGAGAGCGTCAGGGCATCGCCCCGGCCTGCTGGATGCACCGTGCAGCCGCCGCGAGCGCGAGGTCGGGGCCGCCGACGATCCAGCCTGCAGCGAGCGCGTCACCGGCGCCCGTCGTGTCGAGGACGGTGTCGACGGGGACCGCGGCCCGCTCGTCGCCGTCGAACGAGCACCCGGCCGCGCCGCGCTTGAGGATCCAGAAGGCATCGGGCAGCGGGCCGCCGAACACCGCTTCCTCCTCCTCGTTCGCGAAGACGACGTCGGGGTGGATCTCCGCGACCGCCTCCCGGAACCGCTCGGTGCCGCGGCCGCGGATCGCGCTCCACGAGGACAGGTCGACGCTGACACGTGCGCCGCGCCCGCGGGCGAGCTCGACTGCGCGCGCAACCGCCGACGCAACCGGATCAGCGGTGAGGGCGTACCCCGACACGTGCAGGTGGTCGCAGGCGAGCCAGTCGGGGTCGAGCTCGTCGGGCCGGAGCTCCGTCGCAACGCCGCGCGCCGGAAGCATCGAGCGCTCGCCCGTGCCGTCGACGAGCGAGACGATGACGCCGTTCCCCTCTGGTGCGACGGGGCCGGCGAGCTCGACGCCGCGCCTCTCCAGCTCCTCCGCGGCGAGCCGGCCGGCGCCGTCGTCGGCCCGCTTGCCGAGCCACCGTGCCTGGGCGCCGAGCGCCGCCACCCACGCTGCGACGTTTGCCCCCTGGCCGCCCGCCGAGAGGGAAACCTCCGCTGCCGTGTCCGCGCCGCGCGCGATCTCGCCCTCGATCCGCACGACCACGTCGAGCCCGAGATCACCGAGAGAGACGACGCGCATCGCCTACGATCGTCTCATGGCTCGCGACGAGGGGACGGGCGAGGACGGCGGCCGTCGGCGTCGCGCCCGGTCGTTCGTACTCGGCGGGATCGTCGGCGCATCGGCCGTCGCTGCCGGGCTCAGGCGTGCCCGCCGTCGGAGGCGGCGGCCCGTGCAGGCCGGCCTGGCCGCCTTCGAGGGCGCGCCCTGCTACCGCGAGTTGCTCGAGAAGGAACGCCGCGAAGCGCCGTAGCCGCGGTCGACGCGGGCGGCGAGCACGACCGTCTGCAGGTTCACGTCCGCGTCTCCGATCCCGAGCTGCTGACCGACGAGGAGCGCGCGGGCCGAGTAGTAGAGAAACGCCCGCGGCGTGGCGACCGGCTTCAGCGTCCGGATCACGAGGAACGGCCCGAACGCCCGCACCTCATATGGCGCGGCGGGTTTCGGAAGGCGCCGCTCGATCTCGAGCCGCGGCCGGATGTTGTTCCGCTCGCTCGCGTCCAGGACCCAGACACCGCGGCCGAGCGGCGACTCGCGGCGCAGCACGCGCAGCGCAAGCGTCGGGTCTGCGCGTGGAACGACCGTCGTCGGGAAGGACGACCGGCTGCGCTCCCACGCGCCGAGGTAGAGGGGCTCGTAGCCGAAGAGCACGTCGTCGGGGCGGCTCGTCCGCGCCAGCCAGGACTCGGCGTCGGCCCGGGCGGCCTGCCGTGCATCCGGCTCCCAGTCGAAGAGCGGCGCCGACCGGTGCCAGGCCCACGCGACCTGGGTGATGACCAGGGCGGCGGTCGCAACGACCGCGAATGCGACCGACCACCGCCCGACGAGGACGATCGTCGTGGCCACCGCGATCGCGAAGAGCGGCAGGAGGAAGATCAGGTGTCGCGACTCCGGCGCCGCGCCGCTTCCGAGCTTCGCCACGAGGAACGCGGCGAGCGTCGCTCCGAGCGCGCAGAGGACGAGCGCCCGTGCGTCGCGCCGCATCCGCGTGACGCCCACCACCGCAGCCGCGACGGCCAGCAGCGACACGGGCCACCAACCCGCAGTTGCGTCCCCGGCCGACCGCCAGAAGTACCGCGCGACCGCGGTTGGCCCCCCGAGCTTCGCACCCCCGCCCCCGACGCCGACGTCGAAACGGCCGGCGAGCACTAGGTCGGTCACCCAGAACGGGACGCCAAGCACGAGCACGGCGACCCCTGCGAGCGCTGCCTCACGGATGCGGTCGCGGCGCGAGACGAGCACGTACAACCCCTGGCCGCCGAGCATCAAGACCCCGTACGGGTGCGCAGCCACCGTCAGCAGCGCGGTCGCAACCCACAGGGCCCATGAGCCCCGACCGCCGCGGTCGAGCGCGCGTAGGAGCGCGAGCAGGCAGGCGAGCGAGAGGAACAGGAAGAGGCTGTACATGCGCCCGTAGACGCCGTGGAAGAGGAACAGCCAGCTCGGGGCGACGACGACGGTCGCAACGAAGCCGATCCGGATGTCGGCCAGCCGCGCACCGAGGGCCGCGACCAGCGGAAGGCTGGCGATCGCGAACCCCGCCGAGAGGAGTCGCAGGCCGCCGAGGCCAAAGCCGAGATGGGCAACCGCCCAGGCGAGGAGGAAGTGGAGCGGCGCGCCGCCACGGTCACGAGTGACGTGCTCGACGACGCCCGGCAGGGAGTCGCGCCCGATGAACAGCGCGAGGGTCTCGTCCTCGTGCGGGGGCCAGGCCATCAGTTGGTGCAGGAGGAACGCGGTCGCGGCGACGACGACCCCCGCGATCCCCAGGTACGGCCAGCGCAGCGCGAGCCAGGACCGCGCGGACGTCCCGGCGATGACGGGTGCCGCTCCCTCCTGACGTGCCTCGATCCCTTGCGTCATCGCGGTTTCCGACATCTTCGCTGGTAGATTGGCCGGCCATGCCGATCTACGAGTACCGCTGTCCGAACGGCCACACGTTCGAGGTGTTCCAGCGGATGTCGGACCCTCCGGTGAGCGTATGCGAGATCTGCGGTGCCGGCCCGGTAGAGAAGCTCCTGTTCCCCGTCGCGGTGCATTTCAAGGGCTCCGGCTTCTACTCGACGGACTACGGCCGGGGGTCACGCAAGGGGGCGGGCAAGGATGCGGAGGGGAGCACGTCCTCCTCCGACGGATCGGCGAAGACCGAGCAGCCCGCTCCGAAGACCGACACGAAGTCGTCGGACTCCAAGCCCGCGGACGGGTAGCTCACCGGCCCCGGTCGCCCACGTAGCACCCGGGGGCATACGGCAGGCCGCGCGCGGGTGCGAGCGGCGCCGAGCGGCCCGTGAACATCGCGACCGTCGAGACGTTGTCCTCGCTGCCGAGGATGACGGACTCGCCGCCGACCGTCGCCGGGTCGCCGCCGAGACGGCAATGGAGCGCCTTTCCCTTGTCGGCGCGGAAGTAGACCCAGCCGAGCTGCATCAGCTGCGACGCGCCAAGATCGGTCGCGAGTGGGGCGGCGAGCTGGTCGCCGACGAACGGCAGCTTCAACGCCGTCCCGAAGCCCGTCACCTTGTTCAGGGTCGCCTCGACGACGTCCTGCTGCCGGCGCGCGCGCGTGAAGTCGTTCTCGGCCGGGTCGAGCAGGTTGTGCCGGATCCTGGAGTAGACCAACGCGCGGTGCCCGTCCATGTGCTGTTTACCCTTCGCGAACCGCCAGCCGGGCCACTCGGTACAGCGCTTTGCGGTCTTGTACGGGCAGTCGAACCGGTCCGACCTGATCTTGCGCGGCACCGTCACGTCGATCCCGCCGACCGCATCGATCAGCTCGCGGAAGCGGTCGAAGTCGACGAAGACAACGTGGTTCACAGGGAGCCCGGTCAGGTCCTTCACCGTCCGGAGCGCGAGCGCAGGACCGCCGATCTGGTTCGCGGCGTTGATCTTCGCGACACCGACCTCCGGGATCTCGACCTGGAGATCGCGGGGTATCGAGAGGAACGCGAGCCGCTTCTTCCCCGGGTCCGTGCGGATCAGCATGATCGAGTCCGACCGGTTGGCCCCGGCACGGCCCTTCTGCTTCCCGCCGTCGGTGCCGAGCACGAGGATCGTGGTCGGCGTCGAGAGCAACAAACCGCCCTTCTTCGCGAGCTGGCGATTCACCCCGGCGGGCACACGGTCGTTCGCCTCCGAGATCCCGCCCGAGACCGCGAGGTAGCTCGCGACGCCCCAGACGACGAGCAGCAGGAGGAGGACGAGCACGCTCACCCCGATCCACCGACCCCAACGCCGGCGCGTCGGCGAGGACGGGCCGGCGGGCGCCCCCGGCCGGGTCTTGGAGCCCGGCGCAGCCTCGCGGGTCAGCGGCACCCGCCCCTTGACCCGACCGCCGCGATACACGCGATACGGCTTGTCCTGAGCGGGCATCCGGCCGGGTATGGTAGCCGCGCGTTGCCGCCGGAATCGGTCATCGGGGTGGACGTCGGCGGGACGAAGATCCGCGCCGGCACGATCGCGCGCGACGGCTCGATCGGCCGCGTGCTCGACGTCGAAACGCCGACGGACGGCACGGAGCCGCTCTTCGAGGCGCTGTTCGGCGTCGTCGAGCAGCTGCTGGCCGACGAGCCAGGGGCGATCGGGATCGGCATCCCGATGAACATCGATCGCCGGACGGGTCTCGCCCTCTCGGCGGCCAATCTCCCGCTCCGCTCGCTCGACGTCGGCGCGCGGGCGCGGGAGCGCTTCGACCTCCCCGTCGGGCTCGAGAACGACGGAAACGCGACAGCCCTGGCCGAGTGGCGCTGCGGCGCCGCCCGGGGCGCGAGCGACGTCGTCGCGCTGGCGCTCGGCACCGGCGTGGGCGGCGGGCTCGTCCTCGACGGCCGTCTCTTTCGCGGGTGGGCCGAGATCGGGCACCTCGTCGTCGAGGCCGACGGCGCACGGTGCCAGGGCAACTGCCACGGCTACGGACATCTCGAGTCCCTCGTCTCGGGGGAGGCCGCCTCGCGTGCGGCCCGGGAGCTGTGGGGCGCCGAGGCCGACGCGCATCGGCTCGTGCGCGAGGCCGAAGGCGGTGACGCGGGGGCTCGTGCCGCCCTCGGGCGGATCGGCCACTTCCTCGGTCTCGCGATCGGCTCTCTCTGGAACGTGTTCAGTCCCGACGTCGTCGTGGTCGGAGGCGGCTTCGGGGCAGGCGCGTGGCGGTTCATCGAGGAGTCGGCGCTTGCCGCCGCACGCCGCGAGGCGCTGCGGCCGGCCGACGAAGGCCTCCGGGTCGTCGTCGCGGAGCTCGGTGACGACGCCGGGCTCGTCGGCGCAGGGCTGGTGGGTTTCGAGGCGCTCGACGGCATGCGCTGAAGGGCCACTGATGTCCCTCGCGGTCTGCGCCACGCCGATCGGGAACCTCGCGGACGTCACGCTGCGCGTCCTCGACGAGCTACGGGACGCCGACGTAGTGCTCTGCGAGGACACCCGCCGGACGCAGATCCTCCTCGACCGGCACGGCATCCGGGCCAGACGCCTCGTCAGCCTGCATCGGCACAACGAGGCGCGGCGCACGGAGGAGCTTCTGCCGCTGCTCGAGGCGGGCGAGCGCCATGCGCTCGTCTCCGACGCGGGGCTACCGGGTGTGAACGACCCCGGCGGTCGACTGGTCGCCACCGCACTCGCCGCCGGGGTCGAGGTCACGGTCCTGCCGGGGCCCAGCGCGGTCGAGACGGCGCTCGTGGCAAGCGCGCTCGGCGGTGCCGGGTACCGGTTCCTCGGCTACCTGCCCCGCCGGGACGCGGAGCTCGATGCGCTCTGGGCCGAGGCACGCTCGTGGCCGTACGCGGCGGTCGCCTTCGAGTCCCCCAAGCGGCTGCCCCGCTCGCTCGAGCGCCTGGCGCGGATCGACCCCGAGAGGCGCATTGCAGTGTGCCGCGAGTTGACCAAGCGCTTCGAGGAGGTCGTCCGCGGCGCCGCCGCCGAGGTCGCGCTGCGCTTCGCCGAGCCGACGAAGGGAGAGGTGACGATCGTGCTCGCGCCCGGCGCCCCCGGCGGCACCGACGTCGAAGCTGCGGTCGAGGCGGTGCGACGCCTGGTCGAAGGCGGCGCACCACGCCGGCTCGCGGCGGACGTCGTCTCCGGCCTCGTGCGAACGCCGCGCAACGAGCTCTATCGCTCGTCGCTCGATTCCGCCGATTGACGTCGTCCGACTGCCCCGCTACCGTTCACGTTCCCCGCGTTGCCGTCGCAGAGAACAAGGAGGTGCGGAATGCACCGGATTCTCGCGATCGGCGCAGTCGCAGTGCTTGCGCTCGCCCTCGTCGGCGCGGCGTCCGCGTGGTCGTGGCCCGCGGACGGCGCTGTTCTTCGACCGTTCGCCCTCGGGCCGGACGTCTACGCGGGCGGACAGCACCGCGGTATCGACATCGCAGGCCCGGCCGGCTCGGCGGTGAAGGCGCCGGCGGCGGGCGTCGTCAGCTTCGCCGGGTCGCTGCCGACCTACGGCCGCGGCGTGACGATCCTGACGGCCGACGGCTACGCCGTCACGCTCGTCCATCTCGGCACGATCGAGGTCGCGAAGGGCACCACCGTCGGCGAAGGCGACACCGTCGGCACGATCGGCGTGAGCGGCACGCCCGAGCAGGACGAGCCGAGCGTCCACCTCGGGATCAGGCAGGCAGCCGAGGAGGAGGGATACGTCGACCCGCTCGGGCTTCTTCCCCCGAGAGCGGCACCGTCGCCCGCTCCGACGCCGACACCCGAGGCGGTCACGGCCCCCGCGGCTGTGTCGGCGCCGGTCGCGGTTCGACCGCCGTCACCGCCGCCGACGTCGCCCGCTCCGGCCGCTGCACCCGTCCCGACGCCGTCCCCGGCAACGGGTGCCCCCTCCTCGTCGGCACAGCCGGCCCCGACCGCGACCTCGGAGCCCTTGTCGAGCTCACCTGCGACGTCCCCGCAGAGCGTCGACTCGTCGCCGGGCGCGCCCGTCCGGCGAGAGACACCCGAGGCGGGTGTGACGATCGCAGGGGCGAGCCCGCCGCCTGTCCGCGCAGTCACGGCCGACACCGCCCGTTCGACGCCCGTGTCGAGGCCTGTGACGTTCCGCGTGGACGCCCCGGCGCTCCGGTCGGACGCCGCGTCGCGGCACGTCGCCCCGAGGGAGACCGCCGTGCCGGCGGTCTCTGCCGTTCGGGCCGACCCGGCCGTCGCGTCGGCGCGGCGCTTGGTGCGCGAAGCGGCAAGTCCCGCGGAGGTCGGCCGCGCAGTCGCACACGAGGAGAGCCGTGTGGCCGGTGTGCGGGGACCTGTGCACGAGCCGGCGGCCGAGAGCGTGCCGCGTACGCGGCGCGTGCCTCTCCGATCCGCCGTGCGCCCAGCCGCCGAGGGTCGGTCGGCGGTCCTCGCGTCGGGCTCCTCTCCGAGCCCGCCGACGACACGACGCGCCGTCGAGGCGCGACGCGACGCGCCGTTTGCAGTCGGCGGGCTCGGCGTCCGCGCGCTGGCGGCCGGGATCGCCCTGCTCGCCCTTCTCGCGGCGGCTACTGGACGACGGGTCGCCCGTAGAATCGGCATGGATGGAGCCGTACTACCTCACCACACCGATCTACTACGTCAACTCGACGCCGCACATCGGGCACGCCTACACGACCGTGGCGGCGGACGTCTTCGCTCGTCATCAGCGACAGCGCGGACGTGAGACGTTCCTCCTCACGGGGGTCGACGAGCACGCGTCGAAGGTCGCGCGGGTCGCCGCGGAGCAGGGCCTCTCCCCGCAGGAATACGTCGACGGCATCGTCGAGGCGTGGCGGGCGCTCCCCGCCCGCCTCGACGTCTCCAACGACTTCTTCATCCGGACGAGCGACGACGGCCACAAGCGGTTCGTGCAGGAGTTCCTGCAACGGATCCGGGACAACGGTCGCGACGACATCTACCAGGACGTCTACGCGGGCCTGTACTGCGTCGGCTGCGAGGCCTTCAAGACCGAGGCGGAGCTCGTCGACGGCAAGTGCCCGGAGCACGACATCGAGCCCGAGTGGATCGAGGAGCGCAACTGGTTCTTCCGCCTGTCGGCGTACCAGGACGGGCTGCTTGCCCTCTACGAGGAGCGGCCGGACTTCGTGCTCCCGGCGTTTCGCGCGAACGAGGCGAAGGGGTTCATCTCAGGTGGCCTCCAGGACTTCTCGATCAGCCGTGCCGGACAGCCGTGGGGGATCCCGATCCCGTGGGACACGGAGCAGGTGGCCTACGTCTGGGCCGACGCGCTCGTCAACTACCTCAGCGCGCTCACGTACGCGCGGCCGGGCGAGAACCTGATCCCGACGTTCTGGCCGCAGGCGCGGCACCTGCTCGGGAAGGACATCCTCCGCTTCCACTGCGTCTACTGGCCGGCTCTGCTGCTCGCCGCCGGATACGAGGTCCCGAAGCAGCTCTTCGTCCACGGGTACCTGCTGCTCGACGACCGCAAGATCTCGAAGTCGCTGGGCAACGTCGTCGATCCCCTCGACCTCGTGGACGTCTACGGCGCCGACGCGGTGCGCTTCTGGTGCGCGAGGTCGGTCTCGTTCGGCCAGGACGGGGCCGCCTCGATCGACGGCCTGCGCGAGCGCTACGAGCGCGAGCTCGGGAACGACCTCGGGAATCTCCTCTCGCGCGTGACGGCGATGATCGCCCGCTATCGCGGCGGCACGCTCGCCGCCGTGCCGGCAGACGACTCGCCGGTCGCAGCCCTGCTCGAGCGGCTTGCCGACGACGTCGCAGCCGGGCTCGACAGGTTCGAGCTGACCGGTGCGCTCGAGCGCATCTGGGAGGTCGTCCGCGGCCTGAACCGGCACGTCGAGGCGACGGCGCCGTGGCACCTCGCCAAGGACGACGAACGCGCCGACGAGCTCGACCGCGTCCTCTACGACCTGGTTGACGGGCTGCGGACGGTGGCGGTTGCTCTTGCGGCGTACCTGCCGAGCACGTCGGCCCGCATCCTCGAGGCGCTCGGCCAGTCGGCGAGCGTCGCCTGGGAGGAGGCCGCGTACGGGCGGACGCAGGCCGTGCAGGAGCTCGAGCCCGCGCCCCCGCTCTTCCCCCGCGTGGACGAGCCCGCCACCGCGGCGTGACCGACAGCCACGCCCACCTCGACGCGTGCGCGGAGCCGGACGCCGTGGTCGCGCGGGCGAGCGCCGCCGGCGTCGGGCGGATCGTGACGATCGGGACGGGCATCGACTCGTGTCGCCGCGCGCTCGGGATCGCCGAGCGCCACGACGGTGTTGTCGCCGCATTGGGCATAGACCCGCACCGTGCGGCGACGGCGGACGCAGCGCGTCTTGGCGAGCTGCGTGGGCTGCTCGTCCACCCGAAGGTCGTCGCGGTGGGAGAGACCGGCCTCGACGGCCACCACGGCGCCGACACGCTGAACGAGCAGCGAGCGCTGCTCGACGAGCAGCTCGCCCTCGCCGAGTCGCTCGGGCTCCCCGTCGTGATCCACAGTCGCGCCGCGAGCGCCGCGACCGCCGAGGCGCTCGAGCCGTTTGCGGGCACGGTGGTCCTGCACTGCTTCTCGGAGCCCGAGCTGCTCGAGCCTGCGCTCGAGCGGGGGTACTACGTGTCGTTCGCCGGCAACGTCACCTATCCCAGCGCCGCGGAGCTACGTGCGTCCGCCGCGCGTGTGTCCGCAGATCGCATCCTCGTCGAGACCGACACGCCGTACCTCGCGCCACAGCCGGTCCGCGGCCGTCCGAACGAGCCGATGAACGTCGGCCACACGCTCGTCGTGCTCGCCGAGGCCCGAGCGGAGGAGCCTGCTGCGCTCGAAGCGCAGATCGATGCGAACGCGACCGCCGCGTTCGGCCTCGCGGACGCGTGACCCGCGTCGCTCCGAAGAAGGCGCTCGGCCAGCACTTCCTCGTCGACCGGAACGTGCTCGGGGTGATCGAGCGCCTCGCCGCTCTCCACGCGGACGATGTCGTCCTCGAGGTCGGCCCGGGTCTCGGCGTGCTGACGACGTTCCTCGCAGACCGGGTTGCGCACGTCCACGCCGTGGAGCTGGACCGGAGCCTCGACGAGCCCCTGCGCGAGGCCCTCGCCGGGCGAAGGAACGTCGAACTCGTCTTCGGAGACGCTCTGACGCTCGACCTCGCCGCGCTCGACCCTCCGCCGACGAAGCTCGTCTCGAACCTCCCGTACAACATCGCGACACCGCTCGTCGTCGAGAGCCTGACGTCGATCCCCACGCTCGCGAGCTGGTGCGTGATGGTGCAGCGGGAGGTGGCCGACCGTTTCTTCGCCGAGCCTCGGACGAAGGCCTACGGCGCCGTCTCCGTGCTGGTGCGCCTGAACGCTCGCCGGACCGGGTTCCATCCGGTCTCGCGCACGGTCTTCCGGCCGCCTCCGAACGTCGACTCGGCGCTCGTCGCCTTCGAGCGCGTCCCGGGCCCGCCGAATCCCGACGAGGTCGCGCGCGTCGTCTCCGGCTGCTTCGCGCACCGGCGGAAGACCCTGGCCAACTCGCTCGCGCTCAGCGGGGTCGCGACGCGTGAGCACGCTGCGAAGGCGCTGCTCGGGCTCGGCCGGGAGCCGAACGTCCGCGCGGAGGCGCTCGAGCCGCCGGAGTTCGTCGCCCTCGCCGAGCGGGTCCTCCGATGAGCGGCTGGCGCACGCTCGAGGCTCCGGCGAAGCTGAACCTCGCGCTCGTCGTTGGCCCAAGGCGAGCGGACGGGATGCACGAGGTCGTCACGGTGATGGAGCGCCTGACGCTGGCCGACACGATCGGGGTTCGGCGCGCGGAGGTCACGAGGGTCGACGGGTTCGACGACGACACGCTCGTCCGCGACGCACTCGACGAGGTGACGCGGCGGGCGGGAGGGGCCACCGGATTCGAGGCGCGCATCGACAAGCGCATCCCGGTCGCCGCCGGGCTGGGGGGCGGCTCGAGCGACGCCGCCGCCGCGCTCCATCTCGCGAACGACCTGCTCGAGACGCCGCTCCCGCTCGAGGAGCTCGACTCGATCGCCGCGTCCCTGGGCGCCGACGTGCCGTTCTTCCTTCGCGAGGGGCCTCAGCTCGCGACCGGCGCCGGCACGACGCTGGCCGCGGTGGCCCTGCCGCGCGCGTACACCGTCCTGCTCGGCCTGCCCGACGGCGCGCGGAAGAGCGCGACCGCCGACGTCTATGCAGCGTTCGACGAGCGGCGGGGGGAGGCGGGCTACGAAGAGCGCCGCGCGCACGCGCTCGCAACCCTCGACGACCTCACCGCCGAGACTGACCTCGCAGCGCTTCCGCCGAACGACCTCGCCTGGTCGCCGCTCGCGGACGAGCTCCGGCGTCTCGGCGCGTTTCGCGCGGACGTGACCGGCGCGGGCCCGGTCGTCTACGGCCTGTTCGTCGAGCGCACCGGCGCCGAGCGCGCTCGGGACGTGCTCGGCACCGACCTCGCGGGCAGCTGGATCGCGGAGCCTCGCTGATACCTTGACCGCGATGGGCGACCAGTTCCTGCTCGAGCACCGGGAGCGCCCGTTGACCCGCCGCGTGCGCCACAACCGGTACCGCATCGCGCTCGCGATCGCGGCCGCCGAGGGCATCCTGGTCATCGCCGGCGTGATGCCCTGGTGGCTCGTCGTCCTGCTCGCGCTCGGCGCCGTCGCCGCGTACGCGGGCTGGGGGAGAGAGCACCAGAGCGCCGACGTCCGCATCTTCACCTGGACGGCCGCCGTCTCGCAGCTGCTCGTGGTGCTCGTCCCTGTTCTCGCAGGCGCGCTTGTGCTCCTCGCGGCAGTCGCCGTCGTCCTGCTCGCCGCGGTCGCGCTGGCGGCGATCCTGCTCGACCGTCGGTAGCAGCTCTCGCGGGATACACTCCCTCTCCCTTGATGGGGCGTGGCCAAGCGGTAAGGCAACGGGTTTTGGTCCCGTGATCCCAGGTTCGAATCCTGGCGCCCCAGCCATCGTCAACCCGTGATGCCGACGAGACTCGCTGCAGTCGTGATGGCCGGAGGGCTCGGAACGCGCATGCGGTCCGGGCTGGCCAAGCACCTGCACCCCTTGCTGGGGCGGCGGATGGTCGACTGGGTCGTCGCGGCCGCGACCCCGCTCGCGCCCGACCCTCTGGTGATCGTCGCGTCCGCGGAGACCGCGGACGCGTTCGACGGCCTCCCGGTCGCCGTCCAGGAGCGCCCGCTCGGCACGGGAGACGCCGTCCGCGTGGCGCGCGGAGCGCTTGATGACGCGGACGCCGTGCTCGTGCTCTCGGGCGACACCCCGCTGATCACGACCGAGTGCCTCGCCGAGCTCCTGCGGACCCATCGCGAGGCGGATGCCGCGGCGACGGTCCTCTCGTTCGTGCCGGACGACCCCCGGAGCTACGGCCGGATCGTCCGTGGCGTCGAGGGTGGGGTCGTCGCGATCGTCGAGGCCGTCGACGCGACGCCGGAGCAGCTGGCGATCGACGAGGTCAACTCCTCGATCTACGTGTTCCGCGGCGATGCGCTCTGGCCCGCGCTCGACCACCTGACCGCGCACAACGCGCAGGGCGAGCTGTACCTCACCGACGCCGTGCGGGGAATCGTCGACGCAGGCGCGACGGTCGCGGTCTACGTCGCACCCGATCCCGAGGAGACCGAAGGCGTCAACACGCGTGTCGAGCTGGCGGCGGCGACGGCGGCCCTGCGCGACCGTGTCAACGAGGCGCACATGCTCGCCGGGGTGACGATCGTCGACCCCGAGTCGACGTGGATCGAGCCGACGGTGGCGCTCGACGCGGATGCCGTCGTCCATCCGTTCAGCGTGCTGCGCGGCTCGACCTCGGTGGCGACCGGTGCGGAGATCGGCCCTCATGCCGTCGTAGTGGACGCGACCATCGGCCCCGGCGCCCTCGTCGGACCGTTCTGTTACCTTCGCCCCGGCACCGTGCTCGGGGCATCCTCCAAGGCAGGCACGTTCGTCGAGCTGAAGAACACGTCGCTCGGCGAAGGCACGAAAGTGCCTCACCTCTCGTACATGGGTGACTCGGAGATCGGCGACCGCACGAACGTCGGCGCGGGCACGATCACGGTGAACCTCCCACACGGCGGCGGCCCGAAGCAGCGGACCGAGATCGGGCGTGACGTCAGGGTCGGTGTGGACACTGTGCTCGTTGCACCGCTCAACATCGGAGACGACGCGTGGACAGCCGCAGGCACGGTCGTAACGGACGACGTCCCCGAGAACGCGCTCGTGGGATTCCCGCCCAGGCAGGAAGTGAAGGAGGGGCGCGGTGGACGCAGGGACGATTGAGCAGGCCCTCCCCGGCCTCGAGCACGGGACGGCGGAGCCGACCTTGAAGCCGGGCCACGCGATCCCGCTGACGCCGAAGAAGCGGCTGATGGTGTTCTCGGGCCGGTCGCACCCGGTGCTCGCCGAGCGCATCTCCGAGCGCCTCGGTGTCGACCTCGGCGAGATCGAGCTGAAGACGTTCGCGAACGACGAGACTTACGTGCGGTACTGCGAGTCGATCCGCGGCGCCGACGTGTTCATCGTCCAGACCGGGTGCCCACCCGTCGACCAGCACCTGATGGAGTTGCTGCTGATGATCCAGGCGGCGAAGCTCGCCTCGGCAAAGCGGATCACGGCGGTGATCCCCTGGTTCCCCTACTCGCGTCAGGATCGCAAGGCGAAGCCGCGGGAGCCGATCTCGGGCCGCCTCGTCGCCGACATGCTGCAGCTCGCGGGCGTCGATCGCCTGCTCACGATGGATCTCCACGCCGGGCAGATCCAGGGTTTCTTCACGATCCCGGTCGACCACATGACCGCGCAGCAGCTCTTCGCGCGGCACTTCCGCGACCTCGGTTTCCACGGGGACGGCGTGGTCTCGGTCGCGCCGGACGCCGGTCGCGCCAAGGTCGCGGTGCGGTTCGCCGAGATGCTCGACGCCGAGTTCGCGGTCATGCACAAGACGCGCCCCGCGCACGAGCAGGCGGCCATGACCGAGGTCACGGGACGTGTCCGCGACCGGATCTGCATCGTCGGCGACGACGTGACCACGACCGGAGGAACGCTCATCGCGGGCGCTCGCGCCCTCCGCGAGCACGGCGCGCGCGAGGTGTGGGTCTACGTCACGCACGCCCTCCTGAGCCGCGAGGGGCTCGATCGCCTCGCCGGCGCCGAGGACATCGCGGGCATCGTCGTCACCGACACCGTCCCGATCGACCCGCGCGAGCAGCCGGAGAACCTCACCGTCCTGACCGTCTCGTCGTTGCTCGCCGAGACGATCATGAACGTCTTCTCCGACGACTCGGTCTCCGCCATCTTCGGCGGCGAGAACCAGCTCTTCTAGAGGTCTCGCCGCGGGCCTGGGTGCGGAGCGCGCATGTCGGCACGCGCCCGGGCGGCGGTCACCGCAGGCCCGCTGCACTGACCGTGCTCGGAGTCGGCCGAGGCCGCGCCCCCCGATCGGGCGGCGCGCGCAGCGGTCAGGCGCTCTCTGCGAGGAGCTCGTCCAGGATCGCGTCGAAGCGCAGGACGAGGGAGACGTGCCCCTCGTCCTCGAGGATCCTCCGCCGAGCGCCGGGGATGCGTTCCGCGAGCCACTCCCCGTGCGTCGTCGGGACCATCGCGTCGTGCCGACCGTGCC
>Ga0207661_10001826_pt1 | contig 14555 bp, 7 predicted proteins | sample KBSC713LmetaG_FD_184337 | JGI IMG/M metagenome (GOLD analysis project Ga0207661, IMG submission 184337) | Corn rhizosphere microbial communities from Kellogg Biological Station, Michigan, USA - KBS C7.1-3L metaG (SPAdes) (version 2) | ecosystem: Host-associated > Plants > Roots > Rhizosphere ...
CATCACTCCGTAGATGCCGACGGCAGCGATGAGCAGCGCGACCAGCGCGAAGATGGTGAGCAACATACTGCGGAACTGCGGCTGGGCGAAGTTCTGGGCAACGTTCTCCTGCATGGTCCGGACGTTCACGATGGGCTGATTGGGATTGACGCGATGGACAGCCTGCCGCAATGCGTTGGCTACTGCGTTGGGGTCGTAGGATGTGCGGAGCACGACGCTCATGTTGCGCACGGGCAGCACCTGGTCGGCCTGCCGGTAGGGGACATACATTTCATCGGAGGTGTCGGAGACGAGCGATTGTTTCAGGTCGCCGATCACTCCGACGATGGTCATCCACGGCACGGAGTCATCGGGTGTGGCACCCACCTGCAACCGTTTGCCGATGGGATCTTCATTGGGGAAGAAGGTGCGGGCCATGGCCTGGTTGATGACTACGACGGGCTGGGTCTTTTCGCGGTCGTCATCGGAAATCCAGCGGCCTTCGATCAAAGGGATGTGCAGCACGTCAAGGTAGCCGGCGCTGACGGTTCGATAATTGGCGAGCACCCACTCGGATGAGTTGTGCGGCGGGCGGCCGTGGATATTGAAGTGCAGGATGGACCCGCTTCCGCTGACCGGCAGGTAAGACGAAGCGCCTACAGCGGTGACGCCGGGCAAGGAGCGGAGTTCGCGCATCGTGTTTTCGTAGAAGTTAATTGCGTAGGCAGGGTTCGCGGGAACCTGCCCTGACACGGGTAGATTAGCGATGAGAATGTGATCCTCAGAGAAGCCGAGTTTCACGTCGGCGAGGCGGCTGAGGGTGCGGAGAAACAGGCCGGCTCCCATGAGCAGCAGCAGGGCGACGGAGACTTCGGCGACGACGAGCGCGGAGCGGAGCGAGCGAGCGCCGCGGCTTAGGGCGCCGCGTTCCGTGTCGCTCAAGGCGGTGCGGATATCGACGGCGCGCACATGGCCGGCGGGGGCGAGGCCGAAACAAATTCCGGCGAGAACGGAGATCGCCGCGGTGAACAGGAGCACAGGGACGTTGATCTGGACCTGCGCGGTGGCGGGAAGGGATCCGGTGGCTTGATGCAGCAGCCAGGGCATGAGGGCGTAGGCGAGCCCAATGCCCGCAGCGGCGGCGATGCCGGAAAGCAGAATGCCCTCGACGATCAACTGGCGGACGATGCTCCAGGTAGTGGCTCCGAGAGCGCGGCGAATGGAGATTTCACGACGGCGGGCGGTGGCGCGTGTCAGGAGCAGGTTGGCTACGTTGCCGCAGGCAATCAACAGGACGAACGCTACCGCGCCGAGCAACGTGAACAGGACGGGCCGCGAAGAGCTCACGAGCTGATCGTGCATGCGATTCACGACCGCATCGTCCGCGATGTTGTCATTGGGATACTGCTTGAACAGACGGCGGGCGATGCTGCTCATCTCCGCGCGCGCGGCGCCCAGCGAAACACCCTGGCGCAGACGGGCGACGGGAAAAATCCCGGGGTGCCATGAGCGGTCATCGGGCAGAGTGACACCCCAGGGAGTCATGGCAACAACGACGTCAGGGCGCTGCTGCAGCATGTCGTATTCCCTGGGCAGCACGCCGATGATTGTGTAGCTCTTGCTGCTCAGGGTGATGGATTTGCCGAGCACATCGGTGGAAGAGCCGAACTTACGCTCCCACAATCCATAGCCCAGCAGCGCCACTGCCGGCGAGTTCGGCGTGTCGTCACTCGCCGTGAAGCTGCGTCCCGCGATCACGTTGACTCCGAGCAGATGCAGCAGGTTTCCCGTGATCATTTCGGCGGGAATCTGTTCGGGGTCGCCCATGCCGGTGAGGGACATGGTGACGGGGCGGACCGCTCCGAATTCTTCAAAGGAAGTGCTCTGGGACCGCCAGTCACGGAAGTTCTGCCACGACGCAGAGAGCAAGGGGAACTTTGAGGTGTGCTCGGAGATGAGCACCAGCCGGTCCGCGCCGGGAAAGGGCAGGGGCCGGAAGAGCACACCGTACACCACGCTGAAAATCGCGGTGTTGCAGCCAATTCCCAGGCACAGCGTGAGTACGGCGACAAGGGTGAATACCTTGGACCGCAGAAGTTGGCGCACCGAGTATCTGAGATCACCCGCCAAATGTAAGTTCATGCAAGTCGCATCCTGTGTGTTCTGTCGGCTGGGCCGCGCCCCGATTCCCCTATGAAATCACATGTGGCGATTCGGTGGGCATGCAATTTGCCAGGGTGCGGCGATGTTGAATGGGCGACTGCATGAGTGCGGAAGGAGATGCTCCTCACGAGCTTTGCGCCGTCCCCTGACCCACGCTGAAGCGCGGGGCTAACGAACCCTGCGCTTACGGCGCGGTGGAATGCGAAGATCGTTCAGCAACAAGAGGCTTCATACGATTGCGCCGGGCGATGGTGGGTTGGTCAGGGCCGCCAGCCGCCGGAATGTAAACTGCATGGCGGTGAGTGAGTTGGGATTCCCGCGAATCCTGGAGCGAAAGCGGGCCGGGAGCGCGGCATACACCAGCCGGATCGAAGCGGCCGATTGCAGAATGCCGCACAGGAACGTAAGGGGAGTTTTCCATGCAGGTTGCTCTTTGCCGGATTGTTCTTACATCGGGTCTTTTGTGCGCCTTGATGGCGCCATGCTGCACCTTCGCACAGGATCGTGCGCCGGTGGCGCACTGGTCCTTTGACAAGGCGCAGGGGGAAGTCACGCAGGACAGCGTTACAAAAATCGGCGACAAGGTCGAGGGCTATGCGAAGTACGTGCCTGGAGTGTCGGGAACCGGCTTGCGGTTCGACGGGTACACGACGGGCGTGGTGCGCGAAGGCAAGAAAGCGCCGCGGCTGAAGGATGCGTTCGCGGTAGAGGCGTGGGTGGCGCTGAATACGTATCCGTGGAACCTGGCGCCGATTGTGGACGATGAGGCCGACCAGCAGGTGGGCTATGCGCTGGGCATCGATCCGCTGGGGCATGTCTCGCTTCAGGTTTCAGTGGACCGGGTGTGGGAGACGGTGACGACCGCGGAGCAATTGCCGCTGAAGAAGTGGTCGCATGTGGCCGGTGTGTTCGATAGCAAGAGCGGGCTGACTGTTTTTATCAACGGAAAGCAGGCGGGGCATCTCGATGTGAAGGGAGAGATGTCGCCGCTGGAAGATACGTTTTATGGTCAGGACGACTTGTTGATTGGCAGGGTGCGTCAAGCTACGCTTCCGGTGCCTTCGGAACGGGACAATCCGAAGTTTGCGGTGATGTATTCGCTGGACGGCATTCTGGATGAAGTGAAGATTTATGACCAGCCGCTCAGCGACGCCGAGGTGGAGACAGAATTTGCTTCGGCGCACGCGCCAGAGGGGGACGCGCTTCCCTGGGCGAAGCTGCCTGCGGGGCCTGCGGGGCCGGGGCGGTTCGGGGCGTTTTACACGACGCTGCATTATGACGACGCGTGGGAAGCGCCGCGACGGATCGGGCCGGATTCCGATGTGATCGTGCGGTTCGATGCGTCGCCGATCCGGCTGGTGTTCTGGCAGGGCACGAACTACATTCCCGCGTGGGCGACGGAGAACAACAAGTGGTATACGGATGAGTTTCTGGAGGCGTATGGGCCGGGGTGTCCCGATGGCGGGGACTGCGAGCCGATGTCAGACAAGCAGAGCCGCTACTCGCATGTAAGGATTTTGGAAAGTACGGACGCGCGCGCGGTGGTGCACTGGCGCTATGCGCTGTCAGAGGTGGAGAACTACAAGGGCGCGCATCCCGATGCGATGGGGTGGTTCGACTGGGCAGATGAGTACTGGACGGTGTATCCCGATGGGGTGGCGATTCGCAGGCAGGTGTTGCATACGACGGACGTGAACAAGTGGCATGAGTGGCAGGAGAGCATTGTGATTCATGGGCCGGGACAGCGGCCGGAGGACAACATCAACCTCGATGCGATCACGCTGGGAAATATGAAGGGCGAGACTGCGACCTACACCTGGCCGCTGAAGACGAATCGCGATTTTACATACCCCGCAGGGCCGAAGACGTTTGACCGGCCGGAGAATCCGAATATCCAGGTGGTGAACCTCAAGTCGGATTGGAAGCCGTTCGAGGTGGTAAAGCCGGAGCACGCGAAGATCGAGGTCTACAACCAGGAGAAGACGTTCTACACATTCGAGTGCTGGAATCACTGGCCAGTGGCGCAGATTGTCTCGAGCGGCCGGCCGTGCGTGGCGCCGGACCGGGCTTCGCATTCGTCTCTGTCTCATATTTTCTGGGACGCTTATGAGACGACGCAGCATGAGCAGAGCAAGCTGCTGATGGATGGGCTGACGAGGAAGCCTGCGGCGGAACTTGTGCCGCTGGCCAAGTCCTGGCTGACGCCGGCGAAGATCGAGGTGACGGGCACGGGATTCAAGAGCGACGGGTATGACGCTTCGCAGCGAGCTTATGTGCTTTCGCGCCCGGCGGGTGCGGGTGCGGCTGCGCTGGAGCTGACGTTGCAGGCAGGGCCGGAGACCCCGGTCGTGAATCCGGCGATTGTGGTGACGAACTGGGGCGACGCGACTCCGCGGCTCGAAACTGACGGGCAGGGGGCGGCATGGGGGAAGGAATTCCGGTTTGGGCTGGTTCGCAAGCTGGAGGGCACCGACCTGGTGGTCTGGATGGAAAAGACGGCGACGCGGCCGGTGCGTGTGAAGCTGATGGCGGAGAAGTGACCGTTTTTGTCTAGCTGATGCGGCGGGGCTTGGGCATGGCGGGCGGGTCGGGGTTGGGGATGGGCTGCGGCTGAGCGGGCTGAGCTGGGCCTGTCATCGCAGGATCCCAATAGAGCAGGCGGCCGCAACTGTCGCATGCCGGGAGTTGCCCGTCGCGAACCTGGTTCCAAATCTGTGGACGAATGCCCATGCGGCAGGCGGTGCATTGCTGGTTGTCGGCGCGGGACATGGCGGAGCCACGGTGGGCGGCGAGGCGGTCGAAGCGCGAGAGCATGTCGGGGTCGAGCTGAGCGCGGAGCGAATCGCGTTCGGCCTGAAGGGCAGTAGATTCTGCTGCGAGTTCCTGCTGGCCGTGGCGGACGCGCTCGCGGGTAATCTCGAGAGCGCCGGCCATGCGCTCGACGTCTGTGCGGGCGGCGGCGAGCGCAGCTTCATGCTGATCGGTGCGCTCGAGGCTTGCCAACTCCTCGCTTTCGAGACGATCGATTTCGGACTCGGCGAAAGAGATCTCGTGCTGCATGGCTTCAGCCTGCGCCGGGGTGGTAACGGTGTCGAGTTGCGAGCGGTAGCGGGCGGCCTTGTCGCGATGCGTCTTGATGTCGCGTTCGAGGCGGGTGCGCAAGGTCTCTTCGCGCGCCAGCGCGTCAGAGAGGGCGGCGGAGAGTTGCTGAGCCTTGTCGAGGGCGGCTTCGGCCTGGGTGACTTCAGCGGGGAGCGCCCGGGCGGCCTGCGCAAGGCGGGCGCGCTCGAGTTCGACGGCTTGCAGCTTGACCAGATTGGCAACGAGCGGCAGCACGATTGGAAAGAAGAATAACACCCAAGGCAGGTGGCGAGGAGCGAGGGAGCGAGGGACAGAGGGATAAGGGACAGAGGGAGCGAGGGAGCGAGGGACAGAGGGATATGGGAGAGGGAAGAGGTTGGCTGGGCGTGGAGGATGCAGGCAGCATCCAATTTCGTGGGGGAGTCCTGTCCGAAGCCGGATGGGACGTGAAGCGGATTGCGAAGCGGAGCTGCAGAGCGAAAGAATGATGGGATGGGCGCAGTGGATCCAATAGGTCCTTCAGGAGTGCGAGCGCTTGTGCCGCGGAAGTCCTTCTGGCGCCGGCATCTCTGGCTGCTGTGGGCAGGCGGCGCGGCGGCCGCTGTGCTGATTGGGCTGATCATTGCGGGCACGATCGCCGCGCGGCACGTGGAGCCCTATCTGAGAGCGCGGATTGTGGATGGGCTGCAACAGCGCTTCCATACGCGGGTGGAACTGGACTCCTTTCACGTGCAGGTTCGGGAGGGCGAGCAGGCCATGTTCGGGCTGTGGGCCACCGGGAAGGGGCTGCGCATCTGGCCGCCGCACAAATTGGGCGGGGATCATCCGCTGGAAACGGCAGTTGAGTCGCTGCCGCTGATTGATTTGCAGGAGTTCAGCTTTCATGTGCCGCTGCGCTGGAAGACGGCCCAGGCGCCGAAGATCGCGGAGGTGCGGCTGAAGGGGCTGAAGATCGATGTGCCACCGCGGTCGACGCGGGACAAGGGGACGGGGCTTGAGTCCGCGATGGACGAGGAGGAGAAGGCTGCGCGGAGCCCGAAGCCAGAACAGCAGGCCGGGCAGGGCAGCGTGCTGTCGACATTAGTGGTGCAGAAGGTGGTGTGCGATCACACGGAACTGGTGCTCGAGACCGACAAGCCGGATAAGCTGCCGCTCACGTTCGATATTGAGCATCTGAAGCTGACACACATTACGGCGGGCGATGCGATGTGGTTCGAGGCGGAGTTGACCAACGCGAAGCCGAAGGGACTGATTGATACCGCTGGGAGCTTTGGGCCGTGGGTGGTCGATGATCCGGGGCAAAGCCCGGTGAAGGGAAAGTACGTCTTTCAGCATGCGAACCTGGGGGAGTTCAACGGAATTGCCGGGATTCTCTCATCGCAGGGCACATACGACGGGACGCTGCGCAATATCAAGGTGGACGGCGAGGCGACGGTGCCGGATTTTCGCCTGACGGCATTCGGAGGTACGCTGCCGCTGCATACCAATTTTGACGCGCGAGTGGATGGGACCGACGGCGATACGTATCTCGACAAGGTGGATGCGATTCTGGGGCGTTCGCGATTTTCTACGTCGGGCAAGATTGTGCGGATCAAGCCGGGTAGCGTGGGGCAGTTGACCAGTCCCGGACAGGCGGGGGGCGGTGCGAACGTGTTGGCAGGCGGCAAAGGGAAACCGGCGGCGAGCAGGCCGGGGGCCACCGAGCCTTCGACGAACGCAGAGCCGGCCGCGAACGCCATAGCGGTCAGGCCGGGGCATTTGATCCAGTTGAAGGTGGAGGTGCCGCACGGCGATTTTGCGGACTTCATGAAGCTGGTGAGTAAGAACGGCACGCCGCTGATGACCGGCACTGTGGAGACGAAGAGCACATTGGAAATCCCGCCGGGCAAGGAGCCGGTGAACCAGCGGGTCAAGCTGAATGGGTATTTCAAGCTGGACAACGCGCGGTTTACCAGCGACAAGGTGCAGCAGAAAGTTGAGGACCTGAGCTATCACGGACTGGGGAAGCCGGATGAAATGAAGCATGCCGATCCGGACAGCGTGACGTCGCAAATGCAGGGTAGCTTTCAGGTGGCGAGCGGCGTGATTACGCTGCCGGATCTGCAGTACGAGGTGCCCGGGGCGGAGATCCGGCTGCACGGGACGTACGCGCTCAGCGGCGAATTGCATATGGACGGGACGGCGCGCATGCAAGCGACGGTGTCGCAGATCGTGGGAGGGTGGAAAGGGTTCCTGCTGAAGCCGGTGGATCGTTTCTTCAAGAAGGAAGGGGCAGGGACGCTGGTGCCGATCAAGGTACGGGGAACGCGGGACGCTCCGGACTTCGGAGTGAATTTCGGCGGGATCGGCGGTACGCATCCGGAGAAGCCGGGAGAGAAGTGACGGCGCCCCCGGCTTCTGTTTGCAAACTTCAGGGATGAATGATGTCCACGACCTTTGTGTCGGGCTCACTCCATGCGGCAGGGCCCTCGTGGGTCAGCGTGTGCGTGGAGTCATCCCAGTGCAGGCGAGTGATCGACCCCGAACCCTTCTCATAGGCATAGGTGGTGCCATCGTCTGAAAAAAGCGTGAAGTCCGCATCGGATCCGGGATAAACACGGACCGAAGCTATGGCCTGCTTTTCCTGCGTGCTCAGGACCGGAGTGCCCAGGGGAACGATGGAGCCCGCACGAACGAAAAGCGGGATCGTGTCAATCGGCGCCGCTGCGGTGATCGTCTGGCCGCCATGGATGCGCTCGTTGGTCCAGTAGTTATACCAATCGGAACCGGCCGGCAGATAGACACTTCGGCTTGTGGTACCCTGATCGGTGACCGGCGCAACCAGGAATGCGGGACCGAACATGTATTCGTCGCGAATGTCGGCCACGTTCGGATCCTTCGGGAAATCCATAAACAGCGCGCGCATAAAAGGAGCGCCTGTCTGGTAAGTCCCATAAGCCAGCGAGTAGATGTACGGCATGAGTTGATAGCGCAGGCGCAAATACTTTGCGAGGATCGGCTCGGCTTCTTTGCCGTATGACCAGACTTCGTTGTGGTCTCTTTCGCCATGTGCGCGCATTACCGGCTGGAACGCACCCCATTGGTACCAACGCACGAACAGTTCGGGGTAGTCTTCATAGCCGTCGACTGTGCCGCGGACGTCAGAGGAATCGACGAGCGGCTTGTGCTCGGGGTGATAGTTCGCGTAGATGGGAGGCGAGAAGAATCCGGCGATGTCGGTGTCCCAGTAGGGCATTCCGCTGGCTGTAAAGTTGAGCCCTGCCGGAATGGAACGCTTGAGCATGTCCCAGGTTGCGGTGATATCGCTCGACCAGAACACGGTGCCGTTCCGCTGCGCGCCGAGGTAGGCGGCGCGTGCCAGAATCATCACGCGCCGGGTGTCGCCGAAGTCGCGGCGAAATCCCTCGTAAACCGACGCCGTGTGAAAGAGCGGATAGACGTTGTAATAGTGCGCGCCCGGTCCGATGGAGAAATAGTCCTTGGCGGGGTCGACGTCCGGCTCCGTCTCATCGAGCCAGATGTAATCAAATCCGTATGGCTTCACATAGCGGTCGCGGATGGAATTCCACCACCACTTCGCAGCTTCAGGATTGGTGGTGTCGATGTTCGGACCTACCTCTTTGGTGTAGGAACCGCGATCGGGTGTGCCATCGGCGGTATGAATGAGCCAGCCCTTCTGAAGCAGCATGTCATAGAAGCGGGTGCCCTTGGAGAAATGCGGCCATACACTGAGCAGGGTCTCGATGCCCATGGAATGGAGCTGCCGGTTCATGGCGGCGGCGTCGGGCCATCGGGCGGGATCGAGATCCATCTCGCCCTGCCTGGTCATGTTGAGGAAATCAACCACGAGGACATCCAATGGCAACTGGCGATCACGGTAGCCCTTCGCGACGTCCAAAAGCTGCTGCTGAGTGGGGTAGATGGCCTTGCTCTGGATGTATCCGTAAGTGGACTTGGGTAACAGGTGCGCGATACCGGTGAGCCGACGGTAGCCCTCGTAGATCTCGTCTGTCTTGTCGCCCGCGATCACGAAGAAGGAGACGCGATCCCCGATTTCGGACGACCACACATTCTGCTGGTTGAAGCCGAGATCGATGGTGGTCTTCGAGGGGTTATCCCAGATGAGGCCGTAGCCGCGGCTCGACACCATAAACGGCACACAGACATTCTCTCCGCCGATTGCCGAGTAGTCGTGCCAACAGCGAATGCGATGGTCGCGCAGGTCGAGCGTGTTCTGCTGTTGCTGCCCAAGGCCGTAATAGTGCTCGCCGGAAGGAGAATCGAATGTAGCAGCGACGTGATATCCGGGAGAGGTGCCGGGCCCAATTGTGTCCTTTGTCGCGGCTCCCCCTGCCGCATTGGGAACCATGGACCACCGCCACATGGTCAGGAGCTGCTTGCCCTCAGTGGTCGTGATCGAAAGAGAATCGTCGTAGGTTCCGGAACGCTCGTACCCATAAAAGTAGCGGCTTCTGAGTTGCAGGTTCAGTTTGTCCAGCGGCATAGGATGAGGGGGCGGCAGATTCTGCGGCGCGACGCGAATGACGATTTGGCCGGAGCGCACTATGTCGTACCCGTCTGAGTCCCGGTCGTGCGTCCAGCCGGCAACCGAAGGCGTACCCACGATTCCGTATCCGGGTGCGGCGAGCGCAGAGTCTTTCTGTGCGCTCATGGTGACGCGGACTATGTTTGGGCCGTAAGGCTCAAGCACGATAGTTCGATCGGGACGATCGATTTCAAATGCATTCGAACGATCGGCCGTGGCACCAGCCGCGCGACCCATGCCAGACGCGAGAAATATCACGGTCCAAACAAATGCGATCGCCTTTGTCTTCATGTGGCTTCGCGCTGATTGCTTACGGGAAATCAATTCCGACTGGCATGAGTATGGCATTCGATTCGCACCCAATTCCGCCACGCGCAAGTGGCCCCAGTTCTGTGAAGCTTGAACCTGAAAATCGTACGGAGCCTGAGGGAGGCGCGTCAAACGACCGGCTGCAAAGTGACGCTGCCATGGTTGTGGCTCTGGCTGTGCGAGGCGGTTGCAGAAATGAGCAGTGGTAGGCTGGTCGGGGGAAACCTTTGAACAGGCAACTCAATCGTCGCCAGTTTCTTCGCTCTGCGGCTGGAGCTGCGGCTCTGGCAGCGGCCGGATCGGCAGAAGCAGCGGGCAAACATGAAGGCGTGGCGATCGCGGTCGATCCGGCCGATACGATCGCATCGTCAGAACCCGTGCGATGGGCCGCGGGTGAGCTGGAGCGGGCACTCACAGAGCGAAATGTCCCGGTCAATGTCTATCGGAACGGGAGGCGGACGCCCGAATCTCATCTGCGCATTGAAGCGGCGGGAATGACTTCGCCCTCAGCGGTGGCTGCCCTCAAAGCGGCCGGAGCGAGGCCGGAAGCCGTGCCGGAAGCGCTTGCACTGTGCGAAGTAAATGGAGCCACATGGGCCTGCGGGTATGACGCGCGTGGTCTGACGTATGCACTGTTGGAACTGGCTGACCGCGTGCGCTTCTCGAGTGATCCGATGGCGGCTCTGACCATTCCAGCGCCTGTGAGTGAGCGTCCAGCGAATCCTGTGCGAAGTGTCATGCGGCTGTTTACCAGCGAAGTGGAAGACAAGCCCTGGTACAACGATCGCGAGATGTGGCCAGCGTATCTGTCGATGCTGGCTGCGCAGCGCTTCAACCGGTTCAATCTTGCTTTTGGTATTGGCTACGATTTTCTTACATCTGTTACGGACGCTTACTTTCTTTTTGCGTATCCGTTTCTCTTATCGGTGCCGGGATATGACGTGCACGTGCCGCAGTTGGCGGACGCCGAACGCAATCGCAATTTGGAGATGCTGCGCTTTATCAGCGAGCAGACCGCAGCGCGCGGAATGGATTTTCAACTGGGCATCTGGACGCACGGCTACCATTGGAACGCGAGCCCCAATCCGAATTACACCATTGAGGGTCTCACTGCTGAAAGCCAGGGTGCGTACTGCCGTGATGCTGTCAGGGCTTTGCTGCAGGCTGTCCCGAAGATCAGCGGAATCACATTTCGAGTCCACGGTGAAAGCGGCGTGCCAGAGGGCAGTTACGATTTCTGGAAAGCCGTATTCGAGGGGGTTGCGACATGCGGCCGCCCGGTAGAAATCGACATGCACGCCAAGGGAATGGATCAAGGCATGATCGATTCTGCACTGGGCAGTGGACAGAGAGTGAAGATTTCGCCCAAGTACTGGGCCGAGCACCTGGGCATGCCATACCACCAGGCCGACATCCGCCAACAGGAGTGGCCGCCCACGGATCATGAAGCGACGGGCCTGATGAAACTCAGCGCCGGATCGCGGAGCTTTCTGCGCTATGGCTACGGCGATCTGTTGCGGGAAGACCGCAAATGGGACGTACTGCATCGCATCTGGCCGGGCACTCAGCGATTGTTGATCTGGGGCGACCCACTCACGAGCGCCGCGTACTCCCGCGCATTCAGCTTCTGCGGAAGCGTGGGTGCGGAGATCATGGAGCCGCTTTCGTTCAAGGGGCGGCGCGGTTCGGGCATTGCGGGCAGTCGCTGCGCTTATGCCGACACGTCGCTGAATCCTCGGTGGGACTGGCAGAAGTACAGCTACAGCTATCGTGTATGGGGCCGGCTGCTATACAACCCAGGCACCGAAGCCGACGTGTGGCAGCGGGCCATGCGCCGTGAATTCGGGGCGGCCGGCGAGAACCTTGAGACTGCGCTTGCCAACGCCAGCCGGATTTTGCCGATTGTGACGACGGCGCACCTGCCCTCAGCCGCCAACAATAATTACTGGCCTGAGATGTACCTGAACCAGTCGCTGTTCGATGCGGCGCATTCCGGTCCATACAACGACTCGCCGCTGCCCCATGTGTTCGGGACCGTGAGCCCGCTCGATCCGCAGTTGTTCTATGGCATGAACGATTTTGCCGACGATTTGCTCAAGGGCGAACGCAGCGGCAAGTACACGCCTATTGAAGTTGCGCACTGGATCGAGAGCTACGCGGGCGCATGCAGAGCATCGCTGGCGCGCGGCGAGCGCCAGGTTCGGCGCAAGGACCGGGCAGAATTCCGGCGGCTGTCGATCGACATGGCGGTCGTCGCGGACCTAGGCAGGTTTTTTGGCGCGAAGTTCCGTGCGGGTGTGCTGTATCGCATCTGCGAGCAGACCGGCGATGGCGCTGCGCTGGAAGAAGCGCTGAAAGCCTACCGTGCGGCGCGGGAGGCGTGGGCGGGAGCTGCTGCCCGCAGCAAAGCGGTCTACAGCGCCGATATCACCTTTGGCGAGTTGCGCCAGCTACACGGCGACTGGGCCGACCGCCTGGCTGACATCGATGCGGATATCGCCGCCATCTCGACAAAGCGGGACTCTGCGCAACGGGCGCAGGCCGGTGGGACAGCCGTTGAGGCGATCGCCCAGGCGCTCGGGTCGCCGAAAAGGCCCGCCGTTGCCGGCAGGCACACACCGCCCGCAATTTTCCAGCCTGGACGTGAGTTCCCGGTGGAGTTCATTGCGGAAACGGCCTACAGCTCGGTGCAACTGCACTATCGGCATGTGAATCAGGCAGAGCGATGGCGGGGTGAGGCCATGCAGACGGACGGACATCGCTGGCGAGCCGAAATTCCGTCTGAATACACTCAGAGCCCCTATCCGCTTCAGTACTATTTCGAATTGAAAGGCGGGCCGGATTCCGCCATGCTACACCCGGGGCTCGGCGACGATCTTACCGGGCAGCCTTACTTCGTGGTTCGAAGAGGATAGTCTTGCGCAACCTTTGAGACGTAGATTCGGTGGTCTGCGCCGTACGGCCGGAATAGACCCTCGGTTTGGTAATTGACGTACCGGGCAGCATGAGGCAGGCTAGGAGTAATCATGACCATTGAGTGCGTCCCAGTTGGAAATAAAGTGGTTTTACGTGTGTCCGGCCGCATGGACGCCGAGAGCGCCTCTCAATTTGAGCCAGAGTGTGAGTCCTGCATCGCCAAGGGGTTCACCACACTGGTTGTCGATCTGGGGGAAGTGACCTATATCAGCAGCATGGGTCTTCGTTCTTTCGTCGCCATTGCCAAGAAGCTCAAGGAAACGGGTGGTTCGCTCCGTGTCTGCCGCGCGAGCGGGCTCGTCCGGCAGGTGTTCGAAATTACAAGACTCACGCAGATTTTCCCCCTGCACGAAACCGTCGAGTCGGCGCTTGCAGAGGGCTGAGCAAGAGCCTGCCTGAGGTGCTGCGGAAGCGATGGGTGAAGTAGAGAGCCGGGAAGCGTGATGATCAAGATGCCGGGTAGCCTGTGATTCACTCTTCGATACAGAGCGGCGATGTACTGCGCGTCGCATTAGCGTTGCTGCCTGTGCTTCTGTTTCTTGCCGCCCTGAGAGCGCTGGATAGTTACAAGCTGGTCTCATTGCGCACGGTTCTCACATCGCTCGCGAGCGGGGCGGCGGCGGCCGCGGTCTGCTTTGGTTTCAATACATTCATGTTCCAAATCTTCCCTGGGGCCCAGGATCAGTACGCCCGGATCGGCGCGCCAGTGGTGGAGGAGTGCGCCAAGGCCGCTTTCTGGATCTTTCTAATTGCGACGGCGAGGGTGGCCTTTATGGCCGATTCGGCCATCTGCGGGTTCGCTGTTGGCGCGGGGTTCGCCCTGGTGGAAAACATCTCGTACCTGCATCTGCTTGTGGATCGAGGCATTGGTACGTGGATTCTGCGCGGGCCTGGCACGGCCGTTATGCACGGAGGCGTGGCAGCGCTGGGGGCGACCATTTCGGTTTATCTGCTGGAGAGCCGGCAATGGCGCGGGGTTCGCCTTTTCGCGCCGGGGTTGCTGGCGGCCATCGTGTTGCACTCGCTTTTCAATCAAAGCCTGCAGTATCCGATGTTGTCCCTGCTCGGGGCGGTGGTCGGGGTTCCGCTGGTTCTCGGCGTGGTGTTTTACCTGAGCGAGCGATCTCTGCGCCGCTGGCTGGGGGGAAAGATGGACCGCGACATCGAGATCCTCAACATGATTGGTTCGGCGCGGTTTCAGCAGACCAGAGTGGGCGCCTATCTCATGTCATTGCAGGGAGCCTTTCCGCCGGAACTGCGCGGCGACATGCTGTCTCTTCTGCAACTGACTATTGAGCTGAGCGTGCGCGCCAAAGGAGCACTGTTGATTCGCGAGTATTTCCTTGACAGTCTGGCCAGTCATGATTGATACTCGCGTCCAGCCGACCGGTGCGGACACCTACGTGGGATACTCGCCGCCTGGTTCCGGGCGGGCCAGGGTGTTCGGCGGGCAGGTGGCCAGCCAGGCGCTGGTCGCCGCGTCGCGCACGGTGCCGGGGGA
>Ga0207661_10001829_pt1 | contig 14539 bp, 14 predicted proteins | sample KBSC713LmetaG_FD_184337 | JGI IMG/M metagenome (GOLD analysis project Ga0207661, IMG submission 184337) | Corn rhizosphere microbial communities from Kellogg Biological Station, Michigan, USA - KBS C7.1-3L metaG (SPAdes) (version 2) | ecosystem: Host-associated > Plants > Roots > Rhizosphere ...
CCGGACGACGACGATGACAGCGGCAACGTGCCGCCGTTCTTCCGCCACTTCTTCGATTTCGGTCAGGGCGGCGGCGGGATGCCCGAGCCCGGACCCGCCCACGGCGTCGGCTCCGGCTTCATCATCGGCACCAACGGCGACATCATCACGAACCGCCACGTCGTGCAGGGGGCGACGAAGGTGACGGTCACGATGAACGACGGCAAGGAGTACCCCGCGCAGGTCGTCGGCAAGGACGCGCAGACGGACGTCGCGGTCGTGCGCATGGACAAGCCGCCGGCGAACCTGGTCGTCGCGCGCCTCGGTGACTCGGACAAGCTGGAGGTCGGCGAATGGGTTGTCGCCGTCGGTAGCCCGCTGGGCCTCGAGCAGACCGTCACGGCCGGCATCGTCAGCGGCAAGGGACGTCCTGGCCGTCACGTGCAGATGTCGGGCAAGCGCGTCCGCGGGTACATCCAGACCGACGCGAAGATCAACCCCGGCAACTCGGGCGGACCGCTGGTCAACCTCGAGGGCGAGGTCGTCGGCGTCAATACGCTGATCCAGGTCGGCGCGGGCGGCGCGTACGGTTTCGCGATCCCGGTGAACGAGGTCCGGCGCGTGGCGACGTTGCTGGTGAAGGAAGGGCGCGTTCGCTACCCGTACCTCGGGCTGCTGCTGACGGACGTGAAGGATCTGGACGACGCGCAGAAGGCGAAGCTGGGAAAGACCGTTCCGCCGCAGGGCGCGGTCGTTCAGGAGCTGACGCCGGGCGGCCCCGCGGGCAAGGCAGGGATGCGGCCGGGTGACGTCATCACCGAGGTCAACAACCAGAAGATCAGCGGCGCCGGTGACGTCGTCGACTACGTGTCGGGGCAGAACATCGGCACGAAGGTGACGCTGCACTACCTTCGCGAGGGCAAGCCGGCGCAGACGCAGGTCGCGCTGGCGGAGCTGCCGGACGAGGATCAGCGGCAGACCGCCGAGGCGCAGGGGCAGGGCAAGATCGGCCTCGGCCTGCAGACGCTGACGCCGGACGTCGCCAGCTCGCTCGGTCTCGAGCGCGGGACGAAGGGCGCGGTGGTCACGGACGTGGTGTCGGGCAGCCCGGCCGAGCGCGGGGGCCTGAAGCCGGGCGACGTCGTGGTCGAGGTCGACCGCCGGCCTGTGAACTCGTCGGAGGAGGCCGTGGCGGCGCTGCGCGCCCCGCAGAAGAACGGCCACCTGCTGCGCGTTCGCGGCGCCAGCGGCACGCGGTTCGTCACGGTCAAGTAACGCCGCGCCCGATCATCGGGGCGACGCGCGGGTGGGCAACGTAACGCCTGCTCGCGCGTTCGTGCGTTCTGCGCGCGTCGATCGGGACGAATCCTTACGCCCATGATTTCAAGCGCTTTGCGCGCCGCCATCTCGGCTTAGGTTGTCCGGTGGGGGGCGGTCGATGCGGACGTTGGCGGGAATGCTGGTCATGGGGGTGACGCTGGCACTGGCGGGCGCGCAGTCAGTGGCGGGTGGGCATGTCACGCGCGTGACTCCGGCGACCGAGGCGCCGCGTGAGGCGCGCGCGCTGTCGCGTGCGTTCGCGACCGTCGCGCACGCCATCGGTCCATCCGTCGTGCGCATCGAGGTGCAGACGGCGCGCGAGCGGGGCACGGCGTCCGGCATCGTCATCGACACGCGCGGTTACGTCGTGACGAGCAACCACGTGCTGGAAGGCGCGCCCGCGATCGAAGTCGAGATCATCTTCCCCGATGGACGCCATCTGCCTGCCGACGTCGTCGGCCGCGATGCGCCCAGCGACGTCGCGGTCGTGCGGCTGCGCGTTCCGCCAGCCGATCTGTCGGCGGCGCGCTTCGGCGACTCCGACGAAGCGCAGATCGGCGAGTGGGTGCTCGCTGTCGGGAGTCCGCTCGGCCTCGAACAGACGATCACGGCCGGCATCATCAGCGGCCGAGGGCCGCTGGAGGGTGGCGACGGCATCGCCGCGCAGGTGTACCTGCAAACCGACGCGAAGGTGAATCCGGGGAACTCGGGCGGGCCGCTCGTGAACCTCGACGGCGAGGTGGTTGGCCTGGCGGCGCTTATCAGCGCCGGCCCGGGCGGCAGCTACGGCTACGCTGTGCCGATCAACCTGGTGCGGCGGACGGCGACGGCGCTGATCGAGGGCGGGCACATGCAGCACCCCTACATCGGCGTCGCGCTGCGCGACATCCGCGATCTCGATCGGGCGGAGATCCACCGCTGGTCGTCGGGGGCTCGTCCGTTGCCGCCGCGCGGATCGCTCGTCACCCGCGTCATCACCGACGCGCCAGCAGCGCGCGCGGGTCTGCGGCCGGGCGACGTCATCACGTCGATCGACAACCGCGACATCCCGACCTCCGCCGAACTGGCGGCGATCATCTCCGGGCAGCAGGTGGGCGCCCGGGTGGTGATCGGCGTGGTTCGCAGCGGGTCGTCGTTGACCCTGCCGCTGTCGGTCGCCGACCGGCCAGCGACGGCGAAGGCACCGGTTGGCGCCACCCGCGAAGCCGCGGTTCGCGCCGCGATCAGGTAACCTGCTCGCTCTCCAGCGTCAGGTGGGTGATCTCCGCAGGCTCGGCCAGGCGCATCGGCGGGCCCCAGTAACCGGTCCCCCGACTGACGTAGATCTGCGCGTCTCCGTGGCGGTGTAGCCCCGGCCAGAACCGCTATTGCAGGCGCACCAGGAAGCCGAACGGCCAGATCTGGCCGCCGTGCGTGTGCCCGGAAATCTGCAACCCGATCCCGAATCGCGCAGCGTCCAGCAAGGACCGCGGCTGATGCGCGAGCAAGACCAGCTCGCGCTTCGGATCGCGGCCGTCCAGCGCGCGCGCGACCGCCGCCTCGGGCGCGAGGCCCCCGTACTGGTGCGCTGAACGATCTTCGATGCCGCCGAGGTCGAAGCTGGAATCACCCTCGCCAATCGAGACCCGTTCGTTGCCAAGGACGCGAATCCCGAGCCGCGGGAGCTCGTTCACCCAGGCATCGGCTCCTGAGAAGTATTCGTGATTGCCGGTAACGAAGTACACGCCATGGCGGGCGCGCAGGTTGGCCAGCGGGGCGACCGCATCGCGCAGGGCGCTCACGCTGCCGTCCACGAGATCGCCCGTGATGGCAACGATGTCCGGCGTCAGCGCGTTCGTCCGGTTGACCACGTCGTCGACGACGGCGCGCCCGATTGTCGGCCCCACGTGGAGGTCCGTTATCTGGACGATGGTGAGCCCGTGTTGTGCCCGCGGCAGGCGCGCCAGCCGCACGCGGACGCGCCGGATCTCCACCGGGCCCAGCGCCGATCGGATCGCGACGGCGGTCGCGGCGGCGACGATCCCGGTGATCGCCGTTGCCGTGATTCGCGCAATGAAGGTCCGTCGTTCCGCGTCAACGGCGACGCTGCTGCTGATGCGGCGCGCGATCCCGATGACCAAACGGCCGATGTCGGCTGCGAAGACCGCGGTAAACAACAGGAACATCACGCCCAACCAGATGTACGCCGACCAGATCGCGATCTGGCCGGCCGGCGAATGGGCCCGGCGGCTGCCCACGATCACAGCGACAGGCATCCCCACCGCGACGACGAAGAAGAACCATCCCAGCACCGTGCCCCAGGGCGCCGGCCAATGCGGATCGCGACCCAGCCGAATCCACAGGTAGTAATGAATCGCGCTCAGGACGCCGAACGCTATGGCAATGAACACAACGAAACGCGCGATCATCGAATGGCCTTCTTGACACGTCGGATACGAGAATCAAGCATTGCGAGCGTCGCGCTTTGAAGCTAGTCTGCGCCCCGCATTTACAGGGGGAAAACGATGCCGAGACGTTCCGATCTTCAGGAAATCGTGCAGCAGTTCGTCGACAAGTTGTCGTCGGTGATCGAGCAAGAAGTCGTGTCGCGTGCGCGCGAGGCGGCTTTGACCGCGCTGGATGGGCGCGGTGGCTCGGTCTCCGTTCGCGGCGGCGTTGTCATTCGCAAGCGCCGCAAAGGTCCGATCCAGCTTTGTCCGGTTCCTGGTTGCAGCAATCGGGCAGCTCCGGTATTCGGTATGGTCTGCGCAAAGCATAAGGATCTGCCGAAGGCGACAATCAAGAAGTACCGGGACGCGCGCCGCGAAAAGAAGCTGAAGAAGCGGGGCAAATAGTCGCGAGAACAATTTGCCCGGCCGCTCATAGGCCGGCAGCAAATTGCCGCCTGTCCGGGCAGTGGGTTGCCGACCCGCTGCCCGTTGCCTCATCGGCGCCCTGGGAAGACTGTGTCGTGGGTCCGGGGCGGGCTGTCGGGATTGCACCGCTTTTTTCACGGCGACTGTGGCGACCGCGACACGCGCGTCATGGCGCGGGTGAGAGCCCGCAGAAAATCCGGTGCAATTTCGCCAGTCTCGAATTGGCATCGCGGTTGCCATTGGCATGTCTGTCAGGAGGAAGACATGGCCATCGCGACTGCCCCAGTGGACTTTGACGCTTACGATCGTTCACCGAAACCAACCCCGTTGGACGGCCCGGCGCTGGAGGCGCTGAAGGCCTGCACCGAGCTCCGGAGTGCGTCCCTCGATGCGCTGCGATCGCTGTCGCGGCAGTCGACGCTGCGACCGGTCGGGCGCGGCGCCACGGTGGGCACCCAAGGTGCCCACCTGGACGCTGCGATCCTGGTCGTTCGGGGACGGGTTCGCTCCGTTTGCCGCGCGCCCAACGGACGGGAGATCTCGGTCGAGGTTTTTCGAACCGGTGATTTAATCGCGGACTTTGCGCTGGCGGGCGACGTGCCGCTGGGCAACGATTGGGAGGCGGCGGAGAGCTCGACGCTTCTCATGATCCCGCGGGAGGCTTTGATGGCGTTTCTGCGCGGGGCGCCGGACGTGCTCATGGCCCTCGCGGCGGGACTGTGCGCGCGGCTCGAACGCTCCAAGCAGCTGGCCACCGGAATCGCGCTTTCGGGCGTGCAGGAACGCGTTGTCTCCCGGCTGGTGGCCCTCGGCCGGCAAGATGGGCCTGTCCAGGCCGAAGGTCTCCTCATCCGCAACCGACCCACCCAGCAGGAGCTGGCCAATCAGATCGGGGCCTGCCGGGAAACGGTTTCCCGAACGGTCTCCGAGCTCGTCCGGCAGGGCCTGCTGACGCCGCGCGGACGGTCGCTGCTGGTGAGCAAGCGCCTGGTCGAAGGCAGCGCCTAACTCTGCGTGAGGGCGTAGTTAATCCCCGTAGTTAATTGACGCTACGCCATACGCAGGCGAAACTTTGCAGGGTTTGGCCAGCAAGCCCAGAGTCGCGGGGACGGTGGCAGAGGGGTCTCTCGTCCCATTTGCCGAAGTCGACATCCGCACCTCCATCCGTCCCACGGTCGCCGAGATCGATCTCGGCGCCGTGCAGCGGAATCTGATCAGGTTCCGCGAGCTGGTCGGCCGGTCGGTGGCGGTGTTCGCCGTCGTGAAGGCGGACGCGTATGGCCACGGAGCCGTTCCGATCGCCCGCGCCCTCGAGCCGCTGTGCAACGCGCTCGCGGTGTCGCTGGTGGAGGAGGGTCTCGAGCTTCGGGCCGCCGGGATACGCGCGCCGATCCTCGTGCTGGGGGCGTATTACAACCGGCACCAGGACGACGTTATCGGCCAACGCCTTACGCCCGTCGTGTACGACCTCGGTGACCTGGAACGATTCGGGGCGGCCGCAGCGCGGCGCGGCCGGCGCCTCGATGTGCACGTGAAGGTGGACACCGGCATGAGCCGGCTCGGTGTTTCGGTCGCCGAGCTGCCGCGCGTGCTCGCTCGTTTCGATGACCTGTCGGCGCTGCGGCTGGCCGGACTTTGTACACACCTGGCGTCGGCCGATCTGCCCGACGCGACGGTGACCGAGCAAGCGCTGGGGGCGTTCGATGTCTGCATGGAGCAGGCGCGGCGCGATGGGTTCACAGACCTCGCGCACCACGCCGCAAACAGCGCCGCGTCCATCCGATTCCCGCGCGCACGGCTGTCGGCGGTTCGCCCCGGGCTTGCGCTGTTCGGCGCGATGCCATCCCGCCACGTAGCGGTGGCTGATCTGGAACCGGCGCTACGGCTGGCTACGCGCATCATGGCGATCCATGAAATTGGTGTCGGAACGCCCGTGAGCTATGGGGGCCTGTGGCGGGCTGCGCGGCCGTCCCGCGTCGCCACTCTTCCGCTGGGTTACGCCGATGGTTACCCCCGGCACGTGCGCGACGCCCAGGTTCTGGTGGCCGGGCGGCGCGTCCCCATCATCGGGGCCGTCTGCATGGACATGCTGATGATTGACGTCACCGACGTGCCGCCCGCGGACGCGGGACTGGGCGCCGCGGTGACACTGATCGGCCGCGACGGCGGGGAGCAGATCACCGTCGACGATCTCGCCGGCTGGGCGGGGACCCTCAACTACGAGATCCTGTGCGGCATCTCGAAGCGCGTCCCGCGCATCCTGCGCGACGCCGCCGTCACGTCCAGTCCATGACCTCTTCTTCGTCGGCCGAGAACCCGCCGGAAGTCTCCAACGTCGAGCGCCGGCTGCGCGGGCTGCTGGAGCACGTGGTCGTGCCGATCACCGTCATCCTGAGCTACTTCGGCGATCGCGCGATCATGCTCGGCAAAGCGCTCGCTGCGCTGTTCCGACCGCCATTCCGCCTGCGCTTGTTCCTCGATCAGATGGAATTCGTCGGCGTCGGCTCACTGCCGATCATCGCGCTGGTCGGGTTCTTCTCGGGCGCGGTGTCGGCGCAGCAGGCGATCACCGCTCTGCGCATCTTCAATCAGGAGCGCTTCGTCGGTGCCACCGTCGGTATCTCGCTTGCACAGGAGCTCGCGCCGGTGTTCACGGGTCTGATGATCACGGCACGCGCCGGATCGGGCATGGCGACGGAGCTCGGGTCGATGCGCATCACGGAACAGATCGATGCGCTGTCGACGTTCGCGGTCGATCCGATCCAGTACCTCGTCACACCGCGCGTCGTCGCGACGACGTTGATCATGCCGATCATGGGCATGGTCTTCAACATCGTCGGCCTGCTGGGCGCGTATCTGTTTTCTATCTTTTTCGAGCACATCGATCTCGGTCAGTTCACCGAGCAGTTCACGTTCTGGACCGACCCGAAGGACTACATCATCGGTGGCGTGAAGGCGCTGGTGTTCGGCCTCACCTTGTCCGTCGCTGCCTGCTACCAGGGCTTCAACGTGCGCGGCGGCGCGAAGGAGGTCGGCCTCGCGACGACGCGCGCGGTTGTCGCCGGCTCGGTCTCGATCCTGGTGTCCGACTACTTCCTGATCGACGCTTTTCACATCTTGTGGCCCTCCAAGTCGTGAATCAACCGCCGGCAGAGACCTCACCGCCGCCCGCGCCCGGCGCTGCGCCCGGACCGCCGGGGAACCCGCTCGCGCAGAAGGACGAGCGCTGGCAGATTCGCGTGCGCGGGCTGAACAAGTCGTTCGGCGTGCAGCACGTGTTGCGCGGCATCGACCTCGATATCGAACGCGGCCGCACGAACATCATCATTGGCGGATCGGGGCAGGGGAAGTCGGTGATGATGAAGCACCTGATGGGCCTGCTGCACCCGGACTCGGGCCAGATCTGGGTGGACGGCGTCGACGTGGTGCCATTCTCCGATAAGGAGATGGGCAAGCTGCGCCGCAAGTTCGGCATGGTGTTCCAGTACGCGGCGCTGTTCGATTCGATGAACGTCGTCGAGAACATCGCTTTTCCATTGATCGAGCGCTACAAACTGTCGCGCGACGAGATCATGGAGCGCGTGCGCGACTTGCTGCGGCGTCTCGACCTGGCCAAGGTTGACGGCATCGAGAAGAAGATTCCGCCGGAGTTGTCGGGCGGGCAGCGCAAGCGCGTCGGCCTGGCGCGCGCCCTCATCGATCGTCCAGAGATCCTGCTGTATGACGAGCCGACGACCGGGCTCGACCCGGTGGCGACCAAGAACGTCGACGAGATGATTCGCCAAACGGCAGACGACTTTGGTGTCACATCGGTCGTGATCTCGCACGACATGGCGTCGACCTTCCGGATCGGTGATCGGATCTCGATGTTGCACGATGGGAAGATTGTCGTATCGGGCGGGCGCGAGGAGGTGCTGGCCAGCCGGCACCCCGCGCTGCGCGAGTTCATCGAGACGTCTGGCCTGGTGGCGCGCGAAGGGAACGCCCAGGCATGAGGCGCAGCTGGGCGTCGATCACTGTCGGGGCGCTGGTCCTGATCGTGGGCCTGATCGGCTACAAGCTGATCAGGTCGACCAGCGAGCGCAACACCGCCAGCGAGGGGATCACGGTCTGGGCGCTGTTCCACGACGCGTCGGGGCTGTTCGAGAAGTCGCGCGTGATGACCGCGGGTATCTCGGTCGGGCAGATCGAGAAGCGAGAGCTGGATCCGAAGACCGCGAAGGCGAAGATAACCATCCGCATCGCGCCCAACATCAGGTTGTACGAGAACGCCGTCGTGACGAAGAAATCGGCGTCGTTGCTGGGCGAGTACTACCTGGAGATCGATCCCGGCTCGGAGTTCAAGGAGGTCAACGGCCGCCCGACGAAGATGCGCGTCTTGGTGGACGGCGACGAGATGAAGAACGTCATCGAGCCGGTGGCGTTCGGCGACATGATGGCGAGCATCGGGACGCTGATCCCGGTCATGCGCGAGATCCTCCAGGACGTCCGCACGCTGACCTCCGGTCCCATCAGCGACATCGCCAACAACGTCAACGAGCTGATCGAGCGCAACTCGGTCGTGCTCGATCGCCTGCTCAGCCGCGTCGATCACATCGCCGCGACGGTCGAGGGCGTCACGACCGCCGAAGCGGATGACGTCAAGTCGTCCATCAGGAACGTCCGCGAGATCACCGAGTCGATCAAGTCGCTGATCGGCACCACGCACGAGCAGGTCGCGAAGCTTGGCGAGAAGGGCGGCGGTTCGATCGACAAGCTGCAGTCGTCCATCGACAACCTCGACAAGACGATGAAGAACATCGAGACCGTCACCGAACGGATCGAGAAGGGCGAGGGCACCGTCGGCAGGTTGGTCAGCGACGACACGATCGCGCGCAACGTCGAGCAGATCACCGAGGACGCCGGCGGCTTCGTCCGGAGCATCACGCAGCTTCAGACCATCGTCGGCCTGCGCAGCGAGTACAACTTCCTCACCAACTCGTTCAAGAACTACCTGGCCATCACGCTGATGCCGAGGCCCGACAAGTTCTACCTGATCGAGCTCGTCGAGGACCCGCGCGGCTACCGGTCGAAGACGCTCACTGTCACCAACAACAGCGCGACCGGCACCACGTCAGAGACAAAGATTACGCTCTCGGAGCAGCTTCGCTTTACCTTGCAGTTCGGCAAGAGGATCGGGCTGAGCCCGAACACCGCGATCGGCGGCCGCTTCGGCATCAAGGAATCCACGGGCGGCATCGCGGGCGACCTCTACTTGTTCCGCGACAGGCTTCTTCTCTCCGTCGATGTGTTCGACGTGAAAAGCAACACCTACCCGCGTATCAAGGCAACGGCCCAGTATGCGATCTGGGAGCGCAACCTCTTCCTCATCGGTGGCGTGGACGACCTGGCAAACTACACGCGCGGGACCGGCGGTGGCGCGTTGTTCGACTATTTCGTTGGGGCTCAGCTCGTCTTCAACGACGAGGATCTGCGTTCACTGCTGCTGTTCGGCGGCGGCGCAGCGGCCGGCGCGGCGAGCAAGTAACCGAGAATCCACGTGCATCGCCCGGACCAGCTCCGGGCCGGCGCCGTGTGGGTAAGCTTGACTCGGCGGGGCCGCCCAATATAGTTACGGCGCTTCCGGCGGTCTGAAGGCGCCTTTGCAAGCAATATGCGGTTTAAAATCAATGAGATAGGAGATGGCGGGCTGCCGGTCAACGTCTCCGTCACCAGCGAATGGTTGGCTGCGACGTGCAAGGACCTGGACGCGCATCCCGGCCCGGATGGGCTGACGTTCAAGGGGCAGATCACCCCGGCGGGTGACGACTACCTGCTGCGCGGCTCGATGAGCGGCGATCTCGAGATGCCCTGCGCGCGCTGCCTCGAGCCCGCGCTGGTCCACGTCGACATCCCCGTGACGGTCACGTTCGTGCCCGCGGGCGCGGAGGACGTCGATCCCGAGGACGACGCCGAGCCCGACTTCGTCACGTTCAAGGGCGGCGAGCTCGACCTGTCCGAAGAGCTGCGCGACCAGCTGGTGCTCGCGGTCCCTTTCAACCCGCTTTGCGACGAAGGATGCCGCGGACTGTGCCCACTTTGTGGTACCAACCGCAACGTCGCCCCGTGCAAGCATGCCGCGGCGACGCCGGCGACCCCCGGCGGTCTCGCAGCGCTGGGCAAGATCAAGCTCTGACCTCACCTCGATAATAGAAAGGTACGCAGATGGCCGTCCCGAAGCGAAGACAGTCGAAGTCCCGTTCCGCAATCCGACGCGCGCAGGTGATGAAGAAGGCGGTGCCGAACTTCATCCCGTGTCCGCGTTGCGGCGAACCCAAGCTCAGTCACCGGATGTGCGCGGGCTGCGGTTACTACCGCGACCGGCTGGTGATCGAGCCGAAGGAAGAGGAGCAGGCCTGAAACGCAGAACCTTGCTGCCCATGCCCAGGATTGCCGTCGATGCGATGGGATCCGACGCCGCGCCGCGCGTCGAGCTAGAAGGCGTGCTCGCGGCGGTGCGCGCGCGCGGCGTGCAGGTGACGCTCGTCGGCGACGAGAAGCGCCTGCGCACCGACCTGGCCGCGCTGGGCGCGACCTCGAAGGATCCGATCGTCATCCGGCACGCGCCGGACGTCATCACCATGCACGACTCACCGTCGATGGCGGTGAAGCAGAAGAAGCAGTCGTCGATGCGCGTCTGCTTCGACCTGGTCAAGACGGGTGAGGCCGACGCGGTCGTGTCCGCGGGAAACTCGGGCGCGATGATGGCGTGTGGCCTGTTCGTGCTCGGCCGTCTGCCGGGCGTCGAACGCCCCGCCATCGTGACCACCTTCCCGACAAAGGCAGGCGAGTGCGCGCTGCTCGACATGGGCGCGAACATCGATCCCAAGCCGACAGTCCTCGCGCAGTTCGCGGTGCTCGGGTCGGTCTACGCGCGCTTGCTGCACGGAAAGTCGAAGCCGCGGGTGGGTCTGCTCTCGAACGGTTCGGAGGATTCGAAGGGCACGCCCCTGACGCGTGACGCGAACCAGCTGCTGTCGCGTCCCGATCCGGCCGGCGACGCCGACTTCACCTATGTCGGGTACGTCGAGGGCCGCGACATCTTCCGCGGTCAGGTCGACGTCGTCGTGACCGACGGTTTCACCGGGAACGTCGTGCTCAAGAGCGTCGAAGGCGCCGCGGAGGTCATCCTGGACATGGTTCGCGAGGAGGTCGCGCGCGCCGGGCTGCTGTCGAAGATCGGCGCGGCCCTGATGACGGGCGCGCTGAAGAAGTTGCGCCGGCGCACCGACTACGCCGAGCACGGCGGCGCGCCGCTGCTGGGCGTCGACGGCGTCGCGCTGATCTGCCACGGCGGTTCGAACGCGATGGCGATCAAGAACGCGGTCTTCGTGGCCGACCGGTTTGCGCAGATGGGGCTCCGCACGGAGCTGACCGCGGCGGTCGCTCGCCACAACGCGCTGTGGGACGGCGCCCCGCCTGTTGCAGGGGCCGTATCGTGATCCGCAGCCGGATCGTGGGCACCGGACGCGCGGTGCCGCCCAAGAAGCTGACCAACGAAGACCTCTCGAAGATGGTCGACACGTCGGACAGCTGGATCGTCGAACGCACGGGCATCCGCGAGCGTCACATCCTCGATCCGTCGCTGGCGGCGAGCGATCTCGCCACCGAGGCGGCGCAGAAGGCCTGCCGCGCGGCAGGCATCGAGCCGTCGGCTGTCGACTGCATCATCGTCGGGACCGTCACCGGCGACTGCCCGTTTCCCGCGACCGCGACGTTCGTGCAGAAGAAGCTGGGCGCGAAGAACGCCGGCTGCGCCTTCGATCTGTCGGCCGCGTGCGCGGGTTTCCTCTACGGCGTTTCCATCGCGGACGCGTTCATTCGCACCGGGCAGTTCCACAACGTGCTGGTGATCGGTGTCGAGGTCCTCTCGCGCATCGTCGACTGGACGGACCGCGCGACCTGCGTGCTGTTCGGCGACGGCGCCGGCGCCGTGTTGATGACGGGCGACCCGGGCGGCGTGCGCGGCGTGCTTTCGACGCACTTGTTCGCGGATGGCTCGCTGACCGAGATCCTCTGGCAGCCCGCCGGCGGCAGCCGAGAGCCGCTGACGCCCGAAGGCCTCGCGGCCAAGCGGTACTTCGTGAAGATGAACGGGCGCGAGGTCTACAAGCACGCCGTGCGCAACATGGCGGCGAGTGCGCGCGCGGCCCTGGAGGCGAACAAGGCCACGCCCGACGACGTGGCCTGGGTGATCGGACACCAGGCCAACCTGCGCATTCTGGAAGGTGTCTCCGATCGCGTCGGGATCCCGATGGATCGCTTCTTCCTCAACGTCGATCGCTACGGCAACACATCGTCGGCGTCGGTGCCGACGGCGCTGGACGAGGCGATCGAACAGAAGAAGCTGCGGGAAGGTGATCTCATCCTGTTCACGGCGCTGGGTGGCGGGCTGACCTGGGCGTCCGCCGCGGTGAGGTGGTAGCCGTGGGCCTCGCGACGGAAGCCACGACCGCGTTCGTATTCCCCGGCCAGGGTTCACAGAAGGTCGGGATGGGGCGCGCGCTGCACGACCAGTATCCCGAGGCGCGCGCCGTCTTCAGCGAGGCCGACGAGGCGCTGGGTTATTCGCTCTCGAAGCTGTGCTTCGAGGGGCCCGACGCCGAGCTCACGCTGACCGCGAACGCGCAGCCGGCGATCCTCGCGACCAGCGTCGCGGCGTTGCGCGCGCTCGAGGCGCGGTCGCCAGTGCGGCCGGTCGCCGTCGCGGGCCACTCGCTGGGCGAGTACAGCGCGCTGGTGGCGGCAGGGGCGCTGTCGCTCACCGACGCGGTCCGGCTGGTTCACATGCGCGGCAAGTTCATGCAGGACGCCGTCCCGGCTGGGCAGGGCGCGATGGCCGCGATCATCGGCCTTTCGTCGGACGTCGTCGGCGAGGTGTGCCGCGAAGCCGCGGGCGCCGAGGTCGTCAGCGCCGCGAATCTGAACGGCGGTGGCCAGGTCGTGATCGCGGGACACAAGGACGCGGTCGATCGCGCGGCAGCCGCTGCGAAAGCGCGGGGCGCGAAGCTGGTGAAGCTGCTCGCGGTCAGTGCGCCTTTCCATTGCGCGCTGATGCAGCCGGCGGCCGATCGACTCGCGTCGGAGCTGGCGCGCGTCGAGGTCAAGACGCCGGCGGTGCCGGTGGTGAGCAACGTCGAGGCGAAACCGAATCAAGACGCGGCCCGCGTGAAGGATCTGCTCGCGCGCCAGGTGACCGCGCCTGTGCGCTGGGAGGAGTCGGTGCAGTGCCTGGCCGGCCTCGGCGTGAACGCTGTCGTCGAGGTGGGCGCGGGCAACGTGCTCGGGGGGCTGGTCCGGCGGATCGCCCCCGACATCGCGGTGCACGCCGCCGGGGATCCCGGTAGCATCGAGGCACTGACAAATGCGTGAGCTAGAGGGAAAGGTTGCGCTCGTGACGGGCGGGTCGCGCGGCATCGGTCGCGCCATCGGGGTCGCGCTGGGTCAGCGCGGCGCCAAGGTCGTGCTGAACTACACGAGCAACGAGACCGCCGCCGCCGAGGCCGCGGCCGCCGTCGTTGCCGCGGGCGGCACCGCCGTGACGAAGCGCTTCGACGTGTCCGACTCGGCGGCGGTCGACGCCGCGTTCAAGGAGATCGTCGCGGCCGAAGGCGCGCTGCACATCCTGGTCAACAACGCGGGCATCGCGGTGAACACGCTGGTGCTCGGTTCGAAGGACGCCGACTGGAAGCGTGCCCTGGACGTGAATCTGAACGGTACCTTCTACTGCTGCCGGGCCGCGCTGCGCCCGCTGCTCAAGGTGCGTGAGGCCGGCCGCATCATCAACATCACGTCGATCACCGGCGAGACAGGCTCGGCGGGGCAGGGCCCGTACGTCGCCGCCAAGGCCGGGGTCATCGGTCTGACGAAGACGCTCGCGCGCGAGTACGCGTCGCGGGGCATCACCGTGAACGCCGTTTCGCCGGGCTACATCGACACCGACATGACCGCGACCGAGCTTCCCGAAGCGCGGCGCGCCGAGCTGCTCAAGACGATTCCGCTCGGCCGCGTCGGAAAACCCGAGGACGTCGCCGCCGCCGTGGTCTATCTGGCGGGGCCCGCCGCTGGGTACGTGACGGGGCAAGTCTTGCGCGTCAACGGTGGACTTTTCATGTAAGGTACGCGCCGCCAAACTGTAACAACTGGATAAAGGACCCAATCCCATGGCCGACGAAATCGAAGAGAAGGTCAAAAAGATCATCATCGAGCAGCTCGAGGTGGCCCCTGACAAGGTCAAGCTGGAGGCTTCGTTCTCCGAGGACCTGAAGGCGGACTCGCTGGCGGTCGTCGAGCTGGTGCTCGCGCTCGAAGAGCAGTTCAAGATCGAGATCCCGGACGAGGACACC
>Ga0207661_10001832_pt1 | contig 14530 bp, 12 predicted proteins | sample KBSC713LmetaG_FD_184337 | JGI IMG/M metagenome (GOLD analysis project Ga0207661, IMG submission 184337) | Corn rhizosphere microbial communities from Kellogg Biological Station, Michigan, USA - KBS C7.1-3L metaG (SPAdes) (version 2) | ecosystem: Host-associated > Plants > Roots > Rhizosphere ...
GGGGATGATCGGGGGTTGGGGCGTCATAGGGAAGCTCGGCCGGCCAAAGGGGTCAAAGCTGGCACGATAGGGAGTCCCGTGTGTTCCGTTCGTCCTTCCCGCGAAAGGAACCCGATGCGAAGACTGATCTCTCCGTTTCTTCTTTGCTGCGCCATGATGCTCGCGAGCCTGGGCCTGACCAGCTGCGACACGCTCGACACCGCGTTCGACTGCGAGTCGGTCTGCTCGCGCTACCGCGACTGCTACGACGCGAATTACGACGTGGGCCGCTGCCGCCAGAGCTGCCGCGATCGCGCCGCCAACGATCCGAACGTGAAGGGCGCCGCCGACACCTGCGAGGCGTGCATCGGCGGGATGTCCTGCGTGTCCGCGACGTTCAACTGCGGATCCAGCTGCAGCAACATCGTTCCCTGAAGTCCGATCGCGCCGGATAACTGACGGCTATCGCATCCGCGCGAACGTGCTTAATCTCGTGCCCCATGAGTGACGGGGTGACGCGCCGGCAGCTGTTCGTACTTGTCGAAGCGGGCGCGGCGACGGCCGCGACCGCCGCGTTCAGCGGCTGCGCCGCGCTGCGCGGGGGTGCCTCGCACCCGGTCCTCGGCCCGAGCCAGCAGCAGATGGAGGGCAACCTGCTGAAGATCTCACTGCCGTCGCTGGCGCAGATGAAGCCCGGCGAGGTCACGGAGATCAAACCGGGCGGCGGCCACCCCGACCTGCTGTTGCGCGCGCCGACGGCGGGCGGCGACTGGCAGGCAATCACGGCGCACTGCACCCACCGCGGCTGCGTCGTCGATTGGAACGCCGCCGCGGTCGAATGGCAGTGCCCGTGTCACGGCTCGCGCTTCGGCGCCGACGGCAACGTCGTCCATGGCCCCGCCGAGAAGCCGCTGATCGTTCCCCCGACGCGCGTCGAGGGCGAGACGCTGATCATCGACCTCAGCACGCTGATGGCCGCGGGCGCTTCTACGCCGCCGGCAGCGTGCTGACGACGCGGTTGCGCCCGCTGGCCTTGCCGGCGTAGAGCGCCTCGTCCGCCGTCTTCAGGCAGGCGTCGACGCGCATCGGGCGATCGAACACCGCCACGCCGAACGTCAGCGTGACGTTCTGATCGAAGCCAGCGGCCTCGCGCAGCCGCGCCTCGGCCGTCGCGCGCAGCCGATCGGCGACGTCGCGGGCGATGTCGAGGTCCGTCTCCGGCAGCAAGAGCAGGAACTCCTCGCCGCCCCAGCGCGCGACGGCGTCGTGCACGCGCAGCCGGTCGCTCAGCAACGCGGCGACGGACCGCAGCACGCGGTCTCCCGCCTCGTGGCCGTGCACGTCGTTGATGCGCTTGAAGTGATCGACGTCAGCCATCACGACGCAGAACGATCGGCCCGTGCGCTGGAACAACTGGGCGGCCTCGCGCAGCCGCTGCTCCATCGACCGCCGGTTGAGCAGGCCGGTCAGCGGGTCGGTGTGCGCCATCGATTCCATCCGCTGCTCGGCCTGCGTCGACGCGCGCCGGAAGTAGAAGCTCACCAGCGCCAGCGCGAGCACCGGGATCGCCAGGTTCGCGTAGCGAAGCACCGGCCCGAACACGCCCTGAACGGCGCCGGCGGTCTCGGGCGCGACGGCGCGCAGCGCGATCAGCGCCGCGAACACCCCGGCCGATATGGCGACGACCGTCGCGCCGCGCAGGCGATCGTTGAACATCACGAACGGGATCAGCGGCAGCAGGTAGTACTGGAACCCGCTCGCCCAGCCCAGCGTCCCGACCGCCAGCGCCGCGTGCACCACGACCTCCACCACGATCAGCCCCATCGCCAGCGTGCTGCGCCCGCGCCGGCTCACCAGCGCCGCCGCGATCCAGACGGAGACGCTGGCGACGTTGAACACGGCCAGCCGCGGGCAGCCGAGCGCCACGAACATCGGCACGAACCCGGCGTGCGCGACGATTCCGACCCACACGACGTAACGCACGACGGCGGCGATGCGCGGCGGCGGCGCGACCACCGCCGGGATGCCGGTCGTCACCCGACGCTGTGGCCCGGTGAGGCGAGTTCCCGTCGTCGTCGACACGCGGCCGGCAGGATATCGGCGCGCCGCGCGCCAAGTAAAAGGAAAATGGCCGCCGCGCCGCGCCGCGCCGCGCCGACGGTCAGTTGCCGAGTTGCATGTGCAAGTTTGCGTAGCGCTGGGCCGCGAAGTCCTTGATGTTGCCGACGTTCCAATCGAACGTGTCGTTCGGAAACATCTTGATCGTGTCCGCGTGCGCGGCGTCCTTGATCTGAGCGTACATGGCGTCGGCCTTGGCCTGCACCATCTCCAGCGGCACGGTGTTGATCGCCTCGCCTATCTTCTTGATGTACGCGTCGCGCAGGTCGGTCCGGTCGCGCACGACGATCGTCAGCGCGTTCCGGCCCAGCTTGGAATAGATCGACTTCGTCGGCATCTCGCCCTGCGATCCCCAGGTGTTGTCGGGATCCCAGGGCAGCACGAAGAACTTCCCCGACTGGGGATCGTAGTACTGGAAGTGATCGGCCGCGCCCGTGCTGCCGATCAGCCCGTCGGTGGTCATCACGATCTCGGCGGCGGCGATGTAGGCCATCAGATCGGGAATGTCGACGTACTGGTCCAGCGTCGAGTAGTCGGGCAACGCTTTGAGAAAAGGCGGCACGACCTCATCGCCGCTGGCCGTCATCTTGATGTGACGCTCCCAGGGCAGCGGCACGTAGCTGTTCGGGTCGTCGTTCACGTACGCGTACGGATCGGCGGTCGGCAGCGGTGGCCGCAACCGATAGAGCGGGCCGTAGGGCTCGGTGAAGTGCTCGGAGATCGCGTCCTCGTCCCAGTCCTCGCGCAACGTGAAGACGCCGCGCGAATCGCCGTTCACGGTCAGCGTCGTGTGCGCCGTCTTCGGCGTCGGCATCAGCTGCGCGAAGACGAAGAACGCCAGGCGCTCGCGCATCATCGACCCGTCGTCGTACTCGCCCTTGACGTTCACGTCACCGTAGCCGCCGAACTTCCCGTTGCCCTCGAACGCATCGAACTTGACCCGGAGGGACATCTTCTGGTTGCCGGGGAAGCGCGAGCTCTCGCCCGACGGACGCACCCCGACGTCGTCGACGACGACGCCGTCGTAGGTGACCGACGCGTGCCGCCACTCGTCGCCGCGCGAGTCGTCGAGGATCGACTGCCAGTCGTCCGCGCTCATCGTCAGCGACAGCTCGTGCAGACGGGTGTCGTCGTACAGCGGCGCCGCCGCCGCCGGCCGCTGCTTGAGGTTGCCGCCGCCCGACCCGCCGCCGCTGCCGGTCGTTGTCGCGCCGCCGCCCCCACCGCCTCCGCACGCGCCCGCTCCTGCCACGAGCGCCACCGCCATCGCCAGCCCGAATCGCCCCACGACCCGCCCGCTCACCATCTCGCGCCCCCCCACCTAGCGGCATCACATCAGAGCAAGCGGGATGCCGCCCTCCTGACGCGCGCACGGCGGGCCGTCGTTTCGGTTCGGTAAGTTCGGCGCCCGACGCCCATCCGAAACGGGTGACACGGTCGCGCCGGCGCGGACCTCAAGCAGCGGCGCAGAACAGCACGATCGAAAAGCAGTGAAACCTCTCGTCGGACGACAGCGCAACGACCGTCTTCACCACGCGGACGCCGGGGTTGGCGGCGAGCCAGGCGGTAACCTGCTCGCCGATCCCCTCCCGCTCCTTGGCCTTGGTCACCGAGAACACCTTCACGAGACCGACGCGCGCGTCCATCAAGCGCCGGGTCTCGTCACGTCAGCACGCGCACCGGGCGAGGCCCCGCTGCCGGTCCCTCCGAAGCATCCGCTGGCCTCGCCCGGTGTCTCTTCCCCAGGTCCTGACATCCGAGGACCAGAATAGGGAAAAACGCGTCGAGCGAATGTTAACTTTTGGCCAGAGTTCGGATACGCGACGGCGTCGCCGTCAGTGCGTCGACCGCGGCGCCTCGCGCGCGGCGACCGCGCGCAATGTCCGCGCGGCGCGCTTGGCGGGCTCGCGCTCGGCGATGTCAGACAGGCTGATCACGCCCACCAGCTCGTCGCGCTCGTTGGTGATCACGAGGCGCGACACCTGGTAATACGCCATGAACTGCTCGACGATGGCCATCTCGTCCTCGGGCCGACAGGCCACGACGTTGTGGCTCATCACGTCGGCGACCGACCGGTCATCCGGGTCCGAACCCAGCGCCACCCCGCGCACGACGATGTCGCGGTCCGTGATCGTCCCGACCACGCGCCGATCACCGTCCAGGACCGGTAGGAAGCCGATGTTCGCGACGGACATGATCTCCGCCGCCAGGCGCACCGAGTCGCTCTCGCGGACGGATTGGGGATTGCTCTTCATGAAGTCGGCGCACCGGCGCTGGCTCGTGGGCTTGGGCGCGTTCTCGGACGCGCCCCTCAGCCCCGAGACGTCCGAGCGAAGGTGCCGGACCAGATGGTCACGCAGGTTGCGCACGCCGCGCACGCGGCGCGCCGCCTTGACCAGGCGGTGATGTTCGCGCTCGAGGATTGGCCCGTGCAACGTCACCTCGCCGTCGGCGACGTCCACCTCGATCGCCGACACGTGGCGGGACAGGCGGCCCAGCGCCGCGCGGACCCGCTGCTCGACGACCTCGTCAGCCGCTTGCTCGGCGCGGATGCCCGCGACGATGCGCGCCCACAGGCCGCGTGTGTGGTTCGCGACCGTGCGGCCCGCCGTCCCCATCCGGCGGCGTCCGCTGCGGCCCGCGTGCGCCAGCTTCGCGCCCGCGAGAGCTCGACGACGACGCCCCAGACGCGGATCGGCGAAGTACGCGAACATGCACGCGACGGCCGAGCCGAATCCAAGGCCGCCCCAGAAGGCCAGCCGATTCGCCCGTATCCGCGCCCGTCTCTCGGCCAGCCTCAACGCTCTCATCGGGACCTCCCTCTAAGAGAAACGTAGACCCTCCCCGCCAAAAGTTGAGTGCTGGGCCCGCGACCCCCGCACCGGATGCCCGCAGAGCTTGTTCAAGAGCTCGTGACGCCCGCGATCGGGACCGGCGGCTCAGGTGTGCGGTCAGCGTTTCGGCGGCGGTGCGGGCTTCGGCTGGCGGTCGAGGATGCGTTCCATCTCGTCCATCGTGCCGTTCATCTCGGCGATGGCCGCGTCGAACGGCACCGACGTCGTCATGTCGACGCCGGCGTCCTTGAGCAGGTCGATGGCGTACTTCGAGCTGCCCGACGACAGCATCTTGAGGTAGGCGTCGCGTCGCGCCGTCTTCCCGGTCTTCTCCTCTTCACGCACGGCCCGCGCGAGGTACGTCGAGGCGACCATGCTCGTCGCGTACTGGTAGACGTAGAAGTTGTAATAGAAGTGCGGCACGTAGGCCCACTCGATCGCCAGCAGATCGTCGACCTGACAGACCTTCTTGTCGTGCCCGTAGTACTCGCGCGCGATCTTCAGGTACAGGGTCGACAGGTTCTCGCCGGTCAGCGGCTCGCCCCGCTCCGCCTGCTCGTGGAACGCCAGCTCGAACTCCGCGAACTGCGTCTGCCGGAACAGCGTCGTCCGTAGCCCGTCGAGCAGCGTCCCCAGCAGGAACAGCCGGGTCGCGTCGTCCTTCGCGCGCCCGAGCATGAAGTGAATCAGCAGGTTCTCGTTGAACGTCGACGCGACCTCGGCGACGAAGATCGGATAGTCGGCGGTCGGGTACGGCTGCGCCGCGTACGACAGGAACGTGTGCATCGAGTGGCCCGACTCGTGCGCCAGCGTCGTCAGGTCCTCGTAGCGCTTGTTGAAGTTGAGGAGCTGATACGGGTGCACGCCGTAGACGCCCGTGCTGTACGCGCCCGCCCGCTTGCCCGTCGACGGCAGGTAGTCCGTCCAGCCGCTGTTGAATCCCTTGGCCAGCGCGTCGGTGTACGCCTTGCCCAGCGGCGCCAGAGCCTCGAGGGTGAGCGCGCGCGCCTCGTCGGGCTCGAAGCGCATGTCGACGCTCGCCACCAGCGGCACGTACAGGTCCTGGTAATGGAGCGTGTCCAGGCCCAGCATGCGCTTGCGCAGCGCCAGGTAGCGATGCAGCGTCGGCAAGCTGCGGTGCACGTCGGCGAGCAGCTGCTTGTAGACGACGGGCGGGATGTTGTCCGAGAACAGCGCGGCCGCCAGCGCGGTGTCGAAGTGGCGCACGCGCTTCTCGAACAGGTGGGCCTTCACCGTCGACGACAGCGTCGCGCCCATGGTGCGTTCGTAGGTCTTCAGCGCGCCGAAGAACGACGAGAACACCTTGTCGCGGTCGGCGCGGTTGCGCGCCTGCCGGTGCAGGGTGTACGCGGCCGCGTCCAGGCGGACGGACTCGCCCGTCGACAGCTTGATGGTCGGGTACGGCAGGTCGGCGTTGGACAGCACGCCGTGCACCTCGCCGCCCGCGCGCTCCATCTCGCCCGCCTCGGCGGTGATCCGCTCCTCGCTGGCGCCCAGCGTGTGCGGCTTCCGGCGCAGCGTCTCCTCGAGAAACACCCGGTAAGGGGCTAGCTTCTTCTCCTGCGCGATCCACTTCCGGACCTTCGCCGGGTCCATCGTCAGGATCTCCGGTCGCACCCAGGACGAGGCCGCCGCGTACTGCGTGACGACCTCTTCGGCCGCCTGCTTCATCTCGCGTGGCCGCGCGGCGCGGACGTCCTCGTCGGACAGCGCGCTCGCATAGACCGACAGCCGCGACAGCTCGTGGTCGATGTCGAACATCAGAGTCAGCAAGCCGAGCAGATCCTTTGGCGACTTGCCGATCTTGCCTTTGAAGCCAGCCAGCTCGGGAATGCGCTTCGCGACCGTCTCCTTCGCCTTCGTCCACGCCGTCTCCGACGGAAATAGATCCGTCAGGTTCCACTTGTACTTGTCGGGGATGTCCTTGCGTTCGGACGCCGCCGTCGCTGTCGCTGCTGTCATGGCGATGATCCCGAAATAGACGAGTGCCAACCGCGCTCGGCCCATGAGGTCCGGGAACGTAACGACGGACGGCCGGACCGTCAACCGGAAGCCGCAGCAGCCCTAGGCGCGCTTCCGCGCGGTTGCTCCGGCGCCGCGCCGCCCGAGATACGCACGCGGCGTCGTCCCCCGCAGCGACTGGAACACGCGATGAAACTGGGCGTAGCTGCCGAACCCGGCGGCCCGCGCTGCCTCCAGCATGCTGCTGCGGCCCGCGTCCATGATCTTGACGAAGCGTTCCAGCCGCAGCTGGTTGCGGTAGCGAACCAGCGACACGCCCATCTCGCCCTTGAACACGCGCGCGAAGCGGCCCGGCCCCACGTGCAGGTGCGCCGCCAGATCGCCGGCCGACAGCGACGGATCGTCCGCCAGCATCCGCACCGCCTTGGTCACCGCCGGGTGCGGCGTCGACGACCCGGACACGATGGTCCGCCCGCGGGAGCGCGGCATCTCGGCCAGCAGCAACCCCGCCAGGGCGCACAGCAGCGCCGCGTTCGCCTGCTTGCGCGGCTCGACGCGCGCGCGCGTCAGCCCGGGATCGTTGTACAGCGCGCCCAGCACGCGGCCCGCCGCGCAGATCGGCGTGCACACCGCCCAGCCCCGCCCGACCACGCGCGTGCTGTTCTCGGCGTTCACGATGATCGGGTTGTCCTGGACCACCGTCCACAGCGCGTCGCCCGCGGCGGCGCGCGCGAAGACCCCGCGGCCGGCGTCGTCGACGCGGAACATCGCGTAGTGCTCGTCCACCACCTTGCGCCGGAGGTCGGTGCCCCAGGTGCCGACCATCAGCTCCAGGCGATCGTCGTAGAAGTACAGCCCGGCGCGGACCAGGCCGGCGGCGCTCAGCGCCAGCTCCACCGTCCGCTTCGCGAGATCGTCGGGGTGCCGCGCGCGGAACAGGGACGCGAAGTCGCGCACCAGCGAGACGACGTCAGAGCGCGCCGGCATGGCCTTCCAGGTCGGGCTGGGCTCGCCCGGTCCGAGGATCTCTGGCCAATCAATCCGCCGCCGTGTCTGCATCGTGCGCGGCGCATTCTGGCGCGGACGGGCGCCGAGGGGAATACGAACCCGAATACGAGGGCGGCGGGCCCGCGGGATCGGCGTCAACGGCGGCGGCGCAGGAACTCGCGCGGCGTCATCCGGCGCACGCCGCGAAACACGCGGTGAAACTGCGCATAGCTTCCGAAACCGGCGGCCAGCGCCGCCTGCAACAACGTCGTGCCGCCTTTTCCAATCATCGCGTCGACGCGATCCAGCCGCAGGCGATTCCGGTACTCGACCAGCGACAGGCCCATCTCGGCCTTGAACACGCGCGCGAACCAGCCGACGCTGACCTGCAGCCGCCGGGCGATCTCGCTCGCCTCCAGCGTCGGGTCCTCGGTCAGCAGCGCGGCCGCCGCGCTGGCCAGGCGGCGCCCCTTCGTCTCGCCGACGTCGCCCCCACCCGCGCCCGGCACGCCGCGCACCGGATCCAGGACGGTGCCCAGCAGCGAGCACAGGATCGCCGCGTGCGCCTGCTTCACCTCGTCGACGGGCGCGCCCGTCATCCCGGCGTCATTGAACAGCAGGCCGATCGGCGCGTGGATGGACATGATCGGCGTCCACGCCGTCCAGCCGCGGCCACCGACGTGCGACTCGGCGCCTCGGTGCTCCACGATCGGGCAGTCGTCGAAGATCGTGAAGTGCGCGCCGTCCTCGCGGGCGCGGCGGAACGCTTCACGGTCGGGCTCGCTCAGCGAGAACATGATCCGATGCTCGTCGACGATGGCGCCCTGCAGGTCGGTGCCCCAGGTGCCGAGCATCATCTGGCGGGACGCATCGAGCAGAAAGATCGCGGCGCGCTCGAGCCCGATCTTCTCGCGCGCGACCTCGACGGCCATGCGGAGGATCGCGTCGGGATTCTCGATCGCGAGGACCTCGTCGAACGCCGACAGCAGCGCGCCCAGCTGGCCGCGCACCGGCCTTTCGACCACCTTCGGCGCGGGCAGATCCGGCGCCTGCGGCCCCATGATCAACCGCCAATCAACCCGGCGGCGACGGTTCGCTGAAGCTAAGGTTTCGATGAGGGATGAGTGACTTCTGCCCCCGCGCGAGGGAGCAGGAAAATGCACACCCGCCATAAATGAGATATCGCACGAAACAAACGAGAGGTGGGGCGCTAAAACTCCATCGATCCCGCGAACATCCGTGGTCCTGACCGCGCGCGGCGCTGCTAGCATGCGCGCCATGACGACTCGCTTTCGTTTTCTTCGTTGGTTCGCGCCGACCTTGGCGCTGGCTGTTTGCGGCGCCGGCTGCGGATCGGATTCTCCGAAGACCACGACGCCGACGTTCAACTTCGAGTGGGACTGGACCGGCATCATCGGCACCGGCCAGAGCCTGTCGGTCGGGGCGCTCGGGACGCCTGTCATCGCGTCACAGCAGCCGTACAACAACCTGAAGCTCGCCTTCGGCGGCGCGACGGTTGCCCCGCCCTTCGATCCGACGATCGCGTCGCTGATGCTGGCGCCGCTGACCGAACCGGTGCGGGCCTTCGCGACCAGCTACCCGAGCGCGTACCCGGACAACCTTTACGGCGAGACGCTGCACACCGCGATGGCGAACCAGCTGAGCGCGATGGCGATGGCGATGGCCGCGCACGACCACGTGTCGATCCCGACGGTCGTCGGCGAGTCGGGCCAGCCGCTGACGGTGATCAAGAAGGACCCGACGAATTTGCCAACGTCGGGCACGTCGGGGCGGGCGTACGACGCGTCACTGTTCGAGGCGTCGGCGATCAAGCGGCTCGCCGGCGATGCAGGCAAGACGTACGGCATCGGCGCGATCGTCATGACCCACGGCGAGTCGGACGCGACCAACAACACCTACGGCAGCGACCTCTACCAGTTCCTGACCGACTACAACACGGACCTGCCCGCGATCACCGGGCAGACGACGAAGATCCCGATGCTGGTGTCGCAGCAGAACTCGGTCCCCGCCGACACGGGAACAGTGTCCGTGTCGGCGCTGCTGGTGCAGAAGGCGGGCGTCGAGCACCCGGGCGAGATCGTCTGCACCGGCCCGAAGTACCAGTACTCGTATGCGACGGACAGCGCGCACGTCCACCTCGCGGCGCAGGAGTACGAGAAGGTCGGCGAGAAGACCGCGCAGGTCTACTTCGAGCGCGTGGTGATGGGCCACGACTGGCAGCCGCTGCAGCCGACGTCCGCCGAGATCAACGGCAGCGTCATCATGGTTCACTTCCACGTGCCGGTCCCGCCGCTGACGTGGGACGCCGTGCTGCCGCCGCCGCACGGCACGACGATCCCCGAGTGGGCGAACGGCCGCGGCTTCGAGCTGAGCGCAGCGGGCGTGCGCAAGACGATCACCAGCGTCGAGATCATCGACGGCGACACCGTGAAGATCACCTCCGGGAACGATCTGTCGGGCCTGCAGGTCGTGGTCGGCTACGCCGCGACCGCCGAGGGCGGCACGCCCCCCGCCGCCCAGCCCGCGCGCTGGGGCCACCTGCGCGACTCGGACACGTTCATGGGCACGGTGACGAACAGCGTGCAGCCGAACTACTGCGTCGCGTTCCAGATGACGCTGTAGCGTCGTTCGGGCGCTCGTCTACAGACCGGCAAAAAAGTCGGTCATCGCTTTCATCGCGAAGCACGGGACGCCGTGCTGCGTTCCGCTGTAGCTGGGATCGTTGTGCGAGCACCAGATGGTCGGCACGGTGCAGTTGTCGTAGATGATGCAGCCCGGGTCGACGAGCGGACGGCCCGAATCCGTGCTGTTGCACATCATGACCGCCGTGTAGGGCTTCGATGTGTCCGCGCACATGTTCGCGGCCCTGAACTTGGCGACCGTGTTCTTGGCGGAGTCGGCGCTCCGCTGGTTGTCCATCTTGCCGTCGATGTACATCACGGGCATCGGGATCGCGACGTTGTACGGATCCGCGGCGACCGGGGCGATCCCGCGCAGGTTCAGGTGCTGGGCGTCCGTCTTGTGCGAGAGGATGTTGACCAGCATCTGTGCCCCGGAGCTGTGCGCGGTCGCGAACACGCGGCTCTTGTCGATGCAGTAGTTCGCCATCAGATCGTCGTACTGCTGCAGGATCCGGGCGACGTCGCCGCTGTAGTTGCTCCAGCACTGGCCGCTGTCGGGCGTGTTCGGGAAGGTCCGGACGTACGTCGTGTCGAGGCCGTTGCTGTTCGTGAGGCTCACGAACTCGGTGTTCGGGTTCCCGCAGGCGTGCAGCGCGATCAGCAGCGGGAACGGCTTCGTGCCGTCATAGCTGGCGGGGAAGTAGTGGAGGGACTGGCCCGAGACTTCGACCTTGCCGCCCGACGGGCGGCCCGACTTGCCGCAGCCGGCGCTCGGCACCGGGGTCGTCGAGCTGCCACTGCCGCCCGAACCGCCACTCCCCGTCGTGCCGGCATTGCCCGTAGCGCCGCCGCCCGAGCCTCCGCGGCCGGCGGCGCTGCCGCCACTGCCTCCGGAGCCACCGCGTCCAGCCGGGCCCGAGCCACCGTTGCCCGTCGCGCCCGCGCCGCCTGTCGCGCCCGCGGCACCCGAGGTTCCCGCCGTGGCGCTCGATCCGGCCTGGCCGGTCGTTCCCGCCGTCGCGTTCGATCCGGCCTGGCCGGTCGTTCCCGCCGTCGCGTTCGATCCGGCTTGCCCCGTGGTTCCTGCGTTTCCGCTCGTGCCCGCCTGTCCCGAGGTGCCCGCCTGCCCTGTCGTGCCCGCCTGGCCGGGCGAGCCGGTGCCCGCGGCGCCTGACATTCCGGCCGGCTCACTGCCTGCGCAACCGACGGCCCCGCTCACCAGGAGCGCGATCAACCCAGCTCTCGATCTCGTCATGCTTCTATATTCCTAGGCAAGCATCGCGGTGATCATGCCGGTGCCGGTTCCCTTGCCGAAATCGACGGTCGCCGTGCTCTTGTCGCGGACGGCCCCGGTGATGATCGTGTTCAGCAGCTTGTTGTTGGTCACCTTGCCGCCGTCGAGGAACTGACCGGTCTTCAGGAACCCGCCGCCGTTGCCCCAGATGATGTGCGGCACGTTCATGCCGCTGTGGCTCGGCCCGTCGGAGATGTGGAACGTCAGCATGACCATGGCGCTGTTCGCGAGGCCGCGCGCGTTGAAGGCATCCAGCCCTTTCGCGAACGTCTGCATGCGGAGCACGTCGATCTCCGCGTGCGCCTGCTTTGCGGTCGGATCGTTCCCGGTGGCACCGTCGCTCATGATCCGGTGAGAGATCTGATGAAAGGACCAGGTGCCGATGCTCTTGGCGATCGGGGTTTGGTAATGCGTTCCGTCGGTGCCGTCGCCCCACTGCAGAGCCGCGACGCGGTTGTAGTTGCACGCGAACGCCAGCGCCACCAGCTGCATGTGCATGAGCGTGACCGTTTCGATCATCCCGTCGGTCTTGAACGAGAAGTTGCTCTTGTAGTTATTGAGCGTCGTCGTGTCGAGGCCGGTCTGCGTGCACATCATGCCGGCGTTCCCCATCCCGACCTCGAGGTCGCGGATGCTCTGGAAGTGCAGGTCCAGCCGCGCCTTGTCGTCCGAGCTGAGCGCCGAGTTGTTCTTGAGGGCGTTCAGCTCGGCCCGCACCAGGTCGTTCACGCTCTTGCGGGTCGCGGCCAGCTCCGCCGCGACCGGATCGGTGGTGGTCGTGCCGGTGCCCGTCGTCGTCGTCAGCCCGACCAGCTTCGAATACAGCGTGTACGGGTTCTGGTCGCCGGTGCGCAGCTGGTCGGCGCCCGCCCCCCGCCAGGAGATCCGGTCTGCGATGTACGCATTCTTCGTCGCCGAGTAGAGGATGATCGGATCGACGCCCGTTGGGTTCACCGCCTTCCCGATCGCCACGTCCGCCGACAGTCCGCCGGCGTAGGCCTTGTTCCCTGTCGAGCCCGGGACGATCGCGGTCAGCGCCTGACAAAGGCCCTCCGCGTGACCGCAGGACTTCACGTTCTGCGGCCAGTTTATCTGCTTGAGCATCGTCAGGTTCGGCGCGTGCGCCGACAGCTGGCTCACCGCCTTGGTCGTCATCCCGGCGAGGCCCGACGTCGTCAGCGCGCCGGTCGCGTCGGGCAGGAAGCTCGTTCCCTCGACGCCACAGGAGCCGACGATGAACATCGTGAACACTGGCGTCGCGCCGGCCGCCCACGCCGATCGCTCGGGCAGCCCCTCCAGGAACGGGAGGCCGATGGCGACCGTGCCGGCGCCGCGCAGGAACGCGCGCCTGTTGATGGCGTTCTTCCGGGCACCCTCCCGGGACAACCGGAAGCCCTGCAGCTTCCCCGACTCGATGTCGACGATGGGACGAGCGATATCCTTAGGGTCGCGCATCACTAGGGACCTCCGTGGGTGCGGAACGCGTCGCTTCTGACGAGCTGGATGATGAGCTGCTTCTCGGAGTTCGTCCCGGACGTCATGCCGGCGGACGTCATCGACGTCAGCAGCGGCATGTCGTTCGGGGTCACGGTGCGCTGCAGCCCGTAGCTGGCGAGCTTCTTCGCGAAGCAGGTGTGGGTCTGGGGCGTCGACGCGAGGACCTGCATCAGCCCGGCTGCGTCGTTCCAGGTGCGGGTGACGCCGTCGGCGAAGACGTACGACCCGCTCGAGTCGATCGTGAGGCCGCCGTTCTCCGTGTCGCGCCACTGGCCCATGCCGTCGAAGTGCTCGAAGGCGAAGCCGAGCGGGTTGATCATGTCGTTGTGGCAGCTCTGGCCGCAGGTGCCGGTCAGCTTGTCGATGCGCTGGCGGTTGGTCTGTCCCGGCTCGAGCGGCGGGATGGACGGGATGACCGTGGCGGGCGGCCCGAGCGTCGCGCACAGGACGTCGAGGTTCAGCGTCACGCCGCGCAGGATCGAGCTCGGCTCGTCGTTGTGCCCGTTGAGCGTCAGGTAGGCGATCTGCGAGAAGAACCCGACGCGCTTCGCGCCCAGATCACCCTGCGCGTAGGCTCCGCTGGCCGGAGCCGTCACGCCGTAGAGTGCCGCCATGCCCGGGCCGTAGAAGCCCGTCGTGGACAGCAGCACGTCCTTCATGCCCAGGCCCTGCGTGAAGATGTTGTCGAAGAACCGGTACGACGACTCCTGGAACTCGGGGTTCAGCGAGTCCTTGTAGGTCGGAACGTTCGCCTTGGTGATGTCGGCCATGTCGTCGATGTGCAGCCATTCGCCGTGGAACTGGCGCATGACCTTCGTCGTCGCCGTCTCTCCCAGCATCGTGGTCGCCAGCGCCGCCGCGCCGTCCGCGGTGTCGAGCTTGCCGCTGCCCGACGCCAGATCGAGCGTCTTGTCGTCCGGGCTCGTTCCCCGCAGCCAGAGGGAGAGCTTCGCCGCCATCTCGTAGCTGCTGAGCGCCGTGTTCTTGGCCCCCAGCTCCATCCGGTAGAGGAAGTACGGCGACTGCAGCATCGCGCGGATGACCAGCGACGCGCCCTTGGCGAAGGTGCTGCGCGATCCCATCAGCGACGAGCCCGAGTTGAAGAGCGTCAGATACGTCGACTGCTCGGCTGACGTCAGCGGGCGGCGGTACGCGCGCCGACCCAGCGTCGAGATGAACCCCGCCGCGTCGGTGCC